>Ga0208117_100173_pt1 | contig 35024 bp, 32 predicted proteins | sample LakWasMet26_LOW6_2_FD_183870 | JGI IMG/M metagenome (GOLD analysis project Ga0208117, IMG submission 183870) | Freshwater sediment methanotrophic microbial communities from Lake Washington under simulated oxygen tension - Sediment Metagenome... | ecosystem: Environmental > Aquatic > Freshwater >...
GGCCGCGATCATCGCGGCGCTGCTCGCGCGCTTTCCCGGCCACCACATCGTAGGCGAGGAAGGCGGCGGCCAGGGAGCGCCGGTGGCGACCGCGCCCTACCAGTGGTTCGTGGACCCGATTGACGGCACGGTGAACTTCGCGGCCAAGCTGCCGCATTTCTGCACGAGCATCGCCTTGGCGACGCCCGATCGCGAACCGTTGCTCGGCGTCATTTATGATCCGACGCGCCGGGAGCTGTTCACCGCCGTCAAGGGTCACGGCGCGCGGCTGAATGGTCAGCCCCTGCGCGTGACGCAGACGGCCGAGCTGATCGACGCCGTCATCACCAGCGGGTTTCCTTACGACAAGCACACCAATCCCGACAACAACCTGAAGGAGTGGACCGCCTTCCTGCGACTGATCCGCGGCGAGCGGCGTTTGGGCAGCGCGGCTTTGGATCTCAGTTACGTGGCGGCGGGACGGCTGGACGGCTATTGGGAAAAAGACCTGAAGCCTTGGGATGCGATGGCCGGCCTGCTGATCGTGCGCGAGGCGGGCGGCATGGTGACGGATTACCAGGGTGGAGCCTTTCCCCAATGCGAGGACCGGGGTCGCTATGTGGCCAGCAACGGGTTGCTCCATCCGGCCATGCTGGGTGTGTTGCAATCCGTCCATGACTCGGAGCGGAACCGATGATGAGCATGCCGATGGAGGGGCGGGGAATAGTTTCGCTCTTGGGGGCTCGTATGCCTGGCATGCGTTTCCTTACCCCAGCTCTACTCGTGCTCTGTCTCGCGGGGGTGCTGCCGGCGCAGACTCCCTGGCGGGTCACGACCGAGGCGACCTGGCATGACAACGTCACCAATGCCGAGCGCCCGCAGGATCTGCTCACGGCGCTGCAGTGGCGCTCCGAGGTTGGCAGGTCCTTCCAGCGGGTTTTGACCGGCGGCCACCGGGTCGGGCTGACCACGAGCCTGCGCACCGATATCTGGCCGCAGTATGAGGGACTGAATGCCATCATTCCGGGCTTTGCCGGGATCTGGGAGTACAAGCCGGGCCTGGGGCCCCGGGTGCCGGTGTTGGGTCTTGCGGTGCAAGGCGAGTGGTCGCTCGGTGCGGAAAGCGCCCGCACCGGTCGGGCCGGCGCGGTCGGTCTCAACCTGCGCCAACGGCTCGGGACCGACTGGCTGTTGCGCGCGGGCTACGAGCGGCGGCGGTTCGACGCCCGCAGCCTCGCCTTCGACTCGACCTCGCGCGAATGGTCGGGGCGGATTGAGTGGAGCGGGTTGGCGAATTGGCGGCTCGCCGGCGAAGCACGCTGGCGGGACGGCACCGTCGTTTCGTACTCGCGACCGCCGCGCCCCGATCTGGAATTGTTGGGCAAGAAGCTGACCTTCGTGGACACGTTCGAGCAGTCCGAGCCCTGGCTGGTTTACTATTTCCCGGGCAAGACGCGCAGTGGCGCGCTGGAGCTGGAACGCATTTTCGATCGGGCGTCCGTGGTGCTGCGCTACGAGGTCAGGGAAACCTTGCATGCCGGCCCGGGCTACCGGAACCAGCGGATGACCCTGCGCTATAGCCGGGGTTTCTGACCGGATGAATTGTGCGATAATGCGTTACGCGCCGCCCGCACCTGGAAGGGACGCGCGAGAGCACGCCAACCGGGGAGCTGTTGCATAAGAATCCTCGCGCGTTGCATGGAACCCGGTTGCTGCGACCGGTACTTGCGGTGATAGTATCGGGTCTGACCCCTCGTGATTCGACGCATGCAAACACGACCCTCCCTCACCTCACTCGCGATCCTGTGCCTTGGCCTGGGCATGGCCGCTGTCGGTCCGCTCACCGCCCAGATCACGCCGGACAACTGGACTCCCGGCGCGGGCTGGAGCTTGGTCTGGGCGGATGAATTCAACGGAACTTCGGTGAATCCGGACAACTGGACCTACGATCTGGGCGCGGGTGGTTGGGGTAACAATGAGCTGCAGACCTACAGCGCCGCCAACGCCTCCGTGCAGGGTGGGGAACTCCTGATCACCGCACGGAAGAATGCCGACGGATCCTTCACCTCGGCGCGCCTGAAAACCCAGGGACGGCACGCCTGGACCTACGGGAAGATCGCGGCGCGGATGCGTTTGCCGCAGGGGCAGGGCATCTGGCCGGCCTTCTGGATGCTCGGCACCAACATCACCACGGTCGGCTGGCCGAAATGCGGCGAGATCGACATCATGGAAATGATTGGCGGTGGCGAGGACCGTGATGACTCCGTCTATGGCACGCTGCATTGGGACGCCAACGGTCACGCCTCGATCGGCAGCGGCCGGGTCGAGCTGGTCGACCCGGAGATCTTTCACGACGACTACCACGTCTTCGAGGTGGAATGGACGCCGACCTTTGTGGCGTGGCGCATCGATGCGGTGGAAACGCGCCGCATCAGCATCGATCCGGTCGTCTGGCCGGAGATGGAGGAATTTCAGCGACCGTTCTTCATCCTCTTGAATCTGGCGGTAGGCGGCAACTGGCCGGGTTCGCCTGATGCCAGCACGCAATTTCCGCAAACCCTGGCGGTGGACTGGGTGCGCGTTTACGCCAACGCGACCACTTCCAGCGCTCCGGTGTTCACCACCCAGCCGGGCAACCTGTCGGTCACCGCGGGACAATCGGCCTCCTTCAGCGTGGCCGTCACCGGCAATCCAGCACCCACGCTCCAATGGCAGAAGGGTGGGGTCGATATTGCCGGCGCCACCGGCACCACCTTGACCCTGGCCAGCGTGAGCGCGGCCGACGCGGGCAACTACCGCGCGGTGGCCACCAATGTCGCGGGCGTCACCCAGAGCAACCTTGCGACCCTGACGGTCACGCAGCCGGCACCCGCGCCGACCCCCCCGCCGGCCAAGAGTGGTGGCGGAGGCGGGGGAGCGCCGAGTCTCTACCTGATCGCGGCGTTGCTGGTTCTCGGCGGGCTTCGCGGGCGACGTCTGGTCTGACTGCCCGCGACCGTCACCCTGGGCAAACTGTCCGGGGACGTCCGTGGCTTTGGCCGAGGTCCGCGTTGACGGGCTACTCGGTTTGCTGGCCCTCGGTGGCGACCAGCAGGGTGAGCAGGACGAGAACGATGATGAGCGCGATCATGGTGCTTGCGTGGCGGTGCTCAGGTCAGGCGGACGCCGCCGTCGATGGTGATGTTGTCGCCGACAATGTAGCTGGAGTCGTCGGAGAGCAGGAAGCGCACAAGCTTGGCGACCTCGTCCACCGTGCCGAAGCGTTTGAACAAGGACTGCGAGGCCATGTAGTCCTCGAAACCTTTCTGGGCGTCGGCGTCAAAGCCGAGCTTGTTGTAGATCGGCGTGGTGATCGGGCCAGGGCTGATCGTGTTCACGCGCACGCCCCGCGGGGCGAGTTCCACGGCCAGGGATTTGCCGAGCGAGACGACCGCCGCCTTGGTCGCGGCATAGATGGTGGTGGTCGCCATGCCGAGCTCGGCCACGACGGAAGCGTTGAGCACGAGGGCGCCGGGGTTCGCGAGCACCGGCAGCAGCGACTGCAGCTGGAAGTACGGCCCCCGGACGTTGATGTTGAACATGTCCTCAAAATGTTTGGGTGTCATGGCCTCGACCGGGCCGAACTGACCAATGCCGGCGTTGAGGAAGACGGCGTCGATCTTCTCCGTGTGTTTCCTGACTTCCGCCCCGAGGGCCTGGGCATCCGCCAGGGAGGCGGAGTCGGATTTCAGGATGATGGTACCGGCGGGCAGTTCTTTCTGCGCGGCGGCGAGGGTCGCGGGATTGCGCCCCGTGACGATGACCTTCGCGCCTTCGGCGCTCAGGAGTTTGGCTGTGGCCAGACCGATGCCGGTCGTGCCGCCCGTGATGAGGATGGTTTTGTTTTTCATGAGAAATAGGGAATGGTTTAAAGCGGAACGAACGTTCCAGAAAGACCAAGGAAAAATCAGTCGAGGACTTGCAAGGCCAGACGGGCGGTCTGCTGCAGGGAAGCTTTGTCGCCGAGGGCGCGCGAAGCGACCGCCAGGCCGAGGATGGTATGGTAGAAGAAGCGGGCAAGGGCGACCGGATCCTTTGACTTGTCGATCTCGCCCTGGCGCTGGGCCAGGCTGAGCCGGCTGACGAATATCCCTTCGATCTCGCGGGCATGGGCTTGGGCGAGCGCCCGGGTGTCCGCGTCATGCGGGGACAACTCCACCATCGAGTTCACCATCAGGCAGCCCGGCGAGCCATTGGCGCAGGTGCCGGCGATCATGGTATCGAAGAAGCTGGCGAAGGCCGCGTGGACCGGCGTGGCGTCGTCGAATTTGCGGCGAATGCCGTCGAGCCCGCGGTCGAGGTAGCGCCGCAGCGCCGTTTGATAGAGCGCCTGTTTGTCCCCGTAGGTGTCGTAGAGGCTTTGCCGGCTGACGCCCAGCTCCTGCACCAGGTCGTTGAAGGAAGTGTGCTTGAATCCGCGCGCACGGAAGAGCTCCAGTGCTTGGTCGAGCACTTCAGCTTCATCGAACTCCTTTACGCGAGACATGGCGCATAAAAGAACGAGCGTTCCGGAATAGGCAAGCACTATTTTCTACCAATTGATGGGAGGTGCCGCGAACTGCCGGGTTGGTGGCAGGCTGACCGGCATTCGGTGAGAGTGCGTGCGGACCGGACGCTTGGGGTTGTCAGCCGGCGATGCGGAGTCCTAGGCTGAAACCAGCCAACCGATCCAGTTGCCATGTCCGAACCACAAAAAGTGCCTCCGACCCAAGACGAAATCGACACGGCGCAACGCTTGGGTGTGAACCTGGAGACTTACCGGCGTTTCAAGCAGAACGCCGGCCCGGAGGCCGCGAAGCTGGAGCAAGGGGAGGGACCGGCCGACATCACGGCGGAGCAGCGCCAGTACGAGAAGATGCGGAGCGCGCCCGGCCTGTTCAAATCACGCAACGAGTCGCCGAGTCTTCTGGTCGCCGCCGCCCGCACGCCGGGCGAAGTCGCGCAGACCTTGCTGACGATTCTCTGCTACCTCGTCCTCATGGCGCTCAGCATCGTGGCGGTCGGCTCCGAACGACTGAACCGGATTCCGGGCATCTTCGAAGTGATCTATCTCGGAGTCCTGCTGATTCCAGCCATGATGCTTTCGTCGTTTTTCTGGCGGGTGATCGGGGAAGGGGCCCGCGACGTCGTCCGTACGCTCGTGCGCTTCTGGCCACTGACGCTGCTCGGACTCGTTTTTATTTTGGGCCTCCTCAAGGTCCTGCTCCACGGCCTGCCCGCCACCACTTCCTGAACAGCGCGGGCGCCCAGACCGAGCCGATGATTTTGGCCGGGCTGACGCGCCTCTGCCGATTTCCGCCAAGTGAATGAAGATCGCTGCCGCTTGACAGCGGCCGCATGCGGGATTCCTGTTTGGTTGTGCACCTTTTCAGTCACACGCCATTGAGCCGACCGAGCCACGGGACTCCCGGGATCTTTCCAGGGGTGCCCGGTGCCGTCGCGATGTGCGTCTGAAGGGGCTAAGCCCGTTGCCGCCCGCATCACGCTGACACCGGGCTGAACAGACGAGGAACCTTGCTTCGCGGACAACGTCCGCGCGCACGCTCACGCGGGATCCTTCCTCACCCAACCCGCACACCGGCCGCAGCCCGCCTGCGGCAATCTTCCGCATCCTGTCATGAATCAGTGATCAACCGACCGCACCGGCCTGCGCCTGCCGACCTTTAATCGGCGTGCGCGACAACCGGGTCGGCCGACCGCTCTCTGGACCACCCGCTCTCTCATTCCCACCGAACACGCCGCGGCGCCGGCTCTCTCGAGTCACCGCGGCTCCTTCCGCCAACCGCCAAACCCCACCACCAGCATGAATCAATCAACCCTTTATCTCTCCACCGCTGACTACCAGCTCGTCAGCGCCCTCCTGTCCGGATTCTCCGGCAAGAATGCCCCCGTCGAACGCCTGCGGGGCGAACTCGCCCGCGCCGTCGTGCTTGAGGTGACCGCGGTTCCACCGGCCGCGGTTGGTCTCAACAGCCGGGTTCTCTTTGAGGACCTCGATTCGCATGAGCAGGAAGAGTACACGATCACCTTGCCGCAGGCCGCCGATCCCGATCAGCAGCGTATCTCCGTGCTGTCGCCGATTGGCACGGCCCTGCTCGGCTTCTGCGAAGGCAGCGAGGTCGAATGGCCGACTCCGGGCGGGCTTCGCCGGCTCCGGCTCTTGCGCGTCACGCGCGAACTGCCGCAGGTCGCGACCGTCTGACGGCGCGGCTTCCGTGATGCCAGCCATTCTCCTCGGAGGGAATGGCTGGCCACGCCTCCGTCTTGAGCTTGCCGCGCAGCACCAACCTTGCGAGCAAGGAGCATGACAACTCGACTGTTGGCTGCGATGGTTTGTCTGCTGGTGTCCGCGCTCCCGCTGGTGGCCCGGGAAATCGAGGTGCCCAGCGCCCGGCTGGATCTCACGTCGCCCGAAGCCAGAAAGCTGGTGGAGAAGCTGGACATGAGCAACGTCCCCGCGGTGCTGAAGGAGGCGCAGAAACTGGCCCGGCAATACCCGGACAAGATCGAGTTCTGGCACATTGTGGGATCCTTGCAGGCCCAGATGGGGGAGTACGAAGACGCGTTGGCGTCGCTGGAGAAGGGGTTGACCGGACAGGCGACGGACCTTGCCTTTCTGTTGTTGCAGGCGCGGATTCTGGAGGACCGCGCCCAGCTCGGACCGGGCGGCTCGCGCAACGGCGGCATGGTGAGTTACAAGGCGGCGGCGATGAAGGGCGTGGACGCGGCGGCCTACAAGCAGGCGCAGCTGCGGCAGGCGGCGGAGAAATTTGCCCGCGCCTTGCGGATCCAGCCCGGCGTGAGGGTCTATCAGGCCAAACACGCGGCGCTGTTGCTCGATGCCGGCGATGCGGCCGCGGCCCTGGCGGCGGCAGAGAACTTCCTGCAGGAAAACCCCGAGAACCCCGATTTGCTCCTCGTGCAGGCCAAGGCGGCGGTGGTCCTTGAACAATGGGCGAAGGCAGGGACCGCCGCCCGGCATTGCGTGCAACAGCGTGCGGGTGAGGCCGAGGCCTGCCGGATTCTCGCCACGATCGAGGACCGGGAAGGGCGGAAGGAAGCGGCCGTCGCGTGGCGGCAACAGGCCGGCTATTATGCCTATATCCCGGAGTTTCTCGCCGTGCCCTACACCGAGGAGAATGCCCGGAGGATCGCCCCGCTCCTCCGGGAGTCGGAGACCATGTCGGACGACGAACGCAAGGCCTGGGCCGCCGCGGCGACCGCGGCCATCGACCGGCTGATCGCCGAGCCGTCGGACGACTCCACCCGGTTGCTGGCGGTGATCTGTTTCCGCCATGAATGGCACGGGCGCGTGGAGGACCGCATTTACCACGAGTTGGAGGCCCGCAAGGCCGAGGGCGTGCTCATGGCCTTGTTCGACCGGGCCAATTCCTTCTGCACGGTGGGTAGCTGCGCGCCGGCTCTGGCGCGCCTGGGCAGCGAGACCGCTTTTCCGCTGATCATCGAGCGCCTGCCTTCCGACCGGAACATGTTTCCCATGGAACTTCCCGAGGCCCTGGTCATCTACGGCCGGACCGAGGCCGTGGCCCCGCTCGGCCAGGCGCTCAAGGAGGCCATCGGCGGAGAGCGGCAGGCGATGGCCAACCTCGGCAACAATCCCATGGCGGCGATCGGCACCGGCTACTTCGCCACCCGCTGCATCTGGGCGTTGGCCGCCTTCAAGACGCCCGAGGCCCGTCAGGTGCTGGACGAGGTGGCGGCCGACAAGCGTCACGGCACCGAGGCCACCGCCGCGCTTTTTCTGCAGACCGGGGAAAAGACCTATTTCAGCCGCCTAATGAAACAGCTGCGCAAGAACCCGGCCGAGGCGGAATTGATCGCCGATCACTACAAGGTCGCGGGTCTGGCCGAGGCGGCGGAAGTGTCGGCGATCGCCGAGAAGGCGGCCAAGGCCGCACAGGGCAAGAAAAAGAAAACCTGACCGACGCTTCCAACCGGCGGTCGGACTTCCGCCTCCCGGGTGGCCGCGGATTTCCAAGCGCGGGATTGCTTGTCGCCAGCGGGACCGTCAATTTGACGCGTAACCCCATGTCCGCCTCCGACTCCAGCCCTTCGGCGACCATCCCGCCCTCCGCCCAACTGGATTCCTCCATCTTGCATGTCCTGATGGACACGATTCCGGACAAGATCTACTTCAAGGACCTGCAGAGCCGGATCGTGCGTAACAACATCGCCCACGCCAAGTCCCTCGGAGTCGATTCCCCGGCGGACTGCATCGGCAAGACCGATTACGATTTCTTTTCCCGGCAGCACGCCGACGAGGCTTTGCGGGACGAACAGCAGATCTTGCGCACCAACCAGCCGATGATCGGCAAGGTCGAGAAGAACACGATGCTCGACGGCAGCTTCACGTGGGTATCCACGACCAAGCTGCCGTGGCGCGATGAATCCGGCAAACTCATCGGCACGTTCGGCCTCACCCGCGACATCACGGCGACGAAGCTCGCTGAGGACAAACTCAACGAGGAGCGCACGCTCCTGCGCACCATCATCGACCACTTGCCGAGCCGGATCTTCGTCAAGGATGTCGACGGACGTTATGTGCTCAACAATCGCTCGCACCTGGCTGCGCTGGGCGCGGCCGACCAGTCTGCGGTGACCGGTCGCCTGCCGACGGATTTCTACGGCGGCAAGCGCGCGACCCAGGCGATCGAGGATGATCGCAAGGTGCTCGCCGGGGGGCCGCCGGTCATCGATGAGGAGAAGTCCGATTTTGCCGAGGGCAAGAAGTCCCGCTGGGCCCTCACGACCAAGATTCCCCTGAAGGATCCCGCGGGCACGATCACCGGGATTGTGGGCATCAGCCATGACATCACCGAGCGCAAGCGCACGGAGCAGGAACTCCAGCGGCGGACGGCCGAGATGGAGACGGACGTGCAGATGGCCTGCCAGATTCAGGAAGCTTTTTTCCCGCGCGAATACCCGGTCTTTCCGCGCGGGGTGCCGCCGGAGGCCAGCCAGCTGCAGTTCGCGCATCGCTATCTGCCGGCCGCCACCCTGGGCGGTGACTTCTTTGATATCTTCCAGCTGTCCGATTCGCAGTGCGGCGTGCTGATCTGCGATGTGATGGGCCATGGCGTGAGGGCCGGTCTGCTCACCGCGCTGATCCGCGGCCTTGTGGAGGAGTTTGCCCCGCGGGTCAGCGAGCCGGCGCTCGTGCTGGCCGAAATCAACCGCGGGCTGCTGCCGATCATCCGGCAGACCGGCCAGCCGGTCTTCGCCACCGCTTTCTACGGCATCATCGATACCGAATCGGCCACGCTGCACTACGCCAATGGCGGGCATCCGCCCCCGCTGATTGCCCACGCGGGCAACAGCGAGGTGGTTGCCCTCGGTTGGGAAAGCCCGGAGCCGGCGGCCGGCCTGATGGAAGGTTTTGCGTACTCCAGCCGGAAAGTGCCCTTCAACAGTGGCGACACCCTGCTGGCCTACACGGATGGCTTCATGGAGGCCAGCAACGCCGCCGGCGAGATGTTCGGCAAGGCCCGGCTCAGCCGTTTTCTAAACAGCCACACCGCGCTCACGGGCGAACAGATCATCGCGAAACTCGTGGACGAGATTGTCGTCTTTGCCGGTCGCAAGGATTTTGACGACGACCTGTGCGCCGTCGTCATCAAGTCCACCGGCCAGACCTGCGCGCTGCAGCCGGCGTACACCTACCAGATCTGAGCGCGGGCCCGTTGGCGGACCTTTACGTTGGCACTCCAGTCATCGCCGGCAGAGGGACCTGCCGGCCCACCTGATTGATACCAACCACGATAAGACCGGCTGAGCGCGGTATTCCTGACCGGGCACCCGTACGGCTGAGCTCACGGCCTCGGCCCTCTTTCTAGAGTGGATTTAAGGACCAGTTGATTGGGTCCCCTCTAGGAAGAGGGGTGGCGCGAAGCGACGGGGTGTGTCAGGCTGGTACGCGAGCCTGATTAGTTCGTCAGAGCGCGCTCACTTCCCGCGCAGGCCCAGGGCTGCGAGCCGGGTCTCGAGTTCCTCCGGCGAACCCCAAGGCAAGATGGGGGAGTTGCGGCGCTCGTCGGGCGGATCGCGGTCCAGCTGGTCGGACCAACCGCCACAACCGGCCAGTGGCAGCAACGGGCGTTTGTGCAACCAGGCCAAACACACCTCGGACTTGGTGCCGGCGCGGCCGCCAATGACGATGCAGGCATCACCGGCGAGGGCCATAAGCAGGTTGCGCGCGTCGCCCATGCCGCAGGGAATGAGGACGCTGCAGGGCCAGTCCTTCAGGCCGATGTCGTCCGTGGGCACGATGCTCACCACGGTGCCGCCGGCCGCCAGTGCGCGCTCGGCTGCCACGCGGGTGGCGGGGCTGCCGCAGCCGCTCACGACGGTGATCCCGCGGCGGGCGAGCAGTTCTCCTGCGGCCCCGGCGAGTTCGTGGGCGCGCGAACCGGGTTCGGCGCTGCCTAAAATGCAGACTTGGGCGGGACGGGTGGGGGTGGTCATGGAATAGGGTCAGGCAAACTTCACGTTGACGGATGCGCGCTCGAAATTCTCCGCGTAGAGCAAGGGCTGCGGCTGCATGCGGCCCAGCGCGGCGACCCAGCGGTCCGGCACCTGTTCGAGTCGCGTGGCCAGGGCGGTGGCGATGTCGTTGTAGTAGGCGCGGGCGAGGGCGACGCGCTGCTCGGTCTCGACCAGTTCGCGATGGAGCTTCGCAAATCCCTCCTGCGCCATCAGTGCGGGATAACGCTCGATGAGGACGCGCAATTCGCCGGCCACCCCGGCGAAGTCGGCGCCGGGCTGACCCGGCGCGGTTGCCTGCTGCTGTGTCCGCAGGGCGGCGAGAGCGGTCTGCGTTTCCCTTTCATGGGAGGCGAGCCCGGCGCACGCGGCGGCAAGGGTCGGGATGAGATCGTGGCGGCGTTTCAGCTGAATCTCGATCAGCGACCACGCCTGCCGGGTGCGCTCCCGGAGGCCCACCAGGCTGTTATAGACCATCCACATCCAACCCAGGGCGAAAACGGCGAGATATGCGGCGACGAGGATAATCCCGGGCACGGGCTGGACGGGTTGCCCTGTTTGTTGCTGATAAATCAGCAGTCCGCCAACCAGTGCGGCCAGCCCGAGGAAGAGGCAGACCCAGGACCACGCGCCGTACCCCGACTGCACTTTCTCCTCCGAGCGGGTGGAAATCAGGAACAGCTCGGCGTCCTTGTCGGCGGCGATTTCGGCGGCGACCACATCGTCGCGTTCCCGGGCCGGGCCGACCACGTAGAGCGCCGTGTGCAGGGGAATGCCGTGTTCGACGAAGCGCCGGCGGTGGTCGGAGTTGGCGACGGCCGATGCCGGGCCCTTGGCATAATAAAGGGGATCACCGCGTGAGACCGTCTGATCAAACAGCACGACCGGTTCGATCTTCGCGCCCTCGGGACGCACCCGTACGGCGCCGGTTTCATCCTGGAGATAGAAATCAACCGTCTCGCCTCCGGATCGGACCGTGGTCCAGCCGCTCTCCCGACGGGTGTGCGTCTGGGTTTTGCCCTTGCTGTCCGTGGTCGTGGTGGTGACCAGACGCGACCATTGCTCCTCGACGGAGAAGGAGTAGTGCACGCAGCGCGACTCGGCGAGCTGGCTGGTGCAGGGCGTCTCGCATTCGGCCGTGCCCTTGAGTTCGGTCAGGCCCATGAACACGCCGGCGACCTTCGAGGTGGGCATGTCGGCCAACAGACGTTGCCGCCGCCGCAGGCGCAGGCTGCCCCACAACAGGAGCAGAGCGGCCAGCGGGCTGAGCCAGATGAACCAGGGTATCGGGTGCATTGAGGGATACTAATCTTAACGAGTGACTCTGGCCGTTGCCTGCCTGGGAATTTCCCCCCCACACCCCGCCTTGGCGGGCACCCGTTCGGCTGAGCTCACGGCCTCGGCCCTCTTACCAGGGGGGACTTCGAGACCAGTTGATTGGATCCCCTTTGGGAGGAGGGGTGGCGCGAAGCGACGGGGTGGTTCGCTTCTTTGAGAAAACTTCAATCGGGCGGGCGATGCGATCAAGACGATGGGGCCGCGGAAGCCGGCTCAGTAGTTGGTCTGTTCCGTGGCCGGCCGCAGAGGGTCGGCGCGCACGGCGGCGTGATGACGGCGAAAGGCCGCACTGAGAGACGCGGCCCGGGCGGGCTCGCTCGCCAGCAGGTTGAAAAACTCCAGGGGATCATGGGCCAGGTCGTAGAGCTCGATCGGCTCGAGCTCATGATTGCTGATGAGTTTCCAGTCGCCCTCGCGATAGGCGAATTCCTTGCCGTCGGGGTGGGGCAGGGCCCAGTAGTAGGGGTGAGCGGCGGGCGCTGGGCCACCGCGCAACAGTCCGCCGAGGTCGACACCGTCGATCGCCCGGTCGGTCGGGATCGGCACGCCGCAGAACTGGGCGATGGTGGCGAAGAGGTCCATGCCGATGGCCGGCGCGGCGGTGACGGAGCCCGCGGGGACAACGCCGGGCAGTCTCACGATGGCCGGCACGCGGATGCCGCCTTCGTAGAGGTGGTGCTTGCGGCCGCGAAAACCACCGGTGTCGCCATACGCGTTGATCTCATACCAGTTTTCCCAGGCGCTGGTGACCGGGCCGTTGTCACTGGTGAACACGACCAAGGTGTCGTCACGGTGGCCTAGCCGGTCGATCGCGTCCAGCACGCGGCCGAGCTGCGCGTCGAGGTAGGTGACGTTGGCGTAGTATTCTCCGGGCCCGCGCGCCTTGAGCAATTCGGGAGGAGGTCTCGGTCCGCCGTTCGGAATGGGCACGACCGGCCCGCGCGTGTATTGCGCATAGAGGGCGTTGTATTCCGGCGGGTTCTCGATGCTGGTGTGGGGCTCGGCCGGGGCCAGGTAGAGGAAAAAGGGCCCGCCGGCGGCCGTGCGTTGCTCCAACCATTGGATGGCTTCATCGGCGTAGAGCTGGGCGGTGTAACCCTCCTGGGGTGGGAGCGGCTGGCCGTTGCGATAAACGTTGGTCGGATTGTGATTCGTGGGGATTTGAAACGCGTTGTGGCCATAGGCGTAGTCGAAGCCATGGTCCTTCGGCTGCGGCTGTCCGGGGTCGCCGAGGTCGCTGTTCAGATGCCATTTCCCGATGAGCGCGGTCGCGTAGCCCGCGCCTTTGAGCAGGGTGGCGAGTGAGATTTCCTGCTTGTGCAGGAAAATGCCGGAATTGCTGGGGATCCAGCTCTTGATGCCTGTCCGGTAGGGAGTGCGTCCGGTCAACAGGGCCGCCCGCGAGGGCGAACAGAGGGCGGACGGCGCGTAGAACTGCGTGAAACGCATCCCTTCGGCCGCCAGTTGGTCGAGGCGGGGCGAGCGGATCACCGGATGGCCGTAGCAATGCAGATCACCGTAGCCGAGGTCATCGACATTGATCAGCACCACATTGAGCGGAGCGGCGGGGAGTGCGGCGGCGAGGAGGACCGAGCTGAGGAGAACCGAGGCGAGAAGGGCCGGCCTGATCATGCGGCAACTAGAGTTAATCCGCCGCGCTGAGTCGATGGCAATCAGGGCGAGTGCGCCGGATCGAGGCGTGGGCCGATCTGCCCAGCTTTGGCGCCGGCCCGCCGTGGGCCGGATGGTTTTGTTGCTGATAATGCGGGCGCTCGGGATCAGGTTGGCAAAGATAGCTGAAACCTTTGCCGCTTTCGGGTGTAACATAGGTTCAACTTCACTCCTGCTTCGCGATTCAACCATGGTCCCCGTCCTTGTCCGCTCCCGCTTTGTTCGCTTCTTCCCGTATCTGAAGGGCCTCGCCTTGGCCGGACGTGGCTTTGGCGCGCTCCTAGTCGGCCTTGGGTTAGCCGGGGCCGGGTCCTTGGCTGAGGAGCCCGCGGCCAGCGAGTTCGGGAAAGCGATCGAGCTGGCACCCTTCCAGGTCAACGGGAAGCCGCTGGCGGTTTCCATTCACGCGCGGACGAAAGTCGACCGGCGCTACGCCGAGAAGTTTGCCGACGAAGTGGTCGAGGTTGCCTATGAAACGCTGGATGGATCCGTGGGCCAGGGACTCGTCATCGTCGGCGCCGACGGGGAGCCGCATCCGATCTTTCTCATGCGCCGGTTTCTCGAACTCGCGCAGGCGGGGCAGTTGGATCCCAGCCTGATGCAATCCGCCGGGGACTTGGACGCCGTGCTGAAGAAATGGCGCATGAAAATGCAGTTCAATGAGAATGACGCCGACGGCCTGAACCTCGATTTTGAGACGATCCTCAAGGCGCTGCCCCTCCCGCTGGAGGGTGTGGCGGCCAAGCTCTACCAGATCGCTTGGGCGGAGGGATTCGATCCCGTCCGCATGGAGCAGAAGCTGAAGACGCTCACCAAGGCCGACCTCACCAGCAGCGAACTGAGCCGTTACGACTGGGTTTTCTATCTTCCGCCCAGCGAGGCCACCAAGGCGGCGATGAAGGAAATGATCAACAAGGGCCTGGCGAAGTCGAAGATGGGGCTGTTCAAGCGGGCCGCGGTGCGCAGCGCCCTTTTCGTTTTCGGTCCGGCTGTCCGGAAGGCGGTCGAGGGCATGCGCAAGGGCATGTTGTTCATGACCGTGATGCGTGCGAAGAGCCCGTACAGCAAAGAAGACATCGATGCCTTGACCCGCGTCTATGTGCAGGAACTGATGCCCGACTTCAAACCGGGTTCAGGTGACGAGAAGCGCCGGGCTCTCGCGGCCATCGAGAAGCAGAAGATTGCCAACGCAGAGTATGCGAAGGATCCCTTCGTGAAACCCGAGCGCCTCGCCACCTACGATCCGGCGGCCTACGCGCCTTTCCTGGGCGAATACACGGCGGAGCCGCCCAAGGTCACGCATTGGTTCAAGCGTGAGGGCGACGGCTACCAGTGGAAGTACAAGGAGCGCCGGCCGCGCCCGTTTTATCCCGCCGGCGACCGCCTGCTCGTCAGCGAGGACGGCCGGATGACGATCCAATTTCTCGTCGACGGTAATGGCATCGTGACTGGTGTGGAAGAACGCCGGGTCCGCCACCGCCAGACCATCCCGCGCAAGACCTGACAGCGGCCCGCCGTCTCAGCGGATTGCGCTCATTCGCGGGTGGGTCGGACGGCGACTTCAGTTCGACGCGCGGGCTTTCGCGTAGGAAACCTGCAGGCGATCCCAGGCGACGACCACATTGTCGCGGGCCGCGTCCCACGTGTCGGCGGTCGCGTGACCGAGGGCGGCCAGTTTGTCCTTATAGTCTGCCTCGGAGCTCTTGAGATCATCCATGGCGGCCCGGCGGCTCGCGCTGGCTTTGGCCTCGGCGTAGTTCGCTTTGAGTTCGCTTACCTGGACGTCGAGCTGCGCCTGCTTGAGCTTAACCTCAGCGGTAAAGGCATCGCGCTTTTCGAAGGTGAAGGACTTGAGGTTATCCCAGCCCTGCACCACGGCGTCCTTGGTGCTCTTGGCGACATCCTTCACAACCTCCTTGGTGTCCTGATAGGCGACCTTCGTTTTGTCGGCGACGGTCTCGCGTTCGGTTTTGGAGCAGGCGGTGAAAGTCAGCAGGGTCAGGCTGGCGGTGAACAGGAGGGTGGCAGGAGTCTTGAGGGATTTCATGAGCGATAGGATTGAGGTGGGAAGATGCTTCCGCCAGCAGCCAATCAGGAGATCGGCCGCTGGTTCCTACCCATGGGACCCGGCCTGAGCGAATAGGTAACGCTCCCCGGCGGACTATTAATATCGGAACTCCTTGGTACGGTCGGTTGCGCCCGTGACGGAGGCGATCGAGGTGGGACCAGGACGTTGTAGGGCGACCCCGCCTTCGTTGGGGGTCGGCTTGCGCCGCAAAGGGGGTACCGAGGCGTCACGGCCGCAGACGGGAGGGCGTCGGCGAGTTCGGTCGGGAGTCGGCTCGGAACCTGCTCCTTTCGCGCGACCCCTGCTTTATGGACCTCGCCATCCTTCAAACCCTGCCCCGCCTTTCGTTGCCTGCCGGTCATGTCCTGATCGAGGAAGCTGCGCCGATCCGGAAGATCTTCTTCCTCGAAAGCGGCGAGGTGGAAGTGATCAAAGGCGGCACGTTGATCTCCGAGGTCTATGATGCCGGGGCGGTCTTCGGGGATATGGCCTTCTTGTTGCAAAGTCTGCCGATGGCCACGGTGCGCACCACGACTCCGTCGGTTTTCCGTGAGGTCGATGATCCGGCGGGCTTTTTCCGGCAACATCCGGAGGTTTCCCTGCATGTCGCGATTATCCTGGCGCGCCGGGTTGATGCGCTGAGCCGATACCTGGTGGACATCAAGAACCAGTTCAAGGACCGGGCTGATCATCTGGGCATGATTGACGAGGTGCTCGACACGCTGATCCACAAACACCCGCGCGCCATCCCGCGGCGCTCGGCCGGCGACTAGGCGGGCAGGGGAGCGTCCAGATGGATCCGCTCGTCCCCGGCCTGGGAAACCCAGCGCGCGGTTCTTTGCGCCAGATCGAGCTCGATAAAAGAGGGCGGTGAGCCCAGCTGACGACCGGCATTGAAGGTCCAGGTGTGGCCAACCCGCGAAGCCCACGCGCCGCCCTTGCGAAAGGGGGAATTGTGGATGTGGCCGGAAAAGACGAAGTCGGGACCGAGTTCCTTGATGATGTCCACCAGGAAGGCATCGCCGGCGTGTTGGCTGCCGGTCCAGCTGACGCCGTAGCCGTCCGGCGGGGCGTGGTGCACCCACAGCCAGGTGTCCGCCCGATCGGCTGACTCGTTGCGCAGGAATTGCTGCATCGTGCCGCGGGAGGCCGGGCCATCCCACCATGGGCAAACGGACAGGCGTGCGCCGCCGTGGGTCATGCCCGCACCGTCAACGGTGAGACCGGAGGCCCGGACCCGCTGCAACCAACGGGCAATGAATTCCTGGGCCTCGTTCTTTTCATCGCCGTCGTGATTGCCCGAGCAGACCAGCAGGCGGGTCTTGGCGCTGATCGTCCGGAGGTATTTCACCACGATCGTGATCTGGGAATCGAGGTCGAGGTGGCCCCCGAGGTCGAGGAGATCGCCGGCGATGATCACCAAGTCATAGGCCGCGGCCTGCTGAACCACCCAGTCATATTGGGTCAGTCCGAAGTGCAGGTCGGAAACGGCGAGGATCTTCATGGGGGCGGGGCGTTTCCCGGGAGCTGATTCCGTGCCACAGTGCGGAGAACCTCTGCGGCCCGGGCCTGCCGCAAGAATGGATCCTCTCCCGAGGCCAGTCCGCGGGAGTTCTGGTCCGCTCGGCGATATTTCCGGTTACCCCGGCCGGTCATCGGTGTCACTCTTGTCATGAGCCTTCCCTTTCCGCCCCGCGGCGGCGGTCCCCACCTCGTTGATCATCATTCGCGGCAGCCCGCGTGGAAACGGATTCACCGCAGCCCGTTCTTCTGGGTGGCGGCGGTCTTTATCCTCGGGGCGATGGTCATCTACATCGCGACCGGCAACCTGGCTCGCGCGCCCGGCCGGCCTGCCGGGCAACCGGTTCCGGCGCTCGCGCCGTAGACCGGGCTCTTGCTGCGGGACCAACGGTTGCGCGAATGTGCGCAGAGGGACGGTGGACAAGTCGGGGCGCTGAAGACGTCAGCCCGAGGTTTTGGTGTCCGCCCATCAGAGGTTTTGCCAACCGGCGAACAGCCGGCCACCGGGAGGGATGGCGTATGGTCGGCCTGCATGCGGGGATCCCGCCGGCGGCGCAATGGCGTCGGCGATGCGTTTCCCGGGACCTGGCCTCACTTCACCTGCGGGAGGTGGATATCGCCGGAGTTGTTGATGACCCCGAAAGCGTAAAGCAGCCAGAGGACGACCACGATCACGACGACGGCATTGAGGATCTTTTTGATCGTCGACTGCATCGGGATGTAGGCATTGATCAGCCAAAGGACGACACCGACGACGATCAGCGTAAGGACAACATTGAGAAGGGGCATGGAGCTAAGATATTGAAATCCAATTTCCGTCACCATGGGGTCTAACCCGCATTCATGCTCATGCTTGCCGGAAGACCTCGTCGGCCCGCGACGACTTCGGCCCGTTTCTTCTGTCTCGAACCCCGGGGCCTCCCTCTCAACCGTGACGACTGAAGAAGCGCACGTTGCGCAGACGATTAACGAGGGGGCCTTGTACGGTGTCTTGGTCTTGGAGCGTCGGCGCTGAGCCTGTCTCGGTCGATCGGTTCGTGGGTCAGGGCCGCGAGGAAAAAGGAAGGGAATGATTCGTGGGCGCGACTTCGTCACTTTGGCTTCGCCTCACACTTGCCGAGGGCATGGAAATAACTAATGCTCCGGCCGCTTCGCAACCAATCTGCTTATCTCGCCTCGATGAACTTCCTGTTTCGTCCGCTCTTAGTCACGATGGGTCTGGCGCTCGCCGTCACACCCTCTTTTGCCCAAAAGGTAGCTCCCAAGGTGGTGACCACCGTCAGTCCGGGTTACCCCGAGGAACTCATCAACACCGGCATGGATGGCCGCGCTGAGGTCGATGTGCTCATCAAGGCCGATGGTACCGTGGGCGAGGCCCAACTCGCGATGGCCTCCCATCGCGCGATGGGGAAGGCGGCGATGAAAGCAGTGATGGGTTGGACCTTCCAGCCGGCCACCGTCGACGGGCATCCCGTGGACCTGATGGTCGCCCTGCCTTTCATTTTCGAGGCGCCCTTTGAGCAGAAGGTCAACGCGGCGAACAAGCGCATCGTCTTCCAGCCTCTCGCGGAACCTGTCCTGACGGAAAAAGATTTCCCGCATCGGAAACTCAAGGTGAAGAAAGAAGCCAAGGCCCAGGTTCCCCAGCCGCTGGCCCGCTCGGAAATCAACGAGGTGGTGAAGGTGAAATGCGTCATCGGCCCTGATGGTCTGCCGCTCAATCCCACGGTGGTGGAATCCAAGAAGAAGGAACTCGACAAACCCGCCATCCTCGCCGTGGCCCGCTCAAGCTATGAGCCGCCCCTGAAGGACGGCAAACCGGTGTATGTCGAGACGACCGTCAGCGTGGTATTCAACAACCAGCGCCGCGGCGACTTCGGTGGCGGTGGTGGTGGCGGCGGCGGTGACTTTGGTGGTGGAGGTGGTGGCGGAGGAGGAGGTGGAGGTGGTGGCGGCGGTGGCGACGGCGGTTGATCCCCGCCGCTCGTCGGGCAAGAGCTCCGAGCCTACGGATTGCGGATTTTGACGGTGGCACTGCGCGACCAATCGTTGTGACCACCGGCAAATTCGTGGAGGACGGCACCCGGCCTGGCTGCGGCCAAGGCGCGGGCGTGGCTGATTGGAATCACCGTGTCATTCAAGGCGGCGAAGATCTCCACGGGGCCGCGGTAGGCTTGGAGCGCGACGACATTGTTCCAGTTGTCCGGAAGCAGGAGGCCAACCGGCAGGAATGGATAGTGTCCCTTGGCCACGGCGGCGAGGACGTCGAACGGCACGATCAGCACGACCTTGTCGGGCGGGTGGGGCTGCGAGCCCAGCCAGCTCGCCGGACCGGTGCCGATGGACTCCCCCGCGACACAAACCGGTGTGTGCGGGAACTGCGCGCGGAGCAGATTGTAGGCTTCCCAGGCGGCGGCATTGAATGATTCCTCCGAGGGCGAGCCGGGACGTAGGCCATAGCCAGGGTATTCCAGGATATAGACGGAGTCGTCCGGGGAGAAAGCCGCCAGCGCGTAACTGCGGTCGGCCGCCTGGCCGGCATTACCGTGGGTGAGGAGCCAGACATTCTTCGGTTGCGGCACGACCCGCGCGAAGCCGATGACGCGGTTGTCAGTCCTCCATTCCATCAGTCCATTCGTGCGGGTGTGATGGCTCGGAAAGTAGAGCAATTTGCGCCCCGTGTCGCACCCGGTCAGGCCTAACGCGACCGCCAGCATGATGAGGAGGATGAGCGCGGAGTAGCGGGATCGTTGCATGGGGGTGCACATGGGCGATTGATCGGCAGATTGAGACCCCAGGCTATCGCCGTTGATCCGCCCCGCGAGGCAAGAACCGGCTGGCGCGGGCTGAGGTCACCTTGGCGAATTGCAGCATGCCCGGTGGAATGGCCGAACTACGGCTCTACGGGCTTCGTAAGCGTCGTGTGGAAACCCATCTGCTTGTCAGGAATCACGGGAGCGGGTGGCGGATCGATGAGCTGCATGATGCGCTGGAGCACATCGGTTATGGCGACCTCGTGCGTATCCAGTCGGGACTTCAATTCGGATTCGAGTGTCGCCAGCTTCCTCGCCAGTTCGCGGGTGTCGGTGAGCAGGCCGCGCATCTTGATGAAGGCGCGGATGACGAAGACGCTCATCTGCACGGCTTGCGGGCTATTCAGGATGGTGGATGCCATGAGGGCGCCATGCTCGGTGAAGGCGAAGGGCTTGGAGCGTAGGTCGCGGTGCTTCTGGGAACCGGTCACAATTTGTGACCGGTTCAGGGCAACTGACTCAGCGGTCGTGAGTTCCAGCAGGAAGTCGGGCGGAAACTTGTCACGATTGCGACGAACGGCCTGGTTGAGGACGCGGGTTTCGACGCCGTAGATCTTTGCGAGGTCGGCGTCTACACGGAGCGCGGCAGCGCGGAGATGGTCATGCCGTCAGGCATGGCCCCGAAACGAAGTGAAGGGGCTCATGAGCGGGTGCCCATTGGGCAGGCGAGTGAGCAATGACGCGTTCGCCGCGGATGGTGTGGATGACGCCGTCGATCGCGACAGCGGGGGATTTCTTCGGGGCATGCTTGCCGCGGCGGAGGGGAACGGAGATGGGCTTCTTCTTCATGAGAATCTGTCATCCATAGTCTTGGCGACGGATGATGGCGGCCCGTGAGCGGAACGATGCAGAAATAGCTCCGTGCGTAAAGTGCGGGGTGAGGTTCGGAAACCGGGTCAATCAAGAGGCAAGCGGCCGGTGACGGTTTGAATCGGCTAACCGACTACAAACTACAAAGCCAGCCCCCCTGGCTCGGCCTCCCATGAGCAAGCGGGCGATCGGGCATCAAGCGACCTGACCCCATCGGCTCGGCCTCCGTGCGTAATGTGCGGAATGGGGCTCGGAAATCGGATCAGTCTAGAATCAGGGCGTGACGACCTTCACTCGGGGGTGAGATTTTCCAACGAGGATCAAGATATAGCTACCTGAGCCCAGTCCGGTCGCCTCGGATCATACCTTGCCAATCGCATACATAAGATGTAACAGCACGCGTGCATGGCTATCTCACCTTCTCGATTTCCACTCTCCAGGCGGATAGTGTTTGGCATATCAGTGATTTTTGTTGTCGTTCTCGTGATCTGGATTGCAGCCCAACGACATTCCAACGAGCACGTCATTGATGAATTGGGAAAGCTCAAAGCGGAAAGGGCACGGAATACGCTAACACGACTGGACCAAACCGGCTCGTCGATCATTTCCACAGACGAGCGATTGCAGGACGATGCTAGAAAGGAGGCGGTTGTCGCTGAGACATCAAATCCGCTCTTTCGTCGACTGGCGAGTGCGGGCATGCGCATTCAGCGGGTAAATCGTGAGGGGAAGGAAAACTTAGCCAACGCGTTCATTCTTGTTAGTAACTCGGGAATTCTCGACCATGAGCAAGCGATGACGGTCGGAGTGAGCGAGAAGGGCGCTCGGCAACTCAATTTGCTCGCTGACGCCAACGCCAACTTGCGCGCAATGGGTGAACGCATGGACCTTATCGCTCGCGTCGAATTGGCAAAGGAGGGTTTTACCCCGCAGGAGCAGAAGGGCTATGCAGCTGTCGTTGTGCAAAAGCTACACATTGATATCCTACTTTCCCAGTGCGCGCTTGTAGACGATTTCGTTGTCAATGCCCGTGCTCTACTCGCTCTGTTTGAAAACACGAGGACCACTCGAACGAGCGATACCGAACACCGGCCTAGATTCGCGCAAGAGGAGGAGGTGGCTTTATACAATACCCTTCAGGAAAAATTTCGACTATTTGACGCCGAGTATGAGGCACTAGAAAGACGATTAGTTCGACTAGTGCAGGCCGACGTGGTGAAGGCTAAGTAGCTTAATCGTGCACTTTGGTCGTGGGAGCCAATTTGGAAGTGGAGTCTGCTGGCAGGAGTTGGTCGCAGCTGAGGGTAAAGAAATATCCGATACCCACTGGTGAAATGAAGCGGCATGAGATACTCTGAAATCCCAATGAACAAACTCTCTTCAAAATTGGCTCTCGAGGAGCTCCAAGAAGCTTTTCTTGCGTTTCATTCGAACGGTATCCACTTCCTCCCTCTAGACAATCTCAGCGAGGTACTCCTACGAATTGGGTCTTCGCGTCCATCCGAGCGCCAGAGGATGGCTTACGACGAAGTGCAAAAGATCATTGGTCAGGTGGAGAGCCGGCCGGAGGCAGGTTGCATATGCTGATGTCTGCCGAATCGAGCAAAGGACTTCAGGTCACGACTCTTGACCGGCCTACGGCCCACACGGTGTGGCTTAAAGATGGTGGTTGAATGGATCCCGATAACGGCTTTATTAAGACGATATGACGACGCTATCACCGACCAAGGCGCGCGCGAACCTCACCCACTGGCTGAAAAAGGCCTCGGCGGGGGAGGACATCGGCATCCTGTGCGGGGACAAGGTCATCGCCCTGCGTCCGGTGCGCGTGTTCTCGGAGGATTCCGAATACGCCAAACGCGAATACGGGGTGACCGATGCCGAGCTGAAGGCTTTTGTGAAACGGGCAGACGCCGAACTGAAACGAGACCGCCGGGCCGGGCGAGTCACCAAACACAAGGGTGATCTCCGTGCCGCCGTTAGGATTTGAATACACCGGGCGCTTTCGGGACGAGGCGCGTTTGCTGGCCGACGACCAGTTTGACCGATTGGAGGAAGCGCTTGGTCAGTTGCCAACCGCGTTCGGTCAACCGCATCTGCACAACGGTCTGGGCATTCGGAGACTGAAGGGAAATTACTTCGAGTTTCGCGTCGGCCGGGACCTCCGGGTCGTTTTCACCCTGGAAGGCAGCACGGCGATCCTGCGTATGGTCGGCAATCACGATCAGGTGCGGGCGCTTCTGAAGCATGCGTAGTCTGCGGGGACTGGATCTTCCGCCGGGCTTCCACCATCGCCAAGGCTATGGCGGACAGGCAGGAGGAATAACGGGGTGAGGCCGGGAAATGACGGTTCGTCGGGGACGACTCGTCCTACCAAACCAAGCTTCCTCAATAGTCCAGATACGGCGCCAGCCACTTCTCGGCTTCCATAACCGGTATCTGCTTTCGTTGGGCATAGTCTTCGACCTGGTCTTTGGCCAATTTGCCTACGGCGAAGTATTTTGACTCCGCGTGATTGAAGTAATGGCCGCTGACGCTGCTCGCGGGGAACATGGCGTTGCTCTCGGTTAGCGTGATTCCGGTGAGCTCGGTTGCGTTGAGGAGATCGAACAGCGGCGGCTTCTCCGTGTGGTCCGGGCAGGCGGGGTAGCCGGGGGCGGGGCGGATGCCGCGGTATTTTTCGCGGATGATGTCCTTCATCTCCAAGTTCTCGGTCTTGCCGTAGCCGGAAAAGTCGCGGGCTTTCTTGTGCATCAGCTCGGCGAGGGCTTCGGCGAGGCGGTCGCCCAGGGCTTGGGCGAGGATGGCGTTGAAGTCGTCGGTCTTGTCGCGGAACTCCTTGGCGAATTCCTCCACGCCGTGTCCGGCCGTGACGGCGAAGCCGCCGAGGTAGTCGATGCGGCCCGAGTCCTTCGGCGCAATGAAGTCGGCGAGGCAGTGGTTGTACTGATCGGCAGGCTTCTCCTGCTGCTGGCGGAGGTAGTGGAAGGTCTTGAGCACTTTCGTGCGGGATTCATCCGCATACACTTCAACACTGTCGCCGATGCTGTTCGCGGGCCAAAAGCCGATGACGGCCTTGGCCGAGTAGCGTTTCTCGGCGATGATGCGCTTCAGCATCGCCTGAGCCTCGGCGTAGAGCTTGGTGGCCTCCTCGCCGACGACGGGATCCTTCAGGATGTCGGGGAAACGGCCGTGCAACTCCCAGGTGCTGAAGAAGGGGCCCCAGTCGATGTAGGAGGCGATCTCAGCAAGAGACAAGGGACAAGTATCAAGTGGCAAGGAGGTGTCGGAGTTCGGGGAGCTTGTTACTTGGAACTTGTTACTTGTTACTTCCAGCCCGCCGACGTCCGTACTGAATACCCGAGTCCCCAAAAACTCTGGCTTCGGTATATCCACCTGCGACCACTCAAAAGTTTGGCGGCGAGCCCGGGCTTCTGCGATGGGGAGGAGTTTCCGGGCGCTTTGGCGGTCGGCGAATTGGGTGCGCTGGCGCTCCTGCTGGGCGAGGGTGTCGGCGACGAACTTGGGTTTGTTCTCCGGGCTGAGGAGTTGCGAGACGACGCCGATGACGCGCGAGGCGTCGAGGACGTGGACGACCGGCGCGTCGTAGTGCGGGGCGATCTTCACGGCGGTGTGCGCGGCGGAGGTTGTGGCGCCGCCGATGAGCAGCGGGAGTTTGCTGCCGAGGCGCTGCATTTCCTTGGCGTTGTGCACCATCTCGTCGAGCGAGGGTGTGATGAGTCCGGAAAGCCCGATGATGTCGGCGCCCTTCTCCTTGGCCGCGGCGTAGATTTTCTCGAAAGACACCATGACACCGAGGTCGAAGACCTCGTAGTTGTTACAGGCCAGCACGACGCCAACGATATTCTTGCCGATGTCGTGCACGTCGCCTTTCACGGTCGCCATGACGATGCGCCCCTGGGCCTTGGCGGTGCCGCCGGCGGCGATGAGTTCGGCTTTTTCCTGCTCCATGAACGGCTGCAGGTAGGCGACGGCTTTCTTCATGACGCGGGCGGATTTGACGACCTGTGGGAGGAACATCTTGCCGGCGCCGAAGAGATCGCCGACGACGCGCATGCCGTCCATGAGCGGGCCCTCGATGATGAGGAGCGGCTTGCCGTATTTCAGACGGGCTTCCTCGGTGTCGATCTCGATGAACGCGTCGATGCCTTTGACGAGGGCGTGAGAGAGGCGTTCCTCGATGGTGCCAAGGCGCCAGGCGTCGGGAACGGTCGGTCTGGAGACCGACCCTCCAGAAGCGGCCCGCAGGGACTCGGGCCCTCCAGCCTTCAGAGCTTCGCCGAAAGCCACGAGACGTTCGGTGGAATCGGGGCGGCGGTTGAGGAGGACGTCCTCGACGAGGACGAGGAGTTCCTTGTCCACTTCCTCGTAGACCTCGAGCATCGACGGATTGACGATGCCCATGTCCATGCCGGCCTTGATGGCGTGGTAGAGGAAGGCCGCGTGCATGGCCTCGCGCACGGGATTGTTGCCGCGGAAGCTGAAAGAGACGTTCGACACACCGCCGCTGACCTTGGCGTGGGGGAGGTTGGCCTTGATCCAGCGCGTGGCCTCGATGAAATCGACGGCGTAGTTGTTGTGCTCCTCGATGCCGGTGCCGACGGTGAGGATGTTGGGATCGAAGATGATGTCCTCGGGCGGGAAGCCGACGGTGTCGACGAGCAGACGGTAGGCGCGCTCGCAGATGCGGATCTTCTCGGCATAGGAGGCGGCCTGGCCGTTTTCGTCGAAGGCCATGACGACCACGGCGGCGCCGTAGCGGCGAATGGCGCGCGCCTGCTCGATGAATCTCGCCTCGCCCTCCTTGAGGGAGATGGAATTCACGATACCCTTGCCCTGAAGACATTTCAGGCCGGCCTCGATGACCTCCCACTTGGAGGAGTCCACCATGACAGGGACCTTGGCGATCTCGGGTTCGCTGGCGATGAGGTGCAGGAAACGCGTCATGGCCGCGACGCCGTCGATCAGGCCGTCGTCCATGCAGACGTCGATGATGTTGGCGCCGTTGTCGACCTGCTGGCGGGCGACGGAGACGGCCTCCTCGTAGTTGCCGGCCTTGACGAGCTTGGCGAACTTGGGCGAGCCCGCGACGTTGGTGCGCTCGCCGACCATGAGGAAGGTATTAGGCTGCTGGGTGAAGGGCAACGACCCCGAAAGTTCTAATGGCCGGCAGAAATCTGCGGTGACTGAGGGCTTAGGGTCTTGGGTCTGGGATTTGGGATCTGGGGAATCGGAGCCCTGGACCCGAGATCCTAGACCCTGGACCCCATTCGGACCTTCCGGCCGGAGGACGTTGACTTTTCTCGCCGGTTTCGGAGCGACGGCCTGCGCAATGGCGGCGATGTGTTCGGGGGTGTTGCCGCAGCAGCCGCCGACGATGTTGGCGAGGCCGCTGCCGGTGAACTCGGCCATGTAGCGGGCCATGTCGGCCGGGAGCAGGTCAAAGCCGGTCGGGGTGAGCGGATTGGGCAGCCCCGCGTTCGGGTAGGCGGAGATGAAAGTGTCGGCCTTGCTGCCGAGTTCCTCCAGGAACGGGCGCATGAGGTCCGGGCCGATCGAGCAGTTGAGGCCGACGGAAAACGGCTTCACGTGCTTCACGGCGTTCCAGAAGGCGCCGACGGTCTGGGCGGAGATCATCGTCTCGCCCCCGCGGCCGACGGCGGCGGAGATCATGACGGGCAGGCGGAGCTTGTCCTCGGCAAAGACTTCCTCGATCGCGACGAGCGCGGCCTTGGCGTTGAGGGAGTCGAAGATCGTCTCGACGAGTAACAAATCGGAGCCGCCGGCGATCAGGGAGCGGACCTGGCGGCGGTAGTCGGCCTTGACCTGGTCGAAGGTGACGACGCGGAAACCGGCGTCGTCGGCGTCAGGCGAGTTGGAAAGGGAGACAGTGAGCGGCCCGATGGCGCCCGCGACGTAGCGGCGACGACCGGTGGCGTTGGCGATGCGGTCGGTCCACTCGCGACATTGGCGCGCGGAGGTGTAATTAATGTCGTGGGCGAGCTCCTGCAGGAACTTGTTTTCGAGCACCGAGGCGTAGAAGGCCGGGTCCTTGCGGCCGCCTTTCTCGCGCGGGTCCTCGATGAAGAACTCGCTCTGGCCGATGCTGGTGGCCGAAAAGGTGTTGGTCTCGATGATGTCGGCGCCGGCCTCCAGGAATCGCCGGTGGATGTCACCGATCTCGGTGGGGCGGGTGAGGGAGTAGATGTCACCGTTGTTCTTGAGGTCCTTCGGCGCGTCCTTGAAGCGTTCCCCGCGGGCCTGCTCTTCGGTGATGTTGTAGGCACGGATGGTCGTCCCCATGGCTCCATCGATCACAGCAATGCGTTCCGCAAGTAGCTTGCGGAGAGAGGATTCTGCGTCGGTCGGAGCTGGGCGTGGTGTGGACATGTTTGATTCTAATCTACATATCAGGATGTAATGATGTATTGCAAGCCTGCTGTGAGTCTAACGAGGGACGTCGGATCGAGTGAGGCGGTAAGACTTCCCCGGCAGGGCGGGGTGGGTTGCCGAGATGTGTGAGAGCAGGGTCAGGACAAACGTGAATTGAGGGTCGATCCCCCGCTGGAATGCGGCAGCCGATCGGGAGATCGGCCCTCCACGACGATCAACGACGACGCGAACCCTCATGCGGGCGGCTTGCACGAGCGCTGGCAGTCCAAGCTCAGTCATAGTCAAGGGATGCACAGGGTTTGACGTTGCTAGGAGGCGGGGGACAACGGTTTCGTGGGCGCCTCTCCTGAGGTTCTTTCCAGTTTAGTCCAGCAGTCACAGGGAAGGCCGTGAAAACCGGCCACAGTAGCGCTGCGGTAACGCATCACGAACCCCCATTCCGCTTCAGGGCGGGAACACAACCAGTCGGAAAGCCGGCGAAGGTGGGGGGGAGGCAACACGCCAGAGGCGTGCAAAGGCCAAATCCCAGTGTCCAAAATCCAAACTAAAATGACCGCGCCCTTCGGGCCGGCTGAATATTTGGAATTTGGCGCTTTGGAGTTTTGGATTTTGCGCGCATCGCGCGCCCATATGCGGAGTCCGAATATCTTGTCTGCGGGAACTCACCGCGCCGGGGCGTGTGCGCGCGCCGGCGATAAACCTTCATCGCACTTAATGAAGCGTGAGAGTAGAGACGTGTTTTCGTAGCCAGGGCATCATGCCCGGGCCCATCGCGGGATTTTCCCGTGCCTGCGGAACAACGGTCTGCTCTTGCCGTTAGGATCAGCAGACCATGTATCCAATCCATCCGGCGTCCCTGCGACGCCTTGCCCTTATTGTCATCGCTACGACCGGCCTCGGCCGCGTCGTGGCCCAGGAAACGACTCCCGTTGCGTTGCCGGCCTATGTCACCACCGCGACGCGGACGCCCGCGGCGCTTACCACCACCGGCACCGCCGTGGACGCCATCAGCGCCGCCGATCTGGCGCGCATGCAGCTCACCGGCTTCAGCTCGGTGCTCGCCGGCATTCCCGGCGCCGGGACCGCTGCCTCGGGCGCACCCGGCAGCGTGACCTCGCTATTCCTGCGTGGCAGCAATTCCAACCAGACCCTGTTTCTCGTCGACGGCATCCGCGCCAACGACCCCAACACGGATTATCAAGCCACCCTCGGCGGCGCGTGCATGGGCGCCTGTGACAACCTCGAGGTGTCGCACGGCCCGCAGAGCACGCTGTACGGCGGCGAGGCGATCGGCGGCGTGATCGCGATCCGCGGCCAGCGCGGCACGGGTCCGATGAGCGGCGCGGTCTCGGTCGAGGCGGGCTCCTTCGGCACCTATCAGGGCGCCGCGAGCGTGCAGGCGGGCGACGAGCAGAGCGGCTATACCTTCTCGATCAACGGCGGGCACACGGACAATGAACGCGTGAACAACGCGTTCGACAGCACCACCTACGTGTTGCGCGTCGACCGGAAGTTGTCCGCCAAGGTCGCCATCGGCGCCACGTGGCGCGGTTTCATCGGCGTGTATGGTTCGCCCGGTGCGGCGATCGGCTGGGGTGCGAACGATCCCGACAACGAGGAGCGCGAGAGCAACCAGCTCGCGACCGTGTTCGCCGATTTCACAGCTTCGCCGGAGTTTTCCAGCAAGGCCGTGCTCGGCGGTCAGGACCGGCGCTACACATCCTTCAACGGCACCTCGACCACCGTCGTGAAGAACCGCCGCGCCGTGCTCGACTGGCAGGGCACCTACATCGGCCAGGAACAGCACCGCATCACCGGCGGCGTCACGGCCGAGACCAATCACACGCGCAACACCGGCTTTGGCAGCATCAACCGCCGGCAGCAGCTGTTCGCCGTCTTCCTGCAGGATGAGTGGACGCCGGTGGAGCATGTCTATCTGACGGCCGGACTGCGCAGCGACGACCACGACACGTATGGTCGCGCCACCACGGGCCGCGCGACGGCCGCCTGGTTGTCCAGCGACTCGCGCTGGAAGCTGCGCGCCAGCTACGGCACGGCCTTTCGGTCGCCCAGTTTCCTCGATCTCTACGGCCAGAGCTCGTTCTACGTCGGCAACCCCAACCTCAATGCTGAGAAGGCCAAAGGCTGGGACGCCGGCGTGGACTGGTTCTTCGCCGACAAGCGCGGCGTGCTCAGCGCCACGTGGTTCGACACGCGCATCACCAACCTGATCGCCTACGATTTCGCGGCTTTTCCGAGCACGGTGAAGAATGTCGGCCGCGCCAGCACCAAGGGATTGGAAGTCTCTGGCAAGTTCACGTTGCCCGGTGCCGTCGAAGTACGGCTGGCCTACAGCCACCTCGAGGCCGATGATCTTGTCGCCGGCACGCGTCTGCTGCGGCGTCCGCGCAACAGCGGCTCGCTCGATCTCTGGCATGACTTTGGCAGCGGCTTCAGCGCGGGCACCGGCGTCGTGTGGGTGAATGACCGCATGGACGTGAACGCCGCGACCTTCGCGACGATTCGCGGCGAGGATTTCACTGTCGTGCGCCTGTACGGCGCGTGGCAGGTCACGCCGCGCGTGGCGATCAAGGCGCGGCTGGAGAACCTGCTCGATGAAAAGTACGAGCAGGTTCACGGCTACCCGCAGCTCGGCTTCGGCGCCTTCGCCGGCGTGGAGTGGAAGTTCTGAGGATTCGCGGTGACTCCCGACGCACCCCGCCCTGCAGGCATCCGTCTTCATCCGGACTCATGCAGTTGGTCCGGACATTGCCTCGAGCTCCTTGGCGGACGGGCACGTCCCCGGCCACAACGAAGGTTGGGTGACCGGCACCGGGAGCTCAGCAGAGCGAGTCGGCGCGTGCCCGTTTGCGGACCTTACGTTTCCACGACGGTCATGGCCGGCAGAGGGACCTGCCGGCCCACCTGATTAATACTTCCACGATAAAACTTAGCTGATGTGAATAGCGTTCGTTTGCGGTGATGTTGATGTGGGAGCGAGCTTGCTCGCGACTCTGGGCGTGGCATGTCGCGAGCAAGCTCGCTCCCACAGATCCAACTGCATCGCTCCGGAATAAAGGGGTGGTCCCGCTAAGCGGGACCAGGGTGTGGTTCACTGACCGCGGCGACCATTCAGCGCCGTCAAATTGCCGAGTAGTTCTGAAACATCCGATTGCGTCGCCCAGCCGTATGCGGCGGACACGGCGCTGTTCAGCTGCTCCCCGTTGCCACTGCGCACAGCCCGGGCGATGGCGTGGCGTTGTTCCTCCTGCGCCTTGGTCAGGACGCTCAGGGCGGTCGCGGGCGGCCAGGGGAAGGGAAAGGATTCAACAGTGGCCACGGGGCCGAGCTGGGCGCAATGCGCGTGCCACCAGAGGCCGAACGCCCGGGAGGAAAGCACGCCGTGCGTGAAGTCGTCGTCCCGGGCGACCACCAACAGGGTGGCGTCGGGGAGGAGGTCGTCCTCAATCCAGCGCCAATCGGGAGTCGCCGCGGCCGCAGGCAGGGCGAGGTAACGCGTGAGGCGGGCCAGGGCGCGGCGGAGCTCCGGGTCTACCCCGGGAGCTGGCCACCCGCCCGCGGCACGTGGTTGCAGCGTGGCAAACGGCTGCTCGTAGAGGGCGGCCTCCTGCGACGTGAAGTGCGCAGGGAAATCGATCTGCCATTGCTCGACCGGCTCGCCATCGACCACGCTCAGTCGCCGGCGTAGCACATCGGCGTTGGGGCGACCGCAGCGGTTGGGGGTGGCGAGAAGTTTTTCAGCAGCCCGCTCTGTCAACAACGCGGCCGGCCACGCGGCTTCGCCGAGGAAGGCGAGTCCGGTGTTTTCGGGAAGCGGGTTGGGCGCGGGCATAAAGCAGGGGACGGAGGTAGGCCTGCAGGTGCAATATTTTATCGGGCTGACCAAGCGCGGTAGGTTCAAATGGCACGAATTGCCACGAGCGGTGGGATAGGTCCCGCTACCAATTTGGACCGACACACCCCGGCGCCGCGCGCCACCCCTCTTCATCCGGACTCATGCAGCTGAGCTGTCCTTTGGCTCTCATTCTCGCTCCACCAATTGGTGTGTGTAGGGGCGTCGCTTGACGACGCCCGCAAGGTTGCCGGCGATCAACCAATTCCCGGGCGCCGTCAAGCATCGCCCCTACGGTTGACTGCATAAGTCCGGCTTCATAGAGGGGATTTCAAGCGGCGATGGTTACGTCCCCGCCATGAGGCCGGAGCCATTCAATCAGGGGCCACCACGAAACACACAAAATACACGAAATGAACAATCAAGCCGGACGGAGCCGGTCTCAATGAAGTCACCACTCAGTGACTCCATTTAACTATGATTGAGTACGTCCTGAGGCTGCTCCTTTCGTGTGCTTCGTGCCTTTCGTGGTGGAATCCGACTGCTTCGTTCGGGATCGAGAGGGGTGCCCGTCAGGGCTGGGGGTGTTGCCGGGTGATTTCCGGATTTCCTCAGTCGTTGAACGTGATCCGCGGATTCGACTGCAGATAGGTGGCCACGGCCTCGGCGAAGATCTCGCCGTATTCGGCGCGTTTCTTCTCGCCGACGCCGGTGATGCCTTCCATTTCGCTGAGGCGTGTGGGGTAGCGGCGGGCCATCTCGCGGAGGGTGGCGTCACCAAAGACGACGTAGGCGGGAACCTTGCGTTCGTCGGCGAGGCTCTTGCGCAGGACGCGCAGGTGCTCGAAAAGGATCTCGTCGCAGGCGATGTCGCCTTCGCGACGGCTGACGCGTTTCGCCTTGGGCAGGTCCATCGGCTTGGTGAGCGTGATGGGCGTGCGGGCGCGCAGGACCTCGCGACCTTCGGGCGTGATCTCCAAGGTGGCGTATTCGCCTTCGGCGACGGCGAGGTAGCCGAGGCGCATGAGCTCGCGGCCGATTGCGGCCCAGGCGGGGCGGGGGAGGTCGCGGCCGATGCCGTAGGTCGTCAGCCGGTCGTGGCCCCAGCGTTGAATCTTCTCGGTGTTGGCGCCGGTGAGGACCTCGATGATGTGGTTGAGGCCGACGCTGAAGCTGCTGTTCTGGGCGATGCGGTAGACGCAGGAGAGGAATTTCTGCGCCACGATGGTGCCGTCGTAGGTCTCGCGGGGTTCCAGGCAGTTGTCGCAGGCGCCGCAGTTATCGAGCGGGAACTTTTCGCCAAAGTAATCGAGGAGTTCGGCGCGGCGGCAGCCGGAGCTCTCCGCATAGTGCACGATCTGGCGCAACTGGCGGCGGGCGACGGCCTGCTCGTGCTCGTCGGTGATCTCATCGAGGAAGTGCGTCTGTTTGGCAATGTCGCCGGCGCTGAAGAGCAGCAGGCAGTCACCCGGCAGGCCGTCGCGACCGGCGCGGCCGGTTTCCTGGTAGTAGCCCTCGATGTTTTTAGGCAGATCGTGGTGGATGATCCAGCGGACGTTGGGCTTGTTGATGCCCATGCCGAAGGCGATGGTCGCGCAGATGATGTTGGTCTCGTCGCGCAGGAACATCTCCTGGTTGCGCGAGCGCTCGGCGGCATCGAGGCCGGCGTGATAGGGCCGCGCGGAGAAACCACGGCCGGCGAGGGATTCGGCGACGCGCTCGGCGGTGGCGCGGCTGGCGCAGTAGATGATGCCGCTCTCGTGACGAAATTGATGATCTGTTTCGCCGGCTGGTCCTTGGGGATGACGCGATAGGAGAGGTTGGGGCGGTTGAAGCTGGCGACAAAGGTGGCGGCGTCGCGGAGTTTCAGATGCTTGATGATGTCGACCCGCACGCGGTCGGTCGCCGTGGCGGTGAGGGCCATCACGGGCACGTCAGGGAGAAGATCCCGAAGTTTGGCGATCTGCCGATACTCGGGACGGAAATCATGGCCCCACTCGGACACGCAGTGTGCCTCGTCGATGGCGATGGCGGCGAGGTTCCACGCCTTCAGGTTCTCCTGCCAGTTGTCGAGCATCAGGCGCTCGGGCGCCACGTAGAGGAGGCGGAACTCGCCGCGGTGGAGTCCGCGCAGCCGTGAGCGGGATTCGTCGGCGTCGAGCGAGGAGTTGAGGTAGGTGGCGGCCACGCCGGCGGCCTGCAGCTGGTCCACCTGGTCTTTCATCAGCGCGATGAGCGGCGAGACCACGATCGTCAGGCCGGTGCGGTGCAAGGCGGGCAGCTGGAAGCACAGGGACTTGCCGCCGCCGGTGGGCAGGAGGGCGAAGACATCGCGGCCGGCGAGGGAGGTTTCGATGATCTCGCGTTGCAGCGGATGGAAGCTGCCGTAGCCGAAGGTGGTTTTGAGAGTGAGGAGAAGATCGTCCACGAACAGTCAGTGTGGGGCGCGGCGTTCGCGGCCGGCAAGATCGCAACGAAGATTTTTGCACCTAAAATCAGGCGCCGGGATGATCAACAAAGATTGCCTCGCGGCCGGTTCAAGCCATGGCCGCGGCGAGCGCGAGGCCGGAGAGCGCCGCGCCTTCCACGCGCGGGCCACCGAACGCGTCGCCAGCGAATCCGAGGCCCAGCCCGGGGAGCCACTCACAGGGCCGGACGTGGGTTGTGGCGGGTTCGCTGTACCGCCACCGGTGGAGCGTGGCCGTGGTCACGGGCGATCCCAGCCAGGGCTCAATCGAAGGCAGGACCAGCGGCATGAGTTCCGTTACCGGTTTATCGTAGTGTTCGGCGGAAAATCCCGGGCGCAGGTGGACAGTCAGGGCTGCCGACTCGCCGGGAGAGACGCCCTTCAGCCTATTGTCGGCCAGCCAGCGAACCGGGCCCGAGTCCGGGGCCACGCCTTCGGCCGGCACGGCGCCCGGACCGGCGAGGGTCAGCAGCAGCGCCAGACAGGGATGATAAGTCAGGGCCGCCAGTTGCATGGCGAGCGCGGCTGGCAGCGGGACCTCACCGGCCGCGAGCAAAGCCAGGGATTGCGGCACGGGCGCCGTCAGCGCGAGCCGGTCCACGCGCAACGGCGGCTGGTTTTCGATGAGCAGGGTCCAGCCGTTGTCCTCAGGCCGGGCCTGCAGCACCCGGCATTCGCGTCGCACCGCAAGACCCTCGGCGAGGGCTTTGCCAAGCGCATTCATGGATGGCCGGGCTATCCAACGTTGGGCGGACGCACCGGGCCAGGGAGCGACCAGGCCGCTTTCCTGCCACGCGCTCACCAGCCTGACGAACGATTCGTCCCGGGCGGTGAAAAACTGGGCGCCCTGGTCGAAGACACTGGCGTCAACCCGCTTGGTGGCGAGTCGTCCGCCGAGGCCGCGGCTCTTTTCCAACACGACCACGTCGTGCCCGCGGGCCTGCAATTCGCGTCCGAGCAGCAATCCCGAAATTCCGGCTCCGACAATGGCGACGCGCTTGCTCATGCCTTTGGGTTGCCCGAGGCGTTGCCTGCGGAGGATTCGATCTCGAACTTTGTGACGCGATGGCGATAGGCGAACAGGCGGGCCAGTTTCCTGCGCGTGAAAGCGCCGCCGAACCACCGGCCGAGCTCGGCGAGCGGGAGGCGGTAATGAATCTCATCCGTCAGCACGCAGGCCCCGTCGCCGGCGGGTTCGAAGCGATGGAGGTGCTCCCATTTGGCAAACGGCCCGCGCTGCAACACGTCGCGAAACTGTCGTCCGGCCACATAATCGCGGTGGATGATCTCCCAGCGAATCCACAGCGGGCCGACCTTGGTGCGCAGGGACACGCGGGCGCCGTCGCGGATACCGCCCACGTGGGACGTCACTTCGACCCGTTCCCAAGGAGGCGTGAGCCGGGTCAGCGCGCCCGGGCGCTCGTGCCACGCAAAGACCTCGGCCACCGGCCGTTCGATCCTGACGGAGCGGGTGAAGATTTCATCAGTCATGAAGAGGGTGTCGCCGGAGGGAAATCGACCGACAGGCCGGCTTCGGTCCAGGCTTCAAGC
>Ga0208117_100177_pt1 | contig 33859 bp, 22 predicted proteins | sample LakWasMet26_LOW6_2_FD_183870 | JGI IMG/M metagenome (GOLD analysis project Ga0208117, IMG submission 183870) | Freshwater sediment methanotrophic microbial communities from Lake Washington under simulated oxygen tension - Sediment Metagenome... | ecosystem: Environmental > Aquatic > Freshwater >...
CATGGCGTGCCGATAGGGCTCGAGCACCGCACTGTCGTTGAAACTCAATCCTTGTTGGGAGCGGGCCAGCAGGCGTCCGATCCGCCGCATCTCCGGCCGGGTCCAAAAGTCGGTCCCGAGAAAATCAGGTTTGAACTGCACCACCAGCGACCGCGAATGCGTGCAACTGCTTTCGCTCTGCCAGAAATGTGGCAAATTGGGCCCGAGCAATACCAGATCCCCCGGCGCAAACGGTTCCAGACTGTCGCCGACAAACCGCCGCCCGTGGCCCTCGAGAATGAGCGTGAGCTCGATCTCCGGGTGAAAATGCCAGGGTGTATTGAAATGCTTCAGACGCCATTCGCTCAGTTGGAAACTGCGCGCGGGATCGGTCCGGACTTTTTCGAGGAGAGCTTGCACAAGGGCGAATATATCCAGTCGGACCAGATAGACACGCATTTCGGGGTAATTAAAGCCTGTTATTGGGTATGAACCGGCGAAGTATTGGACGACTTGGATCGCTATCTTAACCGCCGCGTTCGCTTTCCACGTATCGCTGCCGTCCCCCAGGCAGCCCCTCTCAACCATGTTCACCACCCAAGCGGCCATCGGCGATGGCCAAGGCCACGTCACCATTGAAACCATCGAAGTCGGCTGGCCTCAGCCCGAGGAAGTCCTGGTGGAAATTCGCGCCTCCGGCGTGTGTCACACCGATTGGGATTCCAAAGGCTGGGGACGCCCGCTCGTGCTGGGCCACGAAGGCGCCGGGGTGGTGAAACTGGTCGGGTCGGCGGTAAAGCACGTCAAACCCGGAGACCGCGTGATCTTAAACTGGGCGATCCCCTGCGGAGACTGTTTTCAGTGCCAGTGTGGCCGGCATTCCCTCTGCGAGACCAGTCGGCCGGCCTACACGTTGGAGCGTTCGCGCGGAGCCTCGCACGCCGAGGGTACCCAGCGCCAAGGGAAACCGATCGACCGGTCCTTCAACCTCGGAACCCTTTGCGGGTTGGCCCTGGTGCGACGTGAAGCGGTTTCTTTGCTGCCGGCCGGAGTGTCCTTCGCCGCCGGGGCCATCGTCGGGTGCGGCGTGATGACGGGCTATGGCTCCGTGGTGAATGCCGCCAAGGTCAGACCCGGAACCTCGGTCGTCGTCTTGGGCGCGGGCGGAGTAGGCTTGAGCGCCATCCAGGGCGCCCGGATATCTGGGGCGGCCCAGATCATCGCGGTGGAGCGCAGAGCCAACCGCCTGGAAGCGGCCAAGAAATTTGGCGCCACCCACACGATTCAAGCCGTACCCGAAGACAAGGAACTCCTGCTCGCCGCCGCCCAAGTCAAGGCCTTGCTCGGTGGTCGCGGGGCGGATTACTGTTTTGAGAGCACCGCCGTGCCGAAACTTGGCGCAGCGCCCCTGGCCTTCGTGCGCAATGGCGGAACCGCTATCCAGATGAGCGGCATCGAAAAACGCATCAGCTTCGACATGCAGCTGTTCGAATGGGACAAGACCTACATCAATCCGCTCTACGGCCAGTGCTCGCCGTCCATCGACTTCCCCCGGATATTCAACCTCTACGCCAAGGGCGAACTCCTGCTGGACGAGTTGATCTCCCGCACCTACGAGCTCGAGGAATTGCCCCGGGCGTTTGAGGACATGCTAGAAGGTCGCAATTACAAGGGCGTCATCCTATTCCCGGAACTGCCTTCGTGAACGCCCCGCCCTTCCCGACCATCGAGTATTCGGATCCGCGCTTTGAGCGGGACGGATTGCGCACGGTCACCGTGAAGAGTCCCGCGCTCAAGACCCGCGCCGACCTGACGGTCTTCATTCCCCTCATAGGTGCCGGCCAATCCACCCCAGTGCCCTTGGTCATCTTGTTGCATGGTGTCTACGGCAGCCATTGGTGCTGGAGCCAAAAGGCCGGGGCGCATCTCACAACCCAACGCCTGGTCGACGAAGGCGTCATCCCTCCCATGGTCCTCGCCATGCCCAGCGATGGTTTGTGGGGCGATGGCAGCGGCTATTTGCCACACCGGTGGCAGGATTTTGAGCAATGGATCGTAACTGAGGTCCCGTTGGCGGCCCGTTTAGCGGCGCCCGTGTTGACGCCTGCTTCACCGCTGTTTGTGGCGGGATTGTCCATGGGCGGATTTGGAGCCCTGCGTCTGGGCGCGAAATACGCCGACCGGTTCCGGGCGATCTCCGGGCATTCCTCGATCACGCATTTCGAGCAGATGAAGAATTTTGTTTCCGATCCCGTTTCCAGCTACACGGTGCCGCCGGAAGACCATTCTGTGCTGGAAGCGATGCTCCGCCGTAAGGCAGACCTACCGGCGATCCGCTTTGATTGCGGCCGGGACGATCCGTTGATCGGCCCCAACCGGGCGTTGCACCAGGAACTGGAACGTCAGGGTATCGTCCATGAATATGCTGAATTTTCCGGCGGACATGACTGGCCGTACTGGGACGAACACCTGACCGACACGTTGCGCTTCTTCGCCGCCACCCTGACCAAGGCACCTTAATTTCCTTCCTCGACCCAATCCCGCAACATCCACGCGCCAATCCTACCTCCCCCCACGCCATGCCCTGTCCCTTCCATCAGCAGCAACCCGACCCCTTTGGCGAGCCCAGGCGCAAAGACGGCGTCCTCGTCAACAACTTCCAAGGCAATCCTGTGCCGATGCTCCTCCGGCATGAGGACGTGAGACGTGCAGCCAAGGACTGGCAGCAGTTCAGTTCAGACGCTCCCTTCAAGGTGCCGATTCCGACGGAGGAGGACGTCCGCACCGTCCGGCAGCTTCCGCTCGAAGTCGATCCCCCCGAGCAGCAAGAATACCGGGCGATTGCCGAGCCGTACTTCAACCGGGCCAAACTGCCGGAGGTAATCACGCAGATGGAAACCCTGGTCGAGCAGCTCGTCACCGATGCCCAGTCGCGGGACAGTCTGGAGATCGTGCGAGAGTTCGCTATTCCGCTGCAGTCGCGCGCGCTGGCGATTCTGCTGAACATGCCGCAGTCCGAGGCGGATATCTGGATCAGCTGGGGGACCCATGTCTTCCGCGAGGGCGACGGTACCAGCAAAGGCGCGGCCTTGGAGACCTACACCAACAGCCTGCTGGACCGCGCGCAGGCCAATCCCGGGACGGACTTCTTTAGCGGTCTCACCCAGGCCCGTTTTCAGGGCCGGCCGCTCACCCGGGAGGAAATGCTGGGATTCTGCAGCATCGTTTTCGCCGGAGGGCGCGACACCATTATCAATTCCGTCTCGGGCATTATCTGGCACTTGTCGGCCCAACCCGCCGACTTCAGCTTCCTGCGCGAAGACCCCAAGCGAATCGTAGGCGCCAGCGAGGAGTTCTTCCGGGTGCTTTCCCCTTCCACCCATCTGGCCCGTTTGTGCAAGGCTCCGGTCAACATTCATGGGATCGACGTGGCGGCAGGAAAATTCGTCTCGCTCAACTTCGCCGCCGCCAACTACGACGAGACCGTCTTCGAGGCTCCCGAGGAAGTGCGGCTGGACCGGCGACCGAACCCGCACGTGGCCTTCGGTTTTGGCGCCCACCTGTGTCTCGGTGCCGCCCACGCCCGCCTCGTCGTGCGCACTTTGCTCAAGTCGCTGTGCGACCGGGTTGAGCGCATCGATACCCTCGAGGCCGTCGACAAATATGAGAACGAAACCAGCTACCGGCGTCGGCTCGCCTTTGATCGTCTGACGGTCCGCTTGGTCGCACGGTGAACCGGTGCCCACATTGCCCGGGCACCATTAATTCCAGAGTCCCTTTGAATCTGGATTTTAGGTAGTGGCCGTTGCCCTCAACGGCCTTGCTCGTCTGTCAGGCGATTGAGGCCAATCGCCTCTGCCGCCCCGACAGATCAAACAGTCCAAAAGCATGGAGCCGCTAGTATCAGGCTAGTCGACTAAAGGCTGCCCGGCGCCGCCTGCGACACTGACGTAAACATAGTAGGCGCCGCATAGTTCCTGACCGGAGGAATCATAGAACCACGTCTGCACCTGCGCCGGGCCGGCGGGCAGCTTCAGCGTGAAGACTGGACCGGAGGAATCCGAGTTCACGACCTGTCTTTCGTCCGCATAGGTTTGGCCGTCCTGCCAAACCCGGATCCGAGCGGCGCACACCGGCAGGGCCTTCCCATGGGTGAGGGCATTGCTCTGCGTGACCCGTAGCGGCGTGTGCAGGTCGGAAGCGACCGTGGTTTCCCCGGCGATCTCGCTCGGCCAGCGCCGCAGGTCAAAGGTGTAGTTACCAGCGTGCGCGAAGCTCACCGCGTGAAAGCCATTGGTCGCCATGCCGCTGGCGATCATCGTCTGATTCCACGGCACGTCCTCCTCCGTGTGCCAGTCATGAGCGTAAAGGCAGGTCGCCGGCTCCGCGGGGGCACCCAGAATCGGCCGACTGTATTCCGCAGCCCGGACACTGATCCACTGCCACCAGGCTTCGTAGGCCGCCTGCATCGCTTGGACCCGTAAATTGGATACTCGCTGAATGGTGAGACTAGGGTGTGTTTTCAAACCGGGTGGAACCATAAATTGCACGCCGAGCAGCAGGTGCGGTCACGCATAGACGCGATCGATACATATAGGCTAAGGTGCTGTGCAAGCGGCTAAAACAATTTACCATGCTCGCGCCAAAACACTCAGCCGTAAGCTGAAAAGAGGGCGACCTCCCAAAGACGATCGGATTGTGGTAACAGCGATTTGGTACGCGCTACGCACCGGTTGCCCATGCTGTGACATGCCGGAGCGCTACGGATCGTGGGGCTCGATCTACACGCGCTGGCGCCGCTGGAGTGCGAGCGGATTGTGGTAGCGGTTGCTGCAACGCTTTGCACGGCGAGCGCAGGGTGCCTTGCGGCACCTGGACTGCTCGCGCATCAAGTTGCACCAAGACGGGGCCAACCTGCCTGGTGGGCAAACCGCGCAGGCGATCGGTCGCACCAAAGGCGGGCTGAACACCAAGCTGGCGGCGGTCGTTAATAGTCGGCACAGCCGAGCAGCGGACTTTCGAAAGTCGCTCGATTTTTCTGAAGATGGAATCGGCTATGGCGGTCCACCGAAAAGGACCGCCATAGCGCTTGCCAGCTGACACCTGATAAAAGTCCGCGGCCCGACATGACCACGAAAGAATTCCGCCTGTTGTGCAATGATCGCCTTACGGGACGAAATTACCCGCTGCCTAGCCAACTGGTCGGCCTGCTCCAGGCAGCCCTCCCGGCCCTGAGATAGTCAACTTGAAGCTACGTTGCGCGAGTGTTCGAACTTTCTCTGCATTCCGGGCATTCTCAAACGGCTACGGCTCCTTAAGTGTGGGCCTATTCGTTGTGGCGCACGCTATTTGAGCAAATCCAATGGAACGTCTGCGAGATGTCCCGCAGAATAGCTCCGGTTAAGAGCATCAATAGGCACTGTTTCCGTTTCGCCGTCAGTCCAGCGGACGACGGCTTCATTCACCTTGTCACATTTGCCCAAGCCAACATGCAGATGATTGTTTTCACCCATGGAAAACGCCGCCGAGGTCGCACCGACCACGCGCCGGTAGGTGTTGCCACCAGCCTTGAGCGTGAGGACTGCACCCTGCGCCGTGGCCTTCCGCGACGGGGAGGAACCGACTTTTACGACGACGTAGTTATTCCCCGCTGATGCGATCCCCTTATTGGTGTAAAGATGCCAGCGGCCACGCTCATTCGCATAGATGAGGTCAAGATTGCCGTCTTCGTTGTAGTCAAAGGCCTCGGCCCCGCCGCCGGTGGCACCGAGTTCCGGCGAAACGATGCCGTGGTTCGCCGCAGCGAAAAAGCGCTTGCCACCCTGATTCAGCAGCAGCTGCTGCTCGTTCGCGGCGGCGGGATTCCCCTGACGCACGACGAAGAGATCAATCCAACCATCATTGTTGAAGTCTCCTGCCGCGGCACTGGCCGTCTGCTCGGGCACGGCGATCCCCAGCTTGTCAGTGGCATCGATGAAGACGCCGCCCCGATTCTCGAACAGTCTGGCGGGAAGCGCCTTCTTCGGCGTGACCGCCGGATGCGCCTTCACGTTCAGCACCACCCCTGACGTGGCTGATTTGGTTTTACCACCGACCCGCCACAAGCCGTCGCCGAGGTACCCGATAGAGAGGCCATTGTTGGTCAATACCGCCGGCCATCCCGCCGCCGCCTGCGGCGTCAAGGTGAAGTCCTTGCCGCCATGCCGATCCACCGAAAACTCAAGCTTGTGAGCCTGGCGCCCGTAGAAGACATCGTGGTCGGGAAAGGCGGTCTGCAGGTTTTCCATCCGGAAATCGCCGTCAATTTTTAGATCATATTGATAGGGAACGTCCGTGGTGAACGAGGCGAAGACGTAATACGAAAAACGTGCATGTTCGGGATCGAAGTCGATCTCCTCGTCGAAAGGGAATTCCGCCCGGGTGACAAAGAGATCGAAGTCCCCGTCGTTGTCGTAGTCGATCTCGGCAATGCTGCTGACGAAATCTGTGGCCGCCAGGTCCCCAAACACCTCCCGGGTCACATCGGTGAATCCACCATTTTTCTCCCCGCGCACGGCCACCAGATTGGCGCCGCCGTAAAAGATGATATCGGCGACCCCATCCTGATTGAAGTCGGTGATCAGCGTGCGGAATCCCATCCACTTCGCTTGGGGCAGCCGGATGGCCGGATCGAAAGCTCCCTTCCCGCCGTTGTGGAAGTATTGATTGCAGCCGTCCGGCTGCGTGTTGAGCGGGAACGACGACAACACCAGGTCCAGAGCGCCATCCCCGTCATGGTCGATGAACTTGGCGGCCCGCCCACGACTGCGCTCGAAATCTGAAAACTCCTCGCCACCCACGATCGAACGGTCCCGGTTGACGTGAAACGCGATAGGATTCCGCGGCTTCTTCCCCCCGCCCCCACCGTGGTAGATAATCAGGTCCACCCGGCCGTCCTCGTCATAATCTCCGACCGCCACCCCATGCGTGTCTCCCTGGATCACTTCAATTGGTTCGGAAAACCTGCCGCCATTGTTCCAGAAGATAATTGCCCGGAGGCCATGCTCGGTGAGCAGCAGGTCCGGATGCCCATCCTGGTCCAGGTCGGCCACGACGGCGTTGTCCCACTTCCGGCGGGAGCGGTTTTCCAGCGGTATGACGTCGGGTCCCGCCTCACTGAACATCATCTTCCCGGGAGCGGTCCAACCTGGCGGCGGTCCGACGCCGACCGGTGGCGCTTCGGCGGCACGACCTGACAACGCCAACACCGCCAGCAGCGTGACGTTGAGGACGCGGAGACCGGCACGGCAGCGGTAGTTCATGAGATGGCGGTTGAGATCGAAGGCGGATTACTTGAGCAAATCAGGCGGGATATCATTCAGGCGTCCCGCCGCGAAGCTCCGGTTGAGGGCGTCGATGTGGACGACTTCGGTCTCACCGTTCGTCCAGCGGACAATGGCCTCATCCACCCGGTCGCATTTGCCCAGACCGACATGCAGGTGGTTGTTTTCCCCCATGGAATACGCGGCCGAGGTCGCACCGACGACGCGCCGGTAGGTCTGACCGCCCGCCTTGAGCGTCAGGACCGCGCCTTGCATCGTGGCCTTCCTCGAGGGGGAAAAGCCCACCTTGACGACGACGTAATTGTTGCCGGTTGCCGCGACGCCGTTGTTGGTGAAGAGATGCCAGCGACCGCGCTCGTTGGCGTAAATCAAATCCAGCATGCCGTCTTCGTTGTAGTCAAATGCCTCGGCGCCACCTCCGACTGCGCCCAGCTCCTTGGAAACCACTCCGGCATTCGCCGCCACGGCAAACGATTTCCCCTGCTGGTTGAGCAAAACAATCTGCTCTGTTGGCATAGCCGGATTTCCCGCACGCACCAAAAACAGGTCCGACCACCCGTCATTGTCAAAGTCACCGACCGCCACACTGGCCGTCTGGTCGGAAATCGAGGTTCCCAACTTCGCGGTGACGTCGGCAAATTTTCCCCCGCGGTTTTCGAACAGGAGCGGCGGCATCGTCTTCACCTTCGAAACCGAAGGGGTGGACTTCACGTTGTGCACCACGCCGCAGGTCCGTTGGTCTGTATGTCCTCCGACACGCCACAGACCATTCCCGAGATAACCGATATAGAGGCCATTGGCTGAACGATCCTCCGGCCAGCCCTCGGCTTCCTCCGGTTTCAGGACAAAGTCCTTGCTGCCCCAGCGGTCGACCTTGAACCCCAGCGTGTGCTTCTGCGCCCCGACCAGCACCGCAAAATCGGGCCAAGCCATCTGGAGATTCTCCAGCTTGAAATCACCGTCAATTTCCAAGTCCTCGAATTGGAAGGGCTTCCTGTAGGCCACAAAGGCAAAGGTCCCGGTCTTTGGGTCAAAGTAGGTTTGGTTCTCGACCTTGGACTCGTGCTCCGCCCGCGTCAGCACGAGGTCGAAATCGCCGTCATTGTCGTAATCAATCTCAGCGATGCTGGTGACATCGCCGGTGTTGGCCAGGTCACCGAGCACCTCTTTGCTGACGTCTGTAAACACTCCGCCCTTTTCGCCCCGCAGGGCGACGAGGATCATGTCGCCATAGAGAATCACGTCCGACACACCGTCGTTGTTGAAATCGGTGATCAAGACGCGATCTCCCAGGCGTTTCGACGAAGGCAGCTTGGCCACGAAATCAAAGCCCCTCCGGTCGTTGTTCCGGTAGAGCCGGTTGGCTCCTTCCGGCTGCGTCGGCAACGGAAAACCGGTGGTGAGCAGATCCAGCCTGCCATCGCCGTCGAGGTCGATCAGCTTGACCGCCCGGCCGCGGCAGCGCTCGAAATTGGGGAACTCCTCCCCGCCTTCGATCGAGCGATCACGACCGATGTTGAAGGCACTCGGATTGCGGGGCAGGTTCCCGCCGCCGCCGCCGGGGTAAATGATCACGCTTTCCCGGCCGTCCCTGTTGCTTTCCCCGATGGCGATCCCGTGCATGTCGCCTTGCACAATGTCATAGGGCTGGGCGAAGGTGCCGCCGTTGTTCCAAAGCAACCGGACCCTCTGGCCGTGTTCGGTCAGCAGGAGATCCAGGCGCCCGTCATGGTCGAGATCGGCCACGATCGCATTGTCCCACTTCCTCCGGGAGCGGTTTTCCAGCGGAATGACATCAGTTCCAGCCTCGCTGAACCTGGTCGCGACAATTTTACCCAAAGCAGATTGCGCCAGTCTGCCGGCAGGGATCGGAGGGGCCGTTCCCGTCACTTTGGCGGAACAACCGACCGCAGCGATACAAAATATCAGTCGCACTGCGAGACTCGGGCTGAACGTCAGTAAAGGATATCCGTGCATGTTCATTGTTTTTCAAGGTTTCCGGCGTGCGTTGCCGGTTCAAAATAGCGGACATATCCGTATTGGGTTTCAGCCGGCAGCCTGGTGTCGTCCACCGCGGTCGTCTTGTTCCCCAGCCTGCCCGCCAGACAGGACAGCCAGATATTGAAATCGTTATGCCCGAAGAGGGACGCATCGGTTGTCCCGATCAGTTCTCCGTCGAAAAAATAGCGCAGCTCGGTCGGGGTAAATTCCAGGCCATAAACGTGAAATTCAGTCAGCGGGGTCGTCGGATGGATCTGCTTCGTGCCGAATTTCCGGTGCGGTCCCGGCAGCCAGCGGTGAGCGTCGATCTGAAAATGGAAAGGATCGGAGGAATCGTTCTCCACGGGGTCGAGTTCAATGTGGGTCGAATTTTCCGGCAGATCCGCCAGTAGTTTGTCCCGCATCATCCAAAACGACGAGTGCCACCCCTGTCCCGGCGGCACCTTCATGGTGGCCTCGTAGTAACCGTAACGGAAAAGCTTTTTGGAGATAATTCCACCGCCCGTGTATTCCTTGTCGCCAGCCTTCTCTTTCCTGAGATGGATGCGAAACAGTCCGTCAGAAACGGAGTTGTTCATTGGCAATTGCGTGCTCCACAACTTGGTCCCCGTGCGGAAATACCACTTGGTCTCGTCGATTTTCCCGCCCTCAAATTCATCCGACCAGGCGAGTCGATATGACGCGCTCAGCTTTGTCCCCGCGTAGGGCTGAACTTCTGGATCGCTGGCGGGGTCAATTTCCCGCCCAAAGCATGTCAGCCGGAACAGGCTGATCAACCCGCAAGACAACAGACGGACGATAGTGGCTTTGGAGTGACTGTTCATGATTACGCTTTGATCGGGACTCCACACGTTGACGTAATTGGTGGTCCGTATTGCCCGCCATCTAATTGATTTCGAGCAACAGGATTCCGGTGGATTTCAAGGCAAACTGAGAACCCAGTTTTTGGCCGGTCATCAAGTCGGTCGCGGTGGCAGCCGCCCCCTCCTTCGTCGCGACCTTCAGGATGGCGTCGGTCTTCCCGAGATTGAGCACGTTCATCAAGAAACCACCCCTTGACTTTTTCACGACCCTCCAGGTGCAGCCCTTGAAATCGGTGCCGTTGTTTTCGGTCAGCACCATCTCGGGCATACTAGCCGCAACCAGACCGAGTGCCGCTTCATCGATTTGCTGGAGACTGCTTCCATCCTTCAACTTCCTCAACCGGCCCTTACCTGCGACCAGCGTCACATTGCGGGGTTGGCCGTATTCGTTTTTTGTCAGGCTCTCGTCCCCGTCCAGCAAGACCGTCCCGCCGTTGTCCAGGTAGCTTTGCAGCGCGTCAAACTCCGCATCAGTCACAAACTCGGTCTTGTAGACCAGAATGGCGTCCCAGTTGCTGTGATCTTGCTTCCGGATGATCTTCTCCGTCGCAAAGCCCAGCGGGAAACCCTCGAAATACAGGGACTCGAACAGGTCGGACTGGTCCGTCATGTGAAACGGCTTGTTGATCGCAGAGGTTTCGCTGTGGAAGATCCTGAGCGGTCTTCTCTGGTGGCGCAGGGCCATGATTTCCTCCGAGAAGCTGTTCATGTCCATATACACCTGGGTGACCTCGTTGGCGATCTGCGGCTGCATGTTGACGGAGCCGGCATACGCCGGGGCCAAGCCGGGATCGAAAAAATCGAGGGCACCTTCCAACCGGTCTTCGGGTGATCCATCAGGATCCCTGGCCCAAAACCAGGAAATCCCCGCATCCATCCCATGGAGCGTCGCCAGCCAATAGACACTTCTGATGTAATCGGGGGAGGTATCGAGATCCCTCCAATTTCCGGATGAGATGAAATGAGTTTCTGAGTTTACATGAATTTTTTCCGGCGACACCGATTCCATGAAATCGTAGGAATGCGCGATCTCCGCCCAATGATACGCGTATCTTTTTTCCCACTTTTCCGGTATCGCGGGAGTCATCAGGCTTCTGCCGCCATCCGCTTTGGCGTCATCACCGATCATGGTGGTGAGCTCCGTCAGGGCTTCCAGGTCGATGCCCTGTGACCGGTAGTTTTCCGTGAACATTCGGGGCATGATCTTGAGCTGTGTGTCAGCATCCGGATTCGTGGCATGCAGCTCGTTTTGCAGAAAGGTGAATCAATCCAAACTTCGCTCCATGTTAAAACGACACCAGTCATACCAGACCGGCTGTCCGCGCATGGCTTTGGGCATGGGAATGACAATATTCACCTGGTCGAACGCACCAAACTCACTGTGCCAGTTGCTGTTCAGGGTTGAAATGTTGCCCCCGTATTTCTGGTCCAGCCAGCGCCTGAATTTGTCGAGCGTATAGGATGAGATCGACGTCATCTCCAAATACTTCTGGTTCCACATGCCCTCTTCGGAATACCAATGCGGCTCATTGGATAGGATGTAACCCAGCTGGGTGACTTTCTTTCCCCTGGTGAGCTCACCGGTCTTCCGGATTATCCGGCTCCATACGTCGCGAACCAACGGGTTGTCGATGTCGAAACCGGTGAAGAGGGAGCGCCCGGCGGTTGCTTCGGGCTCCCGTTTGACCACCCAATCCGGGATGCCCATATTCCACAGAATCAGGAAGCCAACGGAGGTATCCGGAATTTCAGTAATGTAGCCCAGACGCCTCTCATCAAAAGTGCCGTCCTCGTTCAGGAGATACGAGTTCACGGCCCGGTCCTTGTTGACCTCATAGAGCCTGCTGCCGCCATGGTAAATGCTGCCCAAATGGTCGTTGTAGACATTCGTATCAGTCAGGGGCCGGCCAACCGATTTGGAGAAGTAGTCATACAGGAAAACGGGCTTCCCATTGCTGAGCAGTTTGTCCTTCCCCACGGCGATGTTTTGCCAATCCACCTTGGATACGGGCCGTCTTTGGATTTTGCCCTTGATGACCTGGTCCAGGACCGCGATTCCCCGCTCCAGCATCTCCACGACCTTTGTTCGCTCAAAATCCGGCAGTTCATCCGCGTAACGCGCCTTGTCCTTCCGATAGGGAACATACTGCTCGAAAAAGCGTTCGTTGACCTCCTTGTGCGCGGCATCCCAATCTGCGAATTTCAGAAATTCCTTGGCAAACCAGAGCAAGGACTCCTCTCGGGTAACGTCGAGTGACTGGGAGCGAGCCTGATTCATCATTCGCTCAAGCGAGCCAATCCCGGCCAGGGCGCGCGCCTTCACCGGTTCCCTCGCATCGGAGCTGGCACACAGGCCAACGGTGCCGGCCCAGAACAGTGCCAGCAGGCTGAAACATACCCTGACGCCCCCAATGCTGTTCTTCTTGTTGCTCATGTTTCTTGTGAATTAAGAGACCGTTCCGTCGTCAGCTCCAACTAACCGGCACGAACACGGTCATTTCGCTATCCCCCCGATTGCTCCACGCGTAGTAGGGGACAAATTGAACGTCACACGCCTTGCACACCGGCTTTTTCACCGCCCGATACATTCGGTCCTCCACGCGGTCGCAACGGAGCTGTACCTGGGTCTTGATGACGGAGACGCCACCGAGAAAGTCCGGGAGATGTTCCACCTGCAAGCGAGCGCTCCCCTGCAGGCTGACATCCACGATGCGGGCGTCCTTCGGCAGGTCGGGCGTCTCGATGCAATACACCAGCGGACCGCGCCTGAGGGCGACCTGGTTGCGGACTTCTTCAATGCGCGAATGCCCCTCCACGAAGGTCGCCTCCATGGGCAGGTCCAGCGTGACGACATCGCCCGGCTTCCACGTGCGCTTGATGACCGCGAAGGCGCCGGACTTCGCCTCCACCCCGGCGTCCCGGCCGTTCAACTGGATTTTGCTGCCCTCGGCCCAGTCGGGGATGCGCAGCAAGATTTCAAACGGTGTTTCCCTGCAGGCTTCGACGGTCAGCCGGACCGCGCCATCCCAAGGGTAGTTCGTCTCCTGCTTGAGCTTCAACTCCGAACCGTCGAGCAGATGTGTCTGCAGCTGGTTGCCGCCGTAGAGGTTCACCGACACGCCATTGTCCGACAGACTGTAGGCCCAGCCGGACAATTGCGCCACCGTCCGCACCAGGTTGGGCGGGCAGCAGAAGCACTCGAGATACGGCAGGCGGTCCGGCGACTCGGTGTTCATCTTCGAATAATCGCGCGCCCCATGGATTTTGCGCAACGGGTTGGCGTAATAATAATGCTTCCCGTCGATACTGATCCCGGAAAGCGCGCTGTTGAACATCACCAACTCCATCACGTCGGCATACTTTGACTGCCCCTTCACGCCGAGCATCCGGTGGCTGAACATCGCATTGCAGATATTGGCGCAGGTCTCGTTGTAGGCGGTCATGTTGGGCATCATGTATTCATCGATGAAGCCCTCCTCGATCTTGTCCCGCCGGGTGGACGCGCCGTAGTGCGTCTGGCCGACTGCTCCCGTCACATACATCTTGCGATTCACCACATTCTCCCAAAGCCGGTCCAACGCATCGATCAAGGCCTGCTCCCCGGTCTCTGCATAGACATCCGCCGCCCCGGCGTAATAATACAGTGCCAGGACGGCATGACCGACCGCCTCGGTTTCCTCCCGTAGCGGGACCCTCTCCTGCACCATGTCGCCGATCGGATAGCCTTCTGTCGAGGAGTCTTCCACGACCGGTGACTTCCCGCGGTTGTTGATGAAGATCTCCGCCAGTGCCAGATAACGCCGATCCCCCGTAGTACGGCAGAGTTCCACCAATCCCATGATCTGCGTCTGGTTGAAACCAAAACGCGCCAGCTCCTTGGGCTGCGGCTGAAACAGCCGGTAGAGCAGGTCGGCACTCTTGACCGCGATGCCCAGTAAGTTCGTGCGACCGGTGAGCCGATGATGGATGCACGCCGCCGTGAACAGGTGTCCGTAGTTATACATCTCGTGGTACTTCCGGTTGGAGAAGTGCCGGATCCCTTTGATCTGAATCTCGGTGTGCAGATAGCCATCCGCCTCCTGTGCGCGTCCGATGATACCGATGACCTCGTCCAGATCCCGCAGAATGGCGTCATCCCGATTGAAGGCGTAGACGTACGTGGCCGCCTCGATCCACTTGTAGAAATCGCCATCATGCCACGAGAAGCCCTGGTGCTCGCCCGACCTGAGCCCAAGCACGATCTTGAAGTTGTTGAGGGCATGCCCGACATCCCCTTTCAGGATCGTTCCCATGTGGGGCATCATCACCTCGGTGCACAGCTTGAACTTGTCGGCCCAAAAACCCCTGGTCCAACGGCAGTCACCCAGATTGATGCTCCGGAGCCTGACGTGCGGACTCTGGGAATTGCTCGTGACGGCTTTGGTATGCGCGAAGACTGGTTTCATCCGGGATGGAGGGTTGCGGCGACCGGTTCAGGATTTGGGAGTAAGAACAATCTGGACCTGCTCCAGAGACATGTTCTTGGTCTCGATCAGATAGCGCATCATGATGACAAGACCGATTGTCACCGTGATGGCGTAGAACAAAAACGTATTACTTGCCCCCATGGTGGCGAGCTGGGTGGGGAAAAAGTACTGCACGAGCCATGAGGTAAAACTGGTGATGAGCGTAAAGAAGGGAATCGCCACACCCCGCACGGCAATGGGGAATATCTCCGAGAACAGCACCCACATGACCGGACCGACCGAAAAGTGAAAAGCGGCAATGAAGCTGAGGATTCCCGCAAAGATAAGCACGGCCTTCATCCTCGCGCATTTCTGCAGCAACAAACTCGCATGATCGCGCGCATCTTTTTCTCCGATGGCCGCCTTGACGGCCGCCTTGAAGGCAATGTCCGTCTTGTATTCCACTCCCACGATCGCCTGGAGGCGGCCGGCATCAGGAATCCTGACCAGTTCGGTGATCGCCTGCTCCGTGACGACATAGCGCGCGGTGCTGAAGCCGTACCAGCAGGCCAGCAGGCTGGCGATGATCCAGGCCATGCCCCAGAGGATCAGCGGGCGACGGCCCAGGCGGTCCACCAGCAGCAGACCGGCGATGGTGAAGACGACGCTCGTCAGGCCGATCCAGACGGACTGCATGAAAGCGGCGTCCGTCCCGATCCCCAATTGTTCAATGACCGTGGGCGCATAAAAGAGGATCGCATTGATTCCCGTGGACTGCTGGGCGATGGCGATGGTGATCGCGATCACAAAGATGATTCGCATCGGTCTTCCGAATATCAATTTCAGCTGCGCAAGGGTCGCGGAATCCTGTCCCGTCTTCCTCAGGCTATCCTGCATCTCGGCCAGATGCGGGGCAATCTGCTCGGACGGCATGATGCGGAGCAGGCTCTTTTTCGCTTCTTCAATCCGGTTGGCGAACACCAGCCAATAGGGGCTTTCCGGAACGACGAACAGCAGGACGAACCAAACCAGGGCCGGCAGAATCTCGGAACCCAACATCCAACGCCAGGTAAAGCGATCGATGGCGAGCGCATGCACCCAGGACGCGCCGGATTTGGTGGCCTGCAGAATGAGGTAGTTGATGAAGTAGGCGGCCGAAAGACCGACGACGATGTTGATTTGTGTCATCGAAACAAACTTGCCGCGCCATCTGGGCGGGGCGATTTCACCAATATACATCGAGGCCAGCGCGATCGAGGTAAAGGCCAGCCCCCCAAGGAAGCGTGCGGCCACCAGATGCCAGAGACTCGGCGCAAGCGCCGACCAAACCGCCGAGATCAGATAGAGCGCGGCGATGATCAACAGGCCTTTCTTGCGGCCCAACCCGTTGCAGACCCAGCCCATGAATGGCAGCGCCACCAGCACGCCCAACCCGGGTGCGCTGACGGCCATGCCGAGCTGAGCATCAGTCAGACCGAACTCCTGGGAGATGAAGTTGACGGTCCCGGAAATGATGGCGGCATCGATGCCGAAAACGAAGCCGCCCATGGCCACGATGGTTGCGTAGAGGAAGGCCGCTCTTTCTTGCTTGGTCATAGGGGTCGTTTTTTTGCCGTCAGTCAGGCCGTTGAATAATCAGGCGGAGAAATGAGGTTCAGTTGATTTTGAAGGTGGCGCCGTAGTTCGGCATCTTGTTCTCGTCCCATCTTGCCTCCGCCTCTTCGCTGTCAAACCACTGCGGCCGCACGTGGTCACGACTCCACCGTTCCGCCGCGCCCACCATGTCGCGAAGTCGCTGTGGAAATTGCCCGCTCAGATCATGCCTTTCGCCGATGTCATCCGTCAGATTGAACAGCTTCCAAGGACCATTGGCGACGCGGGTTATTTTCCATTGGTCTAGTCGAGCTCCCACTTCGCTAAACTTGCCGCGATAGCGGAGCGCGAAAATCATCCCGTGGGACCGAGGATTGCGGCCGGCGAGGAAGTCCTTCCAAATATCCACGCCATCCAGCTTTTTTCCCACCGGAAGGGTTGCACCGGCAAGCCCGGCAAAGGTGGGATAAAAATCGAGGGCTGTAACCGGGTGATCAAAGCTCTGCCCGGCGGGCACGTGTTTAGGCCAGTGGAAAAACATGGGGACGCGGTACCCGCCTTCCCAGGTATCCCCCTTGACCCCACGCAACGGGGTGTTGTCGGCACCCTCGTCCGTCCTCCCGCCGTTGTCGCTGAGGAAGACGATCAAGGTGTTGTCGTAGGCACCGGTGGCTTTGAGCGCCTTGACGAGTTCGCCGACCCCGCGATCGACGCCATAAACCATGGCGGCATAGGTCTGGCGCTTCCGATCCTTGATGTCGGGAAACTGCGCCAGATCCTGTGGCTTGGCCTGCAAAGGAGTATGAGGTGCGTTGTAGGCGAGATAGAGGAAGAACGGGGTCTTTTTTGCGGCGGCTTCGTGGACGAACCGCACCGCTTCCCGGGACAATCCATCGGTGAGGTATTCCGTTTCCGTGACCGGCTTGCCGTTGTGCTCCAGCGGCAGGAGGTATTCGTTGATATACTTGGTCCCGGCTTTGACCTGGCGGTCGTAGGCCGGCCCGAACTTCGCCGGCAAGTAGTCGTGCCCGCCTCCCAGGAATCCGTAGAAATCGTCAAAACCACGGGAATTGGGCTGGTAAGGCGCGGTGATACCGAGGTGCCATTTGCCAATCGCCCCGGTAAAATAGCCCGCCTTGCGCAGGACCTCGCTGATAAACGTCTCGTGAACGCCGACCCCGAGGTTGTTGTACCGCTCGATACCGTCCCCGCTGTTCGGCAGATTGAACGGTGCACCTATGACATGAGGATACCGGCCCGTCATGAGGGCGGTGCGGCTCGGCCCGCAAAAGGGATGAGCCACGTAGGCGGACGTGAAGATGGTCCCGCCCTTGGCCAACCGGTCGAGCTCGGGCGTGCGGATGTCCCTCGCACCATTGAAGCCGACGTCAGCATAGCCGAGGTCATCGCAGAGAATGACCACGACGTTTGGTTTCTCGGCCAGGACAGTCGAAACCAGCGCGGCTAACAGGAACGGGCTCAGGATTTTCATGGGGCTCAAGGTTGGCCAGACATTCAGGGTTTCACCGGAACCAGCGCGACATCGTCGATGAACAGTTTGGCCGCGCGGTGCTCCGGCAGGTCGGTCCGCCGCAGTTCGATCCGCAGCCGGTCCTGAGGGCTCGAAGCCTTCGGCCGCGAGATCCTTTGCTCAAGGGTCACCCATTCGCGTCGTTTCAGTTTGCCGAGGCCGGCAAAGGTCACTTCCAGCCGAGGATCTTCAAAGACCACATGGACCTTGTCGGCAACATAGCCTTGATCCAGCCAGACCTTCATCGAAAGGATAAACTCACCAGCCGGGATGTTTAGCGCCCCTTCCGGACTCTGCGCGGAGATTTTCTCCGCCTCCATCTTTTCGGTCTTGCCGTAGCCCGAGAACTTGAGGCTGTTCACCCCGCGCGCGTAATCGCCCTTCACGATGGTCAAGTACTTGGCGGACAGTTCGTCAAACAACCAGAACTTCTGATAGTCGTTCGGAACCGAGCTTTCCGGCACCATCTGCAAAGGCCGCGGATTGTTTTCAAACAGGATCGGACCTTCAAAGCCAAAAAACGCGCGATCAAGCAGGCTCGGATCCGGCTTCTGCCACACGCGCATGTATTCGACCTCGAAATCGACTGGCAACTCCTCCTTGTGGGGCAGCCCGAGCCATTGGAAGATCTCCGAATCCAGCCAGACTTCCATCGGGTTATTCAACACCCAGTCCACTCCCACCTGATCCTGGGTAAAGGAGTGCACCAGCCGGCCGTCAATGAAGAGCTTGAGATAATCCACCCCCCACTCCGCTCCGTAGATGTGAAACCCATCTGCGGTACGAAAGGGCAGAAGCTCGTTGTGATTGAAGACCTGCGTCGGCCGGACCGCGGGCGGACTCCAATCATGCGCCGTGGCCAGGCTGGAATCGGCACGGATGTTGCCTTTGATTTTCGGATTCCCCATCTGCTCGAAGACGTCCAGTTCCTGCTCGTAGCCGATGGCCCAGAACGCCGCCGTAATCGCGGCGTTGCCGCACTTGGACTTGACCTCCATGTAGCCGTTGAGAAACCGCTTCTTGCCGACAACTCCCGCCGTTGTGACCGGCATGGGCTTGCCTTCAAACTCGCCGTAGGCTGCCGCCACGTTCCCATCCTTGTATTCTTCCCGGGCAAACTTGAAATCGGGTTCCCATTGGGTCCTTAATTTCAGTTTGCCGTCCTCCACGATGACGTTGTGAGGTGCAAATTGGGCCGGAGCCCGGCCCTTCCAGATATAGTAATCGCCATTCTGTCCCTCCACGAACCACTTGGTCTCATCGATCCTATCACCTTCGAACTCGTCACTGATCGCCTCGTTCAAAACCCAGCCGCCCGTGTTGCCCGGATCAGAAAACGGATAAACCGGCTTCGACTGGGCGAACGTGATGCCGGCACCGAGACCGGTTAAAAGGACCAGGGCAATAATGCGGCGCGTGGTGGAATTGTTAAGGTTGGTTGTCATAATGAGTTTCCGTTGCGACGTTGCCAGACGCGGATGTAATCGATTTCGAAATCGACAGGCAGATCCTCCCTCTTTGGCAAGCCGTCCCACGGAAAGGTCTCGGAGTCCACCCAGAGCGCCAGCGGTTGTGTCAGCACCCAGCCTTCACCCAGTTCCTGCCGGGTGATTGCCTGGATTTGTTTTCCGTCCGCGAAAAACTTGATCTCATTTTCATTCCACTCGCAGCCATAGACGTGGAAGGCATCCGCGGGACGCCAATCGAAGAAATGTTTGCCGCGCCATTTCCGACGCTCGCCCTTCTCGTTCTGGCTCCAGTCGATGATGTTGGATTGGAAGCGTCGTTCGACATTCTTCTCCTCCGGCTTGCTCGGGGCTCCGACAAATTCGAACACGTCCAGCTCCGAGCCCTTGCCCGTGCCCCAGAACGAGCTGGTGATCGAGGCGTTCGCCGCCTTGCACCTGATTTCCATGTAACCATAGCGGAACTCGTTCTTCGCAATGACCGCAGCGGTGGTGATGTTCTCGTAGGCGCGACCCTTGCCGTCTTTCCCGGGGAACGACATGTCGAGCTTCGTGGCGAACGGAAAGTCGGGCTCCCACCGGGTTTGCAGCTTGAGCATCCCATCCTCGATGCGGACATTCTTGGTCGAAAACTGCGAAGGGGCCCGCCCGATCCATTTGGATTTGAAAATCCCGTCCTTCCCTTGGATCAGCCATTTGCTCTCGTCCAACGCCGGACCGTTGAACTCATCGCTCACGGCGGGATTCAAAACCCAGCCGCCGGCGTTGGTCGGGTCGGAGAGTGGTAGCATCGACGTGGTCTTGGCCGGGGGGGCGGGCAATACCCCCCGGGGAGCGGCGGCGAGTTGCTCCAACAACTTTGCCACCAGTGTCGGCTCACGTTTGGCCAGATTGATCGTCTCGTTCGGATCGGTCCGGTGATCGTAGAGCTCCACGGCCAGCGGCGGGGCGGTGACGTCCCGGTCGTCCAGCCAGGCCGTCAACCGGTAGCGATCCGTGCGCATGCTATAGCCGGTCAGGTGATTCGAGAACAGCTCGGCGTTGTAACGGTCGCCGTGCTCCGCCTGCAGCTTCGCCTCCACGTCCTTGATCACGGGCCCGAAAAAGGTCTGCCGCATCGCCACCGACAGCGGACGGGCCGCCCATTCACGGAGGGCGGGCGACGGAAACTGGCTGAACGCCGCCGGTTTGCCCGGGGCGGTCGGATCCCGGAGCTGAGGCGCAAAGCTCCGGCCCTCCAGCTCCGCCGGCACGGGCAGCCCGGCGAGTTCGCAGAGTGTCGGGTAAACATCGACGAATTCAACGAGACCGGCCGTCTTCATTCCCCGTTTCGTCATGTCCGGAGTCCACACGATCAGCGGCACGCGGGTCGCCACCTCGTAATCGGTCGCCTTGCCCCAGATGCCGTATTCACCGAGATGCCAGCCGTGATCGCCCCACACGACGATGATCGTGTTTTCGCGGAGGCCCAGCGCATCCAGTTCCGCGATCACCCGCCCGATCTGGGCGTCGATAAAGCTCGTGCAGGCATAGTAGGCCCGGAGCAGCTCCCGCGAGGTCGCATCGTCGATTGGCCCGCTGAGCGGCACGAGCGTGCGCGAGCGCAATTCAAACGAGCTGTGCAGTGCGATGGTCGGCCCGTCCTGTGGTGGCTGGCGGATGGCAGTCAGCTCCAGTTTAGCCGGATCGTAGAGGTCGAAATACTTCTTTGGCGCCACGAACGGCAAGTGCGGCTTGTGGAAGCCGACGCCGAGGAAGAACGGTTTGCCGCCACCCTTGAGCTCCCGGAGCGTGGCGATGGCACCGTCGGCGACGCGGCCGTCGAGGTATTCGCCGTCGGGCACGTCAGCCGCCTCCCAGGCCGGACCGCCGCCCAAGCCTTCGCGCAGCGATTCCTCCCCATACTTCGCCAGCGCCTCTGCGCGGCGTTGTTTCACGATGGCGTTGCTCGCGGGCAGTTTGTATTCTCCGGCATTGTAGCCGCCTTTGCCTGGCAAAGTCACCGGGCGGCTCCACGACTTGGCATCGTCAGTTTGCCCTGGATGAAAGACCTTGCCAACATAGAGCGACTCATAGCCGTTTTCCTTGAAATACTGGGGCAAGGTCACCGCATTGGGGACCGTGTTGCGAAAGAAAGTGTCGATCTCCTCAATCTTGAGGGTGGTCGGGCGCAAGCCGGTCATGATACTGGAGCGCGAGGGTCCACAGATCGCGTATTGGCAAAAAGCCCGGTCAAAAACACGCCCCTCGGCGGCGAGCCGGTCCAAGTGCGGGCTTTGCACGACCGGCACGCCGTAGCAGCCTAGATCCGGGCGGAGATCGTCCACGGCAATGAACAGAACATTGGGTTGGGTCGCTGCGTAGGTTCCCGCGAAAGCCGTCAATGACAGCAGCGACAACAGAAACAGTTTGTTTGCGGGTTTCATCAGCCTTGGGGCCTTGCCAGGTCAGAAGTCCTTGGCCGGCGGTTGCCGATACTTGTCCGCCCGACGGGCGGAAAGACCTTCCTCCTCACGACGGAGCATGAACAAGGGCCGCTCCAGCTGCAATTCCCAGGCGAATTGCTTCCGGAAAAGCTCCTTCACCAACTGCGGCTGGCTCGCCGCGAGATCGTGCTGTTCGGCTGGATCCAGGACGATGTTAAAGAGCTCAGCGGGTCGGTCCGGATAGCGCAGCAGTTTCCAATCCCCTTCGCGGATCGCGCCACGCGTTTCCATCTTCCAGTGCAGGGTCTGGTGTGGCCGCGCCGGGTTTTCCCCGCGCAGATAGGGTAGCAGATCCACACCATCTAGGCCGGCGATTTTCGCAGGATCCCCGCCGCCCAACCGCACGAAAGTTGGGAGCAGATCGAGCGTGCTCAGTGGCAGATCATAATCAGCCCCCACCGGAAGGTGACCGGGCCATGAAACCAGGGCCGGCACGCGGATCCCGCCTTCGAGTTGCGTGCCCTTGACCCCGCTCAGGGGATAGTTGCCAGAGGCGTTTTCATCCGTGGGTCCGCCATTGTCATTGGTGAAAACGACCAGGGTGTTCGCTTCCAGCCCAAGATCGCGCAGTTTTTTCAAGACCTGGCCACAAGCCCGGTCCATCGAAAGGGTCATTTGCGCCGCGATTCGCCGTTCCCCTTGCAACTCTGGAAACTCAGGCGCGTCACGGGGGTCCGCTTCCATCGGGTTGTGGACGGCATTGAAGGAAAGATAGAGAAAGAACGGACGATCCTTCGAACGCTCAATAAAGGCGCAGGCCTCGTTGGCCAGCGCATCGGTGAGGTAACCCTCATGCTCTTGATAGCCGCCAAAGTTGCGCTCCATCAGATTTTCCGCGCGGGTCGACTTCGGGTTGCGATAGGCAAAGAAGCTGCGGGCACCGCCGCGAAAGCCATAGAATTCGTCAAAACCGCGCTTGAGCGGATGATAGCGATCGGCGACCCCTTGGTGCCATTTGCCGATGATGGCGGTGCGATAGCCCAAGGCGTGCAACTCGTCGGCTATAGTCCGCTGGTCGGTCGGTAGTCCCATCTCATCACCCAGCAGCTTGCTACTTTGACTCATGATACCCGGGACATTGATCTCCTCGTAGCCGAAGCGCTGTTGGTACCTGCCGGTCAACATGCCCGCCCGCGACGGGGCACAAGTGGCCCCGGTCACATAGAAGCTGGTCAGGCGCACTCCCGACCTCGCCAGCTGGTCCAGATGCGGCGTCTTGAAATGCATGCTCCCTTGGAAGCCGAAATCACCGTAACCTGCGTCATCCACAAAGAGGAGAACGATGTTTGGCCGGCGAGCGGCATCCGCCGGCGACGTCACCGCACCCAACAGCATGATCGCAGAAACGAGAAGTGCTTTCCTCATTGGAGTACGCATCGTGGTCAGCGGACGACCCGCCCGGAGGCGGCCCCTTCCATGAGGGCTTCCACCTCGGAGCGGGAGGTGTAGTTGAAGTCACCTTTAATCGAGTGCTTCAGGCAGGAAGCGGCCACCGCGAACTTTACCGCGGACTGGGAGTCGCTCAGCTCCGGGGTCGTCAGCGCGAAGACCAAACCGCCGGCAAACGCGTCGCCCCCTCCAACCCGATCCACAATATTCCGGATTTCGTAGGACCGGTACCGGCCGGCCGCATCAAGCGGCGCAAAAAACGCCTGGTCCGTGCCCGCGTCATGAAGCATCGCTCCCCAGTTATTGTGCGTGGCAGAGAAACTTTCGCGCAGTGTGATGGCCACTTTGCTGATGTTGGGGTATTGCTTCACGACTTGACGGGCCACGTCCGGGTAACGTGCCGTGTCAAGGACCGCAGCATGAACGTCTGTATCTCCGGCCTTGATGCCAAGAATATCGTGGCAATCCTCTTCATTGGCAATGACCACATCCACGTGGGGCAAGATCGTCTGCATCGTTGCTTGAGCCAGCTCCCGGGCCGGTTTGCCCGCCTGCCACTGCCACAGTTTTCCCCGGAAGTTGAGGTCGATGGAAACCGTCGCGCCAGCGGCCTTGGCCTTTTGGGCGGCCAACCGCGTCGCATCGGCCGCTGTTTTTGAGAGCGCCGGGGTAATGCCGCTCAGGTGCAGCCACCGCGCATTTTGGAAAATGCCGTCCCAGTCATATTGGTCGACGGGGGTGATCGCGACGGCGGAGTCAGCCCGATCATAAATGACGTTGCTCGGGCGCTGGTTCGCGCCGGTCTCAAGGAAATAGAGACCCAACCGGCCCTTGGCGGTGCGCAGCACAAAGCGCGTATCGATGCCCACGGCGCGGACGGCGTCCAGCGTCGCATCCGCCAGGGCATGCTTCGGCAAGGCTGTCACGTAACGAGCCTGTCCACCGAAATTGCAAATCGAAGCAGCAACGCTGGCTTCGGCCCCGGCGTAAGTCACTTCCAGTTCACGCGTCTGGCGCAGGCGCAGGTTGTCCGGCGCGGCCAGGCGGCCCATGATTTCCCCGAAGGTCACGATCACGTTTTTCATGTTTTGGTATTTTTCAGCAATTGGATCACGGCGGCGGCTCGGGCGGTCAGGCCCACCCAGTCCCCACGGTTGACCAGCTCCGGTTGGACAATCCATGAGCCACCGACGGCCGGCACGTTGGGTTCCTTGAGATACTCCAGCATGTTCTTCTCATTCAGCCCACCGAGTGGGAAATACTGGAGCCCGAGATGCTTGTAGGGTGCCGCCATGCTGCGCAAGAAGGCGACGCCACCTGAGGGCTCCGCTGGGAAGAACTTCACGAGGCTGCAGCCGAGCTCAATCGCCGCCTCCAAGTCGGAAGGGGTGCAGACGCCCGGCGCAAACGGCAAGCCAGCTTCCTGCGCGGCTCGAACCACCCGTGGATTCATCCCTGGCGCGACGCCGAAGGCGGCGCCGGCAGCCTTGACTTCGAGCGCCTGCCCCGGGGTCAGGATCGTGCCCACCCCCACCAGGATTTCCGGCACGTGGGCGCAAATGCGGCGAACAGCCTCCATTCCGGCGGCGGAGCGCAGGGTCAGTTCAATCACGTCAATACCGCCCGCCAGCAAGGCCCGGCAGATAGGCACGCCCTGATCGGCCTTTTCCACCGGGAACCCGGCAACCACGCCGGTTCTCCGCAATCGCTGGAGCAAGGTTTCCGGAAAGGGGGTCATGGTCAGGGCGCCTTGTCGATTTGCACGGTAATGCGCTTGAGGGTGAGATACTCGGCAAGACTGTAGCGGGAGCAATCCTTCCCCACCCCACTCTGCTTGAGTCCACCATGGGGCAGCTGCACGGAATAGTGCACCTCATTCACACAGACACTGCCCGATTTGATGTCCCGGGCCGCGCGCAGCCCTTTCGCTAGGTTGGTGGTGAAGACATAGGCGGCCAGACCATATTCCGTGTCATTGGCCAGGGCGATTTCATCGTCCGCATCCGTATACTTGATGATCGGCAGCACCGGTCCGAAAATCTCCTCGCACGACACCTTCATGTTCGTCCTCACGTCACGAAGAATGGTCGGCTCCATGAAGTAGCCCGGTCCTTTGGCCGCTTTGCCGCCACACACGATCCCGGCTCCGGCGGCGACGGCGGAACCGACGAAACCGAGGACGTTCTGCCGGGCTCGGTCCGTGATGAGCGGCCCCATCTTGACCGTCGCGGCCCGCTTCTTGGCGGCGGAGACGAATTCCTCATAAACCGACTCGTGCACAAAACAGCGATTCGGGGACACGCAGACCTGACCTGAGTTGGAAAACTTCAGGTCGACCACTTTTTGGGCCGCATCCTGCACATCGGCATCCGCGTAAACCAGCACCGGGGCATTACCGCCGAGTTCGAGAGAGAGATGCTTCACGCTGGTGCTCGAAGATCTGGTCACCTCACGGCCGGCCCGGGTGGAGCCGATCATCGTGATCATGGCAGGAATGTCGCTTTCCAGCACGGTCTTCCAAACCTCATGGTCGGTGCCGGTCACGACGTTGACCACCCCGTCGGGAATCCCCGCCTCTTTCGCCAACGCGGCCACAGCCAGCGTGGCGAGCGGGGTCAGATGCGATGGCTTGATGATGACGCTGCAGCCCGCGGCAAGCGCCGGTCCGAGCTTGTAGCCAACATTCAACAAGGGAAAATTCCAGGCCAACATACCCACCACAACGCCGAGTGGCTGGCGTTGGACGTAGTGAAGGAATCGGCCTTCCGGATCATGCAGCACGGGTTGATCCAAACGCTCGAACTCCTCCACGAAAAACCGCAGACACGTGATGAGCATGCCGAAGTCATACTCAGCGTTGTCCTGGGGCTTGCCGGTTTCTTCGCGCAACCGAGCGATGATCCCCACCCGGTGCTTCTCCAGCAGGCCGGCGTAGGCCAAAATGATGTACTTTCGTTTGGCCGGCGCAGTCTGCGACCAAAGCGCAAAGCCATGCTCGGCGGCTTCGAGCGCTGCGATCAGTGAAGGCGCGTCAGCCTCGGGGACCTGAGCGATGACGGCCTCCGTGGAGGGATTGATGACATCAATGGTCCGCGCGGTCACCGTGGCGGCCCCGTTGATCACCATGGGAATGGTTTTGGTGGACATTATTTTTTCTCTGTTTCCTGAACGCAAAATTGTTTCATGGCCTTCCGGTCCGGTTCGACGCCGAGTCCCGGTCCGGTTGGCACCGTAGCCACGCCTCCGGCAATCCTGACCGTCGTGACATACATTTCATCCCGCATCGGATTGCAGGTCTGATCGACCTCGAGCAGGGGCTCCGCCACTTCCGCGCGTCCCGGCTCGACATAGGTACTGGCGAGAAAATGAGCGCCGCAGGCAAGATTGAGCTGGGTGCCCCAGCAATGCGGCACGATGTTGATGCCGTGCGACGAGGCGATGGCGCGAATCTTCAACGCCTCCGTCGGACCACCGCAATAGGCGAGATCCGGCTGGGCGATCTGAACGCCACCTTTCTCAAGCAGAGCTTGGAACCCCCAGCGGGTCTGCTCGCACTCGCCCGTCGCGATCGGCACATCCACCTTATCGGCCAGCTGTCGGAACAAGCCCGCGTGTTCGGGTGAGAGCGGTTCCTCGAACCAGGCGTAATCTTCCTCATCGAGCACGCGGCCCATCTCGATGGCTTCCCGCAAATCGTAGCCATGATTGGAATCGGCCATCAGCTTGATCTGAGGAAAGGTCCGACGCATAGCCCGAACCTGCATCTGGTCGAAGGTCAGATTTTTGCCGACCTTGATCTTGAGCGCCCCGAAGCCCCGTTCCACGTAGCCTGCCGCTTCCGCCAATATGGTTTCCAGCAACCGGGGCTCGGGTTGCTTGCGGAAATACATGCCGGTGGCGTAACATGTCACGCTATCCCGCACCCGGCCGCCCATCAGCTCTGACGCCGATACGTTGAGCAATTTTCCTTTCAGGTCGAAGAGCGCCATGTCCAGGCCGGACATCGCTCCCATCATGATGCCCTTCCGGGCGAAATCCAGCGACGCTCGCCAGCAGTGCTGCCAAGCCGCTTCGTTCTTCAAGGGATCCCAGCCGATCAGCAGCGGAGCATAGAATGAGGCAATTGCACACTGGGTCACCTCAGCGGGACCGTAACATTCACCCCAACCGATGGCGCCGGAGTCATCTACAACCTCGACCAGGAGCTGGTTGCGGACATCGTAATGCCACTGCGAAAAGCCAAACGACTCTTCAAGTTTGTGCCGGAGCCGGTAGGTTTTGATGGCTTGAATCATGAGAATGCCTCCAAGGATTTGTGATCTGCGGGTTCCCCGGCGATTGACCGGCCGTCAGGGAACCAGGTGTACATTGTCTAAGCGCTCACGCCGGCCCTTAGAACGAGAACGTGTTGTTGATGAACCAAGCCCTTTCCTGGGGGATCCGGATGATCGGCACCGACCCATCGGGGTTCGATCGAACCGGAATGTCGCTATGGTCACCAAAGGCATTGCGCATGTTCAGCTGGATGCGCCAATTGATCTTGCTCGTCAGCTTCCGCCGATAGGAAATCCAAAGGTCACCATTAAGCTGAGACGGGGCGAAGTAGGGATGGGCGAGGTCAGGGTACACGGTGACCTGAGTGGGCGAATTGGCGGTGTAGAGCTGATTGTAGCCAATCGCCGCCTTGTCCTGCCAGCGGGCCGCCGCGCCAACGCCAAATCCCTTGAAGCGTGAATCATTGGAAAAGCTGTAATTGGCGACGAGATTGGCCCGCCATTTGCGCTGTTCCTGACTGACCGTGCCGTCCTTGATTCGAGCCGCGACAATCGGAGTGAGAATGTCGGTCGTGTAACGGTCGGCAAACGTGCCTGGAGCCTGGTTGTTGGGCGAATCACGGAGTCCTGCGATGCCGGCGGTTCCCATGTTGGTGATTATGGTGTTCGCCAAGGCGAAGGCATCGGCCGCTGAATTGGCTGTGATCGTCTCCTGCTTGCCGACATTAAGCATGATCCGCAGTCCTTGTACCGGAGAGGTAACCAGTTCAAATTCCACGCCCTTGGCGGTCTGGGTGTTGGTCGCCACTTGATTGCTGATCGGATTGCTGACCAACTGCACCCCGGTTCCTGTTCCGGTCACCTGGAAGTTATACCGGGCCGCGACGTCCGCCGGCAGGAGACCGATCAGTAGCTTCGTATAGTCTTCGTAGGAGTTAACAGTCGGGATACTATCAGCAATGGGGTTGCCATTGATGTCTCGGAGAATTTCGGCCTTCGTCTGGGCCCAGCTCCAGCCCAGTTTCTGGGGTTGGATCACACCCCGATCGATGAAGAAGGTCCCGACGCGCCCGGCAACGCCGGCTGGATTCAGGCCGGCGATCGCCGCCAAGTCGGACTTCGCCTCAAACCAATTCACCCGAAAGAACAGCTTGCTGCCGAAATCGAGCGAAAAGCCCATCTCCCTGGTCTTGCCAAGGGGCGATGCGATGTCCTCGCCTCCCGCGTTCTTTCGGGTGCCACTCGGATCGAAGTTTTCGGATTGTCCGTAGTGGATGCTCGCCTCCGGCTTGAATGGGATGAACGCTGTCCACTTTGCCGGCAGATGCGCCACCGCGCTAGAGGTGAATGTGCTACCCTTTTGAACTGAGGAAGGCGCATCCTGCAGGATGAAATTCTGCGGCAGGTAGATTCCATTGGCATCGCGGCTGTTCGGCGATCCATTCAGGGCGTTCAACTGATCCGGGGTCAGACTTGCATAGGATCTCGACTTGTCGGATCGCCAGCCGAAGATCGTCGTGATCTTCTTTTCAAGGAAGGAGCTCTGCAGCGCGATTGCCCGGGAATCGATGACCTGGCGGTCGATGTTGCCGCTATTTAGAATCTTCTGGGTTACCAGCGCTCCTTGGGCGTAGGTGCCTTTGCGCAACGCAGGTGTCTTGGTCAGGTCCTGATAGACGATCTCGAAACTCTGCCCTTCCTGAGGTGGGGCAATGTTGATCGCACCAAAAGTGACCTTGTCCGGACCGCTCAGCGTCCGCGCATCAACATTGTTCAGGTACACCAGGGCCGTGACATTCGCATTGGCGTTGTTGCCGAGTCCGCCGGCATAGAACTTAGAGGCCGAATCGCCACTGTAGACCATCGAATAGGACCTCCCCTCGGTTTGCCTTTCATTGCGGGCCACGAGCCCGGTGACAGTGTGGTCCCCCAGCCAGGTCATCCATCCCTGTTTTTTGCTAAAATCCAGACTGTAAAAGCCCGTCGCCTGAGCGGTATCTCGCGTCACCCTTCGGGTGGAACTCTGCCCGAAATTGTTGATGCGGATCACCGCACGACCGACGTTGGGGTTGGGTTCACCGTTGGGCAGGGTTGTCATCAGGTCGATCGAGACGTCGGAATTGGCGTAGACAGAGAAGACCGCATCCGAACCGGTCAGCGAACCATTGCGCTTAATGTCCTCGTGGGCTACCGCGAGTTCAACACCAGCATGGTTGTCCTTGAAGAACAGCTGCTCGAGACTGGCGTTGTAGACGTTGAATTTGTGTTGGACATAGCTGCTGTTGCCCGAAAACAGATTGTTCCGGTAGTCGAAGGTGGCGCGGTTCTGCAAAACGGGAGGGGCAAAGCCCGTGCCGAAATTTGAGGTCTCGAATGCCTTCGTCCAATAGGTGCGAAAATTTGTTCCGTTGGCACCGGCAGCCGTCAGCATGTCGCCGACATAGCCGTCAGCATTTGGGAAAGCCACGCTGAATCCGGCAGTGGGATTGTTGCCGGCTGTCTGCGGAAAGACCAAAGCCGGAGCAAAGAAGAAGGGGCGCTGGGCAAAAGGGCTGGATGCCGTCGCCACCGAGATGGTTGATTGAGGAACATAGGTACCGCCATTGGCCGCCGTTTTCACCGTGGTGGGAACCGCTACGCCGGTGTATTTGGTGAAGTCGGTAGTGGCCCCGGCCCACCAGTCATTGTAGGTGACCTTCGGCGGAATGACCAGCGGCGGATTGCTGTTGATCTCACCGGATTCAAAATTCGCACGCAAGGTGGTCGCTCCCATGAACGTGCTCTTCTTGTTGGTGAAAAGCACGGCCTCGAGGTCCGCAAAGACCCGGGAGTTGTCGGTGAAGGCCGGTCGCTGGTTGTAGTTTTCCGATTCGTTGAGTGCGGCCAGACGGATCGCCAACCGATTCTTGATCAGGACTGTGTTAAAGTTGATCGTTTGACGGTTGCTGCCATTCCCACCGAAACGGAAGTTAACCTCGCCCATGTCCTTGCCCAAGGACGCCCTCGTCAGGCTATTGTCGAAGATTCCACTGGGGCTGCCCACGCCGAAGAGGATGGAGTTGGGGCCACGATTGATGGTCAACCTTGAGGAATTGTAGGTATCAAATGGAATCTCAGTCAGGAAGAAATTGCGCGTCAGGGTGGCCGAACCAATACCGCGAACTCGCTGGTTAGCCTGCGGGTTGGTGCGGGCTTCGTCTGTATCCGATCGGTTGGCCGTCGAGGTGGCCGCACCTGTATAATTGCCCTGCACCCCGCCAACTTCGGTATTGAGACCATAGCTCAAGGTGGTGGCTGCATTCGTCGCTCCGGTATCGGCAAAAAACTCTGAGGTAAAAACCTGAAGGGCAGCGCCGACATCCTTGAGCTCGGTGCGCAAACGGGTGCCAGCCAAGGTCTGGGTTGCTTGGTAACCGACATCACTTTCACTGGTTACTACGAAGGGAGAGAGAACCAAGACTTCTTCCTTGGCCTCAGGAGCGGGGACTTGCTGGCCCAATAATCCGGACACAAAAACCAATGCCATGCCGGGGACGATATTCTTCAGGATACTGGATCCGAGAATCGATGTATTCATAAGTAGCGGGGTACAGGTTAGGGGGTGATAACTGAGGCCACATGCTAATTGATAAGACTTCGAGCGCATATGCATATTCTGGAACTTCTCTTTCCCTTTTCGGAACCCGCGCGAAAAAGTGCTCCCTCCGATCAGAGCCACCTGACGAAATGCCGACACGACTATGCATTACCGTAGCCATGAAACGGTGACTCCAGTCCGCAAGCGAGACCAGGAATGACCCTTTGTGTCCGATATCCACACTGGCCCAACTCCAACCGCGGAACAGACCTCGTTCCTCGCAACTGCACCTCGAACATGACCGGGGAATCGCCGCAAGAATCCTCTATGCCAGGCGGGCCACCTTGTAATGCGGATGCGGACCATCGCTGACGCAGTCCGGGGTCGAAGGCACCTCCGATTCCCTAAAGTTCTGCTTTAAAGAGCCATTGCATGCATTTTCTGGAAGTTGATGTTTCCATTTACCAAGAAACCGCATAACCAAACATGAGTGTCCGTCAGCCAGACACCTAGCACCCACTCTCCGGACCGTCGCCTTGCCTACCCCACAGCAAGAAGAATCCCACCCCCAAGCGGCGCAAGTGACTCCGCCGCTCGTACATTTCTAATACCTCAAAATGAATCTGCTCAACAACAGTGATCCCGCAGTTCGCTCCGTAATTGTTGAAAACACGGTAGACCTATTGGCCAACCTAAGGGATGCCACCGGACTGACCGCCGCTCTGGCCATCATGGCGAGCGAAGAAAACCGTGGCATCGTCCTCGCCTCCCTGTCCGGCGAGAACGATCACTGCTACATACCTCGAACGGGCTTCCATTTTCACCTGCATTGCACCGCACCAGGTAAAGCCTTCCTTGCCTCGCTACCTCGCACCAAGCGACTCCGGATATTGGCGGAGCTCCCCTATAAATCCTTCACCTCGCAGACCTATCGTAACCCAGAGGCCTTGCGACCGGCGCTCGAGCAATATGCCCGGCAGGGTTACGCCACGGATGTCGGTGAGTATGTAGAGGGGGTCAATTGCATTGCGGCATGCATTCCGTGGGCTGAAGGCAGTCCGGTGGCTGCCATCTGGATCACTGCGTTGTCGATCGATCTGCCCGAATCCCGACTGAAGGAATTTGCCGGCAAGGTCACCACAGTGGCCAAAGCCATGGAAGTCCGCCTCCGCAACCTGGCGGAAGATCCGGCCACCCAGCTCAATACAACAGTGGAGAACGCGCGGCGATTCATCGAACTGCAATTCCTCAACGAGGAATCTATCCATGAATATATCCAAAAGCTGAATATCAGTGAGAAATGGTTTCGCTCTGCATTCTCTGCCAAATACGGGATCAGCCCCCTGAAATTTCGCCAGCAACTCGTGCTCGAACGTGCACAGCGCCTGCTGAAGAACACCAATCTGAGCGTCAAGGAAATCGCCTTTCAGCTCGGCTACGACAGCCAGAATTATTTCTCGCGCGCCTTCAAGAACCACGTCGGCAAATCGCCCATCGCCTACAAGGCCAAGCTCAGGAATCCCTGACCGGGAACCAGGTGGCTACCTGCGCGGAGGCAGTGGGAGAATACGCCTCTGTCAGAAAACCGGCCAGTTGCTCAAGGCGAAAGGGGCGGAAGGAAGCGTGCGCGGCTAAGCGCCCGATTGGCTCCCTAATTCCTCTCGGTCAATGGAGCAAACCTCCTGGCCCGGCCGAATACGGAACGTCTACTTCGAAAAGATGCATATTCGCCACGCGTTTATTCGAGAAATTTATTAAGCGCTATTACCTCGCTTGTCACCCGGGTGCCTAGGCACCGTCTTTGTATCCAGACTCCCCGCATCCTGCCCTAAAACCTACCCCAAAAGAATACTCCGATCGGACGGTGCCGGCGTATCCCACCCGGCCATGGATCGGGCAACAGGAATCATCCATGGCCGTGCAGCGTCCGGCCTATGATGCCGCGTGCCATTTTTGTGGCCTGCACACCCCGGCCCAACGGAACGATCAATTTAGATAACACCTCTGCCTTTGTGTTCGACAATGATTATCGCGCGATGCTGGACGAATCTGTGACGCCGGACGCGAAGCGCGATCTGTTGCTTGAGTCGACCCTCGTCCGCGTCACTAACCGGGTGATTTGCGGCTCGCCGCGCCATGATCTGTCGCTCGCCCAGATACCTGAGGGGGACATCGTCCCCGTCATTGACACCTTGTCCCGGGAATCGCGCGAACTCGGGGCCAGTTAACGCTGGATCCAGGTGCTCGAGAACAAGGGCGCCTGTCATGGGCTGCTCAAACCCTCACGCATACGGTCAAATCTGGGTCAGCGACGTAGTGGCAAAGCTGCCAAACACGGACGGCCGGAATCAGAGGTCATATTTCCTTTACTGTGGTGCATACGCTGATCAAGACGCTGTGTGACCGGGTCCCTCACATCGAGACCCTCGAGGCCGTCGACAAGAACGAGAAGGAGACCAGCTATCGGCGCCGTCTAGATTATGACCGCCTGCCGGTCCGTCTGGTTGCACGTTCAGTGCGGACCAACGTCGCGTGGAAACCATTGGGCAAGTCTACTCAGGGCCGTTCGGTATGGACGGTGGCACTAACGTAGACATAGTACGCACCGCATAGTTCCTGACCGGAGGAATCATAGAACCACGTCTGCACCTGCGCCGGGCCGGCAGGCAGCTTCAGCGTGAAGACTGGACCGGAGGAATCCGAGTTCACGACCTGTCTTTCGTCCGCATAGGTTTGGCCGTCCTGCCAAACCCGTATCCGGGCGGCGCACACCGGCAGGGCCTTCCCGTGGGTGAGGGCATTGCTCTGCGTGACCCGTAGCGGCGTGCGCAGGTCGGAGGCGACCGTGGTTTCCCCGGCGATCTCGCTCGGCCAGCGCCGCAGGTCAAAGGTGTAGTTACCAGCGTGCGCGAAGCTCACCGCGTGAAAGCCAT
>Ga0208117_100181_pt1 | contig 33449 bp, 22 predicted proteins | sample LakWasMet26_LOW6_2_FD_183870 | JGI IMG/M metagenome (GOLD analysis project Ga0208117, IMG submission 183870) | Freshwater sediment methanotrophic microbial communities from Lake Washington under simulated oxygen tension - Sediment Metagenome... | ecosystem: Environmental > Aquatic > Freshwater >...
ACCGAGGCGAGACGCGTCCGTTTCAGGGCCTGCTCGATTTGCTGCGTTCTTTTGACTACGACAGCGAGGCCGTCTGCGAGGCCCCGGGCCAATACGCCGTCCGGGGCGGCATCGTGGACGTCTATCCCATCACGGCCCACCAGCCCTACCGGCTGGACTTCTTCGGCGATGCCATCGAGGAGATCCGCGCCCTGGACCCGGTCACGCAACGCTCAGGCGACGTGGTGGAACACATCACCCTCACCGCCGCCCCGCGGCTGCACACCTCAGGCCTGCAGGCCACGCTGCTCGATCACCTGCCGCCGGGGGTGCACGGCACCATTCTCGAGCCCAAATCCATCGAGGAACTTTTCGACCTGCAGCCGGGTGACGGGGCACGGACCCCGCTCCGCACCGAGGCGGACGGCGAAAAAGGGACTCACCGCTCCGCCGCAGACGATTCTACCCCGGCGGCAAAGGGACTTGCCGCGCCACCTGTGATCCCGCCGGCCACCGGGCTCGCCGTCCTGCCCATTTGGCAACAACTGACGACGAGGTGCGTGCGGCTCTTTGGTCTCAGTGATCTTGATCTGGCAAGCGAGCTTTTCGACGGCGCGTCCGACGAGGAAACCTGGGACACCGAGTCGCTCTCCCACCACCGTTCCTATCCGGAGGAACGCCAGCTCGCCCATGAGCGCTTGCAGGCCGAGGAGTCGGCGCGCCGGGATTTTCTGGAAAAGGTTGCGGCGTGGCAGGCCGAAGGCTTCGCCGTCGACTTCATCGTCTCGAAGCCCGGCGAGGAGCAGCGCGTCCGCGAGCTGCTGGCCGACGACAAACACTTGAAGACCCTCAAGCCGCGTTTCCTCAGCGGGACATTGAGCGAGGGATTCAAGGTGACCTATCGCGAAGGCAAGACGCAGAATCCGGTCCACACCGGGACAGATGGCGGCGAAGAGAACCACGGCCCGACATCAACAAAACCGGCGCTGCAGGGACGCATCGCCCTACCCAAGGGGATTGTCGTCGTTTCCGAAACCGAGATTTTTGGACGCAAGCGGGCGCGCCGCGCCATGCCGAAGCGTGCCATCGCCGCGCAGTCGGCCGTGGACCAGCTCCTGGATTTTTCCGAGCTCGTGGAAGGCGATTTCGTCGTCCACCTCCAGCACGGCATCGCGCAGTTTCGCGGACTCACCAAGCTGGAGTCCAACGACGGTACCCGGGAGGTCATCTCGCTGGAGTTCGACGACAAGGTGACCCTGCACGTGCCGCTGCAGGAGTCCCATCTGATCAGCCGCTACGTCGGTCTGTCCAAGACCCGACCGCAACTCGGCCGCGTGGGCTCGGGTCGCTGGGAAAAGGCCCGGCAGGCCGCCGAGCGCGCGACCCTCGACCTCGCGGCGGAACTGCTCGCCATCCAGGCCAAGCGTGAGGCGCAACCGGGCCACGCCTTCGCGGAGGACAACGTCTGGCAGAAGGAATTCGAAGCCGCCTTCCCGTTCACCGAGACTCCTGACCAGCTGAAGGCGATCATCGCCGTCAAGGCGGACATGGAGCGCACGCGGCCGATGGACCGGTTGGTGTGCGGCGACGTGGGTTTCGGCAAGACCGAGGTGGCCATCCGTTCCGCGTTCAAGGCCGTGATGGGTGGGCGTCAGGTGGCCGTGCTCGTGCCGACCACCGTGCTCGCGCAGCAACACCTCAACAGTTTTCGCGAGCGCATGGCCGGTTACCCGGTGGCCATCGAGATGTTCAGCCGCTTCCGCACGCGCAAGGAACAGGACGGGATCCTCGAGGCCCTCGCCGCCGGCAAGATCGACATTATCATCGGCACGCACCGGCTGGTGCAGGACGACGTCAAGTTCCACGACCTCGGCCTCGTGATCGTCGACGAGGAGCAACGTTTCGGCGTGAAGCACAAGGAAGTCTTCAAGCGCTGGCGCGCCCACGTGGACATGCTCGCCATGAGCGCCACGCCGATCCCGCGCACGCTCTATCTGGCCCTCACCGGCGCCCGCGACCTGAGCACCATCGAAACGGCGCCCGTCAACCGCCTGCCAATCCAGACGATCGTGAAGAGCTACGACGAGAAACTCGTGGTCGAGGCCATCCGTCACGAGATCCGCCGGGGCGGCCAGGTGTTCTACCTGCACAACCGCGTCATGAGCATCGATCTCGTGGCCGCGCGCCTGCGCGAGCTGTTGCCCGGCGTCACGATCGGCGTCGGCCACGGCAAGATGGGGGCCGAAGGCCTCGAGCGCATGATGACCGACTTTGTGGCCGGCACTTACCAGGTGCTCGTCTGCACCACGATCATCGAGAGCGGCCTCGACATCCCCAACTGCAACACGCTCATCATCGAGGGCGCGGATCGCTTCGGACTGTCGCAACTCTATCAACTCCGCGGACGCGTCGGCCGCTTCAAGCACCAGGCCTACGCGTACCTCCTCCTGCACCGACATACGCGGTTGCTCGACATCGCCCGTCAGCGGCTCACCGCGATCCGCCAGCACAACCAGCTGGGCGCCGGCTTCCGCATCGCCATGCGCGACCTCGAACTCCGGGGCGCGGGCAATCTGCTCGGGGCGGAGCAAAGCGGGCACATCGTCGGGGTGGGCTTTGAACTTTACTGCCAGCTGCTGCGTCAAAGCGTGGCGCGACTGAAGGGCGACAAGCAGGCGTCCCACGTCCGGGCCAGCGTCAAGCTCGACTTCGTGTTTGTCGGGGAGGGCGCCGACACCACCGCGCCCCGGGCGGAAGCCACCGACAGCTTCTCCGCCATGCGCCAGGCCGAGCGCATCGCCGGTGAGATTGACCGCATCCAGGCCCGGTTGCCCGCCGACTACATCGCCGAGACGCGCCTGCGCATCGATTTCTACCGCCGGCTTGCCCTGGCGGAGAGCCCCAAGCAGGTGAAAGAACTCGAACAGGAACTCCGTGACCGCTTCGGACGCTTCGGTGATACCGTGCGCACCTTGCTGCTCGTGACCGAAATCCGCGTGAGGGCGGAACAAAAGGGCGTGCTGTCCGTCGAAACGGACGGCAACCGCCTGAAGTGCCTCCGCAACTCGGGCCGCCGCGACGATTACATCCAACTCAGCAGCCGCTTTCCCCGCTTGACCGCCCCCACCCCCCTTGCAAGGTTGAAAGAAATTATCACCTTTTTGCACAATCTCCCCGCTTCATGATCAGTCCCCGCCGTTTTCGCTCTGCCATCTTCGCCTCCCTGGGTCTTATTGGAGCATGCGTCGCCACCCACGCCCAACAGGCAGGTCCTGCCACGGACAATCTTAACCTGCGTTATGCCAACGGGATAGTTGCCATTGCCGAGGACAAGGTCATCACCGTTGACGACGTGCGCCGGGAAATCGGCCCCCTCATCGGCGAAATCCAGCACCAGAGCCGCAGCGAACAGGAGTTCAACGAAAAGCTCGAGGCTCTGCAGGAAGACGTCATCCAGAACCTGATCGACCGCGTGCTGATCGTGAAGGAATTCTACAAGGACGAGAAACGTCGCGTGCCGGCCAGCTACATCGACAACCAGCTCGCCGAGACGATCATCACCCAGTTCGACGGCGACCGCAGCAAGTACCTCGCCTACCTCCGTTCCCGCGGCATCTCCCAGAAGGAATATCGCCGCGAGCTGGAAGAGGACATGATCTATAATTACATGCGCCAGCAGCAGTCCAAGTCGGGCAGCACGATCAGCCCGGTGCGCATCGAGGAATACTACAACGAAAACAAGGAGCGCTTCATCCAGGAGGACAGCGTCCACCTGCGCCTCATCCAGATCAACCGTGGTCCCGGTGACACCGATGAAAGCCTCCGCACCAAGGCCACCGGAATTCTGGCGGAAATCAACGCCGGGGCCGATTTCGCCGACGTCGCCCGCAAGTACAGCTCGGACTCGCGCAAGAGCAAGGGCGGCGACATGGGCTGGCTGCGCCGCTCCGACCTCCGCAAGGAATTCAGCGACGTCATCTTCAATCTCAAGAAAGGCGAACGCAGCGAGCCGCTGATCATGCCCGAAGGCGCGTTCCTCTTCCAGGTCGACGAGCGCAAATACGCCGGCGCCCTCCCGATCGACGAAGTGCGTCCCGACATCGAGCGGGCGCTCGTCCAGCAGGGTTCCCGCAAGGCGACGGAACGCTGGCTCGAGAAGCTCCGACGCAATTCCTACGTCAAACACTTCTGATTTTCAAAGCCCGTGGGCCAGCGGGCGCAAGCAGCCGGCCCATGAGCAGCGAATCGCTTCCCTACCCGACCCCGCGGATCAAGGACCTCGCCGTCGGTGAACGCCCCCAGGAACGCCTCGAACGCCTCGGACCCGGCGCCCTGAGTGACACCGAACTCCTCGCCATGCTCCTCCGCAGCGGGCAACGGGGCCAGAGCGTGGTCGGGATCAGCCAGCAACTGATCACCGAGGCCGGCAGCCTCGCCAATCTCGTGCGGTGGCGCGAAACAGACTTTCGCCGCATCAAGGGCATCGGCCACATCAAGGCGCTGCAGCTCATCACGGTCATGGAGATCGCCCGGCGCGTGCTGGGAACCGATCCCTCCGCCCTCCCGCTGCTCAACCGGCCGGAGCTGATCCGCGCCCACCTCCATCCGCTGACCGTCAGCCTCCCGGTGGAAAAATTCTGGGTCCTTTGTCTCAATCGAAAGAACCGCCTGATCAAGCAGGTGGAAATCTCCTCAGGAACCGCCACCAGCAGCCTCGCGCACCCGCGGGAAGTCTTCCGGGAAGCAGTGCACCATGGGGCCGCCGCGGTGGTGTGCGTCCACAATCATCCCAGCGGCGATCCAGCCCCCAGTGCGGCCGACGTCCAGGTCACCCGCCAGCTGCGCGAAGCCGCGCGGGCCCTGGATATTGACCTGCTGGACCACGTCATCGTCGGTCAACTGGCCGCCGACCCCCGGGGACTGGGCTATTACAGCTTCCGGGAAAGCGGTTTGATCTGAGTCGGAAGGAAAAGCAAAAAACCTCTTGGCAAAGCGCCCAACGACCCCATACCTTCGCCGTTCGTTTGCTTGATGGTGGAGTATCCAAGTGGCCAAAGGACGTTGACTGTAAATCAATTCGGCTCTTGCCGTTCACTGGTTCGACTCCAGTCTCCACCACCAATTTACAAAAGTCCCGGTGCCTGAAGAGGTACCGGGACTTTTTGTTGTCCGGCCTCTCAAGAATAGCTCGGCACACTCGCAAACATCAACGCAGTGCGACCCGCCCGGCTACGGTCCAGCGCTGGCGCCTCAGTCCGTGATCCCACGAGAGACTGTCGGTGTTTCGCAATCAGGGCCGCAAACGCCCTAGGCGCCCTGCAGGAAAATCGCCCGTCTGACCCGCACATCCAATGCGGGCCGCCCAAACCGCAAACGATCCAGCGTTCACTGACTTGATTGGATCCTGAAAAGCAAAAGACCCGTTCTCCAAAGAAAACGGGTCTAAAAACTGGTGCCCCCACGGGGAATCGAACCCCGGTTTGAAGAATGAGAATCTCCTGTCCTAGCCGCTAGACGATAGGGGCAAAAAACTGAAAGAACCAAAAAGCGCACCCGACGGGTTGCCGTCAAGCGCGCAGTCTAAAATCAGATGCTGAACAGCTCCTCGGGCTTGAAGAAGCGGGCGAGCTCGATCTTAGCGTTTTCGTCGCTGTCCGAGGCGTGCACCACGTTCTTCATCATCTCGGTGCCGAAATCACCGCGGATCGTGCCCTTGGCCGCCTTGCGGGAGTCCGTGGGGCCGAGCAGGTCGCGCACTTTCTGCACGATATTCTCACCCTGGAGGGCCATCATGATGACCGGACGCGAGCTCATGAAGGCCTCGATCTCGGGATAAAACGGCTTGTCGGCCACATGGGCGTAATGCTCGCGCAACAGGGCGGGCGTCAGCCGGGCCATCTTGCACCCCACAATGGTGAAGCCGGCGGTCTCGAAGCGATTAAGCACGTTGCCGACATGGTTTTGGACCATGCAGTCCGGCTTAAAAATAACGAATGTTCTCTGCATATAAGCAGCCGACCATACGTGGCTGGGCACGCTTGAAAAGCCCTGATTTCAGGAATCTTCTGCGATGGTCGGCCAAAGCCGCCGCAATCCGCGTCGCCGAGTGGCCCGGCCATTCGGCAGAGTCTTTACTTGCTTAACTCATTCACAGACGCCCGCAAACGGCATTCGAGACCCTGCCAATAGGTCCAGTCGTAGCCGTTCCCTTCCCCGGGTTCGACGGTGAACTCCAACTGCCCTCCCTCGTTCCGCGGCAACTCCAGCTCGAAGGCGACCGGCCCCCGATCTTCAGGACTAGCCACCGGATTGAGCCTCCGTTTCAACACGACTTCCCTCCGGCCATCAGCGGCCACGATTTCAATGACAAAGGTCGCGCCGTCCGTCGCCGCGTTGGGATCCTGATAGGCCGAGGCAATAAAGCCGTAGGCGCCACTCACTGATTCCGCATCGGGGGGCAGGGCGTACGCAAAACGCGAGGGCGCATGCGCCAGCCACCGCCCTTCGCCCATATCGCTCAGCGAGCCGGTCGCTTGGATGATCCTCACCTTCTCCAGCCCGATGGGAATCTTGTCGCCGGGCTTCCGGTCAACCAAGGCGCGGTCATGCCGGTTGTATAACCGTCGCTGACCATCATCGCTCTCCAGCCGGTAGTAGTCGTTGATGAACTCCGCCAGCTGCGGAAAAACCTCATGCCCTGACTTGGACCGCACCTCGTAACCCGCGAGCGTCGGCGTTCCCACGTCGACGAAAAATCTCGGCCGGTCTTTCCGCAGCTCGGCGAGATAGCGCGCCCGGAACTTGTCGCGCTCCGCATTGCTCTCCCGGATCTCGCCCAGCGAACTGAGACTGCTGACGCCGGGCCGGATGCCCGTCTCGACATAGAAGTGCGGATTATTTCCCCAGACCACCAACCGGTCGTTCGGTAGCCGCATCGCGCGGATATGGGCCGCCAACTCATGATCGGGCGAACGCGCGTTGTTTTCCGGCCGGCCCAGATGCCCGGGCATACCGGACCTGCCGTATTCGGCCAGCACCAAGCCGGTCAACAACACCGCGCCAACGAGGGCTCGCCTTGGGTCGTAGGACCGAAGGCAGAACACCCCTTGCCCTATCGCCGCGAGCGCCAGCCCGGCCTGCCAGAGGGTGGCTCCCGTGAACTCCATGCCCACCTCCCCGCCGGCGGTGCCGGCGCACACGTAGCTGATCCAGAAACGATACCATTGGTCGACCCCATGGATCAGACACACCACGGCTACGTTTCCATACAGCGCCATCGCCCCCACTTGATAGAGGCGCCGCTTGAAGCGGTCACCGTCCGGTCCCGCGGATCGGCGCGCATAGAGCAGAAAAGCCACCCAAAGGCCCAGCGCAGCCGGTAACGCGACGCGGTGACTCCAGGGAATACATCCAAGGATCAGCGCAGCCACCAGGAGACTGGCGAGTCCTCTCCACCCCGTCGGCCCGGTGAACCTGAGCCGCCAAAGCAGCAACCCGCTCAGCGCCACGAGAAACAGTCCGAGATGCCACGACGCATAGCCCAGGCGGGAATGCACCCCAAAGGTGCCGAGGACGAGAGCCGCCGGGAGCAGCGCCAGCAACGCGTCGCCAACCGGTCGACCGCGGCGCAGCACGAGATAGCCCACCAAAAGTGTTCCCCAATCGAGCAACAACGCCACGAGCCGCGCGTTGAAATAGCCTTGCGGCAGGCCGAGCCAATGCGTCGGGAGCAGGACCAGCACCGACAGCAACCCATCCGCCCCCGGGTCAGCCGACTGATAGGGCACCGCGTCCACCGCCATCGCCATCGCACAGGCAACCATGCGCGACTCCGCCACGCTGCCGGGTTGCGCATCCCACAAGACCGGCCAGCGCCACGCCAGTACCAGGAGGAACAACGTCATGGCCGCCATGCCGTCGGCGCTCCCCCAGCCCTTGGCGGCTTGCCGCCCACGTCTGCCCGCCAGCCAGCACCCGAAAAGCAGGGCTGCCGTCACGCCAAAACCGATCCACCAATAGGCTGCTGGGTGATGGCTCACCCAGGTGAGGAATGATCCGGTCATGCCGAGTCCGCCTCGGGCACAGCCCCTTTGAGATCATTCCCATTCCTCCCGATCCAGTCAGGCAGGGTCCGGCAGAAGAGCCAGACCAAGACGGCAAAGACGCTCCATTGCGCCAGCTCCCCGAATCCAAAAGCGAACCAGGCAGCCACGTCCCGGCCCGCCAGCCACTGCTCCGCCATCAAGGTCCACAGTGAAACATAGATTCCCGCCAGACCCATACGCGCGAGCAACCCGCGCCCGGCCGACCCTTCGGCCGACCACTTCTGCAGCTGCGGAATCGCGAACAGCAGGAACACCTGCCGGTAGTCGAAATTGGTCCCCAGCAGAAAAGTGCCGGCGTATGTCGCGAAGGATACCCGAAAAGCATCCAGGGAGGGCCCCTCCTCAGCAGGAGCCGCCTTGCCTCGTCGCAGGAAGCCCACCCCGAGCACGGCCGCCGCGATCAGCAGCGAAAGCACCCAGACAACCCTGCCCCATCCGGCGTGTCCCTCGGCCACCCACAGGCTGACCACCCCGAGACCATAAGAAATCCAAGCTCCCTGCGGAGTCGCCTGCTTGATCAAAATCAGGTCGTACAAAATGAACAATACGTAGAGAAACCCACAGGCCGCGCCGGCCGCGATCCCGACCAACGCCGCCTTCCGCCCGCGTCCCAGCAGCAACACCAGTCCGGCCAGCGGAAACAGTTTCAAACCGAACGCCACCATGACCACCCCCCACGCCCACACCCCGTGGAAACGGCGGAGGGCCAGCGCGAGCGCCAGCAGAAAAAACATCAGCAAATCGGTGTTTCCCCGCTCTATCCCCAGTATCACCGCCGGCGAAAACACGGCGAGGAGCATGCCGCCCACGGCCAGAGGCGTCTGACCGGGAGCCACGAGCACCACGCCGACCGCAAATAACAGCACCATGACCAGGCCGATTGCGTTGGCGGACGATTCATCCACTCCCAGCCCGTAAAGCGACTGCCAGATCCGCGGGTAATTCAGACGCCGCTGCGAGACGTCGCCCACGTTGTCGCGCAGAGGATCCAAGCCCTTCCGGTGGGCGATGACTCCGTCGGTGATGACGCGGACATCCATGAAGGGAGGCCCACCTGACGGCACTTGCCACAGCCGCCAGGTCGCGGCCGGTCCGGCCCACACATACAGTCCGCCCAAAACCGAGAAACCCAGCAGGAGTCCCAGCGCGATGTTCTTCCGGATGAGGAGTGCGGGGAAAAGGGAAAACATCGCGAGGTTATCGCGAGTTCATTCCAGAACAGGGTTACTTGCGCAAGGATTGTAGTGCAGCGAGGGCCTTCGCGCGCGCCTCGGCATGATCGACCACGGGCGGTGGATAGTCGCCCGCGCCCGCCTCGGCCAGGAACGCCGCCGACGCGGTCCACGGCCGGTGGATGATCGACGCGGGCAGTCCCTGCAATTCCGGCACCCACCGCCGCACGTAGCTGCCCTCGGGATCAAATTTCTCTCCCTGCAACACGGGATTGAATATCCGGAAATACGGCGCGGCATCGGCACCACAACCGGCTGACCACTGCCAGCCCAACGTGTTGCTCGCGAGATCCGCATCGACCAACGTGTCCCAAAACCAACCGGCCCCCGCCTGCCAGGAGATGCGCAAGTGTTTCACGAGAAAAGACGCGACGACCATCCGTACCCGGTTGTGCATCCAGCCGGTCTGCCACAGCTGGCGCATGCCGGCATCCACGATCGGGTAGCCGGTATGGCCACTCTGCCAGGCGAGCATCAGTCCCGAGTTCTTGACCCACGGAAAACCCGCGAATTCGGGGCGCAGGGGGCGCTCCGGCGTGTGGGGGAAATGAAAAAGGAGATGATGGGCGAACTCGCGCCAGCCCACTTCGCTGAGGAACACCTGCGCCCCGCGGCTCGGCGGGAAAATCCCGCTGCCCTTCGCGGCGGCTTTCACCTCCGCCCAGATCTGGCGCGGACCGATTTCCCCGAAATGCAAATGCGGCGAGAGGACCGAGGTGCCGTCCAGGTCGGGCCGGTTGCGCTGGTCCGCGTACGCCTCCATGCGGCCGCGGCAAAATGCCTTGAGCGTCTTGTGCGCAGCCTCCTCCCCGGGCGACCAGGTCTTCGCAAGCCCGGTATACCAGTTGATGGCCGGCAGCAGTTGCAACGCGGCCAGGTCAGTCGAATCCGGCCACGCCTCAGGTGAGGGAAATGCGCCCGAAGGCAGCTTCACTGGTTCTTCCGGCGTTTGCGTGAGACAATGCCGCCAAAAAGGCGTGAACACCTGGAAGGGACCTCCGGCTTTGTTCTGGATGGTGTGCGGCTCAAACAGAAGCGAAGCATTGAAGCTTTTCGCCTCCACCCCGAGACTGGCTTTCAGGGCCTTGTCCCGGGCAATCACCGCCGGCTCATACCGTCGGTTCCAGTAGACCGCATCGGCGCCCGTCGCCGCAAGCAGGTCGCGCAGCACCGCCCCGCTCTCTCCGCGGGCCAGAATCAGCCGGGACCCCCTTTCCCTCAGGCTTGCATCCAGCGCCGCCAAGGATTGGTGCAACCACCACCGCGAGGCGGCCCCCATCGGCCAGCGATCGTCACCGTGCCCGTCCAAGATGTAGACCGGCACCACCGGCCTTCCCCGCAGGATCGCTGCACTCAGGGCCGGGTTATCATGCAGGCGCAGGTCCTGGCGGAACCAGACCAAGGTGGGTGAAGCAGCGGGCGAACTCATCTCTTTGGTTACGATTGAGCCTGACGATTGGACGCGCGGATCCGGGAACAATTCAAGCAGCGATTCGCCGCGTTTCCCATGCTCTGGGTCCGCAATCCGGCCTCTTCGGGCGACGAGCGGACCATCAGGCGGAACCGCAGAATGAACGATCAAGGTACCAGCGGCCGACCCGGCTGGACCCGGCTTCCGCTCCGATGCCTTCCATTCTTCCGCCGTCGGCTGGAAAGGCGGTCCGTGACCCCGGGCCAACCTGCTTAAAGTGCGTTCTTGTAGAGTTCCTCGTAGGCCAGCACCGCCGACTTCCAGGAGAAATCCCGCTGCATCGCCCGACGCTGCACCGCAAGGTGCCTCGGCTTGTCGGCGTACAGGCTGAGCGCCCGCTTGAGCGCCTCGCCAAACTCCGCCCGCTTGGGCGCAAACATGATCCCCGTGCCTTTCTGCGGATCATCGTCAATGTCCGTGACCGTATCAACCAGCCCGCCCACACGTGATACCAACGGGATCGTCCCGTAGGCCTGGCTGTACATCTGGTTGAGACCGCACGGCTCAAAGAGCGAGGGCATGAGGAAAAAGTCCGCGCCCGCCTCGATGAGGTGACTCGTCGCCTCGTCCTGCTTCACGCAGACCGCCACTTTGCCCGGATGGGCGGCCGCCAGGGCGCGCATCGCCTCCTCGTATTTCTTTTCACCGCCACCCAGCACGACCAGCCGGCAATCCTTCAGCGCAAAGAAATCCGCCTCCTTCAACACGAGATCGATCCCTTTGCCCGACGTAAACCGGCAGACCATGCCGAACACCGGGCCCTTGTACTTCGGGTCCCAGCCAAATTCCTGCAGCAGCTTCGCCCGGCAAATCGCCTTGCCGGCGATATTCTCCGCGCTGTAACGCGCCGGCAGGCTGGCATCGATGGACGGATTCCAGACCGCCGTGTCGATGCCGTTGATCAAGCCATGCAGGTCCGCCAGCCGGGTGGAAATCACGCCGTCCATACCGTTGCCAAACTCGGGCGTCTGGATTTCCTTCGCGTAATTCGGGCTGACCGTGGTCACCAGGTCGGCAAACACGATCCCGGCCTTCATCATGCACATCTGGTCGTAGTACTCGAGGCCGTCGATCGTCATGAGATCCTCGGGCAGGTTTGTCAGCCCGAACGACCGCCGGGAGAAGATGCCCTGATACGCGATGTTGTGAATCGTGAAGATCGTCTTGAGAGCCAGCGTCACGCCATAGCGCCGCTCCGCATCCCGGACGAACAGCGGCAGCATGCCGGTCTGCCAGTCGTGGCAATGCACGATATCGGCCTTGAAATCCGTCAGGCGCAGCAGCTCGGCGACCGCCTTCTGGAAGAAAATGAACCGGGCGTCGTTGTCGTCGTAGTCGCGCTCGCCGGTCCAGTAGGGCAGCTTGCGATCAAAATACTCCTCCCGTCCGATGAGATGCAGCGTAAGCCCCGGGCGCGGCCTCAACGTGTGGACATCGCCGGCCAGAAAAGCGTCCCCCATCTCGATCTTGAGCCGGTGCGTCAGGGTTGCGCCCTTGGCGTGCGGCCCTTCCAGGACCGAACGGTAACCCGGCATAAAGAGGGCGATCTCATGGCCCTGGTCGATCAGCACGCCGCTCAGCGCCGCCACCATGTCCGCGAGCCCCCCGGTTTTGAGATAGGGGAAGACTTCACTGGCGGCGTGGGCGATTCGCATGGGGACATGCTACGACCTCACGGCTGCGGTGCCACCCGAAAATCCCGTCTTTTTCCACCCGCCCTCGCCGCGTGCCCACGATCGCAGCCTCAGCCTTTCCCAATTCCTCGAAACCCTCTCCGGCCCAAGATTGCTCGCCGCAGGCCGAATTGCGTGCCATGTTATTGGTCAGCGATCCCGTGGCATCGCTACACCTGATATGAAAAAATTCTCCGAACGTCTCTTCGCCCATCTCTCCCGCCGCAACTACGTGCCCGCCTCCGCCGCGGCCATTGCGAAGGATTGGCGCCTGAATACCAAGCTCCGCCAGGCCTTCAACGCCGAGGTTGGCCAGCTCGTCCGCGCCGGCCGGCTCGCCATGATCAAGGGCGACCGTCTCTGTATCCCGCAGGAGGCCGATCTGGTCACCGGCAAGATCAACTTCCGCCAGAAAGGGTCCGCCATGGTGGCGCCCGAGACCCGGGCCACCGAGCCGCGCAAACCCGCGATCTACATCGACGCCGCGGACACCGGCACCGCCCTGCAGGGCGACAAGGTCGTCGTCCGCCTGCGCTCCCCGCGCGAGCGCGATTTCCCGTTCTTCCTCAAGGCCGGCGAACAGGCCGGGCGCGTCATCGAGATTCTGGAGCGCGGCGCCGCCACCCTCACCGGCACGCTGCAGCGCGGGAAAACCTATTTCTACGTCACGCCCGACGACCCGCGCATTCCCCACGACATCATCGTGGGCGATCCCCAGAAGGCCGGACTCAAGCCACCGGCGCAGGTCGGTGACAAGGTGGTGGTCCAGCTCAACGAGTGGAAGGAGCGCCACCTCAATCCCGACGGTACGGTCGTGCAACGTCTGGGCCGCGCCTTCGAACCCCGGGCGGAACTCGCCGCCATCTACCACAAGTACAACCTCGAAACCACCTTCCCGGACCTCGTGGTTCGCGAGGCCGCCGCCATCCTGCCGGAGGTCCAGCCCGAGGATCTGACGGGCCGCCGCGATTTCCGCGACATCCCCACGTTCACCATCGATCCCGACGACGCCAAGGACTTCGACGATGCCTTGTCGTTGGAATACCTCGACGGCGGCGAGGTCCGCGTCGGCGTCCATATCGCCGACGTCAGCCACTACGTGAAACCCGGCACGGCCCTGGACCGCGAGGCCCAGCAGCGCGGCAATTCCACCTATCTTGTCGGCACGGTCATTCCCATGTTGCCGGAGAAGCTCTCCAACGGACTTTGCTCCCTGGTTGAAGCCAAGGACCGGCTCACGAAGGCCGCGATCTTTACCTTCACCCGTCATGGCGCCGTGAAGACCGTGGAGTTCGCCAACACCGTCATCTGCAGCCGCAAGCGCCTTACCTACAAACAGGCCTATGCGCTCATGTTTGAGGACGACCTGAACAAGATCCGCCGCCTGCCCCTGCCCGCGGCCCACCAGACGGGCTCAACCGGCCGTGCCCTGAACGAACTGTCCCACGCCGAGCTCACCGAACTCCAGAAATGGGTGCGCCAGCTCTGGACCATCGGCGCGAAGATCCGCAAGGAACGCATGGCCCAGGGTTCCCTCGACCTCGACATGCCGGAGACGAAGATCTTCGTCGACGCCGAGGGTTACGCCGATCGCATCGAGAAGATCGAGAACGACGAGAGCCACCAGCTCATCGAGGAGTTCATGCTCCTCGCCAACGAGGCCGTGGCCCGCCACACGCGCACCAACCGCCTGCCGTCCCTCTACCGCGTGCACGACGATCCCGACGAGGCCCGCCTCGGCGAGCTCCGGCAATTCCTCACCACCTTCAACGTCAAGACCGGCGACCTCATGAACCGCGCCGAGGTGGTCAAGCTCCTCGCCCAGCTCAAGCATCACCCGCAGGGCTACATCCTGCGCACCCAGCTCCTCCGCTCGATGCGCAAGGCCTGCTACCGCTCCACGCACGACGGACACTACGGTCTCAACAAAAAGGACTACACCCATTTCACGTCCCCGATCCGGCGCTATGCGGACCTCGTGGTCCACCGCGTTCTCGGCACCTGGCTGGCTAGGCAGCCCGGCTATCGTGCCGTCCACACCGACCAGCTGGCCGAGCACCTCAGCCTCACCGAGATCAACAGCACCGAGGCCGAACGCGATTCGGTGAAGGTGAAGCTCATGGAGTATTTCGACCGCGAGGCCGACCGGAAGAAGAAGACCGTCTTCGACGCCATCATCACCGACGTCCGCAACCATGGCTTCTTCATCGAGCTCTCCGACGCCGGCGCCTTCGGCATGGTCCCGGTCTCCTCGCTGCGCGACGACTTCTACGTCCTCAACGGCGCCGGCAGCGCCTTCATCGGCCGCAAGTCGAAGCGCAAGTTCGAGCTCGGGGCGAAGATCAAGGTCATTGTCCTGAAGGTCGACCGCCAGAAGCGGCTCATCGACTTCACGGTGCCTTGAGACGGAACGAAGGAATCACCACAGAACACAGATTGGGCATAGGAGGAAACAGAGGGAACGGAGAGCCGCCCTTTCGTGAGTCTCGTGTCTTGCCTGGTGAAACCCGACGGCATTGATCCGGCTCGGGCCGCCTGCGGATTTGCTTTTGCCTGTTCCGCGCTTTTGGTGGTCCGATCAATCTCATGAAACATTACAACTTCGCCGACCAGTTTCGCGCCCTTTACGACAAAGCCGTCAAGCTCTACGGCTCGGGCAACACCGACCAGACGACCTACTTCAGTGCCGACGAAAAGGCCTTCCTCGCGGCCAACGGCATCTCGGTCCAAAACATGTTCGACTACGCCGAGGACCATCATGGCTACGGCGAACCCGGCTACGACCGCGCCCTCGCCATGGAACTGGTGCGCCGTGACTATTTCCTGAACGTCCAGGGCGGCAAACCGTCGACCACCGTCATCGATGTCGCCAAGATGCCCGCCAAGACCGAAGCCGTGAAAGGGATCGAGTGGCTCCCCCGCCTCATTCCCAAGACGAAGGCCAAGCTCCGCGGCGAGCTCCCCGCCAGCCTCATGTACAGCTGCGGCGGCGACCGGAATTTCTTCCGCACCCACGACATCCACCCCGCCGAGTTCATGTCCGTCGTCTGGCGCCACCTCGACAACGACGCCGCCATCGTCGACTGGGTGCTGAAGCGGATCGGCTAAACGCCCCCACCGGCCGTCGTGGTCTTCAAATCGCTTTTGTCACGGATCGCGCAGATCGACACGGATCAAGGCAGGTGGGCGCACCACAGAAAACACGCAAGACCCGGAATGCTTAACCACTCATCGCCACGAGGGAAGCTTTTGGAAATGGAGGGTTGGTCTCCTGACCAACCGCGGCCGGCCTGCTCCCGGACTGGTCCGGAGACCTTCGCTTTTCGATGAGAAAGCCCCCCCGGGGCTCTACCCCGGATCCCTGACGAGGCACGGCTGGTCAGGAGACCAACCCTCCACGGGGCGTATGAACGGACCACGTCTTCTCCTTCTCCTACTCGTCTCCTCCCGACCCACCGCCTAACTCTACTCCCAATCTTTCTCCCAACCGTCCCCGATCGAACCAACCGAGCATCTAGCCCCGCCACCGGAACGAGAGAACGGCTAAGAGAATGAAAATGAAATTTTGAGAGCGGACACCTGCTCGGAACAAATAACTCCGAACGATTAACCAGTAACCCTGCTCGCTCCCCTCTTCTGTATATTCCGTGTGTTCGGTAGTGGTATTGCTTCCGGATTAGTGCCCCATCAGTGTGGACTAGTGGTCAACAGATTTGCCTCCGTTCCCTTCGTTTCCTCCTGTGCAGACTGACGGCTCACTGCTCACCGCTCACCGCTCACTCCCCACAGTCTGAGCCCGACTCCGGCCGGCCGGGACTTTTAACTTGGCTCGCTCGCCAGAACATGACGGTTTAGTGGTCCCCTCAATTCAAGAACCCCACGCTTATGAACTTCGAAACGCTCCAACTCCACGCCGGCCAGGAAATCGACCCCACCACGCAGTCCCGGGCCGTGCCGATCTATCAGACCACGGCTTATCAGTTCAAGGACTCCGCCCATGGCGCCCGCCTGTTCGCGCTGAAGGAATTTGGCAACATCTACACGCGGATCATGAATCCGACCAACGACGTGTTCGAGAAGCGCATCGCCGCCCTCGAGGGTGGCGTCGCGGCGCTGGCCACGGCCTCGGGCCATTCCGCCCAGTTCATCGCCATCAACAACATCACGTCCGTGGGCGACAATTTCGTCACCACCTCGCATCTCTACGGCGGTTCCTACAATCAGTTTAAGAACGCCTTCAAGAACATCGGCGTCGAAGTTCGCTTTGCCGACGGCGTGAAGGTGGCCAGTTTTGAGCCGTTGATCGACGCCAAGACCAAGGCCATCTACCTGGAGACGATCGGCAACCCCGGGCTCACCGTCCCGGACTTCGAGGCCTTCGCCGCCCTCGCCAAGAAGCACGACCTGCCGCTCATCGTGGACAACACCTTCGGCGCCGGCGGCGCCATCTGCCAGCCGCTGCGCCACGGGGCCCACGTCCTCGTCGAGTCGGCGACCAAGTGGATCGGCGGCCATGGCACCAGCATGGGCGGGGTCATCGTCGACGCCGGCACCTTCAACTGGGGCAACGGCAAGTACCCGCAGTTCACGGCGCCCTCGCCGAGCTACCACGGCATGGTGCTGAACGAGGTCTTTGGCATCGGCGGTCCCTTCGGCAACATCCAGTTCATCATCCGCTGCCGCATCGAAGGCCTGCGCGATTTCGGTCCGGCCCAGAGCCCGTTCAATTCCTTCCTGCTCCTGCAGGGGCTGGAAACCCTCTCCCTTCGCGTCGAGCGCACCTGCGAAAACGCCATGGGCCTGGCCCGCTGGCTCGCCAAGCACCCCGAGGTCTCCAGCGTGAACTACCCCGGCCTCGAAAACCATCCCACCCACGCCACCGCCAAGAAATACCTCACCCGCGGTTTCGGCGGCGTGCTCTCATTCCAGCTCAAGGGCGATGCCGCACGCGCCGAGAAATTCGTGAACAACCTGAAGCTGATCTCGCACCTCGCGAACGTCGGCGACTCCAAGACGCTCATCATCCATCCCGCGTCCACCACCCACTCCCAATTGTCCCCCAGCGAACAGCTCTCCGCCGGCGTCGCCCCCACCGGCTTGCGCATCTCCCTCGGCATTGAACACCTCGAGGACATCAAGGCGGACATCCTGCAGGCCCTGGGCGTCTGACCGCCCGGCCCCCTACTCCTCGTCCCGCATTATGAAAATCGAACACTTCGCCTATAACGTCGCCGAGCCGCAGGCCCTCGCGGCTTGGTATGTCGAGCACTTCGGCCTGAGCATCGTCCGTCACATTCCGCAACCCGCGCAGACGCATTTCCTCTCCGATGGAGCCGGCACGATCATCGAGATCTACTGCAATCCGCCGGACAAGGTGCCCAACTACCGCGAGATGGATCCGCTGCAGTTTCACTTTGCCTTCGTGAGCGCGGATCCCGGCGCGGACTCCGCCCGCCTGTGCAAGGCCGGTGCGAGCATCGTGGTCGACCAGAACCTTCCCGACGGCAGTCGCCTGATGATGCTGCGCGATCCCTGGGGCATCGCCTTCCAACTCTGCAAGCGGGCGAAATCGCTGACCTGATTGTCCGTCGACTTGGGCGGCCCGTGCCGTGGGCGTTCCAAGGGCATTCTCCGCTGTAGGCCATGCATTCCGCCGATCTGCACCAGATGGGCTAGGAATCCCTGAGCCTTATCACCACAGAACACTCGGAACACACCGAAGGGAAAGTGATGGAAGTCAGCGTATTCGACGCGGCAATGGTCTTGCTCAGAGCCCGCGGGTGGGTCTCAGGCCTACGCATGCACGGGGATGTAACGGAGACTTCGGAGCCAATCCCGTTAACCATTCCGTGTCTTCCGTGTTTTCTGGGGTGCCCCCCTGCCTTGTTCCTGACGGCCCATTGTGATCCGTGGTAGCCAACGCCGTTTGGACAATCCCGGCAGCGGTCGGCCAATTGCCCGCCAAGCCATGCCGGTACTCTTCCCATTATCGGGACGAGCGCATCCCGGAGTCGCCCTGGGTCAACCACCTGCAGATTATCAATAAACGCCCTACCCGCTGCCCTTCTGGCACTTATAGATAGTATCCGCGCTTGGCACGATCGGTGCAATGGAGAGAGCAACAATCATTACATGGACATCGCCCGCCCCAACGTCGCCAAGGAAAAACGCCGCAAACGGATCATCTATGCCGTCATCATTGGTATCGTCCTGATCGGTATCACGGTGGTTCTGGCCCGTCTCGAGCCCGCCGCACCCAACGTGGAGCGCAATCTCGTCTGGATCGGCACCGTGAAACGCGGCCCCATGGTCCGTCAGGTGCGTGGTCTGGGTACCCTCGTGCCCGAGGAAATCCGCTGGATCGCCGCCCGCACCCAGGGCCGCGTGGACAAGATCATCCTCCGCCCCGGCGCCGTCGTCGAGCCCGGCACCCTCATTCTCGAACTCACCAACCCCGACGTCGTCTCCGCCGCCGCCAACGCGAAGTCCCAGCTTCTTGCGGCCGAGGCCCAGCTCGCCAACCAGCGCGTGCAGCTCGAAAGCCAGCTGCTGCAGGCCGAGTCCACCGCCGCCCAGGTCCGCTCCAACTACGAGCAGGCGCGCCTGCAGGCGGAGGTCAACGACGAGCTCTACAAGGACGGACTCGTTTCCGCCGTCCAGCTCAAGCTCTCCAAGGTCAGCGCCGAGGAGGCCGCGACCCGCCATGAGATCGAGCAGAAGCGGTTCGCCTTTGCCAAGGAGTCCATCAAGCCCCAGCTCGCGGTCCAGGAAGCCGAGGTCGAGCGCCTCGCCTCGCTCTCCCGCCTTCGCAACGACGAGCTCAGCGCCCTCCAGGTGCGCGCCACCATGAGCGGCGTGCTCTCCGCCCTCCCCGTCGAGGTCGGTGCCCAGGTTCAGCCCGGCCAGAACATCGCCCGCGTCGCCGATCCCACCAAGCTCAAGGCGGAGGTCCGCATTGCCGAGACCCAGGCCAAGGACATCGCCATCGGCCAGTCCGCCTCGATCGACACGCGCAACGGCATCGTCGAGGGCCGCGTCGCCCGCATCGACCCCGCCGTGCAGAACGGCACCGTCACGGTCGACGTCACGCTCACCAGCAACCTGCCCAAGGGCGCCCGCCCCGACCTCTCGGTCGACGGCACCATCGAGCTCGAGCGTCTCGACGACGTGATCTTCGTCGAGCGACCCGCGTTCGGCCAGGAACGCAGCACCATCTCCCTCTTCAAGCTCGGCGAGGGCAACGAGGCCGTCCGCACCTCCGTCAAGCTCGGCCGCAGCTCGGTCAACACCATCGAGATTCTCGAGGGTCTCCAGCCCGGCGACCGCGTCATTCTCTCCGACATGTCACCCTGGGAAAACAACAACCGGGTGAAACTCAACTGAACCTGCCAACCTCTCCCTTTAACCTCCTATCGCCATGTTTCTTCCCGCCCTCGTTCTCGCTTTTCTCACCGTGCTCATCGCCACGGACACCGAGGACTGACCTGCTGCAGGTCCCCTCTAACCACCTTCGTCACCGATTTCTGTAACCAGTCCAGTCCTGTCCGTGTAATCCCTTCATCCCGCCGGACACCATCCGCCCAACCCCCATCGACCCCCAGATCCATCCATGAGCACCGATCAATCCTCCCTCATCAAACTCGAAGGCGTCACCAAGGTCTTCCTCACCGACGAGGTTGAAACCCACGCCCTCTCCGGAATCCACATGGACATTCGCCAGGGCGAGTTCGTCTCCATCGCCGGCCCCTCCGGCTGCGGCAAGTCCACGCTGCTGTCGATTCTGGGGCTGCTCGACACGCCCACCGACGGCACCTACATCCTCAACGGTCGACCGGTCCAGGGACTCACCCTTCCCGAGCGCGCCCGCATCCGCAATCGCGAGATCGGTTTCATTTTCCAGTCTTTCAACCTCATCGGCGACCTCACCGTCTATGAAAACGTCGAGCTGCCGCTCACCTACCGGGGCATGCCCGCCACCGAGCGCAAGACGCGCGTGACCGAGGCGCTCGAGAAGGTCGGCATGGGCCACCGCGCCAAGCATCTGCCCTCCCAGCTCTCCGGCGGTCAGCAGCAGCGCGTGGCCGTCGCCCGCGCCCTGGCCGGCTCCCCCGCCGTCCTCCTCGCCGACGAGCCCACCGGCAATCTCGATTCCAAGAACGGCGACGCCGTCATGGAACTCCTCCACTCGCTCCACCAGTCCGGCTCGACCATCGTCATGGTCACCCACGACGCCCGCTTCGCCCGCAACGCCGACCGCACGATCCACGTCTTTGACGGCCGCGTTGTTCAGGAGCAGATGGAATCTGATCCCACGCGCGCCTGATCTAGCGCGGTGCAAGGAGCGGAGAGCCAGGAGCCAGCACGGCAACCCTCCGCTTTGTTCCCACCCGCCTGGCTTTCCACTCTTTGTCCCGTGCTGCCTTGGTCTTCCCGGTTCGGAAAATCATTAATCATTAATCGTAATTCGTAAATGCGCTACGCCCTCCGCTCTCTCCTCAAGTCACCCGGCTACACCATCATCGCCCTGGTGACTCTGGCGCTCGGCATCGGCGTGAACACCTCGATGTTCAGCCTGGTGGACGCCCTGCTCTTCCGCGCGGCCCCCTTCCCTCAGTCGGAGGAACTCTACACGCTCACCACCACGACGCGTCAGGGTAAGAACAACGATTTCTCCTACCTGGAAGCGAACGAGATCCGTAGCAAGACCACGGCTTTCTCCTCGATCACCACGTTCACCCGCGATTTCTCGGCGGTGGCCGAACCGGGCCAGCCGGCCGAGCGCCTCAATGGCATCCTCGCCTCGGCGGAGCTGTTCACCACCTTCAAGGTCCAGCCGCAGCTGGGCCGGGCCTTCACGGCCGAGGAGACGGTTCCGGGGCGCAGCCAGGTGGTCATCCTCGCCTATTCCTTCTGGCAGCAACGTTACGGCGGCGATCCTGGCGTGCTCGGCAAGGTCCTGCGCATCGACGGGGAGACCCACACCATCATCGGCGTCATGCCGGCCAGCTTCGAATACCTCTTCCTGTGGGGCAACGCCTCCTTCTGGCGCCCCCTCACCTACACCCCCGACCAGCAGCGCATCCGCAGCTACCGCATTCTCCAGCTCATCGGGCGCATGCAGCCGGGCCGCACGGCCTCCCAGGCCGCCGCCGAACTCGCCCCGCTCGCCAGCGTCCAGGAAAAGGATTTCCCACAGGACTACGCGGGCCTCCGCTACCGCGTCGAAGCCTTGCGCGACGCCCTGATGGATGACGCCAGCCGCAAGATTTCCTGGATGCTCCTCAGCCTTTCCGGATTCGTCCTCCTCATCGCCTGCGCCAATCTCGCCAACCTGCAACTCGCCCGCGCCACGCTTTCCGCCCGGGAGTTTGCGATCCGCGCCGCCCTCGGCGCCTCCCGCCGCCGGCTGATCGGCCAGCAACTGACGGAGAGCCTCCTCCTCGCCGTCGTCGGCGGCGGGCTCGGGCTCCTGCTGGCGCTCTGGGTCAACAATCTCCTCGAAGCCAACATCACCATCAACGGCCGGGCCGGTGCCCTCGCCCTGCCCATCAGCCAGGGCGTGCTGGCCGCCACCATCCTCGCCTCCGTGCTGACCGGCATCCTTTTCGGGCTGGTGCCGGCCTGGTTCGCCTCCCGCACCGACGTCAACTCGACCCTCAAGTCCCAGTCCCGCGGGTCCACCACCGGACGCGGCCACCACCGGATGCGCCAGTTTCTGGTCGTCGCCGAGGTCTGCCTGGCCTTGGTGCTGCTCGCCGGTGCCGGTCTCATGCAACGCGGCTTCGCGAGCATGCTGGTCAAGAAGACCGGCTGGGACACCGGGCGCATTCTGACCGGCGTCCTGCCCATGCCCGAGTCACGCTACGAGACCCCCGAGAAGCGCATCGAGTTCTTCCGTCGCATCGAATCCCGGCTCACCGCGCTGCCCGGCGTCGAAAGCGCCACCCTCGCCACGTCGCTGCCCCTCTGGTCCTACGGCAACAGCCGGCAGATCCTCTCCGAAGGCCAGTCCGCCAACGCCAACGCGACCCTGCCTTCGGCCTTCCATGTCATGGTCACTCCGAGCTATTTCGCGACCCTGGGCATCGGGCTGGTGGAGGGACGCAATTTCGCCGCGGACGTCAAGGCGAGCGACCCGCAGCAGGTGGTCATCAACGATGCGCTCGCGAAGCAATTCTGGCCCGGCAGGAGCGCGGTCGGCCAACGCCTCGGCACCATCCAGAACGGCCAGACCACCTGGGCCGAGGTGATCGGGGTTGTGCGCAGCATTGAATCAGCCGCCGACTTCGGCAATCCGCGCACCCTTTTTCACGTCTACAAGCCGGCGGTGCAGGAACCCTGGAGCTGGATCCGCTTTGCCGTGCGGAGCGCCAATCCCGCTGTGCTCACCGACAGCGTCAAACGGGCGGTCGCCGAGGTGGACGCCGATCTTCCCGCCGACGAAGTGCTCACGGTGGACCAGTTTGTCACCCGGCAGCAGCACAACCTCATCATCGTCGCCAATCTGCTCGGTGGCTTCGCCCTCCTCGGGCTGGTCCTCGCCTCGGTCGGCATCTACGGCGTGATTTCAAATCTCGTGGCCCAGCGCACCGGCGAGTTCGGCATCCGGCTCGCCCTCGGGGCCAAGCCGGCCGATGTGCTCGCGCTGGTGCTCGGACACGGCCTGAAACTCACTGCCATCGGCCTCTCTCTCGGGCTGGCCGGGGCCTACGGACTCGGCCGGTTCCTCATCTCGATCATGCCGCGAGTCGTGTACATGGACCCGCTTTCCCTGGCCGGCACCACCCTCGTGCTGCTGGCGGTCGCCGCCCTCGCCTGCTGGATCCCCGCCCGTCGCGCCACCAAGGTCGACCCGATGGAAGCGCTGCGCGCGGAGTAACCCCCGGCTCTCACAACACCCTCCCGCCCACTCCCAACCATAGAACCATTCCACGCTGGTTCGACGCCAACTCGAAGCAGCCATGAACGACCTCCGTTTCGCGCTCCGTCAGTTCCTCAAGACCCCCGGCTTCACCCTCGTCGCCGTGCTCTCCCTCGCCCTCGGCATCGGGGCGAACACCACGGTCCTCTGCTGGATCGAGAATCTCGTCCTGCGCCCGCTGCCTGGCGTCGAGCGCCAGGAGGACCTGGTCATCCTCACCACCAGTCAGAGCGGTCGGCAGTGGGATACCCTTTCGCTGCCCGACCTGCGCGACGTGGCCGCGATGCAGGATGTCTTCGTCGGGGTCTGCGGCTCGCAGCAAACGCCCGCGTCCTTCAAGGCCGATGACCACAACGAGTGGCTCTACGGCCAGATTGTGACCGCCAATTTCTTTGACGTCTTTGGCGTAAAGCCGGTTCTCGGTCGCACTTTTCTCCCGGAGGAGGACCTGAAACCCGGCGGCCACCCGGTCCTCGTGATCAGTGAAAGGCTCTGGCGCAAGCGCTTCGCCGGAAGTCCGGCCGTCGTCGGCAAGACCGTCGACCTCAACCGGCATGCTTTCACGATCATTGGCGTGGTCCCGGCCGCCTTTCAGGGAGACACCGTCGCCCTGAACTGTGACTTCTGGGCCCCGACCATGATGCACCGGGAAGTCGCTTACTCGGGCATCGATGCAAACCAGGTCCTCGAGCGTTACGCCCGCTGGCATCACACCTACGCCCGCCTGCAGCCCGGCGTGAGCGTGTCCCGGGCACGGTCGGCCCTTGCGACGCTTTCCCTTCACCTGGAACAGACCTACCCCGACACCAACCGGGACATCCGCCTGCACGTGGCGCTCATCTGGCAGGCCACCTACGGGGCCCAGAATATTTTCCGACCGGTGCTGGGGTTGCTGCTGGCGGCCAGCCTCGGGGTGTTGCTCATCGTCACCGCCAACGTGGCCAGCCTGCTCCTCGCTCGCACCGCGGTGCGCCAGCGCGAGATCGCCATCCGGCTGGCCGTGGGCGCCAGTCGCACCCGTCTGGTTCGCCAATTGCTCACCGAGAGCATTCTGCTTGCCGTGCTGGGCGGGCTCGCCGGCATTTTGCTGGCCCACTGGCTCGTGGGTTTCGTCACGGTCTTCATGCCGCCGACCCCGCATCTGCCGATCCACGTCGTCTTGGCGGTCACCTGGCACAATCTCGCCATCTCGATGCTCCTCACCCTGGGGGCCGGGGCCATCTTTGGTCTCGCTCCGGCGCTCCAATCCATCCGCACCCCGCTCACGGACGCCCTGAAGGACGGTGGTCGCGCGGCCACCGCCGGTGCTGCTCACCACCGGGCCCGCAACCTGCTCGTCATCGCCGAGGTCGCCCTCGCCGTCGCGCTCCTGATCGGGGCCGGCCTCCTGTTCAAAGGCCTCCGCCAGGCCCGGCATGTTGACCCGGGGCTCGATCCTCGGGGCGTGCTGATCGCGGGCTTGCGCGTCGGCATGAACGGCTACACCCGGGACACCGCCCCGGAGTTTTACCGCCAGCTCCGCCAACGGGTCGCCGCCCTGCCCGGCGTGGAAGCCGTTGGCCTCGCCAACTGGTTTCCGCTTGGGTTTGAGGACACCGGTACCGGCAACGTCGAGATACCGGGCCGCCCCACCCGCACCGGCGAACAGCTCAACTTCCGCCTCGCCATCGTCTCGCCCGGCTATTTCCCCGCCATGGGCATCCCGCTGGTCGCCGGCCGGGAATTTGACGAGCGCGATGACCCCAAGGCCCGTCAGGTCGTCATCGTCAACGAAACCCTCGCCCAACGCTTCTGGCCCGGCCAGGACGCCGTCGGCCGCACCATCAAGATCAACGGACGCGAGAAAACCATCATCGGCATTGCCAAGGCCGGAAAATACCGGGCGCTCAACGACGCTCCCGAGTGCTTCTACTACCTGCCCAACGACCAGGCGCGGTGGGCCCTCGACCTCGGGTTGTGCGTGCGCACCACCGCGGGGGCCGCCGATGGCATCGAGACCTTCACGCGGCGGCTTCAGCAGGAAATCCATGCACTCGATCCCAATGTCACGATCTGGGTGACGCTCCCGCTCACCCGTTACGTCGAAGCCGCCGCCATGACCCAGCGACTGGCTTCCAGCCTCCTCGCCTGTCTCAGCGCGGTGGCGCTCCTTCTCGCCGCCATGGGCGTTTATGCGGTGATGGCCTATGCCGTCAGCCAGCGCACCCAGGAATTCGGGGTGCGCATGGCCCTCGGTGCCAGCGCGCGCCAACTGGTCTGGCAGGTCACCCGCCAGGGCCTCGTGCTTGCGTCCACCGGGGCGGGCATCGGGATTGTCCTCGCACTGGGACTCACCCGCTTGCTGGCCAATTTCCTGTACGGCGTCAGCCCGTTTGATCCCACGACCTTTGTCGGCGTCCCGCTCCTCCTCGGCCTCGTCGCCCTCCTCGCCTGCTGGCTGCCCGCCCGACGCGCCACCAAGGTGGATCCGATGACCGCCTTGCGCGCGGAATAGCGCGCAAGGCGAGGTAACAAGTTTCAAGGATCAAGGAACAAGATCTCGAACCCATGACCTTCTCATTCTTCCTGATACTTGTCACTTGATACATGTTACTTCCCCCATGCGCCTGCTCCCCACTCTCACTCTCACTTTCACTCTGGCCCTTCCGCTCGCCTCCGCGCCCCGCCACGCAGTTCTCCTCCATGAAGCCGCCGCGGCGGCAAAGGCCGGCGACCAAACCACCGCGCTCACCAAGCTCGAGGAAGCCGCCCGCCTGCGCTCCGACTACCCGCGCATCCAGATCAACCTCGCGCGCCTCAACACCGCCCTGGGTCACACCGATGCCGCGCTGGCGGCGCTGCAGCGACTCGCGGACATGGGACTGCAGATGAATATCGCCGCCGATCCCGCGTATGCCGCGCTGAAGGACCTCACCGCTTTCCAGGCGATTGCCGACCGCCTCGCCGCGGGACCCGGCCCCGTGGCCATGGGTGATGAAGCCGCCTTCGGCTTCACCGACGTCACCGGGATCATTGAGAGCTGTCTCATCGACCCTGAAACGCTCACGTGGTACTGCAGCGACGTCCGCAACCGCTGCATCTGGGTCCGCGACATCAGCTCGGGCGTAGGCCTGCTGAAAAAGTTCACCCATGACGAGGACGCGCTCGACGGCGTCTTCAAGATCGCCTTCTCCGCCGATCGGAAAACCCTTTGGGCCACCACTGCAACGGTCGGCGTCATGACCGGCCCTGACGCCGAAGACGGGAAACGCTCAGCCCTCGTGGCCATTGATCCCGCCACGGGGCGCGTCCGCCAGCGCTATCCCGTACCGGCTGACGGACGCAAGCACCTGCTCGGCGACTTTGCGATCGCCGCCGATGGTGCGATCTACGCCAGCGACTCGATGTCGCCGGCCATTTGGCGACTGTCAGCCGGAGGCACCGCCCTCGAACCCTGGCTGGAGAGCGACGAATTCCTGAGCCTGCAAGGCATCGCCTTGGATTCGGCCGGGCACCACCTCTACGTCGCCGACTACGCCAACGGCATCTGGCGCATCGCCACTGACACCAAGAAGCCCGCGCTGCTCTCCGCCCCCGCCAACGCCACCTTCTTCGGCATCGACGGCCTCTACGCCGTGCCCAGTGGGCTGCTCGCCGTGCAAAACGGCGTTAACCCGCAGCGCGTCCTCCGGATTTATCTCTCTCATGTAGGGTCGTCCCTTGGGACGACCTCAGCTGAGCGGTCGGGCCAAGGCCCGACCCTACAAATGAAGCCACCACCTGTCCGCATCGTCGCCCAAGGGCGCCCCGCCATGACCGATCTTGCCCTCGGCCAGGTCTTCAACGGCCGCTTCCATTTCGTCGGCAACAGCGGCTGGGCCCTCTTCGATCCCCCACCCACCACGCCCCCCGCACCGCGCACGGTTACGATCTACTCCATCGGAATCGAGTAACCCCCACCCCCAGCCTTCGGGTTAGGAACACAGCCCAGGGTATGATCCGTTAGTTCGCCCGCCGCAGATGCTGGGCGACGTCGACAACGGGAGCGGTCCAGATGTCATCATAACTCAGGGAGACCGCACAGGTCGCACCGTTGGGCCAGCGGGCGGGACGGACTTTCGCTTCCTCGTTGTTACTCTATCCAACGTCATCAGTCAGCCCCGGAGTGGCCGGTGATGATCTCGTTGGACTCACTTCTTCCTTCTCTTTGGCCCTCATCCGAGGGCGCCAGAACAGGTAGTAGCCAATCGTCACCAGAATCCAGATGCCACACAGTGGGACAACGACGATGTGCTCCTGCCAGACATACCAGCGATCTAAGATGAAATAGTCGGTGCCTATTTTGCCAACGGTAACCGTCTGACCAATGTGAAAGTATCCGGGCAGTGCTCCCGCGTAAGGATTCAAGTGCCGAGTGAAGCCATCGTGATCCACATATTCCACGATCGGATACTCCAACCCATCGCTGTCTTTCTTTGCGGCGTAGGGCGGACGATCACTGACGCCGGTCACCCTCCCGGGTAGAGGCTTCGCGATGCCCATATTGCGCCATGCCTGAATGGTGGTTCCGAGCCAGATAGGCAGCAGGATGCACGCAACCACGCCCAGCACGGGAATGTAGACATCCAGCTTACGGCGTTGGAAGTTCATGATCTTTGGTCCGACGTCAGCGGTCAGACACGAGGGGCGAAGCCCCGGAGTGGTCTGTCGTGCTCTGGATCTGCCCACTTCTGATGATACTGGCAGCGATCTTCCGCGCCTCAGCGAGGGCCTTAAGATCACCGCGACTGATAAATACGTGAAACTGCGTCACAAACTCTTCCTGCTTCCCTTCGAATCTCACGACCGTCCGTCTGCTCGGTAGCAGCGTTTCAGCCCCATACTCCATTTTCCCGTCAACAACCTGCGACCAACAAACCCAAACTACCGATTGCCCTGCGATGCTATCCTTCACCTCGCCGAGACGCTTGCCGCGGGTGCTAAAAAGAGTCGGGTGTCCGCCTTCGTATATTCCAATAGCATCTGTGATATCGGGGCCTCGAAGATAAGTGATCGTGAAATCCGGCATGTCTTTCGCTTCTTCCGTCTTCATTCCGGTCGCGGCAATTCGATCTGCGTCGAGGGAAGCCAATATCGTGACCGAAAGCTCCTCGGCGTTCGTTACCGAAGAAATGGCCAAGAGAAGAATCAGTCGGAGCAATTTCAACTTTCCGCCGATCGCTACGGATGAGACACGCGCGGGCGAGCGTGGAGTGAGCCCTTTTGAATGACGGATAGTGCTGAGCGCAGATGGTGCATACGATTTAGGTCACATCCCGCGCGTTGTTCTCTGGCCGTCTGGATCGGCCTCTTTCTTTCGGGTCTTCTTCTTTTCGCGATAGACCAAGCAGCCTGACAGCAAGGCCCACGCGACCAAGATATGCGGCCAAGCGTTGAACGGAGCGCCAACGCCACCTTCGTTCTGGGGAGGGAAGCCGCCAGAAAGCGGCGTCAAAACGGCGAAGACTAGGCCAATAAATCCCCGACCAAGAACGTTAGGCCCGCAGTCGTCGCAATGCATAAAGCCGAAAAGAAAGCCACCCAAGGGCATGGCTAGGGCGGCACTGATGAGTGCGATGACTGCGAGACCCTTGGGTTTCATCTTCCGGCGATCGCTTCAGATCATCCACCCCCGCCGGGCGGGCGATCCGTCTCTTCTTGTCGCGCCGTAGGCTTGGCGAAGGCGGATGAATGACTGGGCCATGTTGAGCGTAGGCGTAATCATCGATGAAGGTGCGATCAAGGGCGTTGGACTGTGGCTGACTGGTTGGGCGCATTGGAGGACGCCTGTGGGGTACGCGTGTAATTGCGCCGATCTTTGGTGCTGATGATCACCGCCCACGTGTCTTTGAAACCGGGTTCGCTTCGCGGATAATATCCGATAGCCAAACGCAATACGTAGTCAGAATTGAGCCAGTAGTCTTGAATTCGACCACCTCCGCAGCCAGTGGCATCAAGTGGAGTGCTTGGCATGTTTGCTTCGTAGATTGCCACTGGGTCGGGCTGCATTCCGTCCGGCAGTAGTCTTTCGACTGATCCTCGCGGCGCCGGAAATGCAATTGCTTCGATCTTCTTTGATAGGAGATCGATTTCGGCCTGCGAGAAGGATCCGACCGTCGTCGAATCATAGAGCGGTCTTTCCTGCTCCTGGCGACTGCACGAAGTCAGAAGCATAAGGCCGGTCACGAAAAATGAGATAATTTTCACTTTGTTCGCCCAACGTTAACGATGTGCCATGGCGGGGCGCAGCCCCGACATTGGCACTGGCAGCTTGTGTGTGCCCGGCATGGGCGTGAACTGAGGAGGTGTAAGTCCCCGATGCATGATACAAAACATAAAGTTAAAGCATTAGACAAAGGCAACTGCGGGGTCGTGAGGCCCCGTGGGAAGGAAGCTGGCGTCAAACCAACGAGCCTACGAACAGAAACAGGCTATGAAGCCGGTGATGCGGATGAGTTGGTTCCACACAACGAAGTCCAGGTGTCAGCGTCACAGGTAAAGTCTGGGGTTGTGTGGGGAAAGTTCACGTCATTACCCGGGGAGACCTGTCCGCCAAGCGGTCCGGCGCGCAAGCGCGGGACTGACACCATCCGTGGTAACACGGGTGGCAAGCGGACAGGAGTCAGCAGAGGTCGTAGTAACGCGGGATACGAGCCGGGAGTAGGCGCTCCCCAGGCGGGGTGTGCCGAAAGACCCGGATGGTCTCACGCACGCGTGAAGGACCGAACTGATCAGGAATGCTGAGACCGCCACGACCTGCCGGCCTTCGAGCGGGTGCGGTCGTGTGCGGCGGAGAAAGACCGCCGTCATCGAGGGGATCCATGGGGATCGCCTCTTGTTGCCCGGAAACAGACGACGCCGACCGCGCAAGCATCGGCGAACCCTGAAAATGACAAGGCAACCCGATCAGAACCGCCGAGTACGGCCTCGTCGAGCCGAAGCCTCGCGCGAAGGCTGAACCCGTACGTCCGGTGGTGTGGGGCCGGAGGCTAATTACCTCCGGCTACCCGATTCGCCCTTCTTTGCATAAGCTACGATTGCCTGAAACTCGCTCGGTGAGAACTTCCACTCCGAGTCACTGCCTGGATTCAGTGTGAGGGTCTCCCCCAGATGCTGATTAGCACTGAAGAACTCGATACTGACCTGATGTGCTGGTGTCGAAACGACCTTGGTGCCGTCGATGAAACCTTCTCGCTGCAGGAATGGAATCACGCGCTGAACCGACGAGAACACCGGGAAACATGATTCTGAATCGAAATAGCGCACAGCAAGCGATCCGTCGGCTTGTTCTTTGGGGTCTCGATAGGGAATCCATACGCCTGCATCGGCGACAAGCCGCATAGCTTCTTCTTTTGCGCCCGCACGTATCGCGTCGGCAATTGGGTCTGCTTCTTCGGGCTTCGGCTGGCCACCAAACAAGCGCTTTAGGGTGGAGAACATATTTTTGGCTAACGCCATCAGTCAGCCACGCGCGAAACGCGTTGCGCGGTGATGCTCTGGATCGCCTCTTTCAGGTCTTCTTGATGAAACTTTGGTGCGTTCTTCCACTCGCCGATGAAGGCAGTATGCCACTGCTCAAGGATGCCGTAGAAATCTGCCGCCGATAGTGAAATGTCACGGAGCGTCTTGGGGTCATGGTGATAACCATCGCCACACCGGAAACCGATGAGCCGGACCTGATCGCCCATATCGAAGTGTAGCACGTAACTGCCGTCATCAAATGCCCCATCACCATCGGGCGCCCAAACGGTATGCGTCGCGTGCAGAAGATCGGAAAACTCTGACTGCGGAATACCGAAGAAACTCTTCTCTTCTTGGTCTGGGACATAGACCGCGTCGCGGAAAGCATCAGCGATCTTGCCGGCATCAACATCGCTTGAAAACGGCGCAACGTGGCTGCCGCGGCGAGCGATGCGATCTTCGACTTCGCCTAGTGAACACGCTAGCAACGACGCATCGGGTGCGTGAACGCCGTAGCGCTCGCCAGCGATATGAAGCACGAAGTATCCAAGCGCACGCGCACCGAATTCTGCATATGCCCGAGTGATTCCGGACTCGATGGCGAAGGTGAATGGAGATCCGATGATCATCTTCATACGGCAATCGCTGATTACGCGACTGCCAGTGGCTCAATCAAATCGGGATTGGAATGAAGGTTACGGGTTAACCCAAAACCAACCCTTGTTAAAAGCCGGAGCTGAGCCGGATTTTTGATTATCCGGCTGCCGGTTGGCTCAATCAAAGGCATAGCGCGTTGCATACGTTTGCTTTGGCAACAATCAGGTCCGGCCCAAACCCGAGCTGCAATATTTTCATCGAACCTATTTTTTCCACCGCCCAGGGCAACCCGAATTCCAGCAAACGGGAATAGTGGACGGGCCCGGCTCAAGCCGGCGATCCCAGCCGCAGCACCGGCGACAAGCCGCGCCCCCCAAGCAGTGCCCCACGAGGTGGAAAAGCGACGCCTTACCAAGGCCTCCAATTCGTGACGATTCGTGAAATTCGTGTCTCCGACCGTGTTTTCGAGACTGAGGACCGACTTGCTCGCCGGGAATATCGAGCAACCCCAGCAAAACGGTTCGCCCGACCCTCATCTGCCGGCGACGGTCGCTTCCTTTCCGGCCGGCGAGTCCGGTTTCGATCCGCCGAATCTCGCCTTCACGCGCAGGCGGATACGATCGAGCCAGAGATAAATCACGGGCACCGTGTAGAGCGTGAGCAACTGGCTGACCGCCAGTCCGCCCACGATCGCGAGCCCGAGCGGACGACGCATCTCCACGCCCTCGCCCGTTGACAGCACCAGGGGCAAGGCCCCCAGCAGGGCGGCTAGATTGGTCATTAAAATGGGCCGCAACCGCAGTTGCGCGGCTTCAAAGATAGCGGCCCGCGGGGTCAGGCCGTCCTGACGCTCCCGCACGAGCGCCACGTCGATCATCAGGATCGCATTTTTCATCACGATGCCGATGAGCAAGAACAGCCCGAGCTGCGCGATCAGCGTGAATTCCGTACCCGTGAACCGCAGGGCCAGCAGCGCGCCCAATCCGGCCGAGGGCAAGGTCGAGAGGATCGTGAGCGGATGCACCAGGCTCTCATAGAGGATGCCGAGCACCAGGTACACGGCCACCAACACCGCCAGAATCAGCCAATGCTGGTTCTCGAGGGCGCTCTGGAAGGTTTCCGCCGCGCCGGCCATCTTCACCTGCACCTCCGTCGGGAGCATGATCTTTGCCATTGCCCGGTCGATGGCCTGCAACCCCTCCTGCAGCGAGACGCCGGGGGCGAGGGAGAAGCCGACCTGTTCCGACACAAACTGCTCACGATGGCGCACCCGGTCCTCCACCAGGGCGTAGTCGTACTTCGTGAACGCCGAGAGCGGCACGCGCGAGCCATCGGCGGCGATGACCTGTACCTGGTCCAGCACCACGGGGTCCTCGGTGTACTGGGGCTCCAGTTCCATGATCACCCGGTATTGGTTCAGGCGGTTGTAGAGCGTGGTGATCTGCCGCTGGCTGAAGGAATTGTTGAGCACCTGCGTGATCATCCGCATGTCCACCCCCAGCCGGCGGGCCGCCTCGCGGTCGATGTGCAGCATCACCTGCTTCGTCCCGCCGTCGTTCGGCGTATCCACGTCGGTCAACTCCGGCAGCTCCTGCATCGCCTGGGCGATCTTCGGCTCCCACTTGCGCAACAGGGACACCTCGCTCGTGAGAATCGCCATGTCATAGGAGCCCCCGTCCGAGGAGCGGGGCGGCTGGATATCCTGGGCGACGTTCATCCACAGGTTCCCACCGGCCACCGGCGGAGAACCCACGCGCAGCCGGTTGACCACGTCACGCGCGGAGACGTCGCGATCCTTGCGCGGCTTGAGCCTGATCATCATCCAGGAGTTGCTGAGCCCGGTGCTGCCGCCGCTGGTGCCCACCACATCCTCGACGGCCGGGTCCGCCAGAATCAGCTTCCGGTAGATCTCGATCTTCGGCTGCATCACCTGGAAGGAAAAACCGTCGTCACCCCGGGCAAAGCCGTTCAGCTGACCGGTATCCTGCTCCG
>Ga0208117_100186_pt1 | contig 32447 bp, 18 predicted proteins | sample LakWasMet26_LOW6_2_FD_183870 | JGI IMG/M metagenome (GOLD analysis project Ga0208117, IMG submission 183870) | Freshwater sediment methanotrophic microbial communities from Lake Washington under simulated oxygen tension - Sediment Metagenome... | ecosystem: Environmental > Aquatic > Freshwater >...
GCGTCGTCAAGCGACGCCCCTACACACACAAATTGGTGGAGCGATAATGAGAGCCAAAGGACAGCTCAGCTGCATGAGTCCGGCTAGAAAGAGGGCCGGGGGCGTGAGCCCAGTCGAACGGGTGCCCGGCAGGGCGGGGTGTGTTGGGAATCGTGTGAAAGTAATTCCTTCTTCAGTCAGACTATGACGCGACCCTCCATGAGTCCGCGCTCCAACTTTTCCGCCAAGAAGGCTCCGTGCGATTTTTGCCCTCGCCGCGCTAACCCGATCCGTCGAGTCTTGACCGAATGCACGCAGCGTCCGCCCAGCCTGTTCCTGTGATCATCACCGCCCTCGCGAGGCGCGCCACCGAGCTGCGCGAACTGCTGGTCCGCTGGAGCAACCAGAATTCCGGCAGCGCCAACCTGCCCGGCCTCGCCGCCATGCTCCGCCTGTTGCAACCGGAGTTTGGCCGCCTCGGTCGCGTCGAACTGGTGCCGTTGGCCGACACCACCGCCCAGGCCCTGCGGGTGCGCGTGCGGCCCGAGGCCGCCACGCAGCTGCTGTTCAGCGGACACTACGATACGGTCTACGGGGCCGATCACCCCTTCCAAGCCTGCGAGCTCATTGATACCAACACCCTGCGCGGCCCTGGGGTCGCCGACATGAAGGGCGGACTCGTCGTGATGCTCGCCGCCTTGCAGACCTTCGAGCGCACCGAGCGCGCCAAGGAAATCGGCTATGAGATCCTGCTGGGCCCCGACGAGGAAACCGGTTCGCAGGGCACCGCCCCGTTGTTGGAGGAGGCGGCCAAGCGTCACCGCTTCGGCCTGATCTTCGAGCCCGCCCGCGCCAACGGCGACCTCGTGCGCTCCCGCAAGGGCACCGGCATTTTCACCCTCACCTGCCACGGCCGCGCCGCCCACGCCGGCCGCGCCCCCGAGTCCGGCCGCAATGCCATTCTCGCCCTCTGCGACATTCTGCCCCGCGCCGAGGCGCTCACGCGCGAGCTGCCCGGCGTCATGGTCAACATCGGCGCCATCACCGGCGGCGGCGCCGCCAACATCGTGCCCGACCGTGCCGAGGCTGTGATCAACGCGCGCGTGACGAATGTCGGCGACGACGTGCAATTCCTCCGTCGCCTCCACGAAATCTGCGCCCCTTGGCACGCCCGGGAAGGCTACCGGCTGGAAATCGGCGGCGGCTTCAACCGCGGCCCCAAGGTCGAGGCGCCCTACGAGACGGCCCTCTTCGGCTCGTGGCGCCAGTGCGGCCTGGACCTCGGCCAACGCTTCGACTGGCAACACGTGGGCGGCGGCTCTGACGGCAACATCCTTGCCGCCCACGGCCTGCCCAATCTCGACGGACTCGGCTGTGTCGGCGATCATCTGCACAGCCCGCAGGAGATCTGCCATCTGCCGAGCCTGGTGCAACGCGCCCAAGTGGCCGCGCTCTTTCTGCACCGCCTCGCCGCCGGCGAAATAAGCCTACCGAGCTGAGACCAAGGGAAACAGTGGGCACAGGGACGTGCCCGCCCACCCGATTCAAGGCGCATGCAACGCGCACCGAGACGTGCCCGCCCACCTTATTCCAAGTGGTCAAGCAGGTCGCCCAGCCCGATGATTTCGCGCTCATGGTGAACGGGCAGGTCCCTCTGCCTGTTCTTGCATCCCCAGGTGGACGGGCAGGCCCCTCTGCCCGTTTCTTAAGCCAGTTCCTCCACCCGATCTTCCGCACTCGCCGCAAGTCTTCGCCTCACCCCAGCCCCTCGCTCCCGCACCCTGCCATCAGGCCAACCAACCATGTCTGCAGATGGTTTTCCCAAAGGCCGGCTCTACCACGACACCCCGGGCTGGGTGCCCGAGGGATCAATGTTTCACATCCGCATCCGCTGCGATGCCGGACAACCGATCGCCTTCACGGAAGCCTCGCACGCGCGGCCCTTGCTGGAATCGGTCCGAATCTATCACCAGCACCAGCGCTGGTTCTGCCGCCTCTTCCTGTTGATGCCCGATCACCTGCACGCACTGCTCGCGTTCCCACCGGACAAGATTATGTCCCAAGTGATCAAGGAATGGAAAACGTATCATTCGCGCCATCACGGGTTGCAGTGGCAGGACGGTTATTTCGACCATCGGATTCGCAACCGGACGGAGTTGGAGGAAAAGGCGGCCTACATCCGTCTGAATCCCGTGGTGAAAGGGCTTATCACCCATCCGGCCGACTGGCCGTGGTTCGTCGATCAGCAAACGCTGGATGCCGAGTGAACGGCGGTGGGCACAGGGACGTGCCCACCCACCTGTTTCAAGGTGGTCGGGCAGGTCCCTTTGTCCGATATTTCATCCCAGGTGGACAGGCAGGTCCCTCTGCCTGTTCTTCCCCCATTCCAGGTGGACGAGCAGGTCCCTCTGCTCGTTCATGCACTCATCCAGAAGTGGGCAGAGGGACCTGCCCACCCACCAAGCAAGTTCCCAAAAACCCAATCAGCCGCGCCGCGTCCTACACCTCGTGCACCACGTAAAAATAGACCGCCGCCCAATGGCAGACGCTGCCACCGAGCACGAACACGTGCCACACGGCATGGTGATACGGCAGCTTCTTCCATAGGTAGAACGCCGCTCCTCCGGTGTAACAGAGTCCGCCCGCGACCAGCAGCTTCAGGCCTCCGCCCGGCAGTGCGGCCACGAGCGGCTTGATGGCGATCATGACGAGCCAGCCCATGGCCAGATAGATCAGCGTCGAGACAACCTTGTAGCGGCCAGCGAACCAGAACTTGAGGACTACGCCCAGCAGCGCCAGTCCCCAGACCACCCCAAACAGGCTCCATCCCCACGGACCGCGCAATGTCACGAGCACGAACGGCGTGTAGGTGCCCGCGATGAGCAGGAAAATTGCGGCATGATCAAATTTCTGCAGCAACGGTCCGCGCTTCTCATCGCCAAATCCATGATAGACCGTGGAAGCCGTGTAGAGCAGCACCAGCGTCGCCCCGAAAATCGCCGTGCTCACCACCTGCCACGCGTCTCCCTGCCGGCTCGACGCCATCACCAGCAGCACCAGCCCGGCCACCCCGGCCAGCGCGCCGATCCCGTGCGTGACAGTATTGGCGAGTTCTTCGCGAGGCGTGTACTGAGTATGGGCCATAGCCGAAGCCAATCACCCCGACCGCACCGGTGCGAGTGGTTTCCCGCCGACATCGCCGCGCCGGTCGCAATCAGTCAACCAACGAAACCCCGCCATTAGCGCCCTGATATTGGCCAAGGAGCCGGCAGGTCGGCGACCTCCCGCATGCAAAACTGCCCACCGTCAGTTCCGAACGCCGCGCGCCGCCGGGTCGACCGCTTCGCAGCTTCGCCCCGAACCACGCCGTGGAATCGAACCTATTGAAGATTACGCAAAGAAGAGACACACCCCGTCGCTTCGCGCCACCCCTCTTCCTAGAGGGGACCCAATCAACTGGTCCGGGAATCCCCTCTAGGAAGAGGGGTGCCCGCCAGGGCGGGGTGTGTGGGGGAGCATCGCAATCAGGCACTGGCCGGTGTCTCTTCTTTGCGTAATCTTCAATGAGAGTGAAATCAGTTCGTCCTAACGTGTAGGCCCGGCACTGGTCGCGCGCCTCCTCTTCCCCCCTTTCTGCCTCCGTGCCTTTTCAGGGCCCCTCTGCTACCTCCGTGATTAAATCGGTTTGAATGGTTTCGGCTTCAGCGCCCCTGACTGCGCACCCAAGCCAATGCGCGCGCGATCTCGGCATCGTTGGGCTTCAATTGGGCCAGGATCTCGAGATGGGGACGGGCTTCAGCCGGGCGGTCCAGTTGCAGCAGCAGAAACGCCAGACTCCGCCGCGGGGCAAAGTAGTCCTTATCCAACCGCACCGCTTCGGCGTAATGTTGCATCGCGCCGGCCACGTCATCCCGACCCAGCAGCAGGTTGCCCAGGTTGTTGTGGGCAGCGGCCAGCGTGGGCTGCAACCGCAGCGCCTCCTCAAACCAGGCCCGGGCCGCTTCCGGACGCCCCAGATCCAGACAGGCATTGCCGGCATTGAAATGCGCATCAGCGAGCCCGGGATCCAGCCGGACCGCCTCCTCCAACTGGGCCAGGGCATCGGCTGCCCTGCCCTGCTCCAGCAACCAGTTGCCATAGCTGTTGCGCGCCCCGGCATAACCGGGCTGCAACCGCACCGCCTCCGCATAATGGCTGCCCGCCTCCGCGACGCGCCCGGCGGCAAAGAGCACATTGCCCAGGTTGTTGTGCGCGGCGGCATAGCGGGGATCAAGCGCCAGGGCCCGTTCATAGCTCGCGATGGCCTCGGGACCGCGTCCCTGACGCGCGAGCAGCAGGCCCAGGGTAAAAGGTAGCTCGGGCGAGTCGGGTTCCAGCGCGAGGGCCGCGCGTACCTGCCGCTCCGCCTCCGCCAGGTTACCCCGATCGGCCTCGGCGAGGCTCAGGTTGTGCCGGGCCCGGGCGTTGTCCGGTCGTTTCGCAACCGTATCAGCCCAGAGTGTGTGGGCATCCGCATAGTCCGCATTCCGCGCCATGGTCAGGCCGCTGGCGATGACGGCCAACCCGCCACCCACCACCCAGGCAAACCGCCCCAACCACCGGTACAACCCGAGGACCAGCAGGGCCAGCGGTGCCGCCAACGCCAGATACATGCGGTGCTCGGCCATCGTCTGCGAAGCCACCGGCACCACGCTCGAACTCGGGGCGAGTACGGCAAAAAACCACAGCCCCACGAAACCCCAGGCCGGACGCCGGACGCCGGCCCAGATCGTCGCGGCGACCAGGCCGACCAATACCGCTGCCTGCCACCACACCTCGCCCAAGCCACCGGCCACACTCCGGCCATAATCAAAAACCAGCGGGCTCGGCCAAAAGACCAGCCCCAGGTAGCGAATCAGCGCCTCGCATTGGGTCAGCGCGTAGGACCAGACGCCGACTCCCGCCCCCAGACCCGCCGTGCCGCCGCGCCCGGCCGAAGCCCCCACCAGGCCCGCGAGCAGGACCCAACTGCAAACCAGCGCGGTATAATAGACCCGTCGCCGTTGCCAGGCCTCCCGGAAGCTGCCCGCCACAAAGGTACGATCGTAGTACCAGACGAGCAGCGGGGCCGAAACCATGACCTCCTTCGTGGCCATCCCCAGCCAGCAGGCGGCCACCGACACCCCCAGCCAGCCGCGCGAGCCGCCGTCAGCGGCTCCCCGCGCGAAGGCATACAACGTCAGGAGATACCACAGCCCCGCCAAGGCCTCGGCCCGTTGGATGATGTAGGTGACCGACTCCGTCTGCAGCGGGTGCACGAGCCACAAGGCCGCCAAGGCCCAAGCCAAGGCACCGGCCGCCGGGCCCCAGGCCTCCTTGAGACGCGGCTGCCGAAAAGTCCGGCCCGCCAGCGCCCAGAGCAAGACGCCGGCCAGACCGTGGATCAGGAGATTGAAGACATGGTACCCCCCCACCTGCAGCCCGCCGAGCGCGTGGTTGAGCGCCAGGGTGAGGTTGACGACCGGACGCCCGTTGACCGTGGCCCCGCCGTCCACCGCCGGCCACAACACCTCCCCCCAGGACCAGGGTCCGGTCAGACTCGGATTGGCCGCAATCGACGGCACATCATCCAGCACGAAGGGCCCTGAAAAGCTGTTGTGGTATGACAACAGCGCCGCCCCCACCAACCCCGCGACGGGCAGCAGATAATCCCGCCGGGTACTGGCCGTCGGCCCCTTGGATGCGCGCACGCGGCGAGTCGAGCGGGTATTCTCCGGGTTGAAAACTGCAAATTGCCCGGACACTGGCACAATTTGAGCAGCGAGAGACCCCTTCCAGCGATCGAACCGACTGCAAGGTTACAGCCTTGCAACATCTGTTTTCCCGGCTGCCAGAGTCCGGCCAGAATGCTTGACTATGACACGGCCGGGTCGTTCGCTCCCCTCAACTGTTTTCGGGAAACCTACCTGAGAATCCACACCAACTGCATCGCACCATGCACAAACCGTTCATTAAAACACTCGTTCTCGCAGTCACCACGGCCCTGGCCGTGCTGCTCTCTCCTGCTGCCTTTGCTCAGCTGACTTCCTCCGGTCTTTCCGGCATCGTCACCAGCAAGACCGGTCAGGTTGTCTCCGGCGCCACCGTCACCGCGGTCCACACCCCGACCAACGCGACCTTCCGCGCCGTCACCAACGACAGCGGTCGTTTCAACTTCCGCTCCATTCCCGTGGGCGGCCCCTACACGGTCACGGCCAAGTCCGCCGACGGTGAAGGCACCACCAGCGGCGTCACCGCCGAGCTGGGTGCCGCCACCGAGGTGTCCGTCGTCCTGAAGTCCGAGGTGCTCGAGCTCGAGAAGTTCGTCACCACGGGCTCCGCCACGGACCTCGACGCCAGCACGACGGGCGCGGGTTATACCCTCTCCGCCGAGCAGCTGGGCGCCAAACCCACCTCCGAGCGCTCGCTCGCCGACATGATCAGCGCCACCCCGCTGGTAACCCTTCGCTCCACCTTCGGTGACCGCGAGGAATCCCAGATCACCGCCGTCGGCCAGAACAACCGCTTCAACTCGATCATGATCGACGGTTCCCGGACCAACGACGTGTTCGGCCTCAACGGCACGGGCATCGCGGCGTTCTTCAACCCGCTCTCCCTCGACACCATCGAGCAGCTCTCCGTCCAGCTCTCCCCCTATGACGTACGTCTCTCCGGCTTCACCGGCGCGACCATCAACGCCGTCACCAAGAGCGGCACCAACAAGTTCAAGGGCTCCACCTACTACTACTTCCGCGGCGACTCCCTCCTCGGATTCGACCTGCAGGGCTACAACGGCCGCGAATACGCCAACTACGCCGGCACCGACGGCAAGAACCCCAAGGTTGTGCCAAAGCTCGAGCGTCGCACCTATGGCGCCACCCTCGGCGGCCCGATCATCAAGGACAAGCTCTTCTTCTTCCTCAACTACGAGAACTACGAGAGCATCAGCGCCGGCCGTGACCCGCGCTTCTCCACCCCCCTCGAGTCCGCGATCCTCACCCGCCTGGCCAAGTACGCCACCGACTCCGGCAAGACCATCGCCTGGGGCAATCCGGTGACCAACGCGACCTCCAACACCCAGACCGACAAGAAGATTCTCGCCAAGGTCGACTGGAACATCAACAGCGACCACCGCCTGAGCGTCCGCTACTCCAAGACTGACGGCCTCGTGCCGCAGTTCGGCAACTTCGCCAGCGGCACCTCCAGCAACGCCGGCATCACGAACGGCGGTGTCACGACCTCCTCCGACGGTCACTTCTACAGCCAGACCCGCATCGGCGAGTCCTACGCCGCCGCGCTCTACAGCCAGTGGTCGCCGGACTTCAAGACCGAGATCAAGTATTCCTCCACCAAGGACGACCAGCTGACCCCGATCAACACGGTCGCCCCGATGACCTACATCTTCGGTCTCTCCGGCACCGACCTGCTCAACAACACCTCGGTCACCAACGGCACCTACATCGTCGGCACCGAGCAGTTCCGCCAGGGCAACCTGATCAACGTCGACAACCAGCAGATGAGCGCCACGGGTGACTACTTCTGGAAGAACTTCGTGTTCACCTTCGGCGTCGAGCGCGAACAGTCCAACTTCAACAACCTGTTCCGCCAGGGCTCCTACGGTCTCGTCGGTTTCCGCACCTACAACGACTTCCTGAACGACACGAACGTCGTCATCCAACGCAACTACTACGACCCGAATGTGCGCCCGGTGGCCGACGTCTCGAAGTTCGCCACCAACGGCATCTTCGGCCAGGCCAAGTGGGACGTGAATTCCCGTCTGAACGTCAACTTCGGCATCCGCCTCGACGTCTCCGAGTCGCCCATCAAGCCCGCCCTTAACCAGCCTTTCCTGGCGGCCACGGGCTTCCGCAACGATGGCTCGCTGGACGGCGTCCAGACGTTCTCGCCCCGCGTCGGCTTCAACTATGCCCTCGATGCCGAGCGCAAGACCCAGCTCCGCGGCGGCGTCGGCCACTTCCTCGGCCGCTCGCCCTGGGTGTTCTTCTCGAACTCCTTCGGCAACACCGGCGTCGGCAGCTTCACCCGTGCCTCCAACGACACGACCAACCCGCTGCCCACCAGCTACACGACGTTCCTGCGCGACTACTTCGACCCGGCCAACCCGATCGGCACCGGCACGGACAACCCGAGCCTGCGCCGCGAGGTTGACTTCAACGACGACAAGCTCGACCTGCCCGCCGTCTGGCGCGGCAATCTCGCCATCGACCGCAAGCTGAGCTTCCTCGACTCGCAGGTCTCCGCCGAGATCGTCTACAGCCGCGTTTCCTCCGCCCTGCGCACGACCAACGAGAACCTGAAGCCCACCACCCTCGGGGCTGACGGCCGCCAGCGCTTCGCCGGCAACACCTCGAGCTCGGCCAACGCCAAGTACAGCCAGTTCACCAACATCTACCGCGTCAGCAACACGAAGGTCGGCTCTTCCGCCTACTTCTCCGTGCAGTGGACCCGCCCGATGAAGAACAACTGGGGCTTTGACGTCGCCTACACCCGCGGCCGCGCCTCCGAGGCCCAGGCCAACGGCCAGACGACCGCCGGCGGCCAGTTCAACCGCAACGTGATCTTCAACCAGAACGCGGTTGAGGTCGGCACCGCCGACTTCGAGGTCAAGGACCGCATCCAGATCAGCGCCGCCCGCCAGTTCGAGTTCATCAAGAACTTCAAGACCACCGTCTCGATGTACTACGAAGGCCGCAGCGGCAACCCGTACAGCTGGGTGTTCGGCAGCGATCTGAACGGCGACGGCGTGTCCTTCAACGACACCGTTGTCATCCCGACCGACGCCAGCGACGCCCGCTTCGACTTCTCGGGCATGACCACCACGCAGCGCGACGCCTTCTTCGCCTTCATCAACAAGAGCGGCCTGTCCAAGTACGCCGGCGCCTCCTATGTGCCGAAGAACGCCTTCGTGGAACCCTGGGTCAACCGCCTCGACCTGAAGTTCGTGCAGGACATCCCGGTGCGCGGCTCCGCCAAGCTCCAGCTGTTCTTCGACTTCATCAACTTCGGCGCCTTCATCAGCCGCGACATCTTCGGCTACACCGAGATCGCCCCGTTCCTGAGCAACGACGTGTTCCGCACCCGCACGCTCACGAACTCGACCAGCTACAACACCGCCGGCCAGATCAGGCCGACGTTCACGAGCGAACCCACCGGCTTCAACATCGACAACGGCATGTCCCGCTGGCGCATCCAGGTCGGCGCCAAGCTGCTGTTCTAAGCTGATCTAATCGATCCCACCTCTCAAGGCGCCCCGGGCAAAACCGGGGCGCCTTTTTTTGGGCCCGCATCCGCTCCGCCCCCGGGGATCCCCCCCCTCATTCAAACAACCCAGCCAAACACCGTGCACACCGAGGCGAGGCAGCGAAGCCGAGCGGGCCCTCACGCCGGCCCACCGCCACCGTCCACCTCCCACCGCTCACAGCTCACTGCTCACTGCTCACCGCTCACTTTTTCAAAATGTGGGAGCGAGCTTGCTCGCGACTCAGCCGGACTCATGCAGTTCAAAGAATCGGAATCGCGCACAACTTATTACTCTCCAAGGTCAGCTTCTGAAAAATCGCATCTGCAATGCAGTTCACTTTCAAGTATTCAGCCTATCGGGGACTTCCGGTTTCAACCGCATGAGACCAGCTATGTCTTATCATGGTTGGTATTAATCAGGTGGGCCGGCAGGTCCCTCTGCCGGCGATGACTGTCGTGGAAACGCAAAGGTCCGCAAACGGGCACGCGCCGACTCGCTCTACTGAGCTCCCGGTGCCGGTCACCCAACCTTCGTTGTGGCCGGGGACGTGCCCGTCCACCACGGAACTTGAGGCAATGTCCGGTCCAACTGCATGAGTCCGGCTCAGGGCGTGGCATGTCGCGAGCAAGCTCGCTCCCACAAATCCTACGCCTAGGAAACAGCTCTTTGGTCCGAGCTGCAGGGGCGTCCCTTGTGGACGCCCGCGGGCGGCGACAAGCACCGCCCCTACAAGAAATCCTTATCGGCTTGTTCCTTCCCGTCCGGAGCAAAACGCGTTTTGCAATCTAGACTGCATGAGTCCGGATCAAGCGGGGTGGCGCGCAGCGACAGGGTGTGTCGCTCCGTTTCCCCTCACCGCTCACCGCTCACCGCTCACCGCTCACTGCTCACCGCCCACCGCTCACCGTCCACCGCTCACCGTCCACCGCTCACCGCTCACCGCTCACCGCTCACCGCTCACCGCTCACCGCTCACCGCTCACTTTTTTTTGCGTCCGCAAAAAAATAATTCCGCGCCGAAACCCGGCACACTTCCGATTTTTTCCCGTCAAGAAAAAATTTTCCGCGCTTTCGGCCGGCCTCGATTCCGGCGTTTTCAGAGGGAAAAGAGCGAGCACCGCACCCGCGTTTTCGTCGCGCGGACCAAAGGTTTGCACGTCCGGTTCTGTCCACAAAAAAATTGACCGAAATTTTGCCTGCCGCGGGGTATTTATATTTGACGGTGCCTAGGTCGATTCCCATTAGTTGTGGTCAAGGTTCCGGGCGTCCACATCCTGTGGTGGTCGACAACGTGTTAGGAAGTTTTGGCAACTTGGTCTCGCCAGAGCTTTTTAGCCGTCGCTAGACCACGGGCTGCAGACTGCTTTTCCCCACATCGATCCGCTCCCAAAGGCTACCGCCATGCAAAAATCATTCTCCGTAGGCACCAAGACATTCGTACTCGACCAGGACAAGGCGGAAGCCGCGTTCGCCGCCAAGAAGGTCATCAACGGCCGCCAGGTGCCGTACTTCAACATCCTCCCCCTGAAGTTCACGTGGGCCTACGACCTGTACAAGACGATGAAGACGAACCATTGGGAGCCGGAAGACATCCCGATGGGCAAGGACATCGAGCAGTGGCGCGACGACAAGGTCGTCAGCGACATCGAGCGCTGGATCATCCGCATGGGCATCGGCTATTTCTCCGCCGCCGAGGGCATCGTCGGGGACAACATCCAGCACGTCGTGCGCGAGATCGTTACCGCCCCCGAGCTGAAGCTCGTGCTCGGCCGCCACGCCCACGAGGAGAACATCCACGCCGATTCCCTCCTCTACATGATTTCCTCCCTCGGCATCAACCCGCACGAGTGCGAGGCCATGTTCGAGGACATCAAGTCGATCGAGCGCAAGAACGAGTTCGTCAACAAGGTCAGCCAAGATCTCCGCCGCGACCTCGACATGACCCTGCTGAAGAACAAGCAGCTCCTCGCCAAGAACATCTTCGTCTTCGGCCAGGTCATGGAAGGCACCCAGTTCTACGGCCTCTTCGGCATGGTCCTCTCGCTCTACCGCCAGAACAAGTTCCCGGGCATCGGCCAGATGTTCCGCTACACCCTGCGCGACGAGTCCAACCACATCGAACTCTTCCGAAACCTCTTCATGGACCTCATCGAGGAGAACCGCGACATCTGGACCCCCGAGTTCAAGGAGGAGCTCCGCCGCGCCATGGCCGAGGGCATCCAGCTCGAGAAGGATTTCATCAAGGACTGCCTCCCCGTGAACGCCGTCGGCCTCTCGATCGAGGAGTTCCTCACCTACATCGACTACATCGCCGACCGCCGCCTCGAGGGCGTCGGCCTCGCCCCGCTCACCCCGGGCGTCAAGAACCCCCTCCCCTGGCTCGCCGAGATGATGGACATCAAGAAGGAACAGAACTTCTTCGAAGGCCGCGTCACCGAGTACCAAAAATCCTCCGCCCTCTCCGGCGCCGACGACGACGAGCTGTGACGCTCCGCGTCAGTTAAAAGTTATGGGTTAATAGTTAAGTGTTATTGGCCCCCTGCCATCCCCTCCTAACGACTATCCCCTAACCGTCCCGCCGTCCCCACTCCCTACCTTCCGCTCACCGCTCACCGCTCACTGCTCACCGCTCACTTTCCTCCGCTCCCTTCTCCCCGCTCCCCGCTCCCTGTTCCCCGCTCCCTCCGCTCACTGCTCCCTGCTCCCCGCTCCCTTCCTCCACGCTCCCGCCCACCCCAGCCGCCCCACACCACCCATGAGTACACCCTCCGTCGCCCAAGATCTCGCCCTCAAGAAACTCACGGTTGCCCCCAAGGACCAGAAACCCAACCACAACTGGCGCGACATCCTGCGCGACGAGGAAGTTCCCGTCCCCCAGGTGCAGGTGCTCTGCCCGCACGGTGAGGAACGCTTCGACCTGAGCGAGGTCGCGGACACCGTCGGCCGCTCCCTTTCCAATCTCCTCCTGTCCAAGGGCGAGAAGGACATCTTCAACGAAAAGAACCAGCGCTTCGTCGCCGACGTTACCCGCGAAGTCGCCTCCCACCTCACCAAACGAGCCCTTGAGCGCGGACCCCTCCGCGTCTCCCTCCACGATCTCTACGTGCTCATCGAAAAGACCCTCGTCGACAACAACGCCCACGACGTCGCCAAGAGCCTCCTGCTCAAGCGCGCCTCCAAGCTCAACGCCTCGCGCGACACCCACGGTGTCACCGTCCGCCTCATCCGCCGCAACCACCAGGTCGTGCCCTGGAACGAGGCCAAGATCGAGATCGCCATCCGCAAGGCCTTCCTCTCCCTCCAGAAGGACCCCGCCCCCGCCACGGCCATCGCCCGCGCCGTCAGCGAGCGCGCCCGCAACGTGAAGCAGGCCTTCCTCCACATCGAGGAGGTCCAGGACATGGTCCAGGAGGAACTCATGAAGTCCGGCCACTACAAGGTCGCCGAGGACTACATCCTTTACCGTGCCCACCGCTCTGCCGCCCGTCTCGCCGAGGGCGTCGCCGACGAGGCCGCCGCCCCGGCCGCCCCCACCGCCCAGAACTCCATGGTCGTCGTCACGGCCGCCGACGGTTCCACCTTCTTCTGGAACGGCGAGGACCTCAAGAAGCGCATCGAGTACGCCTCCATCGGCCTCGACCTCTGCCTCAGCTCCGACGAGATCGAGGCCGAGCTGCGCCGCGCCCTCTTCGACAACATCGCCCTCGGCGACCTGAACAACACGATCGTCCTCAACGCCAAGACCCTCATCGAGAAGGACGCCGACTTCGCCAAGTTCGCCGGCCGCATCCAGCTCACCTACATCTACGAGGAGGTCCTCGGCTGGGACATCGTGCATGACGGCATCGGCGCCCTGAAGCGCTTCCACCAGCAGCATTTCGCGAAGTACATCGACCGCGGCATCGACATCAAGCGCCTCAGCCCGCGCCTCAAGGAATACGATCTCGCCAAGATGGCCGCCGCCCTCGACCCGTCCGCCGACCTCGAGTTCGACTTCCTCGGCATCCAGACCCTCTACGACCGCTACCTGATCATCGACAAGACCGGCAAGCGCTCCCGCCGCCTCGAGACGCCCCAGTTCTTCTGGATGCGCGTCGCCATGGGCCTCTTCCTCGACGAGAAGAAGAAGACCCGCGAGGACTGGGCCGTCCGCCTGTACGACCTCTACAAGAGCCGCCGCTTCTGCAGCTCCACCCCGACCCTCTTCAACGCCGGCACCCTCCACAGCCAGCTGTCGTCCTGCTACCTGTACTACGTCGACGACACCATCGAGGGCATCTTCCAGCGCGGCATCGCCGACAACGCCTACCTTTCCAAGTGGGCCGGCGGCCTCGGCGGCTCCTGGACCTCCGTCCGCGGCACCGGCGCGCACATCGCCGGCACCAACGGCGAATCCCAGGGCGTCATCCCCTTCCTGAAGCTCCACAACGACCAGCTCGTCGCCGTCAACCAGGGCGGCAAGCGCAAGGGCTCCGGCTGCGCCTACCTCGAATCCTGGCACAACGACATCTTCGAGTTCCTCGAGCTCCGCCGCAACACGGGTGACGACCGCCGTCGCACCCACGACATGAACACGGCCAACTGGATCCCCGACCTCTTCATGAAGAGAATGGAGGCCCGCGGCACCTGGACCCTGTTCCGCGCCAACGAGACGCCCGACCTGCACCACCTTTACGGCAAGAAGTTCGAGGAAGCCTACCTCAAGTACGAAAAGATGGGCGAGGAAGGCCTCATCCAGGCCCACAAGATCGAGGCCCTCGAGCTCTGGAAGAAGATGCTCTCGATGCTCTTCGAGACCGGCCACCCCTGGATCACCTTCAAGGATCCCTGCAACGTCCGCTCCCCGCAGGACCACGCCGGCGTCATCCACAGCTCCAATCTCTGCACCGAGATCACGCTCAACACGTCGAACGACGAGACCGCCGTCTGCAACCTCGGCTCCATCATCCTCGACTCCCACCTCCTGCCCGACGGCACCCTCGACCTCGAGAAGCTGCGTGACACCGTCCGCGTCGCCGTGCGCGCCCTGGACAACGTCATCGACATCAACTTCTACCCGACCGCCGCGGCCAAGCTCGCCAACAGCCGCCACCGCCCGATCGGTCTCGGCATCATGGGCCTGGCCAACGCCCTCTACATGAAGGGCGTCGCCTTCGCCTCCCAGGAAGCCGTCGAGTTCAACGACGAGTTCATGGAGGCCATCGCCTACTACGCCTACGAAGCCTCCTCCGACCTCGCCGCCGAGCGCGGCACCTACTCCAGCTTCAAGGGCTCGAAGTGGGACCGCGGCCTCCTGCCCCCCGACACCGTCGACCTGCTCGAGCAGGAGCGCGGCCTCCCCATCAACGTCCCCCGCGGCGGCAAGATGAACTGGGATCCCCTGCGCCAGAAGATCGCCAAGCAGGGCATGCGCAACAGCAACGTCCTCGCCATCGCCCCCACGGCCACGATCTCCAACATCACCAACACCTCGCCCTGCATCGAGCCGACGTACAAGAACCTCTACGTCAAATCCAACCTCTCCGGCGAGTTCGTTGTCCTGAATCCCTTCCTCGTGAAGGACCTCAAGGCCCGCAACCTCTGGAACCAGGAGATGATCGACGCCCTCAAGTACTTCGACGGCGAGCTCCGTGACATCGACGCCATCCCTGCCGACCTGAAGGCCCGCTACCTCACGGCCTTTGACGTCGAGTTCAAGTGGGTGATCGACGCCGCCGCCCGCCGGCAGAAGTGGATCGACCAGGCGCAGTCCGTGAACCTCTGGCTCAAGACGCCCGACCTGAAGACCCTCAGCCACATGTATCGCTCCGCCTGGCACAGCGGCCTCAAGACGACCTACTACCTCCGCAGCCTCGGCGCCTCGAACATCGAGAAAGCCACGGTCAGCGTGAAGAAGGAAGTCCGCGGCGCCGCCGGCGAGACGAAGTCCGAAACCGCCACCCGCGACGCCGGCGTCGCCACCGCCGCGGCGGCGACAGCCGCCGCCCTGAGCAACGTCGAACGGGCCGCCTCGATGGCCACCGCCACCGCCTCAACCACCATTCAGGCCCCCAGCTCCACGCCCTCCGCTCCCGGCACTTCTGCCCCCGCCAAACGGGTGTTCACCGCCGAGGAAAAGCGCGTGTGCTCGATTGAAGCGATGAAGAATGGTGAGGAATGCGAGGCCTGCCAGTGATGCGAAAGCATCATCTCGCCGTAGCTTTACGCGAAGGCGGATAATGCAACCAACCCACATCCTCTAAAACTTACGGGCCGCTGGTGACGCAAGTCACCGCGGCTTTTAAGTTACTGTCGACATCCATTCAGCATGAGTAACTACGACCTGCACAAGCTCAACGACAAGGAATTCGAGGCATTGGCGACGGACGTTATTGGCACGAACCTCGGAAAGCGGGTCGAACGCTTCAAATCAGGCAGGGATTTAGGCGTGGATGGACGATTCTTCATGACGGGCAGCGGCGAAGGTATCGTGCAGGCGAAGCATTGGGTTCGCTCGGGCTTCCCCGCCCTACTCACCTATCTGACCGACGTTGAGAAACCCAAGATCGACCGCCTCAAGCCAAAGCGGTATTTTCTAGTAACCTCCGTTCCGCTCTCTCGGGTTAACAAGCAAGCGATTGCGTCGACACTCGCCCCACATGTGACTTCGGAGGCTGACATCTGGGGTGAAGCCGATATTCAAGATTTTCTGACTCAGCACGCCGAACTCGTTAAGCGGCACTACAAGCTGTGGCTTGCCAGTGCAGAAGTGCTGCGGTTGATGCTGAATGCACCGATTGTCGGCCGCAGCCAGTTCAAGACTCAGGAAATCGCAGATTTCCTGCCTAAGTATGTGGTGACAGCCCGCCACTCGGTGGCCATGGCGCGCCTAGACAAACTGGGTACCATAATCATCACCGGTGACCCGGGAATCGGCAAGACAACCCTCGCCGAGCATGTGGCTCTTGATCACGTTCTCCGCGGTTTCGAAATCTGCGTTGTCGAAAATTCCCTCAACGAGGCTGAGGGTGTTTGGGTCAACGGTACGAAGCAGCTATTCTATTTCGATGACTTCCTCGGCCGCAACTATCTCGCGGCACTTGATCGGCATGAAGACTCGCATGTGCTTGCCTTCATGCGACGCATTGAAGCAGATCGCTCCAAGCGCTTTGTCCTGACGTCCCGAGCCACCATACTGCAACAAGGCCGCAACCTTTCCGATCTCTTCCGGGCCCAAAACATTGATCGAGCTCAGTATGAGATCCGAGTCGAAGATCTGTCCGGCATCGAACGGGCTCACATTCTTTATAATCACATTTGGTTTGGCAACTTGTCGCCCGAGCACATCGATCAGCTGTACGTCGATAAGCGATACCAACAGATTATCGCCCACCGGAACTTCAACCCCCGGTTGATCGCTTTCATCACCGATCCTCACAAGATCGCCGGTGTGCCTGCGCCCGGATACTGGACTTATATCACAGAGATGTTGAACAACCCGGTCGAAATCTGGCGCGGAGTCTTCGATCAACAATTGGACCTGATTGGCCGCACTATGGTCACCCTTACGGTTTTCAACGGCGGCAAGCTTGCCGAAGCCGAGGTCAGGCGGGGCTGCGAGCAGCTGACGCGGACGACGGCGGGAGCCCCCAACGAAGCGGAGTGGAACCTGGCCTTCGAGCGGAGCTACCGCACCTGTGTCGGAACGATGCTCAATAAGGAAGTAGATGGAAACAAACCTCCCACCGTCAGCTTGTTTAATCCGTCGGTGGGAGATTTCTTGCTGCGGCGGCATAGCGGCAATTCCCGAACCATGGCCGAGGCGCTTGGCGCGTTAAAATCGCCGTCCGCGCTCCACCATCTTCGGGCGATGCATCGCAATCATCTCATTTCGGATGCCAACTTTGACTCTGTGTGGATGGATCTCGGCCCTCGTTATTTGAGGGATGAGCAAGCCTCACCGGATTTCATCATTTGCCTGACGAGCGAGATCATCGACCGCGATCTGCCGCGTGAATCGCTCGCCGTCGAACTGCAATCGTTGGCGAGACGCTGGCTGCCGTTCGCTGAGAACTCGACTCAGCATGAAGAAGCAGCTCATGTGACCTGCCATTTCCTCGAGAACGCCTGGATCCATCCTGCCGATCCAGGCCTGCTTACTTGGATCCGGGCAGTTATCCAAGACACTGCGCTTGATGAATACTTGGTGCCGGTCTCTGGAGTCATTTCGCTCATTGATGGTGACCTGGCCGAGACCGCCGCGATTGAAATCTCGAATGCCGTCGTAGCGAACTGGAAGGAGAACATTGATGACTATGTGCGGGAAGATAGCGTGGTTTCAGAATACGATAATCCCGACTTCGAGCTAGATCAGGCACGGCGCGCCGTTGAAGACTATGTCGAAAACAGGCTTTCCGACTACAATGTCGAGTTTGGAGGGAAGGAAATTGCCGAAATTGTGGATACTTGCAGTCTTTCCCGAATCTTGCGGGAAAATCAGGACAGGTCCGAAGACTATAGCACACACTCCGGCGGAGGAAGGGTCTCCTCTCTCGGGGATGCCGGTGCGATCGACGATTTGTTCGATCGGACACCTTGAAGCCCGCACAACCTGAAGACGCGACGAACCAAGGCCGAGCCAATGACGTCAGGTCTTGAGGGCGTGTTGCCCAAATCGCCTTGGTGATTGAACGCCATGAGAGGGGAAGCGTCTGAGATCAGTAATATGATGGGACAACATTCCGGGCAGAAGGAGATGTTCAGTTATCAGGTTGATCTTGATCGGCGCATTCGGGCGGATCATCCGCTGCGGACGAGCCAAGGACGTCAGGTCTTGACTCTTGACCAGTCCCAAAGGACTGGCCGCCAGAAATCTTGTTTGTAAACAGTCGAGACCTGACGTCTTCGTGCACACCCTGCCGCCGATTATTCCTGCGCATCCACTGCCGCTGGAATCGCTCTAAGGAGAGCCTGAAAGAGCTGCTCAGACACTCGATCGTATTCCTTCCCATCAGCCCCGTCGAAACCCATGTCGTTCCACGAGCCCATGCCGCCAAATACCCAGGCGGACTGGGCCGCATTCAAGATCGCCGCTGCTTCGCCCTCCAGCAGGCCCTCGGGATACAGATCCCGGTGATAACCTTCAGCCCCGGCTTCGCGTCGCGTGGCGTTGAGTGCCTTCTCAAACATTTCCGTGAACGGTTTCACATCCTTGCGTGAGGAAAAAGCATGGATGTTAACCAACGCCTGCTTCAATTGAGTCATGGCCTCAGCCACCGGTATCGCACCCAAGGACTGCTTGCCCGCATAAACCCGGCGATAGCTTACCCGCCATATCTTACGATCAGTCTGCCTTCTTGATTCATCCACCCGCCAATCCGACAACCATTGTTCATAGGTTCCATCGGAAAACAGGACTTGCATGGTCCAGACCCCACCACCGCCAATAAATCCGGCCATCATCCGATCAGGCGGAGCTGCCTTGTCGTTGGCCGTCACCCACCGTACGCCGATGCGCACCGCCTTTCTCTGCCGCAAATCGGCGAACCATTGTTCTGGAGACGACATCACTCGCCGCTCAGGTGTCCTCAAGCCAAACCACGTCCGCTCCTCCCTCACAAAATCAAGCGACTGACAATATTGCGCGGTCGAGTTCTGCGTGATGAAATCCGTCGGCTTTGCACCGGTCAGAGCCGCGTTGTAGTGGAGAGCAATGGCAACAAGCTGCGCGATTTGTCCGTTCACATATCGCATCTCAAACTTCCCTGTCTCATCAGCAACGGCAAATATCTAAGGCTGGGGCCGAGGTCATCAGACCTGAGCGATCGCTGGTATGAACCGGCATCATGACGATGCGACGGCCGATTCAGGTGCAGCTTCAATCCTGGCCGAGCTTCTTCCCGAAATAGATCACGCCCGGGTCGTGGCGGATGAGGTGCAGGCCGCCCTTCAGGTAGAAATCCCGCGCCCGATGGTTCTTTTCCGCCATGCCGAGATGATAGCCTGGGATGCCCTCGGCGCGGAGCCTGGCTTCGAAAAGCTTGAGCGCCGCCGAGCCCACACCCTGGCCCTGGCCGCGCGGAAGAAAGCAGATGTGCAAGTGCGCCGGGTAGTCGTCGACGAAGTCCGGAAAGGCGGCGTCCTCCTGGATGTACCCGCGGATCCACTTCTCGAAGTCCGTCCACTTCGGATCGGGCGAGCTCCTGGCGTACAATTCCCGGACGGACGGCAGCCATTCCCGGTTCATCCAATCCACATGGCGCCGGGTGTCGGGCGCGGTCACCAGATAGCCGAGGATCCCGCGATCGTCCTCGGCGATCCAGCACCAGGTCGCATCGTGGACGAGGTAGGGGGCGGCATAGTAATGGCCGAAGATATAGGGATCCGTGACCATCGACGACGCATCCTGACCGCAATACGCCGTCCGATGGCAGACGTCGTAAACATAGGGGAGATCAGAGAGCGCTGCCGTCCGGATTTTCATGAGCGTTCAGCCACGTCGCGTGGGGTAAAAGGACCCGCCATCGATGCCGCCCGCCAGTGAATTTGACAACCCCTTATCCGAACCCAATACCGCGCCACCAACGATTCCGGTCCACTGCCCGTCAATTTAGGGCAACCCTGGCCCGACCCCTTCTCCAGGCCTGATCGGTAACGGTTTAGTCCAATGAGCCGGGTTGCTGAAAAGAAGGTCTGGTCCGGGCCTGAATTGAGGGATAGTCGCCAAAGACCGCCTAAGCCGCCCCTGACAAAGGGACCGGCCGATACTCATGGCCGATCTGGGAAATCGGGTAGCTCTGCTTTTTCTGTCCGAAATCTCGACTTGGAGCGCGAATTATCGAAGATCCGTGACTGTTCCTTCGTCGCAGAATCAACCCACGTTTCCATGCAACGCCCTGTCCTTCCCTTCGCGGCCCTTGTCGGCCTGTGCGGTTCGTTGTTTGTCCCGCTTTTTGCCCAACCCAAAGTGGAGGAAGCTCTGCTGGGGCCGTATGATCCTAGCAAGACCCCACCGTCGTTCAGCAGGAATGGCATGCATATAGCAATTCCGGCCGCCAAAGGCAGCCGGACCGTGATTATCGTGGACGGCGTAGAGGGCCCGCGCATCGATCGTATTCAGAATACGGTTTTATTTTCCGACGATGGCCTGCGTCACGCGTATGTGGGCATGGTAGGCACCGAGGCCATTCTCGTGCTCGATGGCAAGGAGGTGGCGCGGCTGCCGGCTGAGCAGGGCATGGCTTCGATTCAAGATCTTGTGTTTTCCCCCCAAGGAAAACGCTTCTGCTACCAGCGGAAGGAAGAGAGGGGTGCCATCAGCCGCCTGGTGATGGATGGACAGATCGGAGAACCCTACCAAAGCATTCAGAACCTGGTCTTCAGTCCGGACGAAACCCGCTTTGCCTACCTCGGGAGCAAAGGGGATGCCACCGGGAAGATGAACCTCGTCGTCGATGGCAAGGACGTGGGTTACCAGGGGGTCAATCCGCAGTTCTCACCGGATGGCCGCACCGTCGTCACCGTCGGGCACACGCCAACCGAGAGCGTATTGTTGATGAACGGCAAGCCCGGCTCACGGGCCAAGAGCATTCGCGGCGTCCATATGTCGAAGGCCGGCGTAAACCTTCTGGTGATCGGCAAAAATCCGGGCAATGCCGACAACGGCGAGTTCATCGGCTCGGGTGGAAAAAAGATCGAAGGCACCGATTGTGACCGGGTAGAGTGGCTGAAATTCAGCCCCGACGGGAAACGTTATGCGGCGCTCTGCTCGGTCGGGGGCGGGGTCAAGTATCTCGTGATCGATGGCAAGAAAGGCGATACCTACGAAGGCATCACCGATTTCAAGTTTTCCGATGATTCCAAGCGGACCATGTTCTTTGGGCGCACCAGCGCCGGCACGTTCCTCGTCATTGATGGCGAGGAGTCGGATGCCTACGTCAACTATCAGCGGCCGTCGTTCGGCGGGGGCGGCAAGCGGGCCGGCTACATCGGCGGCATTGCGGGATCCCGGGCCGTGGATGTGGTCGTCGACGGCAGGATCACGAAACTTAACGGGGGGACCGGTTTGGAATTCAGTCCGGACGGCAACCGGTACGCGGTGATCGCGAGCGATGGCTTTTTTGGCGCGCTCTATCTTGATGGCGTCGAACAACCAGGGGTCACCGTGATCCCGCCGAATAATCCTGCCAGCGACGCGCCTTGGGTGGCGTTCAGCCCGGACGGCAAGCATGTCGCGCATTTTGGCGCCTTGGGGAATGCGCGGGACAAGCGCGGCCTGATCGTCGACGGGAAAATGCTCGGTGGAATGAACGGTTTGTACCGCGCGGCGACCTTCAGTCCAGACGGCTTGCATGTGTTCGCTTTTTCCCAAAACCCAGGGAACGGCAAGGCCTTCGCGCTGCTGGTGGACGGCAAGCCCGTGGTCGTGTTCGACTTCCTGCCCTTCAGCAACGTGGGGGCCCCTGGTCCGGTTTACCCTGCCGCCATGGGCGACGATGGCGTGTTCACCTTCATCGGCGGGCAGGATGGTGTGTTCAAACGCTTTCGCGTGACCGCAATGTAGGCGGGAAGGACGATTGGCGGCGGTTTAGCCCCACGGTGATCCACGGAGGTCATCGCCGGCTAAGCAGAAGACGTCAGGTCCTGACTCTTAAAAAGCCACCGACGATTCCGGCCCACTGTCCGCCAAAGCAGGTCAACCCTAGCCCGACCCCGTCGTCTCGATTCTCGTCGGCGATTAGCCGACACCCCGAAGCCCCTCCCTAGAGCCGATCAGGCGCAGGACCCATCGTAGCGCAGCCGTTAGGCGAAGCATTCGTGGTTAACCTGGCTCGAACGCTGTGGCCGCTGTCCTTCAGATCAGGTGGACCCCAGCCCGGCCCCGTGACCTCACGCGGTGCTGCCTTAGATTATCTAAGTACAGACTTGACCTTGCTTGCTTAGACTATCTAGGTACGCCGCCATGGCCGACAAAAACGAACTTCTTCCAGGCACCCTTGACCTCATGATTCTCCGCATCCTCAGCCGTGGCGAACTCCACGGCTGGGGCATCACCCAGCGCCTGGCCGAGCTCTCGCAAAGCGCGCTCCAGGTCGACGAGGGCTCCCTCTACCCTTCGCTCTACCGCATGGAAGACAAGGGCTGGATCGAAGCCGAGTGGCGCATCAGAGAGAACAACCGCCGCGCCAAATACTATGCCCTCACCCGCTCCGGCCGGAAGCAGCTCGAGAAAGAACAGGAGATCTGGGAGCGCATGAGCGCCATCATCACCCGCGTCCTCGCCACCGCCTGAGCGCCCCCAAGCCGCACCCGCCTGGCCGCACCTCCCGCTTACCCGCCCGTTCGCCCTCCATGAATCTCCTCCGCCGCCTGCGTACCCTTCTCCGCCGTCGTGACACCGAAGCCGAAATGGCCGAGGAAATGCGCTATCATCTGGAACAACGTGCCGCGGAATACGCCGCCGACGGACTCTCCCCGAGCGACGCCCGCCTGGCCGCGCAACGCCGCTTCGGCAACACCGCCGCGCTGCAGGAGCAGGCGCGCGACACCTTCGGCTGGAGCGCGCTGGAGCGCCTGGGCAAGGACCTCGCCTTCGCCGCGCGTCAGCTCGTGCGCTCGCCGGCCTTCTCACTCCTTGCCGTCGTCACCCTCAGCCTTGGCATCGGCGCGACCACCTCGATGTTCAGCCTCGTCAACGGCATCGTGCTCAAGCCGCTCCCCTACCAGCGCGTCGACCAGCTGGAACGCATCTACCGAAGCAACGCGCAAAACCCCGACGGGAACCTCTCGACCGCCGACTTCCTTGCCCTGCGCAAGGCACAGTCGTCCTACGGCGCCGTGGTCGCTTACTCCCTGGGCAGCGCCAGCCTCTCGGAGCCCGGCCAGCCCGCGGAACTCGCCTCCTCGGCGCGCGCCACCGCCGACCTGTTCTCCGTGCTCGGCGTCACCCCGCAACTGGGCCGCGCATTCCACCCCGAGGAGGATCAGCCGGGTCGCGATCGCGTCGTGCTGCTCAGCCCGCGCACCTGGCGCGGCCGCTTCGCTGCCGCGCCCGACATCGTGGGCCGCATCGTGCGCATCGACGGCGAGCCGCACGAGATCATCGGCGTGCTGCCCGAGTCCTTCAACGACTGGCGCTACCTCGGCGCCGTGGATTTCTTCCGCCCGCTCGCGCTCACGCCGGCGGACGCCGCGGACCGGCAGGACCTCCGCCTGCGCGTCGTCGGGCGGCGCGACGAGGCGCTGACGCCCGCCGAAGCCGCCGGATTCATCGCCAGCTTCGGCGAGCACCTCGCGCGGGCATTCCCCGAGGCCAACTCGGGCAGCACCTGGCGCACCGTGTCGCTGCAGAAGGACGCCGCCGGTACCGGCGCCTTCATCGTGCTGCCGATGCTCATCAGCCTCTCCGCCGCCGTCCTGCTCATCGCCTGCTCCAACCTGGCGAACTTCCTGCTCGCGCGCACGATGGCCCGCGCCCGTGAGTTCGCCGTGCGTGCCGCGCTGGGCGCCTCGCGCCTCCAGCTGCTCCGCCCGCTCCTGGCCGAGGCGGTGCTCCTCTCGCTCGCCGCCGGCGGCGGGGCGATCCTCGTCGCCCACTGGTTCCGCGATTGGGCGGCGCTGCGCTCGACCGGGGACAACGGCGAACAGGTCATCTTCACCGTCGACTGGAACGTCATGGGCTGGGCCTTCGCCGCCTCGCTTCTCACCGCCCTCGTTTTCTCGGCCGGCCCGGCCCTGTTCGCGCTGCGCCTCGATCTCAACGTAGCCCTCAAGAGCGGCGGACGCAGCACCACCGGGACTCGCGGCCACCAACGGTTCCGCCAGTTCCTCATCGTTGCCCAGTTCACACTCGCGATGATCCTGCTCGCCGGTGCCGCCCAGTTCATCGTCGGAGTCAACGACGCGCAGAATCGCCGCGCGGGCTGGGAGTCCGCGGCGCTCGCCACCGGTTCGATGCTGCTCCCGGTCGGCCAGTATCGCGGCGATGCCAAGCTCACCGCCTTCCACCGCCTCACCCTTGAACGCCTCGCCGCGCTGCCGGGCGTCGAATCCGTCAGCCTTTCCGCCGCCGCGCCCTTCCTGGACTGGACCGACGTGCGCAAGCTGCTCGTCGAGGGCCAGCCGGTCCCCGTACCCGGCCAGGAACTCGCCGCAATGTTCAACGCCATCAGCCCGCAGTATCTCGCCACTTATGGCACGCGCCTCGTCGCCGGCCGCACGTTAGACTCCCGCGACACCGCCAGCTCCCCGCGGGTCTACCTGGTAAGCCAGTCCACCGCGCGCGCGATCTTCGGCGAGGGCGATCCCATCGGCCGTCACATCGCCGTCGCCGGCGGCGATACCACCCGGTGGGGCGAAATTGTCGGCGTCGTCGCCGACATTCAGAGTGCCGACCCCGAGCCCAACCCCGTCACGTTGCGCGTCTATCCCGCGCTCACCCAGGAGCCCACCCGCACCGTCGAACTCGCCGTGCGCGCCGCCGGCGTGGCCCCGGCCGCGCTCATCGATTCCATTCGCACCACCATGGCCGCACTCGACCCCGATCTGCCGATTGCGCGCCTGGCCACGGCCGACGCATTCATCGCCCGCTCGTTCTACCAGATGCGTTTTCTGCGCGACATGCTCACGGCTTTCGGCGTGCTTGGACTCGGACTGGCCTCGCTCGGCGTCTACGGTGTCATCACCCGCACCAACGCGCAGCGGGCGAGTGAGTTCGCCATCCGCCTCGCCCTCGGCGCATCGCCGCGCGACATTACGCGACTCGTCCTCGGCGCCGGCATTCGCCAGGCGCTGCTTGGCTCGCTGCTCGGCCTCATGGGCGCCTACGCCGTTACCTCGGCGCTCTCCTACGCGTTCCGCGGCGTCCGCGCCAATAACCCGCTGATCCTCGCCGCCACGACGCTGATCCTCATTACGGTCGCGCTCCTCGCCTGCTGGCTCCCCTCGCGCCGCGCCAGCCGCCTCGATGCCATGGCCGCGCTCCGTGCCGACTGAGCCTCTGCAGCCGACAAGCGCCCACCTACTTCGACCAAATCTCCGCGTCCACCTGGCTTGGTGAGTCGGCCTCTGTAGCACGCCAAGCCGTTCGCGTCCTGAGCCGCTTCACCCTGCCTCGCCGGCCTGCGCCGGCCCGGAGCCCCCCTTTTTGCCATGACCAATAGAACCTGCCTACCATCCTCGTCCTTATCACCCTGCGCCGCGCAGCAAACGCTCCCGGCCTCTCACCCGGCCGTTCCGAGCCCACGCCTGGCAAGACTGGCGCCGCGCTCGCTTTCCGCCGTGGTTCGCGAGGTCGCACTCTTTGCCGCCGCGCTCTCCGTCCTCGCCTGTGCCGAGGGGGCCAGCCTGCGCAGCTCCTTCGGCTGTTCCGAAGGCGTCGACCTGAAGGCTTTCGGACAGACCTTTCCCGAGGTCCGCACCCGGGAGAGCGAAGCCTCCTTCGGCGCCGACCTCTGGCAGACGGAGGCCGACCAGGTCTCGCTCACCGTCTCCGCGCGGCGCACGGAGTTGCACCGCACGCTCACGCGTTGGACCGGCCCCGTCGCGCCGCAGGCCGGCCTGAACGCGCAGGGCTACTGGTCCGCGCCGCTGCCGGACAAATTCCAGGATGTGGGCCTCGAGCTCATCTGGCAGCATCGGTTCAGTCCCGAATGGATGCTGATGATCCAGGCGCGCCCCGGCTGGCGAACCGCCGGCACCACCACGCTCGTGAGCGACAGCTTCGGGGCGACCGGCTCCGCCCTCGCGGTGTGGCACTTCAGCGAAAGCCTGCAATACGCCTTCGGCGCGGCGGGCGACAGTCTCGCCAGCGGCTCACAGCGGCTTCTCCCGGTCGCGGGCCTCGACTGGGGCTTCGCCAAGCACTGGCGTTTCTCGCTCGGGGTCCCGCGCACCGGTTTGTTTTGGCAAGTTTCCGAGACGCTCGAACTCGGCCTCGCCGTCGAGGGTGGTTGGAACACCTACTACGTCCGGCAGCGCGACGCCGCGACCTACCCCTACGGCCGCCCGCTCACCGAGACCAAACTGGAACACGTCGAAGCTCGCGCGGGCTTCCAAGCCAACTGGAAGATCAACCAGGCCGTCCAACTCAACCTATCCGCCGGCGTCGTTGGCTTCCGCCGCTTCGAATATCCCGACCGCCACCTCGTGCTGAAATCCGACGGCGCCCACGGTGGGTACGGCTCGCTCGGCCTGACAGTGAACTTCTGACACCTGGACTTGTTTCTTCCCGCTCAAACCAATTCAATCCGCTCCCCTGATCTCATCCCATGCACCCGCTAAACTCCCTGCTCAAGCTTCCCTTGTTACTCTGCGTGCTCGCCCTCCCAGCCCTTGCCGCAGACACGTCCTGCGATTTCCAAGCTGTCGGCGATCCGCGCAACGGTCTGCTCTTCGTTGCCCGGACGCAGCGCAGCGACCTGACCGTGTCCAGCGCTCTCGGGCAATTCCAGCAGATCGCCCTCGACGGCGGCTACGAACTGGGCGGCGAGCTGATTCAGGGCAACAGCGGGCGGCTTTCCTTTCTCCAGGCCTCCAACAGCCCAGCCCTGGTGGTCTGGGTGGATGCCGACAACAGCGGCAACGTGTCGCTCACCATGCAACTGGCCCGCAACCAGAAGGCCGACGTAGCCGGGGTAAAGAAGGAGTTCTGCTCGCTGCTGGGCAAGTTGAAAGGCGGACCCGAGGGCGATGCCGTCGCCGCCGCAGCTCGGAGCCGCTCGGGTCTGGGTCGATTCATCGCGGTCAAGGCCGTGCAGTTCTCCGCCGACCTCAGTCGCGAGGTGAAGCAAGCCCTCAGGGGGCCCGCCTCGAAGGGCAAGCTTAGCCGGGCGCTGATCGGTTCCGGCGCCTACGCCGGCGACGGCGAATACCGGGAGGCATTCGCGCCCCTGCAGGCAAAATACCTGGGACGACAATACGAGATCGATGGGCAGCTCCACGTGGTCAGCCGCGACACGCTCAACCGCGAGATGCGGATCACCTTTCTAGTCACGCCCACGCGGGGCCTGCTGGGCATCCGGCAGGACGCCGAGTACAACAACCTAAACTTTCAGATCAGCTGCACCCTGGCATCCGACCAGAGCCTGTTCTTCTCCACGCTGTCGGAAGGAAACTGGGTGAAGTTGGTGGGCACCGTGACCGCAATCAATCCCGGCGGCATTGAGCTCACCGACTGCCGCCAGGCCAACTGAGCGGCGGCCGGAAGGGATCTGGCTGCGGATATTGATATCTGGTCTGAGCCCAGGGCACCTGGTTGCCCAATTACCCAACCTCTGTCCGTCAAATCAGGTAATCCCCACCCCGACCCCGTCGTCTCGATTCTCGTCGGCGATTAGCCGACGCCCCGAAGCCCCTCCCCGGAGCCGATCAGGCGCAGGACACATCGTAGCGCAGCCGTTAGGCGCAGCATTCGTGGTGAAACCGGCTCGAGCTCTGTGGCCACTGGCGGTCAACCCAGGTAAACCCCGGGCTTTGCAGTTTTCAGTCGTAACCGTAGCTATCCATGCAATCCCGGCCGCCTCCAGTTGGCGCCGTTTGGCTCTCGCGTCCGATAACCCCCTGTGCCCACCCCATTTTGACTCGCGGCATCATCGGCCTCGGGCATTTTCCGATCATGGCTCTCAAGTTGCTCGTTCTCCTGGCGGCAGGTTTGGTTGGCTCCGCCCCGATCGTGTCCTACGCACAGGCCCAGCCGGCCTCGTCCGCCCCGGCCAAGCCGGCCAGTGCTCCGGTGGACGAGCGGGCCAATTTCTTTCCGCCGAAGATGCAAAGTTTCCCGCTGTACGGTGACGCGGCGATACCGAACTCCAAGCCCGGCCCGGACGAGGAATCGGGCGCCGACAAGGGTTGGATCCAGAAAGTCTCGCGGCCCACGATCCAGGTTTATCTGCCCGCCAAGGCCAAAGCCACCGGCGCCACCCTGGTGATCTTCCCGGGCGGCGGCTACGCCGGCCTCACCTACGACTTTGAAGGCACGCAACAAGCCAACTATTTCGTCGATCACGGTATCGCGGCGATGATGGTCAAGTACCGCATCCCGAGCGATCAGACGATGGTCGACAAGTCCATCGGTCCGCTGCAGGACGCCCAGCAGGCGATCCGTTTCGCCCGGCAGCATGCGGCCGAGTGGAATCTCGATCCGGCCCGCATCGGCGCGATTGGCTATTCCGCCGGCGGGCATCTGGCAGCGACGCTGGCCACGCACTTCGACCAGGCCTATGTCGAAAATCCTGATCACCTCAGCCTGCGCCCCGACTTTCTGGTTTTGGTCTACCCGGTCATCAGCATGGATGCAAAGATCACCCACCAGGGCTCACGCGTCGGCCTGCTGGGCGAGCACCCCTCGGAGGATAAAGTCCGGCTTTTTTCCAATGAGCTGCAGGTCACCGCGAACACCCCGCCCACCCTGCTCCTCCATGCCGCCGACGACCGTTTGGTCGATGTCGCCAACAGTGTCGTCTTCTTCGACGCCCTGCGGCACGCCGGCGTCCCGGTTGAAGCGCACCTGTTTCAAAAAGGGCAGCATGGCCTGTTCCTCATGCCGCGTGATCGCTGGCAGGGAGCCATCATGGACTGGCTGACTCAAAACGGGTGGCTCTGGCCGCGGTCCGAAAAATGAGAAGGTAGCCGAACAGGATCAGGCCCTGGAGTCGTTAGCTCCGATCTGCTGTCCGCCAAAGCAAGTCAACCCTGGCCCGACCCCGTAGTCTCGATTCTCGTCGGCGATTAGCCGACACCCCGAAGCCCCTCCCCGGACCCGATCAGGCGCAGGACACATCGTAGCGCAGCCGTTAGGCGAAGCATTCGTGGAGTAACCGGCTCGAGCCCTGTGGCCACCGTCCTTCAAATCAGATGAACCCTAGGCTTTGCCGTTTGCAGTCGCAACACGCTGCTATCCGTTCACTCACGCCCACCTCAAGCGGACACGGCCGGCTCTCTTGCCTTTGCGGCGGGCCACCGCATCCTCGCGGGCAATGAAAACCTCCGTTTGCTTCGCCCTGGCTTGCGCCGTTGTCCTCTTGTCGGCTGGCTGCGGCCGCAACTCCATCGCCCCGGCCTCTGCCCCCAAGTTTGATCTGGCGGCCGCGCGACAGGTGATCGCTGCCAACACCCTGCGGTTTACCCAGGCCCACGTGAAGGGCGACAAGGCCACCATCGACAACATGGTCACACGGGACGCGAAGTGCTATCCGCCCAATGCCGCCCCGGTGATCGGCCGCGACGCCATCGCTGTGTTGAATGCGGAATACATCGCGTATGGCATCAGCGAGTTTACCGAGGTAACGACCGAGTTCTTCGGCAACGAGGAGTTCCTGGTCGATGTCGGCAGCTATGTCATGGTCTACGGCCCCGAGAAGACCCGTGAAACCGGGACCTATGTGAATATCTGGAAACAGGAAGACGGTGTTTGGAAAATATCCACCAACATCTGGAACACCAACACGCCGGCCCCCGCGGCGAAGTAACGGCCGCCGAAAAGGACAGTCCGATGAGTCTGGGCCGAGCGAGGGGGCCAGGGCAGACATTGCTGGCAGGCACATCGGGTCGAGCATGGCCCGTCTCGATCCCTTGCCTCGCGCCGGTCTGGCTCGACGCCGAGCCCGGCAGCTGCTGGCCTCCCGTCATGCTCCGATCTTCCCGGCGATTGCGCGCCGCCTTTCTCCTTACGTCCCTCGTTCTCGTCCTCTTCTCCGGCTGCCGCCCTGGTCAGTCCCCCGCCGAAGCCGGGATCACGAACAAGACCCTGCTGGTCTCGATCGGAGCTGAGGCCGCGACCCTCGATCCGCAACTCAACACCGGCTCCTCCGAGCGCAAGATCATCGATAGCCTGTGGCAGGGCCTGCTGCAGTGGAACCATGACGCCACCGGTTTCCTGCCGGCGCAGGCGGCGTCGTGGGAATTGTCCGACGACGGCCTCACCTACACCTTTCACCTCCGGCCCGACCTCAAGTGGTCCAATGGCGAGCCCGTCACCGCCGACCAGTTCGTCGCCGGTGCCCGCCGCCTGATGTCCCCGCGCCTTGGCTCCGAGATGGCCAGCGAGCATTACAACCTCAAGAACGGCAAGGCGGTGAACACCGGCCAGCTGCCGGTCGAGGCCCTCGGGGTCTCCGCGCCCGACGCCCACACCGTGGTCTACCAGCTGGAACACCGGTCGGTGATCTTCACCGGCAATTTCGTCGGCGCGACCCTTGGCCCCGTGTACGTCCCCGGCATCCTCGCCAAGGGCGAGATCGACAACCCGCTGGTCAACTGGGTCATTCCCGGCGAGGTCGTGACGAACGGGCCCTTCGTGCTGACCGAGTGGAAAGCCAACCAGCATATCACCCTGCAGCCGAATCCCCACTACCACGGCACGACTCGGCTCAAGGAGGTTCGCTTCCTATCCCAGGAGAGTCTCGACACCCAGGATCGCGCCTACCGGGCCGGTCAGCTCCACGTCACCTACGGCATCCCCTCGCACAAGATCCAGCTCTACGCGAAGGCGGGCGACCCCGCCCTCCAGCTCGTGCCGACCGCCGGCCTGCATTTTACCGAATTCAACTCCCGCAAGCCGCCGTTCGACAATCCGCTCGTGCGCCGCGCCTTCTCCATCGCCATTGACCGGCAAAAGTTCGTCGATGCCGTGCTGCGCGGCGGAGAGACGCCCGCCTACGGCGTGATCCTGCCGCGCCCGGGTGGCTACGTCTCCGAGGCGGTCATCCCCAAGAACGTCGCCCTGGCGCGCCAGCTCCTGGCCGAGGCCGGCTACCCGAACGGGGCGGGCTTTCCCCGGGTCGAATACCTCTACAACACCAGCGACAAGAACAAGGAGATCGCCGAGGCCCTGCAGCAGATGTGGCGCTCCGCCCTCAACGTGAACGTCGAACTGCTCAATCAGGAGTGGAAGGTCTACCTCGACTCCATGTACCAGGGAAACTACCAGATCGGTCGACGCGGTCTCACCCCCAGCTCTCCCGAGCCGGCCGACTTCTACCGCTACCTGCGTTCAGACTCCTCCATCAACAGTGGCGGCTTCAAGAATGCGCGCTACGACGCACTGAGCATTGCGGCCGAACAGGAACTCGACCCCGTCAAAGCCGCCGTGCTCTTCCGCGAGATGGACACCATCCTCCTCGAGGAAATGCCCATCATCCCCCTGGCCTTCCGCACCATCGCGCGCCTGGTCCATCCCCGGGTGGAGAACTGGCCGACCAATGTGATCGACCGCGAGGACTGGCACACCGTCGGGTTCACGCCGGATTAGCCCTGTCTCAATCCCAGCAACGGAGCCGGGGTTGCCTGATTGCGATGCTCCCACACACACCCCGCCCTGGCGGGCACCCGTTCGGCTGAGCTCACGGCCTCGGCCCTCTTCCTAAAGGGGATTTCCGGACCAGTTGACTGGGTCCCCTCTAGGGAGAGGGGTGGCGCGAAGCGTCGGGGTGCGTCGGGCTGGTACGCGAGCATGAATAGGCTTCGTGGTTTGCGGTTGCTGTCCGTCAGGCGATCAGCCGATGCCCCGAAACCCCGCCCCAGAGCCGATGAGGCGCAGGTCACAGGGGAGCGCAGCCGTTAGTCGCAGCATTCGGGGTTAAAAGAAGATCCGGGATTTGGTCCGCAAGAGGCGATCCAAGAGGATCAGGCCTTGGGGTTTGGTCGAGCACCTGTCAGTCAAACCTGGACAAGCTCTTGGTGCGCCCTTGCGGATCGGTTGAACGTGCACTTATTCAACTTATCTGATGAAAACCAAATCTTCCCGTGGCCCTGCCCTGGCCCGCGCCAGCGGCGTATTCAAAATTGGCGGCGACTTGCCCGTGTACCGCCTCGGCTTCGGCGCCATGCGGGTCACTGGGCCGGGCATCTGGGGCGAGCCCAAGGATCCCGCGGCCGCGCGCCGGCTCCTGCGCAAAGTGGTGGACCTGGGCATCAACCTGATCGACACCGCTGATTCCTACGGTCCCGAGGTGAGCGAGCGCCTGATCGCCGAGGCCCTGCATCCTTATCCGCGGGGCCTGGTCATCGCCACCAAGGGCGGACTGACCCGCTCCGGGCCGGAGCAATGGCATCCGGTGGGTCGGCCCGAGTATCTCCGGCAATGCGTGGAGCTCAGCCTCCGGCGGCTGAAGCTCGACTGCATCGACCTCTACCAACTGCACCGCATCGACCCCCGGGTGCCGGCCGCCGAAACCTTGGGGGCCTTGAAGGATCTCCAGCAGGCCGGCAAGATC
>Ga0208117_100188_pt1 | contig 31884 bp, 25 predicted proteins | sample LakWasMet26_LOW6_2_FD_183870 | JGI IMG/M metagenome (GOLD analysis project Ga0208117, IMG submission 183870) | Freshwater sediment methanotrophic microbial communities from Lake Washington under simulated oxygen tension - Sediment Metagenome... | ecosystem: Environmental > Aquatic > Freshwater >...
CTGCTTGACGGCGCCCGGGAATTGGTTGATCGCCGGCGACCTTGCGGGCGTCGTCAAGCGACGCCCCTACACACACCAATTGGTGGAGCGAGAATGAGAGCCAAAGGACAGCTCTGCTGCATGAGTCCGGCTTGATAGAAGGGAATTCTTAAATGCATTGCTTGATTCCCCTCTATGAAGAGGGGTGGCGCGCAGCGACGGGGTGTGTAAGCTCCGAAGACAACCGTACCCACTGCGCCGGGTCGCTCGCACTCCAATTGATCAGCAGTGGAGACGCGGCGACTCGCCGGGCTGCCTTACTTCCCCGCCGGCCGGAAACCCTTCACCGTCACGATCACGGCCGCGATGGCTTCATCCGACAACTCCTTCCCGAAGGCGGGCATGACCAGAACTCCGGCGGCGTTCTGCTTGCCCTGCCTGATCTGCCGCTCGATCTCCGCGTCGGTCAGTTTGCTCTCCCTCAGATCGTGGGCCTTGAGCTTCTTGCCTTGGGGCGTTTTTGCCCGGCCGTCCAGACCATGGCACGCGGCGCAGTTGTTCTCGAAGACCTCCCGACCATCGACGGCAGCCCAAGCTGTCATCCCTGAAAGGAGAAACAGAATGCAGCCCAGAGCGACGACGCGCGGTTTCATGTTCGTTTCGACCGATCGGTGAAATGATTCCTACTTTAGCGCCGAGAAATCCGTCGGGGTCAGAAACACTGAATCCGGCGACTTGGCGAGGAGCTTGCCGCTCGCCTCGGACGCGTCGCGGGCCTTGACCCAATCGGAGTCGGCTCGGAAGGCGTCGAAGGACTTCTTTGCCGCCTCGACGCTTGCGTGAGCGAGGAGATAGACGAGCGTCTGGCCCGCACCCTTGTCGGCATCGGTCGGGTGCGTGTAGAGGACATTGATCATGCCGTGCTTGGCGAAGAGGGCGACGGTGTGGACGCGGAAACGGGCATCGAGCGCGTCGAGTTTGCCCTCATTGCAGGTGTAGGTGCGGAGCTCAAAGACATGTCCGCCCGTGAGCGCCGGGATCGACGCGGGGGTGTAGTCGGTGGCCTCGAGGAACGTGGAGTCCACTTTCCGCACGATCTTGCCGTTGACCTCGCTGGCCTTGGCGACGGCCTGCCACTCGGGATCAGCCCCGAAGGCCTTCCAGGAAATCTTGGCGGCGTCACGGCTGGCGTGGCGGAGGACATAGTAGAGTTTGTCCTGATCCTTCTCCTCGACCGGCAGCCAGTAGCCGACGTTGGTCATGCCATGTTTTTCAAACAGGGTGCAGGTGTGCTCGCGGAAGCGGGTCAGCAGATCGGGCATCTTGCCGGGGTGCGTGTAGTAGATGCGCAGTTCGTAGACGGGAGCAGCGTCTGCCGCCGACCGGCCGGCCGTGGCGAGGGTGCAGAGCAGAAGCAGGGACAGGAGTGATTTCATGGGGGTTTGAGCGGGGAGAACGGAGCGGAGGGCAAGGAGCCAGAGCAAAGCGCCGGGCACGGGGCAACCGGAGAGAACTTTATTATCCAGGGAATGCCAAGGCTGGGTTATGCAGAAGGAACACGGCGGAAAGGGCCGCACGGAGTTTTGCCGAGGGGCGCCAGGCAGGAGAACGATCATGCTGGGCTCGAGACCGAATCATAGGAGCACTCCCCGTTTCAGCCGAACAGCTCGCGCGGCCCATACCCCCGCCCTCCCGCCTACGGCTGTTTGACCGCGTCAACGACGGCTTGGAAGGCCGGCTTGGGCTTCCCTGCCCGGTCGAAGAGCAGCGGGTGATTGGTGCGTCCGCGCACCGGCCAGTTGTTGAGCCAGCTGTCGCCATCGGTCACCCCCCAGAAGGTCACGCGTTCGACGACGTCCGCGTGCTTGAGGAACAGGGCGAAGATGTCGGCGTAACGCTTGGCCAGCTTCGCCTGAATCTCAGGTGGCAGTCCGGCGGTGTATTGGTCGATGTCCGGCGTGCGTTCCTGACGCGTGGAAATCTCGGCACCACTGACGCGACGGGGCAGCACCTCGATGTCGAGTTCCGTGAAGTGGACCTTCACGCCGGCGTCACGAAGCGCGACGATGCTGTGCTCAATCTCCGCGAGGGTCGGGGTCTCGAGCCGCCAGTGCGCCTGCGAACCGACCGCGTCGATGCGCAGCCCTTTGGCGCGGAGGTCGTGCACCAGCTTCACCACCGAAGCGAGTTTGCCCGGGGCCTCCATGTTGTAGTCGTTGTAAAGCAGCGCGACCGAGGCAGGGAGTTCTTCCTGGGCGATCTTGAAAGCCTCAGCGACCCAATCATCCCCGACAATCCGATGGAACGGACTGGCGCGCCAGGGACCCTCGTCGAGGATCGCTTCGTTGACGACATCCCAGGCGTCCGTCCGGCTCCCATAGAGCTTGGCCACGTGCCGGACCCGCTCGCGCATGCGCTGCAACAGCAGCTCGCGGGAGGCCGGCCCGCCCTTGGCGTCCTCGAACACCCACGACGGCGTCTGGGAGTGCCAGAACAGGCAGTGCGCGAGGATGTATTGATGGTTGGCCTTGCCGTAGGCGAAGAACGCCTCGGCCGCCGCCTCGTTGTACACACCTGGTTTGGGGTTGTAGGGACCCCATTTGAGGAGATTGGTCGGCGCGATGGAGTCGAAGTGCTTTTCGACCAGCGGACGCAGCCGGTGATCGGACTGGAGGGCGACATCGGCGTTGATCGCCGCCCCAATAAGGAACTTGCCGGCGTAGAGTTCCTTGAGTGCCGGCACCGCATCGGCGGCCGTTAGGTTGGCGATGGCCAGGCAACCCAGCGTAAGGGAAAGGAGGAGATTTTTCATGGGGTACAGACCACCGAAGCCATCCTAGGACGAAAAACAAGGGGAGTTCCGTGCGAACTAAAGCGCAACGGCCCGGCCACATTGAGGAGCTGCGCCCATTCCGCCAAGGCCAGACGCTCGAATGGCGTCAATGGACACAGATTCGGCACAAGCGAAGGCGTGGACTTCGATCGCAGCGGGACCCGATGACAAAGTAGCTCCACACTGTCTAGTTCCCACCTCAACTTAAACGCTCGACTTCAACATATCCGGATAACTGCCGTCTTGCCCTTGGGCCGCCGGGGCGCTTCGCTTACGACTTCGTCGGGCCAGCCGGTCACTAAGGAATACCCTGCTTTTTCGTAATAAGGAAAGCTATGTTCTGCTCCCACCCCACCCGGTCCGTTCTGTGTCTCGCGGGCGTTACCGCCCTGCTATTGATCAACCCCGGTTTTGCCGAGGTGTCAACGCAGCCTCCGTCATTTACCGCTCCGAATGAGGCTTCGGTGCTGCTCAACGATCTCGAAGCCCGGGCACCCAAGGACTGGAAGAGTCTGTCTCTATTTCCGGAATTCAATGCCGAGATCGTCCGTCTGGTGGGTTCTAATCTGTTAAAGTCCGGATCGGATTATTTGCGCGTCGCAAAACTCCTGGAAATGGATCTTGGGTCCTACCGCACCATCCGGGTGCGCTACGAATCGCTGCTGACGGCCGTCGCCAAAGGCGAACCCGATGCAGAATCCGGCTTGCCTTTATCATGGGATTTTCTGCTGCACAGCCTTGGCCGGCCCCTACGGATCGACACCGTCGGGAACAGCGCGGCCAATCCCGAATTCTTCGAGCTCGACCCTGCGCCTGACTGCATCCAGGCGCTGCTGCGTGACCCCACCGGAGCGAGAGCCCAAGTGACGCTGGCTGCCGACAACCCCGAGATCCTTGCCCTCCGCGATGCCGACCAGGCAATCCGTCAAGCCGACTGGAGCAAACGGACCGACGAACAGCGCAAAGCCGACAGGGCGAGCGATCTGCAACGCTTGGCCCGCATGCGCGAGATAATCGCCGCCGGTGAACTACGCACGGCCGCCGATTTTGCACGCGCCGCACTCGTCATGCAGCACAGCGCCCGATTCGCCGGCTTCCAACTCGCCCACGAACTTGCCGTGTGCTCGCTGTTGCTCGGCGACCGCCAGACCGGTCGCTGGTTGGTTGCCGCCACCTACGACCGCATGCTCGGGTCCCTGGGTCACGACCAGCGCTTCGGCACCCAATATGGGCCCGGTGGCCTACAACCGATGGATGAAACGGGCATCTGTGACACGCAGCGCCTGGCCCTCGGTTGCCCAACTCTCGCCGATGCCCGGAACCGCAACAACCAGCTCCCTCCGCGCCTCTCCGACCAGAATTACACGGTGAATGACCCCGTGAACAAGGTCAGCGCCACTTACCCCGCCGGCTGGAAACTGGTGCGTAGTTCAGTGGTCGGAGCCAAGGCAACATCCATCCGCTTCAGTCATCTCGACTATCCGAAGATCACCCTCAACCTGTACTACCGCATGGAAGCCTTCCCGCCAGTTCCGGCCGGCCCGGAAGCGACCCTGCGGCAGCAGGCGGTCGCCAAGGAGTTGGACCGCAGGGAGAGCCTGCCCGATTATCGGAACGTTCCGGAGAGCTTTCGCTATCGTGAGGTGGCCGACCGGCCCATTTTGAGTTGGATCGCGCGCTATGCGCAAGACGGCCAGCCCCTCGAAGAACTCCTGATCCGGATCGCCGGTCAATCCAGCAACGCGTTGATCTTCTTGCAAGCCCCACGCGAGACGGTCGAGGCGTTGCGCCCCTCCGTCGAAGCCATGGCCGACACTGTACAGGTTCCGTGAACGAAGATTGGCGAAACTTGTGTGGATATCGGTGTTTAATCGAACTCCTGGCGCCCTGCAGATGTTCTGCGGGCGACCTCGACTTGTCTGTCCGACTGGGCGAACAGCTCGCACGTAGAGCGCGTGTTGTTTGGGTCAAGCTTCCGACTTCAACTCCCCGAGGGGTTGCCCCCTTGGTGAGGCATCAGACGCTATTATTGGTTCGCAAAATTCAGCGGGATTGGCGGGCGAGAGCAGGACTGCGCGGAACGGCGTCCGCGCCCTACCCTCCGCTCCGGACATCTGTGTCAATCCGGGCCCATCTGTGGTCAAAATGGCTTGGCCTCAGATTCGGTCGTTCAAATCCAAGGTTGAATCCCCTCTTTCCCCGGCTACCTTGCAGGCATGAGTACGGTGCAGGAAATCGAAAACGCGATCAGCCGGCTTTCCCCCGAGGAGATGCGTCTGGTGCGTGACTGGCTTGAAAACCAGCTCGAGGACCAGCTGCCGATTACCGATGAATTCAAGGGCCGCATCGAGAGTTCCGAACGTGAAATGGCGTCAGGCCAGCGTCCGCGCACTCGAGCCACCCCTGAATGAGCCGAGCGCTGCAGATCTACTACACCGCGTTCGACGAGGCATTCGCGAAGCTGCCGGACAATGTCTGCCGTCGAATCGAGGCAGCCCTTGATGACATGGGCCTGAGTTTGAGCACCTATCCTCATTATCGCATGACCGGAGGGAATCGCTATCGTCTCCGCGTCGGCGACTACCGGATCATCTATAATTTCGATCCTTCGAGAAATGAGATCCACCTCCTGGCCGTGGGCCATCGGAAGGAGATCTACAGGTGAGATGGGCGTGTTGAGCATTTGCGCCCTTCTGTGGTCAGACGGATTGAGCAGACCGGCGCGGAACGGCGTCCGCGCCCTACCCTCTGGGATCTCTTTGGCCTCTGTGTTAAAGGGATCGGGATCGATCTACACACCCCGCCCTGCGGGTACCCGTTCGACTGGGCTCACGGCCTTGGCCCTCTTCATAGAGGGGAATGATGACAATCAGGCCCGCAGGGACGCGGGCGCTTCAGGGGGCGCCGGTGGAGCGGTGAAGAGTTAGGAGTTAGGAGTTACTTGGATCGAGACCCCAATAACCCATAACTCTTAACCAATAACGGGGGACAAAGTTTAAGGCAGATCCGTGCTGCCCATCAGGTAGCGGTCGCACTCACGGGCGGCGCCTCGGCCTTCGTTGATCGCCCAGACCACGAGAGACTGGCCTCTCCGGCAGTCGCCGGCGGCGAAGACGCCCTTGAGGCTGGTCGTGTACTTCTCGTGCTCGGCCTTGATGTTGGAACGGGGATCGGTCTCGAGACCAATGTCCTTGATCAAAGCCTGTTCGGGTCCGAGGAAGCCCATGGCGAGAAGGACGAGCGTCGCGGGACGCGTCTTCTCGGTGCCGGGGATCTCCTGCGGGACGAACTGACCCTTCTCGTTCTTGCCCCACTTGATCTCGACGGTGACGAGTTCCTTCACATTGCCCTGCTCGTCGCCGATGAACTTCTTCACCGTGGTGAGGTAGATGCGCGGATCGGCGCCGAACTTGGCGGCGGCCTCTTCCTGGCCGTAGTCCATCTTGTAGGTCTTGGGCCACTCGGGCCAGGGATTGTCGGCCTGGCGCTCCATCGGCGGCTTGGGCAGGATCTCAATCTGGAGAATGCTCTTGGCGCCATGGCGCATGGAGGTGCCGACGCAGTCGGTGCCGGTGTCGCCGCCGCCGATGACGACGACGTCCTTGCCCTTGGCGTGGATGGGGCACTTGGAAGCGTCACCATTGAGCACGGCCTTGGTGTTGGCGGTGAGCAACTCCATGGCGAAGTGCACGCCCTTGAGCGAACGACCCTCGATGGGCAGATCGCGCGGGTGCGTGGCACCGGTGCAAATGACCGTGGCGTCGTACTCGTTCTGGAAGGTGGAGGGATCGACGTTGTCCTTGTCGCCCGTGCCGACGCTGGCATTGCAGATGAACTTGATGCCTTCCTGCTCCATGAGCTTGATGCGGCGCAGGACGACCTCCTGCTTGTCGAGCTTCATGTTGGGAATGCCATACATGAGGAGTCCACCCGGGCGGTCGGCGCGCTCGAAGACCGTGACCGTGTGACCGGCGCGGTTAAGCTGGGCGGCGGCCGAGAGACCGGCGGGGCCGGAGCCGATGATGGCGACCTTCTTGCCGGTGCGGACCTTGGGGGCCTCGGGATTGACCCAACCCTCTTCCCAGCCGCGATCGGTGATGGCGGCCTCGATGTTCTTGATGGTGACCGGCGGATTGTTGATGCCGAGCACGCAGGAACCTTCGCAAGGCGCGGGGCACACGCGGCCGGTGAACTCCGGGAAGTTGTTGGTCTTGTGCAGACGATCGAGCGCCTCATGCCACAGGCCGCGGTAGACGAGGTCGTTCCACTCCGGGATCAGGTTGTTGATGGGACAACCCGACGCCATGCCGCTGATGATCTTGCCGGTATGGCAGAACGGGACGCCGCAATCCATGCAGCGCGCGCCCTGGGTGCGGAGTTTCTTCTCCTCCATGTGGTGGTGGAACTCCTTCCAGTCCTTGACGCGTTCGACCGGCGTGCGGTCGACGGGAAGTTCGCGGAGATATTCGATGAAGCCGGATGGTTTGCCCATGGGAGGTTTGAGTGAGCGGTAAGCGGTGAGCAGTGAGCGGGTGGCTGCGGGCGGGTTAGTTGCCGCCGACGCGGGAGGTGTCCTTGGCGTTTTCCTCGAAGGCGGCGAGCAGGGCTTCGTCACCGGTGAGGCCCTGGGCCTGGACGCGTTCGATACAGGCGAGCATGCGCTTGTAGTCCTTGGGCATGACCTTCACGAACTTGGGCAGGAGGGACTGCCAGTTGGCGAGGACGTGCTTGGCGTGCGGGCTCTTCGTGTATTCGACGTGCTTCGCGATGAGCGCGCGGACCTCCGCGATCTCGGCGGGCGACTCGAGCTTCTCGAGGCCGACCATGGCGAGATTGACGTCCGGCGCAAAGGTGCCGGCCTCGTCGAGGACGTAGGCGACGCCGCCCGACATGCCCGCCGCGAAATTGCGGCCGGTGCTGCCGAGGATGACGACGCGTCCGCCGGTCATGTATTCGCAGGCGTGGTCACCCACGCCTTCGACGACGGCGTTGACGCCCGAGTTGCGGACCGCGAAGCGCTCGCCGGCACAGCCGTTGAGGTAGACCTCGCCGGCGGTCGCGCCGTAGAGGGCGACGTTGCCCACGATGATGTTGTCCGTGGCCTTGTACGTGGCGTTGGCGGGCGGGTAGATGATGATCTTGCCGCCGGAAAGCCCCTTGCCGACGTAGTCGTTGGCGTCGCCCTCGATGGAGAGGGTGAAGCCCTTCGTGACGAAGGCGCCGAAGCTCTGGCCGGCCGAGCCCTTGAAGCGGAACTGGATGGTGTCCTCCGGCAGCCCCTTGGCGCCGTACTTCTTGGTGACCTCGTAGCTGGTGATGGTGCCGACGACGCGGTTGACGTTGCGGATGGGGAGTTCGGCCACGACCTTCTCGCCGCGCTCGATGGCCGGCTGGGCCAGCTCAAGCAGCGTCGTGAGGTCGAGGGATTTGTCGAGACCGTGGTCCTGCTTGATCTGGCAGAAGCGGCCGACCTCGGGCCCGACCTCGGGCTGATAGAGGATGTTGCTGAAGTCCAGGCCGCGGGCCTTCCAATGGTCGACCGCCTGACGCGGCTCGAGACGCTCGGTGTGACCGATCATCTCCTCGATGGTGCGATAACCCAGCTGGGCCATGAGCTCGCGGACTTCCTCGGCGATGAACTTCATGAAATTCACGACGTGCTCGGGCTTGCCGGCGAACTTCTCACGAAGACGCGGATCCTGCGTGGCGACACCGGCGGGGCAGGTGTTGAGATGGCAGACGCGCATCATGATGCAGCCCGTGGCGACGAGCGGCGCGGTGGCGAAACCGAATTCCTCGGCGCCGAGCAGCGCGGCGACGACGACGTCGCGGCCGGTCTTGAGCTGGCCGTCGGTCTCCACCGCGATGCGGGAGCGCAGGTTGTTGAGGACGAGGGTCTGGTGGGTCTCGGCGAGACCGAGCTCCCACGGGAGACCGGCGTGCTGGACGGAGGTGAGCGGCGAGGAGCCGGTGCCACCGTCAAACCCGGAGATGAGCACGACATCGGCGTGGGCCTTGGCGACGCCGGCGGCGATGGTGCCGACGCCGACCTCGGCCACGAGCTTCACGCTCACGCGGGCGTGGCGGTTGCTGTTCTTGAGGTCATGGATGAGCTCCGCGAGATCCTCGATGGAATAGATGTCGTGGTGCGGCGGCGGGGAGATGAGTCCGACGCCCGGGGTGGTGCCGCGGGTCTTGGCGACCCACGGATAGACCTTGGTGCCGGGCAGCTGGCCGCCCTCACCGGGCTTGGCGCCCTGGGCCATCTTGATCTGGAGCTCGCGCGCGCTGGCGAGATACTCGCTGGTGACACCGAAGCGGCCGGCCGCGACCTGCTTGATCGCGGAGCACTTGGAGTCGCCGTTGGCCATGGGGACGAAACGCTCAGCGTCCTCGCCGCCCTCGCCCGTGTTGCTCATGCCGCCGATGCGGTTCATGGCGATGGCGAGGGTCTCGTGGGCTTCCTTGGAGATGGAGCCGTAGGACATGGCGCCCGTCTTGAAGCGCTTCATGATCTTCTCGATCGGCTCGACCTCCTCCAGGGGGATCGGGTCGTTGAACTTGAAGTCGAGCAGGCCGCGGAGCGTGGCCACGTTCTTGGAGGTCTCGTTGACGAGCTTCGAGTAGTCCTTGAAGGTGGCGTAGCTGCCGGTGCGCACGGCCTTTTGCAGGCGGTGGATCGACTCCGGGTTGAAGAGATGAAACTCGCCGTCGTTGCGGTACTGGTACTGGCCGCCGACCGGCAGCACGTGGCCGTTGACCTCGCGGTCCGGGAAGGCAATGCGGTGGCGCGTGAGCACCTCCTGGGCGATGACGTCGAGGCCGATGCCGCCGACGCGCGAAGGGGTCCAGGTGAAGTAATGGTCGATGACGTCCTGGCGGAGACCGACAGCCTCGAACACCTGGGCGCCGCGATAACTCTGGATGGCGGAGATGCCCATCTTGGAGGCTACCTTGATGATGCCCTTGGAAGCGGCCTTCACCATGTTCTTGCACGCTTTCGCGTGATCGATGCCGGTGAGCATGCCGTCCTGGATCATGCCGTCGATCGTCTCGAAGGCGACATAGGGATTGATGGCGCTGCAGCCGTAGCCGATGAGCAGGGCGAAGTGGTGCACCTCGCGGGCTTCACCGGTCTCGAGCACGATGGAGATGCGCGTGCGCAGGCCCTCGCGGATCAGGAAGTGATGCAGGCCGGCGACGGCGAGCAACGCCGGGATCGGCGCGAAGTCCTTGGTGACGCCGCGATCGGAGAGCACGAGAATGGTGCATTCCTCGTCCTCAATCATGCGACGGGCGATGTGGGAGATCTCCTCCATGGCCTTGGCCAGACCCTTTTCGCCGCGGGTGGCGCGGAAAAGGATGGGCAGCACGCCGACCTTGAAGCCGGGCTGGTCGAGGCGGCGGATCTTGGCGAACTCCTCGTTGGTGAGCACGGGCCACTTCAACTCGACGCGGCGGCAGGCCAGCGGATCGGGGTTGAGCAGATTGCCCTCGGAACCGAGGCGGGTCTCGGCGGAGGTGACGATCTCCTCGCGAATGGAATCGATCGGCGGATTGGTGACCTGCGCGAAGAGCTGCTTGAAATAGTCGTAGAGCAGGCGCGGCTTGTTCGAGAGAACCGCGAGCGGCGTGTCGTTGCCCATCGAGCCGATCGCCTCGACGCCGTCGCGGGCCATCGGGGCAAGGATGATGCGCTGATCCTCAAAGGTGTAGCCGAACGCGATCTGCCGGTGCAGCAGCGTGTCGTGGTCGGGCGCCGGCACGGCGGGTGCGGCGGGCAGGGCCTCGAGCTTGATGAGATGCTCGTTGAGCCACTGGCGGTAGGGACGGTCGCCGGAGAGCTGCTTCTTGATTTCGGCGTCGGGGATGATGCGGCCCTCGACGGTGTCGACGAGGAACATGTGACCGGGCTGCAGGCGGCCCTTCTCGCGGATGGACTCGGGCGGCAGATCGAGCACACCGGCTTCGGAAGCCATGACGCAGAGGTCGTCGTGAGTGACGTAGTAACGGCAGGGACGCAGGCCGTTGCGGTCAAGCACGGCGCCCATCTGGCGACCGTCGGTGAACGCGATGGCGGCGGGACCATCCCACGGCTCCATGAGGCAGGAGTGGTATTGGTAGAAGGCCTTGCGGGCGTCATCCATCGTCTCGTGGTTGGACCACGGTTCGGGGATCATCATCATCATCGCATGCGACAAGGGGCGCCCGGCGAGCACGAGGAGCTCGAGGGTGTTGTCGAACATCGACGAGTCGGAGCCGTTGGGGTTGATGATCGGGAGGATCTTCTCGATGTCCTCGCCAAAGAGTTCGCTGGAGAACAGGGCCTGGCGGGCGTGCATCCAGTTGATGTTGCCGCGGAGCGTGTTGATTTCGCCGTTGTGCGCGATGTAGCGGTACGGGTGCGCGCGGTCCCAGCTCGGGAACGTGTTGGTCGAGAAACGCGAGTGCACCAGGGCGATCGCGGTGTCCATCGACGGGTGCATGAGGTCCGGGAAATAACGCTCCAGCTGCTCGGTCGTGAGCATGCCCTTGTAGACGATCGTCTTGGAGGAAAGGCTCGGGATGTACCACGTCTCGGCGCCCGAGTAGGTGGACGTGCGGATGAGCGCGTAGGCGCGCTTGCGGATGATGTAGAGCTTCCGCTCGAAGGCAGCCTCGTCGGCGGCGTTGGCTCCGCGGCCGATGAAGACCTGACGCATGAAGGGTTCGGCGGACTTGGCGGTCTCACCCAGCATGGAGTTGTCGGTCGGCACGGTGCGCCAGCCGAGCAGCACCTGGCCCTCGGACTGGATGATGCCGGCGAAGACTTCCTCCAGCTTGCGACGGGCGGTGGGATTGCGCGGGAGGTAGACCAAGCCGGCGCCGTACTCGCCCTCCGCGGGCAGGTTCAGGCGGGTGGACTTCTTGGTGACCTCGGCAAAAAACTTGTGGGGCAGCTGCAGGAGAATGCCCGCGCCGTCACCGGTGTTGACCTCGGCGCCGCTGGCGCCGCGATGGTCGAGGTTCTTCAGCACCTGCAGACCCTGTTGCAGGATCTGGTGGGTGCGGCGACCTTTCATGTCCACCACGAAACCAACGCCGCAGGCGTCGTGCTCAAACCAGGGATCGTAGAGGCCCTGCTTGGCGGGCCGGCCGGAGAGGTCATTCGGATTGGACATGGGAAAGGGAGTTGAACCGGACATCAGGGCGATAGAGGGCGAGGGCTAGTGGTGGAGGATTCCTTGAACGGGAGGCGCAAGAAGGAGTGAGACGGTGTGGTTCAGGCGGGGCAGGTTCCGCAAGAAACCCCCGCTTGGGTCGGGCGGCGGCCGCAATCGGCCAGACCAAGAACAACGCAAAAACCAATGCCGGGCCAGCTGACGGCAGAATGGAATCGGGAAGGTTGGGTGGTGTTGGACCGGAATTGGCTCACAAGTTTGGTATGTCGAGGGTCAATAAACGCGCAGCTGAACGCGCTCTGGCAATAGTCTTTTTTCATATGGGGGCAGGTCGGCTTGCACAGGTGGCCCCGGCAGAGAGGAACACAGATTCGGAACCAACCGGCGAAACCTGTCATAAGCGCGTTTCGGGCCAAAATGAGGGCAAAAACCACGGGGCGAAACCGGCGAAAGCCTCTCGGCCGCCGGAACGTAAAAGCCCGCTTCGTCGCCGGCCCCGCCTGTGAGCAGGCGGCCAAGGTGCCGGGATTTGGTGCTCCTTCAATATTTTGTTTGCTATGCCTCAGGCCTTGCGGTCTTTTGGCCGCTCTTCAGTCGGAAATCGGGACGTAGCTTAGCCTGGTAGAGCGCTTGCTTCGGGAGCAAGAGGTCGAGAGTTCGAATCTCTCCGTCCCGACCATTTCCGATCCGCGCCAAGCGCGGAATTTGCAGGCAGTAAGCCAAGGCAAAACGCATCCGGGGTTTACACCCGAAGCTGGCATTCAGCCGACAAGCACCGGGCACACGCGTCCGGCAGTCATTCGATCCAACGCAATTTCCCGACACCGGGATATCCGTTTCGATGAATCCGGATGCCCGCGCTGATGGCCAACAGCCTGCTTGGGGGATGGCCTTGGGTGAGCATGCTCGCTCCCACCAATCCCGATGTGTCTTCCGCCTCAGACCGAGAGGAACGGGTTGAAACGGCGCTCGTTGGCCGCCGTGGTCAGCGGGCCGTGGCCGGGCGCGATGACCGTGTCGTCGGCCAGCAGGGCCATGACGCGTTGCGAGTGCTTGAGCTGGCGCTGGCAGCAAAAGTAGCCGCCGCCCAGGGAGCCGGCAAAAATCAGGTCGCCGGAAACAAACACGGCCGGGGCCTGAGGTTGGGCGAGCGAGCGCACGAGGTAACAGTTGTGGGCATCCGCATGGCCGGGGGTGCTGAAGGCGGTGATGGCGAGGCCGGCGCATTCGACCGTCTGCCCCTCCCCCAGCCCGCGGCATTCCGGCCAGCGACCGTTGGCCGGACCGTGGAAACGGCCGAGTTCGGACTCGCGCAGCACCACTTCGAGCCCGCCGATGTGCTCCGCTTCGTAGTGCGTGATGAACACCGCTTCCAGACGCTGGATCCGGGCAGGCCAGGCACGGTGGAGTTCAGCGTGGCTGGCACCGGTGTCAAAGAGCACGGCGCTATCCCCTCCGGTGGAAATCAGGTAGGCGTTGGCCACGCCGATGCCATAGGGCATGCGCAGCGGAAATAGGCAGAATGGCAGGCCAACCGGGTCCGGCAGCGGGTAATTGCCCAGCGCGAGGGCGTTGAGGCCCACCTCGTTGAGATTGAGCGTGTGCGCCAACCGGGCCAACTCGGCCTGGGTAAGGTCCGGCCGGTAGTCGATCGCGTCCTTCAGCCGGCTAAGTTCGATTCCGGTCGCAGCCGCCAGGCTCTCGACGGACAACGGTATGTTGCGGGCAGCCTTTTCCAGGACGTCACCCAGTTCGTCTTCAAGGGCGGGTTTGGCGGTGGAAGGCGTCATGGCAAAAGCATTAAGCAGCAAGGGCACCAAAACTGAAAGGATGAAGCGTCCTGACTGTTCTAGAGGGGGGAAACGGAACTGAAGGTTGGGCTCCCGCCCAACCGCGGTCGGCCGGAAGGCCGACCCTCCACTGCTGAGTCCTTCCAACTGCACGGATAAAAGGAATTCCCTTCCCGCCGGGATTCTCTCACGTTTTCCGCCCATGGACGCCGTTCAACAAGAGGTCACCGACATTTTCATCCGCACCAAGGCGCTGCTGCAGGGGCATTTCGTGCTGCGCTCGGGTCTGCACAGCGGGCACTTTTTCCAGTGCGCGCAGGTGTGTCAGGACATGCCGGCCGTCGAGCGCCTGGGCGCGCTGCTGAAACAGAAGCTGGGCGGTCTGGCCTACGACACCGTGCTGGCGCCCGCGATGGGCGGCCTCGTGGTCGGTCAGGAGGTGGCCCGCCAGTCAAAGTGCCGGTATATTTTCGCGGAGAAGGAAAACAACGTGCTCGTCCTGCGCCGGGGCTTCACCTTCAAACCCGGCGAGAAGGTGCTCGTCGTTGAGGATGTGATCACGCGCGGTGGCCGGGTGCAGGAGTGCCTGGATATCGTGAAAAAAATGGGCGGCACGGCCGTGGCCGTGGCGGTGCTGGTGGACCGCAGCGCCGGACAGGCCAAGTTCGACGTGCCGACCTATTCGCTGCTCGAGATGAGCTACCCCACCTACCCCGCTGACCAGATACCGGCGGAGCTGGCGAAGATCCCCGCGACCAAGCCAGGGAGCTGAGGGGGCCGATCGGCCGCAGCTGGCCAGGAGCTCAGCCGTCGAACTCCCCCTACATGACGGCGACGAGGGCCGATCGACAAAAAAGGCGCACCCGGAGGTGCGCCTTGAGGATGGGTGATCGCTGCTGTTGCCGGAGCCAGGTCAGCGGTTCACGAAGGTGACATAGCGGTAGGAACCGCGAACGTAAACGAGGGCCAGGTTGCGGCCGGGACGCAGGACCTCCCGGGCAGAAGCCAGGTCGGTGACCGCCATGCGGTTCAAGGTCACGATGACCGCGCCCTGGATCAAAACACCCTGGTAGGGGGAATTCGGGTCGATCCCCGTGACAATGATGCCCTCGACATCGTCGCTCACGCGATATTCCCGACGGAGATCATCCGACAGGGGCTGCACCTGCACACCGGGCAACAATTCGCCGCTGGCCTCGGCATCGTCGGCCCGCTTGCCCAAGGTCACTTCCTTGGTCTCGGCCTTGCCTTCGCGCAGGTAGTTTACGGTGACCTTGGTGCCGGGGGTGATCTGGGCGACCAGCAGGCGGAGGTCATCGATCGTGGTGATGCTGCGGCCGTTGATGCCGGTCAGAATGTCGTCGCGTTTCAGGCCGGCCTTGGCGGCGGGTCCGTCGGCAGGATTGAGATCCACCACGACCACGCCCTTGGTGTCGCGGGGCAGCTTGAATTCCTCGGCGAGATCGGGTGTCAGCTGGGTGGTGGAGACGCCCAAGTAGCCGCGCGAGACGGTGCCGGTTTCGATCAGGCTGTGCATGATCGAACTGGCCAGGTTGATCGGGATGGCGAAGCCGATGCCGATGTTGCCCTGCGAGGTGGAAAGAATGGCGGAGTTGATGCCCACGAGGCGGCCGCGGGCGTCGATGAGGGCGCCGCCGGAATTGCCCTGATTGATGGCGGCATCCGTCTGGATGAAGTCCTCATAGCCCTGGACCTCATCAAGAATGCCGACCTTGCGGCTGGTGGCGGAGACGATGCCCATGGTGACCGTCTGGCCGACTCCGAGCGGATTACCGATCGCGAAGACCACATCCCCCACGCGCAGCTTGCCGCTGTCGGCGAGCGTGACTGCCGGCAGGTTCTCCGCCTCGATCTTGATCACGGCGACGTCGGTCTTGGGATCGGTGCCGACCAGCTTGGCGGTGAGTTCGCGCTCGTCGTTGAGCAGGACCTTCAGCTCGTCGGCGCCCTCAACCACGTGGTTGTTGGTGATGATGTAGCCGTCGGCCGAGACGATGACGCCGGACCCGAGACCGCGCTGCTTCTGTTCGCGCCCCTGCACGCCCAACTGGCGGTAAAACTCGGGTACCCGCTCCCGCACCGTCTTGCTGGAATAGACCGAGACCACGGCCGGGCGGATGCCATCCAGCACGTCGGCGTAACTGGTGACCACGGGCGACTTGACCTCGCTGACGGGGCTGCTGTCGACCTTGAGGGTTGGTTTCTTGAGCGGCGCGGCGGAGGGTTTCTTATCCGCAGCAACCAGCCCGAGGGTCAGGCCCACGAGGGCGGAAGCGAAGATGACGGCGAAGACTTTCTGAATTTTCATAGGAAAGAAGTGCAGGCAAAGACACTAACCAGCCCGGCCGGTTCCGCCAACCTGAACTCAGAAGCCCTTGACCTTGAAAAGGCTCGTGACGCTCTCGTTCGTGTTGATGCGCAGGATCGCCTCGCCGAGGAGTGGGGCGATGCTGAGGACGGTGATCGGCAGACCCCGGGTGTCGATCGGTACGGAATTGGTGGTGATCAACTCGTCGATCAGACCGGACTTGAGGCGCTCGTAGGCCATCTCGTTCAGCACGCAGTGGCTGACGGCGGCACGGATGCTCTTCGCGCCGTGATCCTTGAGGATCTTGGCGGCGGCGGTGAGCGTGCCGGCGGTCTCGGTGATATCATCCACCAACAACACGTCGCAGCCGGCGACCTCGCCGACGATGTTGATCGCCTCGACGGTGTTGGCGTTGACGCGCTTTTTCGCGACGAGACCGAGCGAGGCGCCGAGGATGTCGGCGTAGGCGGCGGCCATCTTCATGCCACCGACATCGGGCGAGAAGACGACCAGGTTGTTGCTGCGCTTGCTCGCGAGATACTGGAAGAAGACCGGGGAGGCGAAGAGATGGTCGACGGGGATGTCGAAGAAGCCCTGGATCTGCTGGCTGTGGAGATCCATCGCGAGCACGCGGTTGGCGCCGGCGGCCATGAGGAGGTTGGCCACGAGCTTGGCCGTGATTGGCACGCGGGGCTGGTCCTTGCGGTCCTGCCGGGCGTAGCCGTAGAAGGGAATGACCGCCGTGATGCGCTGCGTCGAGGCGCGCTTGGCGGCATCGATCATGATGAGCAGCTCCATCAGGTGATGGTTGGTCGGCGGGCAGGTCGACTGGATGAAGTAGGCGTCCGCGCCACGGATGTTCTCGTTGATCTTCACGAACGACTCCCCGTCCGGAAAACAGTTAACAGTCGCGTCGCCGAGCGGCACGCCGATGCTCTGGCAGATCTCCTCTGCCAGGGCGCGGTTGGAAGAGCCGGAAAAAATCTTAAGCTTCGTATCCCTCATGTGGCCGCTTGGGTAACGGAGATCGGCACAGGCGGGAAGATTATTCTGACTTTTGCTCCAGGAGTTCGACGCGTTTGAACAGGTCGGGGAGCCGCTGGGTGAGAATCGCAAGGCGTCGCTCCAACATGTAAGGGATCGCCGGCGTGCCGTTGACGTAGGCTCCGGGAGCCAGATCGGAGGCGACGCCGGCCTGGCCGCCCGCCTTGCTGCCCTTCCCGAGCGTGATGTGCCCGCCGACGCCGGCCTGGCCGCCCAATATGACATAGTCTTCCAGCGTCGTGCTGCCCGAGATACCGACCTGGGAGCACAGAATGCAGTGCCGGCCGATGACAACGTTGTGGGCGATCTGCACCAAGTTGTCGATTTTGGTACCCTCCCCCACCACGGTGCGGCTGAACCGGGCGCGATCCAAGGTGGTGTTGGCCCCGATTTCCACGTCGTCACCGATGGTGACCGAGCCGATCTGGGGCACCTTTTCGTGACGCCCCTGGACAAATTCATAGCCGAAGCCGTCGGAGCCCACGATGACCCCGGGCTGGAGGCGCACGCGGTTGCCGAGCACACAGGAGGTGGCGATCACACAGCCGGGCATGATGAAGCACCCCTCGCCAATCCGGGCATCCCGGCCGACAAAGACCGAAGCCTGCAGCACGGAACCCGGCCCGACCTGCACACCCTCCTCGACCACGCACAACGGGCCCACGTGGGCGGACGGATCGACCCGGGCCGAGGCGGCCACCACCGCGCTGGCGTGGACGCCGGGCGCGGGGCGCGGCCAGAGCGCCTGCTCGATGCGGGCACATAACCGGGCGAGCGCAACCGAAGGGTTTTCGACGTGGAGAAAAACCTGACCGTCCTGGGGCACCCCGTCGTAATCAAGGGGCAACAGCAAAACGGTGGCGGCACAGGCCGGAACCTGCGCGCGGTACTTGGTGTTGCCCAGAAAGGAGAGATCCCCGGGCCGGGCCGCGCTCAAAGAGGCAATGTCCGTGACCGAACGCGTGGCGGTGCCCTGCGTGCGCTGGGCACCCACAATTGCGGCGATCTCGGCGGAGGTGTAGTCAACCTGCATGACGAAAAGACTCAGGGTTGCGCGGCGTGCGTCGGGCCGTCGGCGGGATTGGGCGGGGACATGGACACAAAAAAGCCCTGTTCGGTGGAACAGGGCTTGGCAAGTAATCTTGTGGACTTACTTCTTCACTTCAGGAGCGGCTGGAGCGGCGGCCGGAGTCGCAGCCGGAGCCGGGCGATCCTTGTTCACTTCCGCCAGGACGGCGTCGGTGATGTCGTAAGCAGCGTCAGAATAAAGCACGCTGGGAATGCCGAAGAGCGTCGGGCCGGACTTGTCGAGAACGAGGGTGGCGCCGTTGCGCTTGGCGAGGTCGGTCACAACCTTGCCGATCTCCTCCAGGAGCAGATCCCGGTGCAGCTTGATGCGCTGCTGGAGGGAACGCTGGGTGTTCTGACGGAAATTTTGGACCTCACCCTGCTTGCGCTGGATGTCTTCCATCTTCTTCTGGCTGTCGGCCTCGGCCTTGGAACGGGCCTCGGCGGTCAGGAGGGTGTTCTTGGACTGGTCGACCAGCTCCTTGTACTCGTCAACCAGCGACTGGCCCTGCTTGTTGAGTTCCTCGACCTGCTCCTGCGCCTTCTGCTCGGCGTCACGGAACTTGGCGTTGGCCTCTTCGGTTTTGTAATGGTTGTCGTAGACCTTGGCCATGTCGACTACGACGAGCTTCACCGCGGGCTGGGCGAGCAAGGCGGTAGAGCCGGCGGAAAAGGCGGCCAAAGTCAGGAGGGTGCGGATCATCTTGTTCATAATGGGATGTTGGTTGGAAATGGGATCAGAAGCGAGTGCCGAAGGAGAAGTTGAATTGGTTGCCCTTCTTGTTGTACCGGTCGGTGGTCAGCGGAATGCCGAAGTCGAGGCTGAGCGGCGCGCCGGCCACGAACAGGCGCAGACCGATGCCGAAGTTGTCATTGTAGTCGACCGGGCTGAAGTCATAGGCGTCGGCGTTGGCGAAGCCGCCGTCGTAGAAGAAGGCCATGCGCACGGGTTTCACGACGTCGAAGGAGTACTCGAGACTGAAGAAGCCGTAGGTCTTGCCGCCCAGCGGCTCGCCGGAGGTTCCCTTCGGGCCGACATCGCGGTACTCAAAGCCGCGCAGATCCTGAGGCCCGCCGAGGAAATAACGGTCGTAGAACGGCACGCCGGGCACGTAGCTGATCGTCTGGGTCTGCGTCTGGCCGAAGTTGTCCGTAAACGTGAAGGAGCGGGAGATGCTCTTGTTGCTGTCACCGAAGCTGTCCACGACGCCGGTACGGCCGATCACGGCCAGCACCTGGTCCTGGAAATCGGCGAGCGGGAAGAACTTGGAGCCACGCCATTCGAGCTTGTAGTAGTGATTGTCTCCGCCGAGAGGACCGCCGGCCACGCTCATGTCGAGGCTGGCGTAGTGACCGCGGGTGGTGTTGATCAGCTTGTCGCGGGTGTCGTTGGTGAGGGTCAGCCCGACGCGGGAGGTCTTGGTCTTGCCTTGCAGCAGGCGGATGCTGAGCGGGGCGCTCGGGTCGACGTTGGCGATGTCGACGATCTCGTAGGTGTAGGAGAGCTGGGATTCCAGCCAGTTGAAAAGGCGCTTGCGCACGTAGACCGTGCCGCCGGTGCGGATTTCCTCGTAGTACGAGCTGTTGTAATCGGAGGTCGTGCGGTAGAGCTGGAAGCCGAGACCCAGTTCGCGTTCCAAGAAGTAAGGCTCCTCAAAGGCCAGGATCACTTCGCTGGACTGGGAACCGATCTGGAAGCGCAGACGGAACTTCTGACCGTCACCCTGGAAGAACGAGCGGCGGTTGAAGAGGTCAAAGTTGGACTGGGTGACCTCGGCGAAGACCACGGCCTTTTCCAAGGAGCTGAAACCGGCGCCGAAGGTTAGGTTGCCGGTGCGGGCCTCGGTCACGGCGATCTTGAGGGTGCGGCGGCCGGGGATGTTCGTGGACTCGTCGGTGACGTTCACCGGGTCCTCAAAGAAACGGGTGTTTTCCAGACGCAGCTTGCTGATCTTCATGCGCACACTGTCGAACACGTCGCCGGGGCCCAGCACGAGTTCGCGCAGGATCACGATGCTCTTGGTCTTGGTGTTGCCCTCGATCTTGATGGACTCAACCTGGATCTTTTCGCCCTCGGTGATCTGATACTCGAGATCGATGTTGCCGGTCTCCAGGTTAGGCTTGCGGAGGAGGCGCACCCGGGTGTCGGGGGAGAGATAGCCGCCGCGGCCGTAGAAGTCCTCGATGCTCTCGACGTCTTTGTCGAGTTTTGACGGCACGACGACCATGCCCTTGCGCTGGCGGGGCACGAGCCGCAGGAGCTGGCTCGGGAACAGCTTGTTGCCGGAGAAGGTGATCTCACCGATGCGGTAGAGACGGCCCTCATCCACGCGGATGGTGATGACGAGCTTGCCCGGCTTCGGATAATCAAAGGTGACCTTGTCCTCGGGAATCTGGATGTCGAGGTAGCCCTGCTCCTTGTAGTAGTCACGGAGCTTGATGAGATCCTCATCAAAGGTGTCGTCCTTCAAGCGGCCGGAGCCAAGCAACCAGGAGAAGATGCTCCACTTCTTGGTCTCCATCTCCTTGCGGAGGCGGCGGTCCTTCACGTGGTCGTTGCCGATGAACTTGATGACGGAAATCTTGACGCGATCGCCCTCCCGGATCTTGAAGGTCACGGTGCTGAATCCGGTGGAACGGTTGCGGTCGATCGAGTAGCTGATCTGGGCCTGGTTGTAACCGCGCTTCTGGTAGTACTCGTAGATTTTCTGCGAGTCTTCCTTGATCTGGCGCTCGTCGAGGGCGCCGTTGGCGACGGTCTTGATCTCCTTGGCCAGACGGCGGGAATTGACCTGCTTGTTGCCCTCGTAGGCCACCTTCAGGATACGGAACTTGGGGGTGACCTCGATGACGAGGTTCACGACGTTGGGGGACGGCTGCTCGCGCTTCACCTCGATGAACTCGAAGATACCGGTGCGATAAAGCGACCGGATGTCGCGGTCGATGAGGGCCTCATCGAGCTCGGTGTCCTCACGCAGCACCATGTTGGCGCGGACCACCTGCTCGCTGACATTGGCCATGCCAATGAACTTGATGGTGATGGTCCCGATGCGCGGCGGTGCGGCGGGCGCTTCCGCGGCGGTGGCCGCGCGGCCCAGTTCGGCCTGGGCAAACAGGCCGGGAACCCCGAAAAGGGCGAAGATAACGGCAAGAAAAGCCGCGTTGAGCAGGTTACGGGGTGAAGTTTTCAAAGCGCGTAATTTCTTGAAGGAAAGTCAGTTTCAGATCACCTACCGGCCCGTTACGTTGCTTGGCAACGATTAAATCCGCCGCGTTGGCGGCGGTTTGGAATTTTTCGTCAGCATCCTTGGGTCGGGAAAGCATGAGGACTACGTCGGCGTCTTGCTCGATGGAGCCGGATTCGCGCAAGTCCGAGAGTCGGGGGGTGCGGTTTTCCTTTTCCGATGAGCGGTTGAGCTGGCTTAGGACTAGCACCGGCAGGTCGAGTTCCTTGGCCATGGCTTTTAATCCACGGGAAACTTCGGCCACCTGCTGTTCGCGCGGGGCGCGCGAGTCGCTGCCGTTGAGGAGCTGGAGATAATCCACGATGATCATGCCCAGTTTCTTGCGGGCGTAGATGCGGCGCGCCTTGGCCCGCATCTCCATGATCGTCATGCCGCTCGAATCATCGATGAGGATCGGGCATTTCTTGAATTCCTCGGCCGCCTGCCCGAGGGCGTTGACCTCGCGGCCGTCCCGGCCGACCAGGCCGTCGCGCAGCAGTTTCATGTTCACCCGGGAACGCGCGCAGAGCATGCGCAAGGCGAGCTGGGAGGCGCTCATTTCGAGCGAGAAAACCAAAACCGGCACCGGTTCGGCCTTGCCGGGCTTGGGCAGGGCGGCGGCCTCGGCGATATTGAGCGCAAAGCTGGTCTTGCCCATGGAAGGGCGGGCCGCGATCACGATCATTTCCTGGCGCTGGAATCCAAAGGTCATGGCGTCCAGGTCCTTGAAGCCGGAGGTGACGCCCGTCAGCTCGCCCTTTTTCATCAGGAGCTTGGCGATGACCTGGTTGGCCTCCTTCATCGCTTCCTTGATCTCCTGGGCGCTGTCGCTCACGCGGTCCTGGGTCACCTTGAAGAGGTCCTGCTCGACCTTGTCGACGAACTCCTCGATGCCGCCGGTGAAGCTGTAGGATTGCTCGATGGCGCCCGTGGCGGCCTTGATCAGTTCGCGCAACAGGTGCTTCTCGCGCACCTTGTCGATGAAGTAGCCGGCATGGGCCGTCGTCGGGATCTTCCCCGTCACCTGCATCAGGTAGGGAAAGCCGCCGACCGCCTCCAATTGCCGGCGGGTCTTCAGTTCCTCCGCGACGATCTCCAGCGAAACCGGCGGGTTCTTCTGATAAAGCTCGAGGATGATCTCGAACAGGAGACGGTTCGCCGGGAAATAGAAGGACTCGGCCGAGATGCGGGACTCCAGGCAGCGCGCGATGGTGTCGCTGCCGTCGAGCAGACAGCAGGCGATGACATGCTCCTCCGCCTCCGCGCTGTGCGGAGGGGAGCGGTCAGGCGCGGCCGAGGGCAGGGTCTGCTCAGGCACGTTCTGTCCACGCCGGGACGGTGCGTGCGTCAGAGCCATGTCCGGTCAGGGTCGAACGTCACGTGGACGTTACGACGCCGCAGGCTCGATCGGGTTTTCGGAGACGACGTCGAAGCTGAGCTCGACGCTGACCTCGGGGTGCAGGCGGATCTTCACCTCGTGCTTGCCGAGAGTCTTGATCGGCTGGCCGAGGTGGATGCGGCGCTTCTCGATGGTGACACCGGCTGCGGTGAGCTTCTCGAAAATGTCCTGGGCCGTGACCGCACCGAAGAGCTTGCCGCCCTCGCCGGTCTTGACGGCTATGGCAATGCCCGCCTTCTCGATCTGCTTGGCGAGCGCCTGGGCGCCGTCAAGTTCCTTGGCCTCGCGGAGACCGCGGGCCTTCTTCAGCGCCTCGACCTGCTTGCGATTGGCCACGGTGAGCGGCACCGCCATGCCCTGGGGCAGGAGGAAATTGCGCGCGTAGCCGGCGCGGACTTTGACCTGGTCGCCTTCGGCGCCAAGGCCGTCGACTGGTTTGAGGAGGAGAACTTCGCTGTTAGCCATGATGAGTGTCGGCCTGCGGCCGGATTGTTGTTTTTGGTGTTAAAATAAGGGAGCTTTAGAACGGGACGTCTTCGTCGAGGTTCTCCTGCGGAGCCGGGGCGGAGGAAGGCCGGGAGGGCGCACTGCCGCCGCGGGGCGGAAACGAGCGGGCTTCCCCACCCTCGCCACCACCGCTTTCGCCGCGACCGCCACCGAGAAACTGGAAATTCTCGAGCACGACCTTCATGCGGCTGCGCTTTTCCTTCGTGTTCTTGTCCTCCCACTGGTCGAGGCGCAGACGGCCTTCGACGAAGAGCGGGCGGCCCTTGGTGCAATATTTGGAGATGTTCTCGCCGGACTTGCCCCAGGCCTCGATGTCAACGTAGGTCACTTCCTCGCGTTCACCGCCGCTGTCGTCCTTGAACTTGCGGTTGACCGCGATGCTGAACGTGCAGATGGCCGTGCCCTTCGGCGTGACCCGGAGCTCCGGATCGCGCGTCAGGTTGCCGATGAGCATGACTTTGTTGAGATTGGCCATGGGAAAAAGCGGTCGGAAGCGCTCAGACGCTCTCGACGAGGGCGCGGTAGACGCTGTCGTTGAGGCGCAGGCGCTCGTGCAGCTGGGCGGGAGCCGTGGCCGGAGCCGAGAAGTTCACCTGGACGTAGACGCCGGCGGGGAACTTGTCATCCGTGGTGCGCGCGAACTCGCGGCGGCCGAGATTCTCGACGGCGGTGACCTCGCCCTGCACGGCGGCGATTTCCTTCTTCACCCCGTCAACGATCTGGTCGACGGAGTCTTCCTTGCCCCGGTTGTCGAGGATGAAGGTGGCTTTGTAATTACGATTGGTCTGGCTCATGGTGTTCGCGGCGGTTGAGGAGGTTCATGGCGTGGGCCGGGCCGCTGGCGAGCAGCAGGCGGAGGCCGTCCACGAAAGTGGTTAGTTTTTGGTCAATGAGGGTTGATTCTTCTGATGAAAATTTTCCGAGCACGAAATCCTTGAGGTCCATCCCGGCCGGCCGATTGGCGCCGATGCCGAGCCGGTAGCGGACAAAGCCGCCACCGAGGTGCTCGAGCAGGCTGGCCACACCGTTGTGGCCACCGGCGCTGCCGCTGACGGACACCTTCACGCTGCCGAGGGCGATGTTGAGATCGTCGTAGGTGGCGATGAGGGCGTCGGGCGTGACCTTGTGAAAGTCGAGCAACGCGCGCAGGGCGCGTCCGCTCTCATTCATGTAGGTCTGCGGCATGACGAGCAGTCGCGTGAGGCCGGGGCGGACATCCCAACGGGCGATCCGGGCCTCGAAGCGGGAGTCGGACTTCCACTTGAGACCCTCGGCGGCGGCCAGCGCCTCAACTACGGTGAAACCGAGATTGTGACGGGTGCCGGCGTATTCGCGCCCGGGGTTGCCCAGTCCAGCGATCAGCGTGACGGACATATAGACTCAAAGAACGGCGTGCAAAACGGTCCGCCCGCGGACGGACGGACCGGGAACTGAAATTACTTCTTGGCGGGAGCAGCGGCCGGCTTGGCACCGGCGGCGGGAGCGGCACCGGGCTTGGCACCGGCGGCAGGGGCGGCGGCAGCACCGGCCGCACCAGCGGCGGGAGCGGCGGCCCCAGCGGCACCGGCCGCGGGAGCAGCAGCGCCAGCGGCACCGGCCGCAGGAGCGGCGGCGGCATCCGGGGTCGCGGCAACCTCTTCTTCCGGAGGAGCGACGCAGATGACGACGGCTTGGTTCTTGTCATCCATATACTCCACGCCCGGGAGGGGCTTGAGTTCGCTGATGTGGATGGTCTCGCCCACTTTCAGCTCCGTGATGTCGACCTCGATGAAAGCCGGCAGGTCCTTCGGGAGGCAGCGGATGCGCAGACGGTGGGAAGCGGTCTCAAGGATACCGCCCTCGGTCTTGACGCCATAGGCCTCGCCGATGACGGAGAGCCTGACGCTGATGATCATCTTCTCGTTTTCCTTCACTTCCTGAAGGTCGAGGTGGAGATACTTGTCGGTGATCGGGTCGCGTTGGACTTCCTGGAGGAAGGAAAGAGCGGTGGTGCCGGCATCGCGCTTGAGCTCGATGAGGGCGGCACGGCCGGAGATTTCCTTCAGCAGCTTGACGAATTCAGGAGCGGCCACAGCCAGCGTCTCAGGACTCGTGTGCTTGCCATAGAGAATGGCAGGGATTTTCTCGGCCTTGCGGAGGCGGCGTGAGGCGCTACGGCCGGTGCCGGTGCGCGAAGTGACGGTCAGTTGGAATTTTTGCATGGTTTCGTTCCCCCTGTGACTCCGGAATTGGAGGCAGGCGTAATGGAAAAGGGAGCCGAGTTGACAGAGCGCGTCCGAGCGATGCAACCAAAACTTTGAAAATGATCCCAGTTTTCCCCTTTTTACATGACAGAGGGATTGACAAGCCGTGGTGGCAGTCTCTTTTTGGCCGTTCTTTGTGCCACTGCCCGGTAGCTCAGTGGTAGAGCAGGTGACTGTTAATCACTTGGTCGCTGGTTCGATCCCAGCCCGGGCAGCCATTTTACTGGCCTACAGCGTTTAATCGCTGAGTACGATCTCCTTCGCGAGATTCCGCGACTCTGCCAGAATCAGGGACGTGACCCTACCGGACGCGGGCCAATCTTCTCGAAAGGGATCCGTTGGAAGGAAGGGAGTTCCTTGTAGACAACGGAGTCGTCCTTGAGCTGGAAATTCAGCGCGGCGGCATCCACGAAGCCCGGATCCTTCTGCGTCATGAAGTTGCCGTCGAAGTCGGTTTGCGCGTACTGGCCCACCAGGCGCACGGTCTCCTCGTGTTTCACCAGGACATTGTCGGTGAACACGTTTCTCGCCGGCCGCATGCCGACGTAGGTTTTGCCGTCGGGCAGGAGATCCAGCCAGTTCTTGAGGAGCGGGTAGCGCTCACTGTAGGGCGGCTTGCGGATGTCCACGGACTGGGTCAGCCGCTTTGTGTAGAGACCCTTCTCCCCAAAATAGTACGGGATGCCTTCCCGCGCGAAATCGTACCACATGGACTTCAGCTGATAGGCCGGTCCATAGCCTTCAATGAAGATGTTGTTCCGCACCACGATATCCTGTCCGCCGTTGCTGTAGACGGTGCCAAAGGAAGCCACGCGATAAAACACGTTGCCCTCGATTCGCACGCCGGCGGAAGCGTCATCACAATATATACCCATCGTCCACTTCCGGTCAGGCCGTCCGACGTGATGAAAGAAATTCCAGCGCACGACATTGCCCTGGTCGCTCGGATCGCGGCCCACGTACCAGGCGGAGGCATCGTTCGAATTCTGCGCCACGTGGTGCACATGGTTGAATTCAAAGACGTGCTCGTTGCCCTTGACGAGGATGCCCTGCAGGTCGGCGTTATAGATTTCATTGTGCGCAACGCGGTTGCCGCAACCATCCACGACCACGCCGGAGGCGCCCGCCTTGTTGCGCCGGTTGAAATCGTGGATGCGGCAATCGGTCACCACGTTGTGCCCCGGACGCAACTGCGGCTTGCTGCCGCCCCCGAGGAAGATGCCGCCGGAGCCCGTGTTGTAGACCTCGCAGCCGACGATGCTGTGCCGCACGCCCGCATCGCGATCCCAGGCGGTGTTGAGATAATGGTGGGAATGATAACTGCCCACTTCGCGGGAGGCCGGCACGCCGGTATAGTCGTCGGCGGTGACGTGGGGAAAGGTCTGCCGCGCCCCCTGCCCCATCATGATGCCGGCGGTGCCCAGATTGCGCACGACGCAATCTTCGATGCGGTTGTCCGAGCCGCCTTCGATCGACAACCCGAGCGCGCGGCCTTCCTCGATGATCAGTCCGCGCAAGGTGCAGAAGGAAACATGATCGAGCGCGACGAGCGCCTGCTCGACCACCGAGACCGACACGCGCGCCGTCGCCACATCGCCCGTGGGCCAGAGATAGAGACGGCCGGACTCCGCATTGACGTACCACTCGCCGGGCTCGTCGAGTTCCTCCAAAAGATTGCGCGCGACGTAGAGGTTGAAATTCTGGCCGCTCGCCAGCGAATACAGATGCGGCGCCGCCAGCGTCACCTCCTGCTTCGCCACGTCGATGGCCGCCACGAGAATCGTGTCGTCGGCATAGCCGTGGTTGAAATACCCGCTCAACCACACGTCCTTTACCCCGGCCCAGCGGGCGTGGCGTGGATCGGTGTACTGAAAGCGCCCCCCGCGGTTGCTGTAATCTCCCGTGCGCGGCATCGAGCCGGGATCCCGGATCGGCCCAAGCGCGATCGCTCCCTGGTTCGGATATCTCGCCAGCGGCAGCGGAGCGTCATTCCAAAAGAGCTCCAGCGGCGACGGCACCACCGGCCAGCCATGACCAAACTGCCGGTGCCGGCCATAGTCCGTGATGCCCAGCGCCCGCAGATCGACCTCGCGCACGTGGGCCACCGATTCAGGCGGCAACCGGCGCAAGGCATCCGCGCTGCGCACCGGACCAAAAGCCGCGGCCGGAATCTCCCGTCCGCCGGTGATCCGGACGCTTTCCCCCGGGTAGCCGGCAAAGGTGACCGGCGCCGTCGCCGTGCCACTGTCCTGCGCCAAGAGCTCAAACGTGCGCGCCAGCGGATACGTGCCGCCACGGAGCCACACCGTGACCCCCTCGCCCGGACCCGGCGGCTGTGCCTTGCGCCACGCCCGCACCGCATCGCGCGCTCCCTCCAGCGTCTGCCACGGCGCTTCGAGCGTGCCGGGATTCCGATCACTGCCCTCTGGCGACACATAGCGTTCGAGTCCGTAGCCGAGCGGCGTCAAGAGGAGCAAACCGAGCAGACTTGCGGCGAGTTTCAGCGCGCGGGAGGTGTATGAATGGTGCATGGATAGGTTAAGATAGTATTTCACGAGAGCCCGGTCGGCCCATCCGGGCTTCACTTTTGCTTCGTCCGCATCACTTGATCCCAGTCGTAGACGCCCTCGATGGTGCCACCGGGGGGAACGACCAGATACTCCGGCTCGGGCCAGTTTCCCTGGAGCAGTTGCTCGATCAGACGGATGTCACCGGGCAGACGGATGCTTTCCTTGCCGGCTTGCGCCGCCTTGGTGGCAAACTGTTCCGCGTAGCCGAGGTGACTGGTTTGAGGAAGATCGATGAACACGGCCTTGTTGTCGCCGTGGTCGGGATGCATCTCCGACCAGATGAAACGCGCGTCCTCTTCCCCAAACTTCGCGACCAGTTCCTGGTAGGCATCGCCTGTCTTCACGGCCGATTCCCCGTCCCCGCTGGTGCGCAGGAAATAGCTCCCCCGTTCCAGATAGCCGGCCGAGGAAAACGGCGTGCTGGGCGCGTGGGCAAAGTGCTCCGCATACTTGGCCCGCGACCCCAGCAATATCGTGCAACAGTCGTGGGCGCGAGGAATAACCAGCCGCGTTTTCCGCGCCTGCAGGCCGGCCGTCGCGTTGCCGCACAAGCCGAACAACAACAGGATGGCATCATACGCTTTTCCCGCCGCGTCGACCGCGTCGATCTTGCCCTGGATCAGCTGCCGCAACCCGGCGCTCCGCGCATGTTCCCCGAGCTCCGTGTACTCAACATCAATGACGTGCGGCGAGCGGGCGATGCACCACGAAGCTTCGCGCTGGAACACATTACAGGAAATCAATTTCAGGTGCATGGCCGGCGGTGGTGGTCTCGGGGCGGTCGCAGATGGGCAGCTTGGCTTCAAAACGCCTCACCGCGCAACAGCTGAAGCTTGCGCCGCATGTAGTGCTCGAAGTTCGCCAGCGGCACATCCGGCGGCACGAGGTGATCGACGGTCGGGATGAAGCCGCCCTCGGCGATCAGCGGTTGGAAGGTCCGCAGGTGCGCGTCAATCGCCGCGAAATCCTTCGCCAGCTCACGCTTGTCGACGCCGCCCCACAGACGCAGATCCCGGCCAAATTTCCGACGAATGGCCAACGGGTCCATCCCGGCGGTGCGCTCCAGCGGCCAGATGGCGTCGACGCCGCATTCCATCAGATGCGGGATGAGCAGCTCGCAGTTGCCGTCCGTGTCGACCACAACCCATTTCACCCCGGCGGATTTATAGAACGCCACCAGGCGTTTCATGTGCGGCAGGATAAACGTCCGGTAGGTCGCCGGACTGAGGAGCGGACCGTTTTTCATGCTCATGTCCTCGTTGATGAACACATAGTCGGGCTTCACCCCCGCTTCGAGAATCGGCCGCGAGGTCTCGATCGTGAAGTCGGCGATGAATTCCATCATCTCATGCATCAGCGCGGGTTCATCATACCACCCGAAACTGAGGTTCTCCGTGCCCATCCATTCGCGGGCGCGCCAATAGAACCCGAGCGTGCTGCAGTTCTTGCCCAGAATCAGCGGATGCTTCCGCTGCTGCCAGGCGGGCAGCAGGAACTCCCGCCAGTAGGCCGGGTAACGGACCGGTGAGGCGGCCCGGAAACGCTGCTTCAACGCCGTGAAGTCCGCCGGCGTCTTCACCGGGAAGCTCAGGTATTCATCCATGCTCGCGCGCATGCCCTCGGCCTCGCCGGTAATGAGCGCCTTCGAGATCACGCCGTTGCTCCGCTGGATAATCTCGGTATCGCCGTCGCGACTGAGGACCTTCTCCTCGTACGGCGGCACCATGTCGAAACGCACGTCGATGTACTCGCGCGGATCCATCTCCCACCGCGGCTCGCCCGTAAACCAGTCCCAGGACAGATCATCCGTCGCGAGCCCTTCCTCGCGCCAGCGTTGCTTGGTCTGCACCCACACCCCGACCTCGTGATTGGGCACGTGGTCGACCGGTTGGTAATTCATGCAGGCATGAAAGCGTTCGAGTGGAGTCATCATGTTAAGGTGGCGCGCAGGACCGGAACGAGAGCGGAAGGTCGGTCGCGGGCAGTTCCGAATCTTCCGGGGGCAGGCCGCACGCGGCGGCTGTTGCGGACACGCGTAAGCACAGTCTGAGCTTCCGTCCATCCGGCGGACGAGACAATGCCCCGGGCATGTAGATTATGGGAATAAATGTGTGCATTAAGAGAACGAAGCACCCTTCCGCTTTGCCACTTTCCGGGGGAATTTCTAGAAGAAGGCATGTCGCACTTCATTGATCTCAAAATGGCTGTCGCCGGCGGGAAGCGAATCGACACCATCCGTCTCACCCAGGAACTCCTTGCGGCCGGCAGCCTGCCGCAGGAAATCGTCGACCAGAGCCTCGTGCCTGGCATGGCGCTCGTCGGCGAGCAGTTCCGCTGCAATGAAATCTTTGTGCCCGAGATGCTCGTGGCCGCCCGGGCCATGAAGGAGGCGCTCAAGCTGCTCGAACCCCTCCTGGTCTCGGCCGGCATCAAGCCCAAGTACACCGTCGTGATCGGCACCGTGCAGGGCGACCTGCACGACATCGGCAAGAATCTCGTCTCCATGATGTGGAAGGGCGCCAACTTCGCCGTGGTCGACCTCGGCACCAACGTGACCCCCGAACGCTACGTCGCCGCCGCCCGCGAGCACGGGGCCCACATCGTCGGTCTCTCCGCCCTCCTCACGACCACCATGCCCGCGATGCGGGAGGCCGTGCGGCTCCTCAAGGCGGCCAATCTGCCGAACCTCAAGGTGATGGTCGGCGGTGCGCCGATCACGCAGGCCTTTGCCGACGAGATCGGCGCCGACGGCTATTCCGACGACGCCGGTGGTGCGGTAAACGTCGCGCTGAAACTCGTGGGCGAAGCGGCCTGAGCCAGCTCCTCCCCGCGTCCCGGGGCGCCACGACTAAGGTCAAGCCGTCTTCATCTTAACGCGCCCACTTAACCTGACTCTTTCTCACCCTTGCATCTCACCCTACTCACCCCGCCCTCTCGGGCACCCCTCTTGATAGAGGGGTCCTCGGCTCCGAGGGCCGAAAATCCCCTCTATCAAGAGGGGTGGCGCGCAGCGACGGGGTGTGTCGGTTCGCCAGCGATAGGCTTGAAAAATCCGGGCTAAATGACGCGCCGCCACCACCACTACTATCCCCTGTCCCCATGTCCCGCGCCTACCTCCTCCAACTCGCCGCCACTAACCTGCGTATGCCGATCGGCGCCGACATCGTGCTCCACCGGCACCCCGATCCGGCCGCCATTCTGCTCGATGGGCCAAGGCTTGGCGAGGTGATCGCCGAGACCGCGGTGACTTTCGGCACGCCGCTCGCCTTTCCGCTCATGGATCTGCGCCTGGAAAAGGCCTGGCTCCTCACGCTCCTCGGCGTGTCCGCAGCAGACGTCGACACCCACCACTTTGCCGAGGACCCCGGAGCCGACGCGGTCACCCGGTTGGCCGCTGCCCTCGCTGCCACCCCGCCTCCGCCCCGCGTGGCCGCCAATCTGGCCGCGCTCCGCCACGTGGTGAAGAACACCCCGCTCTATCCGGTGGGCATGAGCATCGGGCCCTTCTCCCTGGCGACCAAGCTCCTCGCCGATCCAATCATGCCGGTCTACCTCGCCGGCTCCGGCGCGACGGCCGCGGAGGACCCCGAGGTCGCCCTCGTCGAGCGGGCCCTCGAACTGGCGCTGACGATCGTGCTGCATTCGATCCGGTTGCAACTCGACGCGGGCGCCAAGGCGGTGTTCATCGCCGAACCGGCCGCCAACCAGGTGTTCTTCTCACCCAAGCAGCTGGCAAC
>Ga0208117_100190_pt1 | contig 31327 bp, 18 predicted proteins | sample LakWasMet26_LOW6_2_FD_183870 | JGI IMG/M metagenome (GOLD analysis project Ga0208117, IMG submission 183870) | Freshwater sediment methanotrophic microbial communities from Lake Washington under simulated oxygen tension - Sediment Metagenome... | ecosystem: Environmental > Aquatic > Freshwater >...
GATGTAGGCCGCCACGGGCAGGTCGGGCACCGGCGCGCCCGGAACGAGGTGCAGGTCGAGCTGGTCGCACCGGTCGATCAGGCGGGCGAGGAGCTTGTTGACGCGGTATTTCTTTTCGTTGGTCGACTCACAGACCGCATCCATCAGGTCGCGCCGTTTGGTCCGCAGGTAGCGGGAGGCCTTGAGGGTGGGCCCGGCCTCCGGGGCGCCGGGGAAGAGCTGACGCAGGTCGCGGTCGTAGAAGTCGGGGTAGGTGTCCTCATACAGCTTCCGCTTCCGGGCGTAGTAGGTCTTCAGCTTGATGTTCAGGCAGTGAAAGTCCCGGTAGCGGTATTCCGGCTGGTAGGGCGCCAGCTTGCCGGCGAGCGAGCGCATCAGCTCGTCCACGTACTCCAGTTTCTGCAGGGCTTTCCAGCCCTTGAAGCGGGTGCGCCAGTCGAGCCCGGGGGTCAGCCATACCGCAAAGGTCTCGGCAAAATCCTCGTCGGGGTGGCTCTGCGCGTACCAGTCGTCGAGGTGGACGACGTAGGAATGGCTGTACGGCCGCGGCCGGTAGAACTCGGGGGTCGTGTTGTTGGAGGTGAGTCCGAACGTCTGCTGCCACTTCTTTTTCCGCGTCAGCTGAAAGGCGTAGGCATAGGCGTGGGCCGCCTCATGGCGCATTAGCCGCATGAACCACTCAGGGCTCTCGCCTTCCACCTCGAGCATCATGGTGCGCTCCAGCCGGCGGAGGCGCTCATGTGTCAGGAAAAACGGAACGAAGATCGCCGGGATGCCAACGGGCACGAACCACTCGTCGCCCACATGGCACGGCGGATGAAAGACCAGACCCTTGGCCGACAGCTCGTCGTGCAATTGCTGCACGAGGGCCTGCAGGGGCGTGTCGGTGAGGGTCAGCCCGAGCTGGACGATCTTCTTCTCGAGCAACGCTTCGTCGCCCAGATCGACCCAGGAGGTGGTTTCCATGGCGGATAGGTAAGCGGAGGGTCCGATCCCCTACAAGCCAGCAGCGAGGAATTTGCAGCCCAGATTCGGGCGGGGTGGGCGCGATGCGCCCCAGCTAGGAGGCCGGTCGGGAGACCGGCCCTCCAAGGAAAACCCGTTCGCGCAAAGTTTGCGCGGAACGCCCAATTGTATTTCCTGACGTCATCCGATGAAATACTCCTTCCTGCGCGCACCGCTCGCTCTGGCCGTCCTCCCTTTACTGCTCGTGCTGGCCGGCTGCTCCAAACGCGAAACTCCGGTCGTCGAAGGTTACCGCACCCAGACCCTGCAACTGGGTAATCTCTCCGAGCCCAACGATCTCGACCCGGCCATTCTGGACAGCCAGCAGACCTTCAACATCGTTATGGCCCTGATTGAGGGCTTGTGCCAATACGACGCCAAGACGGGAGACCCCGTGCCGGCCGTGGCCGAGCGGTGGGAGGTGTCAGCGGACAACCTGACCTGGACCTTTCATCTGCGTCCCACGGCGCGCTGGTCCAACGGCGACCCGGTCACGGCAGGCGATTTTGTCTACGCCTTTCGCCGGAACCTCAGTGCCGGTCTCGGCGCCGAATACGCGAGCATGCTCTTTTGCCTGGAAAACGCCCAGGCCTTCTACCAGGGCAAGACGAAGGACTTTTCCACCGTGGGCGCCGTGGCGGCTGATGACCATACGCTGGTGCTGCGTCTTGGTCACCCGGTGCCTTACCTGCCGAAGCTGGTCTGCCACTCCATCTGGTTTCCCGTGCATCAGGCCACGATCGAGAAATTCGGCCGGATCGACCAGCGCGGCACCCTCTGGACGCGACCGGGCAACTACGTCGGCAACGGCCCGTTCATCCTCAAGGAATGGCAGCCCCAGCAGATCATCCGCGTGGTGAAATCGCCCACCTATTGGAATCGGGAGGAAGTCAGGCTCAACGGCATCAATTTCTATCCGATCGAGAACAACAGCGCGGAGGAGGCGATGTTCCGGACCGGCCAGTTGCACATCACGAGCACCATGCCCCCGGACAAGATTCCCGTCTATCGGAACGATCCGCGGCTGAAGGTGTTTTGCTCCCAGGCGCCGATGCTGGCGACCTACTATTTTGTCTTCAATGTCTCCAAACCGCCGCTGGATGATGTCCGCGTGCGTCGCGCCCTCGCGTACTCCATCAACCGGCAGGAAATGGTCGACCATGTCACGCTGGGCGGACAGCGACCCGCCGGGCATCTGACCCCGGATGACACCAGCGGTTTCACGGCCACCGCCAACGTGACCTTCGACCCCGTGCGGGCCCGGCAATTTCTGGCCGACGCCGGCTATCCGGGAGGCAAAGGGTTTCCGCGCCTGGAATTCCTCTACAACACGAACGAGGGTCACCGGAAAATCGCCGAGGCGGTGCAACAGATGTGGCGGCGCGAACTCGGCATCGACGTCACTCTGACGAATCAGGAGGCGAAGGTGCAGATCGACAACCTCCACCAGGGTAATTTTCAGATCGCGCGCTTTGCCTGGGTCGGCGACTACGTGGACCCGAGCACGTTTCTCGACATCATGACCGGGGACAGCGGCAACAACGATACGCGGTGGAAGAGCGCCGAGTACGACCGGCTCATTAGCGAGGCGGGCCGGACGGCGGACGACGCGAAGCGCTTCGCCCTGTACCAACGCTGCGAACAGCTCCTTGCGGACGAGTGTCCGATCGCCCCGCTCTACTTCTACACGCGCACGAACCTCCGTCTGCCCTCGGTGAAGGGCTGGTACGACAACCTGGTCGACCTCCATCCCTACACCGGCGTCTACCTCGACCCGACCGATTCCCCGACACCGTGACGCCGGGAAGGGACTCCGCAATCCCAAGCCCAATGTTTAACTCTGAAACGGAACGGCAGGGTCTCCGAACCCCCGTCCTGCAAGAACAGCGGAACCGAGCCCAGCCGCCGCCCGCCGCCCACGCTCAGGTGAGGGTGGCCATGTCGATCACGAAGCGGTATTTCACATCGCCCTTCAGCATGCGGGAATAGGCGGATTCAATCTGGTCCATGCGGATCATCTCGGTGTCACTGGTGATGTTGTGCTTGCCGCAGAAATCGAGCATCTCCTGGGTTTCGGGCAGGCCGCCAATGAGCGAACCAGAGATGGAGCGGCGACGGAAGACCAGGGGCAGGATTGCCACCGCGAGGGGCTGCGCCGGCACGCCGACCTGCACCAGGTGCCCATCGCGCTTCAGCAGGTTGACGTAGGCGTTGATGTCGTGGACGGCAGACACGCAGTCGAGGATGAGGTCGAGTTTTCCGGTCTGAGCGGCCATCTGGTTGCTGTCGGAGGAGACGACCACCGCGTCAGCACCCAGCCGCTTGGCGTCGGCGGCCTTGGAAGGAGAGGTGGTGAACATCACCACCTCGGCGCCGAAAGCCTTGGCGAACTTGACGGCCATGTGGCCGAGACCGCCCAGTCCGACGATACCGACCTTTTGCCCCGAGCCGACCTTCCAATGGCGGAGCGGAGAATAGGTGGTGATGCCCGCGCAAAGCAGGGGCGCCACACCGGCGAGCTCAAGATTGGCTGGGATACGAAGCACAAAGTCCTCCGTCACCACGATGCTCTGGGCGTAGCCGCCGAGCGTGGGCCCGCCGAGAAGCGGATCGCTGCTGCCATACGTCATGGTCATGCCGGTGTCGCAGTACTGTTCCTGTCCGGCCCGGCAGCTTGGGCAGGTGCGGCAGGAGTCAACGAGGCAGCCCACGCCGACCGTGTCACCCACCTTGAACTTGGTGACTCCGGTGCCCACTGAGGTAACCTGGCCGACGATCTCGTGGCCGGGGACACACGGATACTGCGTGAAGCCCCATTCATTGCGGGCGAAATGCAGGTCGGAATGGCAGACCCCGCAATACTGGATGGCGATCTGCACATCCTTGGCCTGGGGTTGCCGACGTTCGATGGTGGCGGGGGCCAGCGGGGCTTTGGCGTCGTTGGTGAGATAGGCCTTGGTGGGGTAGCAGACGGGTTTTGACATGGCAGGAGCGAGTTGGAAGGGAAGGGCAATGGGCAGGTGATGCGTTCAACCGCCGGGAGAACTATTGTTAACTGGGGTAGGAGTGCAACCGATGAGTTCGACCAGTTAACTGGGGCGAAACCGTGACTTCGTCAGGCCTCTCAGGCGAATTGGCTTTTCCATATTCGCTCCTGCGACAGACTCCCGCCAACCCAAACCTGCCCGTTTATGCCTGCACCAGCCGTTTTGAATGAGCAACCGGATGAGAAATTTCAACTGACGGTACGTGCCGTGCTCACGGGCGTGGTGCTCGGTGGCGGGCTGTCGCTGTGCAATATCTACACGGGGCTGAAGGTGGGCTGGAGCCTGGCCATGTCGATCACCGCGGTGATTCTCACCTTCAGTTTCTGGCAACTGGTGCGGGCGACGCTCGGCGGGCGGAGGTTTAATATTTTCGAGACAAACATTTCCCAGACGGCGGCGTCATCCGGCGCGGCCATCTCCTCGGCCGGCTTGGTCGCACCGATTCCGGCGCTCACGATGATCACCGGGCAGGTGCTGGGCTGGGCGCCCCTCGCGGCGTGGACCTTTTCCGTCTGCCTCGTAGGCATCACGGTTTCCTATGGCATCCGGCGTCAGATGATCGAGGTGGACAAACTGCCTTTTCCCGGTGGTTTGGCGACGGGCGAAACCCTCAAGGAGCTCTACGCCGTTGGCGGAGCGATCGAGCGGGTGTGGATGTTGGTCGCGGGTGCGGTGACCGCATCCGTGGTGAAGCTGACCGAACACCTGGCATCCGTACCGCTCTGGAATCTGCCGTGGCGCATCAGTGCCCGCGTCGGCGGGGCTTTGGAGAAGGCGGGGTTGTCCTCGATCTCCTTCGGCAACCTGGGCCTTTCGCTGGAACCGACCCTGCTCATGTACGGCGTCGGTGCCATTGCCGGGATCCGCACGGGCATTTCCATGCTGTTGGGAACGGTGATGGCGTGGGGCGTGCTCATGCCGTGGGTCTACGACAATGGCTGGGCTCAGCTCGGGGCGCTCAATCCGACCAGCAGTTGGTTCACCAAGGGGGTGCAGTGGCTGCTCTGGCCCGGGGTGGCCATGATGGTTTCGTCCGCGCTCACCTCTTTCGCGTTTTCCTGGCGCTCGATCCTCAACACGTTCAGTGGCAAGTCACCGGCGGAAGCGGGCGCCGGGCGGCAAGGCTTCCAGACCTGGTTTCTGGTCGCGCTCATCGTGGTGCTGGCGTTCTCCGTCACGCTGCAAGTGGCGTTCTTTCAAATCAAGCCGTGGATCGCGGCACTGGGCGTGCTCTTTACCTACCTGCTGGCGATCGTCGCCGCCCGGGTGGCGGGCGAGACGAACATCACGCCCGTCGGCCCGATGGGGAAGGTCACCCAATTGTGCTTCGCGATTCTTTCTCCCGGCTCGCCGTCGGCCAACCTGATGGCGGCCAACGTCACGGGAGGAGCCGCCAGCCAGTGTGCCGACATGATGCATGACCTGAAGACCGGCTCCATGATCGGTGCGCGTTCCTCCTACCAATTTGTGGCGCAGGTTTGCGGCGCCTTGGCGGGGGCGACCGCCGGCTCGGCGGCCTACCTGATCTTGATCCCCGATCCCAAGAACCAGCTGTTGACCGACCAGTGGCCGGCGCCGGCCGTGGCGACGTGGAAGGCGGTCGCCGAACTGTTCATGAAGGGCTTCGACGCCCTGCCGCCGGGGGCGATCCAAGGCCTGATCATCGGCTTGGTGGCCGGCGTTGTGCTTGCCGTGTTGGAGAAGACGATGCCGCCGAAGGTCCGTCGCTGGGTGCCGAGCCCGGCAAGCATGGGGCTCGCGTTTGTGATCCCCGCCTACAACGCGTTTTCGATGTTTCTCGGTTCACTGGTTGGCTGGGCGCTGGGGAAATGGGTGCCGAGCTGGTCGGCGCGCTTCCTGATCGTCTTTGCCTCCGGCATCATCGCCGGGGAGAGCCTGACGGGCGTCGGTCTGGCAATCCGGCAGGTGTTGTTTGGTCATTGAAGTTGCCGGCAAATCCTCCGCTTGTACTGAGCCCATGACGAAACCCGACCGCTATTTCTACTCCACGGCGGCGGCGCTGTGTCTGCTCGTCATGTTCCTCGGCTTCATGCCGTACTACCTCAGTGGGCATGGGCAGCACGGCCGGGTGATCTCCCCGGCCATCGCGCAGGTCGTGTTCGTGCACGGGATGGCCGTCACGGCCTGGTACCTGCTGTCTCTGGTGCAGGCGTTGCTGATTTCCATGAAGAATCGCAAACTGCACATGACCCTCGGGTGGAGTGCCGTGGGATTGTTGCCGCTGGTGGCGGTCAGCGGGGTCATGGTGGCGGTGCGGTCGACACGGGGCTCGCCCGACTTTGTCTTTTTCGGGATGCGTTATCCTGATTTCCTCCTGGTCATGCTGATGGAGATCGCGGTTTTCACGCTCTTCGTCGTGGCCGGAATCCTGACACGTAAGCAACCGGCCATTCACCGCTCCATGATGCTCCTCGCGAGCCTGAGCCTGCTCCTCGGCGCCACGGCCCGCATGCCCTGGTTGAACGGACTCTTCGGGGGCGACACCCGCCTGGGGTTTTTCGGACCGGTCTTTTCGCTGGGTGTCCTTTTGCTGTTGGTCAGGTACCGCCTCACGGAGACCTTTGACCGCTGGTTCGCCCGCGGGTTGGCCTTCATGATCATTGTATTTGTTGGCGCTGAGCGCCTGTCGCAGACGGAGGCCTGGCGGCACCTCGCGGGAAGTTTGCTCAAGAGCTGAGGGGCCTGCGGCCAGCGTCCGGACCGGATTAATCCCGCCAGGCGATCGCGCCCCGTTCGCCGATTGAACGGAGAAGCACAGCTCGACACCGAGCGCACCGGGACAATCGGGAGCAGCACAGAGGCTTGGAAAACAGTGCGGCTCCTTTGGTTTTCTCCGGTCCAACGAGCAAGGTTTTGCCGAGGCTCATTGGGCAAAAGACCCTCAGTGGACGCCCTCCGCCACGCCCTGATCGCGGTGGCTCAATTTGCCTGCGGCATTCAGGGACCGTGCGGGCGAACTGTTCCTTGAGGTCAAAAATAAGACAAGTATGCTTGACAGGTGACAAGCATGCTTTACATGTAGCCATTATGAACGAATCAACGAGACAGGAATCAGGGGAGAGCATGGACTGCCGGCCAACTCTCCGGGAACAATTCAAATTCAACATCTGGCTCGCAGTCACGACCGCGACGTATCTGGTCACGCTGTTTCTGGTCCAACATTTCAAGGAGTGGTCGCCGCTCGTGCAAGTGTCGGTAACCCTGCTGCCGGTGTTGCCCGGATTGATGTACCTCGGGAAGGGGCTGCGGTTGCTCCGGCAGATGGATGAGCTGCAGCGGCGGATCCAGCTCGAGGCATGGTTCTTTGCCGCGATCGGCACGGTGATTGTCAGCGCGGTGATCAATGTGTTCAACGCGCATGGCCTGGTCTGGGAAACTTTTCCCCATGGACTGGAGATCGGCGGAACCTATCTCCTGATGTTCTTCCTTTGGACCCTGGGCGTCGCTTTCTCCACCCGTCGCTACCAATGAAAAACAAACTCCGGGAATTGCGCGCGGCGCGCGAATGGTCGCAAAGCGATCTGGCGGAAAAACTCGGTGTCTCGCGTCAGACCATCAACGCGATCGAGACCGAGAAGTACGACCCCAGCCTGCCGCTGGCCTTCAAGATCGGCCGGCTCTTCAAGCAGCCGATCGAAACCATCTTCGAGGTTTGATGGGGCAGTACCAGGGGAACTCTACCCAAACCACGGGAGAGCGGTGGGCACATAACGCCCTCCATCCTGTGTCCATTTTCGAAGCGACGAATAGTCCTCTGGTCGTCTCTCGAATTCTTCGAAAACGGCTAATTGCTTATACTGGCTCGGTCCAGTAGCAGCCCTGCCTGTGATTCGGCGCTAATTAATCAATTTCAGTGATTTAAATGGACATTCCGGTGATCGGATTGCCTTTAAGGCCAATGAAACTCAATAACTTGATTTGCTCCGCGTTCATTCTGTTGGCCAGTTCTGCGTATGCGGAAGAAGTTCAAGCACTTGTTGTGGATCATGGCTCGGGAATGACAAGCGGCGCTAGTGTTCCTGAGACCGGCAGCGTCCTGGGCATGGCCGCCGTCGGGCTTATCGCCTTAATCGCTGTCCGTCGTCAGCTTGCGAAGTAATTCGCGTTTGAGTCAGCAGCACCGGACAAGGCCTCTGTCCCTTGGATTTCATTCCGAGGGAATCGATCTCCCTCGGTACCCGCCTATCCAGCCGTGTTACGCAACGGTTGCCAGGCACCAAAGGTTGCGCTCCGCCACAGCCATTCGATCGGACCGTAGCGAAACCGACTCAGCCAAAGCCGGCTGAACAGGGCCAGGCTGCCGAACAACAACAACCCCAGCACCGGAATCAGGCGCGGTTGGACCTGGAGGTTGAGCCCGTACCCGGCAGAGGCGAAGTCGATCAACACGCATTGAAGAATGTAGTTGGTGAGCGCCAGCCGTCCGACCCAGCCGAGCATTGCCAGGCTCCATGTCCAATCTGGCCGGTAGCACAGCAGCAGCGTGAGACAGCCGATAAAGGTGAATGCGAGATACTGCTCGTCGATGATGCCGAGGCCGGCGTGCAGGCTTTGGGCGATCCGGGGCGTTCCCATTTGATCAGGCAACAGCGGAAGCAGCCACCAGCCGGCGATCCACATGATGCCTCCCGTGGCCATGATTCCCATGATCAGACGCAGATGGCGCTTCGGCGTCTCAAAGATTCCATGGCGGACTGCCAGCAGGCCGAGGATGAACATCGCCAGATGGGCCCCGGGCATGAAGCTCTGCAGGGAGAAAACCGTGTAAACCAGCTGGCGGAAGCGGACGGACACCACCTCCCGGTAGTTCGTGCGCCCGTTCAATTCCTGAGCGGCCCGCACCGCCGCCTGCCAGTGCTCGATTTGCCGTGTTTCGGCCGCCACGGTAACTGACTGTCCCTGGGTTGCGACAGTGTAGCTGGTGTTGACGACGCTCTGAATGGACACTGCGGCCAGACTGAGGACGCCGAGCATCAGCAGAGTGCGCGTCGACAAATTGCGGAGGAACAGCAAAGCCACGCCCCACCAAGCATAGACCCGCAGGATGTGAAAACCGGAGAAACATCCGAGCGCAAAGCCGATGATGTAGAGAACCGCCAGCCTGCGCACACAGACCAGCACCACGGGTTGCCCGCGGGACTCGAGCTGCCTCATCATGATCGCGAAACCGACGCCAAACAGGAACGCGAAGACGACCCGATCTTTTTCCGCCACCGCCATCGTGATGAACCACCCGATGCGGCTGGTCACACCGGACATGTCCAGACCGCCGCCCATCCTTTTGTGAATGTGGGCCAGAATCATTCCCAGCACGGCAAACCCGCGCAGAATATCAAGGGTAGGGATCCGGGCACCCGGCCGGAACGGTTGGAGGTCACCGGGAGCAGGTGGGATTTGGGTCGGGCGAGGAGAGGGAGTAACGTTATTCAATTTGGCAACCACGGGCTAAGGACTGACGCATGGCCCTGTTGCCACACCGAGGAGGCCTGCTCTAGCGCGACAAACCGGTGCTTGGGCAAACTCCAAGTCTCAGAAGATCGGGGCCGATCCGCCGCGGCAAGGAATTATCCTTCGCCCATAGGGAGGCTGAGACGAAACACGGCTCAATGCGTAGCCGCCGGCTGACCGAGGGCGGACTGAAATACTTGATGCAGGCGGAACGTCTGCCAGGCGCCTGGATCAAAGGGCCAGAAACGACTGCAGGAAATGATGAGGGAAGCCGGGATGGACGTTCAGTTTCCTTGCCATGGTGAAGTATTGTGCTTGGTCGGATGGCTGCTGGACTCCGAGAGCGGTGAGCAGGATTCGTTTACTTTCGATATCGATGCGCACGCTGCTGATCTGGCTGGCATCAGGGTGCGGATCCTTGAGCAAGGCGACGAGCCTGGTGTATTCCGGGCTCTGGTTGTTCATGGCATTCACGGCCGCCTGAAAATGTTCGTCGGCCGACTTGCGATCGCCAGCACGATGGGCGAGGAGGCTTAGCAATAGCTCAGCATTGGGATCTCGACCGGGGGTTGCCGATAGCGATTTCACGGCTTCAGCCAGCTTGCCCGCGCTGAGGGCAGCGCGGAATTGATAGGACGGGGAGTCAAATCGGGCGAGATGCCGGCTATAGCCGGCGATATCTCCGATAGTGTACGCGATACTGGCGGAGAGGTATGCATCGGCGTCAGCCAGATTCTCCTCGGTGGCACCGGATGATCGGAAAGCGGCCAGACAACTGGCCTTGACCTTGTTGATGGCGGCCTGGTCGTGGGTCAGCGAATACGTGGCCGTTATTTCCTCCTCCGCGAGACCGAGATCAAGCGGCCGCTGTTTGCGTTCCTCGGCAAGCTCGGGGAGCAATTGCTCTGTTCGATTGAGGGCATAATGGGTTAGGTGGCGGTAGTGCCGCAGACTGCTGCTGAGAATGCCGGCCTTTCGCGAGGCTTCGTAGTGGGCCAGGGCCTCTTCGAAATGACCGTCGCTGAGCGCATCATAGCCCATCGCCGCTTCGGCGTAATAGCAGGGCTGGCGCGCGGCCACTGCTTTCGGCCACAGGCTGCGTTGTTCGTCCGCGTCGGAAAGCTCGCGGGCCAGGAGATAGATCAACGCGCCGTTGTCGGGTTCGGCAGCCAGGTATTTCCGGTATTCCGCAACCAGGTCGTGCTCCGGAAACGCCCGACTCATTTGGCCCTGATAATAGCGATGCCACTCAACCTGCACCGGGCGCTCGGCCAACCGGATTGCGTAGAATGTTCGGATGTCCTCCGGCCTCAGAAACTGCTGGGCGGCCATCAACAGGCCCTCGTCTGCCCGCTGCCGTCCCAGCAGCATCAAATGTTCCCGGACGGCGGAGTAGCCGTTCTTTTCCGCGAGGCTGGTCATCACGGCGGACAGGGAGGTGACCGGAAGATTTTCGAGTCTGGTTCTGACCAGCCGGGAGGTGCCGGTGGGCATTGAAATACGCGGTTCCGCCTTCTCGATCACATAGTCGGGCTTGGTGATGAAATACGACTGCTGATTGGTGAGCAGGCTGTAGACCGGCTTTTCATCCTTGGGCGGCACGGTGCCATCGCTGTAATAGGGAATGTCAGAGTTGACCAGAATGGCGACGCGATCGGGGTTGATGATGGCGAGATAATCGGATCCGAGATGATCAAAAAACGGTGCCGACAAGGTGAAGGTGCGTTCTGCGCCGACGACCGTGCCGCCGGCGGCATCCTGCAAGACAAAGGTGCCTTCCGGAAGCTCCAGAACCTTGGTAGCGTACGGTCGTAGCGTGTGTGGCTGGCCGTTCAAGGTGATGCTGTAGGGTTGGTCCAAGCCGGATGCCAATACCACGGTGAGATGCTGCTGCCGGTGATAACAAAAGATGCTGATCCCAAGGCCTATCACCAGGCAGACCGCTCCCAGAAGCAGGCCGGCGACCCGCAGGTCGAATCGCCTCTCGGGTGTCGGGGGCATCCTGAACTGCGCCGTCGCCGGGACGTCGGACCTGACTGCGCGGGCCGGTGCGGTTCGCACCGCGGGTTGCAGGTCCCGCAGCGCGGCTTCCGTAACATCCAAGCCGCCACAGAGGTTGCGGTAGATGCACTCGATGGTGTAGATAGGTCCCCAAGGAATGCCCCACCAGCCGAACAGCAGGGAAACACAGATATAGGGCCAGCTGGCGGCCGCCGGATTGTGCCCGGCCTTGACCAGACGGATGTCTGTCGGCCGTTTGAATGTCATCACGAGGATGGAAACGCAGTAGGTGTAGATCACCAGCCGGCCGCCACGATTGATTTCATCACGGATATTCTCCGCGGACATGCCTTCCGCGCCTTGGATAGTCATAGGGTTAAGCGTGCAGTTGGGCCCGTATGGGCGATCAAAGGCACGGTACGTTCAGAGGCAACTCCAAGGTGCCTGCATCAATTGTCTATTGGGTCGCACCGATTGAGCGGACTGGGAGATCCCCGCGCGGCCCCAAACCATCCCGAGCTCTATTCTGCCGATCCGTTGAGCGCGGTTTGGTAGGCCTGATGCAGGCGGAACGTCTGCCAGGCGCCAAGCTTCTGGCCCAGTTGGGCGAAGAGGTACAGCAGCAGCGCGATGAACGCCATGCCGCCACACACCCAGAAGCCCCACGGGTACGACTCGATGAACAGCTGGGCTCCGCCGAGGATGCCCGCGAAGGTGCCGAGCATCCCGGTGCCGATGTAGCCGTAGAGGAACACGGACCAGATTTCGATCTCAGGTCCGTAGATCCCCTCGATGCGCGTGCCACCATCGGGGGTGGGGTCGAGACTGAGGAAGAGGCGGGGGGACCAGTGACGCCGTTCCGCGTCGGGCAGGTGGATCCCGATGAAGCCGGGAAAATCCTTCACAACAAGATCCGGAGAGCCTTGCTTCAGCGAGCCGAGGATCTGCAACCGAACGTCGGCCGGCGACCGGTTGACGATCTGCTCAAAGCGAGGCCGGACGCGGAAGCTGCTGAGAGGCGCTTTCGTGCTCATGGGGTGGGGCGCCGTCAGCCAGTCATGCGAACAAGGCGTCGGCAAGCCGGATGTCCGGGGCGGAGCGGTCGGCGGTCCGTCCGTTGGGGCAAGAGGGGCAACGGTTGCGGCGTCTCAGGCGAGGCCCCGAAACGGCGGGCGGTGCTGCCGGGCTGATCGGCGCGAAACCGGGCGCAGGGTCAGGCCGTCTTGGGTCTGACTTTCCAGGCCTCGACGATCTGGCGGATGGTTTCCTCGAGCGACTGCGTGATGTCCCACTTCGGGTAGTGCGCGCGCATTTTGCGGAGGTCGGAGTAATAGCAGATGTGGTCGCCGGCGCGGTTCTGGTCGACGTAGGTGAAGACCTGCGCCCGGCCGGAGAACTTTTCCACGATCTTGAAGGCCTCGAGGATGGAGGTGCTGTTGGCCTTGCCGCCGCCGAGGTTGTAGACCTCGCCGGCGCGCGGGGCCTCGACGAAGGCGGCCATGAAGCGGGCGACGTCGAGCGAGTGGATGTTGTCGCGCACCTGTTTGCCCTTGTAGCCGAAGACGCGGTACTCCTTGCCCTCGAGGTTGCACTTCACGAGGTAGGACAGGAAGCCGTGCAGCTCGACGCCGGTGTGATTGGGTCCGGTGAGGCAGCCGCCGCGCAGCGCGCAGGTGGGCAGATTGAAGTAGCGGCCGTATTCCTGCACCATCACGTCGGCCGCGACCTTTGAGGCGCCAAACAGCGAGTGCTTGGACTGGTCGATCGTGAAGGTCTCGGGAATCCCGTGTGCGAAGGCCGGGTCGGCGTAGTCCCAGCGGGTGGCGAGTTCGTTCAGCTTGATCGAATTGGGGGCGTCACCGTAAACCTTGTTCGTGCTCATGTGCACGAAGGGCGATTCGGGGCAGGCCTGGCGGGCGGCTTCCAGGAAGTTGAGCGTGCCCACGGCATTGGTGTCAAAATCGTCGAACGGGATCGCCGCGGCGCGGTCGTGCGAGGGCTGGGCGGCGGTGTGGACGATGACGGAGGGCTTCACCGACTTGACGAGTGCGAGGACGCCGGCGCGGTCGCGGATGTCGAGCTCGTGATGGACGAAGCCGGGCAGGTCCTTGCTCAGGCGGCTCTGGTTCCAACGGGTGTCGCCCTGCGGACCGAAGAACACGGCGCGCTGGTTGTTGTCCACCCCGTGGATGGTGTAGCCGAGGGAGGCAAAATAAACGCAGACTTCCGAGCCGATGAGGCCCGAGGAACCGGTGACGAGGAGTGTCTTGGCCATGGTGAAAAGGAGAGAGTGAGCCAGACAGGGCCGGCCGGCACTTTCCAGCCGAATTTGCCGGGAGGGTTAGCTCTTGCCTCGCCGGAGGCGCTGATTGTCATGGCGGCATGATCTCCCAAGTGCATTCCCGATGGCCGGCGGTGCGGCGTGGTCTGGCCGCGGCGGTGCTGCTGGGAGGGCTGCTTGCGGCGGAAGCCGTCGAGCGGGAGTTGAAGATCGAGGCGCCGGCGTCCATCCGGGCGGGCCAGGATTTGCAGGTCAAAATCTCGGCGGGTACCGACGCTGGCAATGGTGAGCAGGTCGGGTTTCTGCAGGCCGATTCCTCGATCGACGGTGGCAAGACCTGGCTGGCGCTGTGCTATCTTCAGAACACCGGACCGCAAGCGGCCCAGGAAGTCACCCTGAGAACCGCGCCGGGCATGTTGGCGGTGCAGGTGCGGGCGCGGGTGGCTTTTCGGGACGGGTTGGCCGGGGATGTTGATTTCAATGGAGCCGCCATTCGCTGGCAGGGCAGCTGGAACGCGTGGGAAGCGCCACCGGCCAAATTGGCCAACGTCAAAGTCGTGCCGTGAGGCGGGCGCTGCGGACGGACGATCTCCGGCTCAGTGCAGATGATAGGACCGCTGGAGGGCCTTCGCGCGTTCGACGTGCATGAAGTCCAGGGCGGGCAGGGTCACGGTCGGGTCGTTGGTTGCCGGCGCGGCGATGAGTGCGCGCATGTCGGTCCCGCGCCACCCGGTGAATCCCTTCAGCTCCGCCGGCCAGCCGCGCAGGCACCAGCCCGCCAGCAACGCCATCAGCACCCCGCCCACGATCGCCCGGGGGCGCACCGCGGGCAGTCGCTCAAGCGCAGCGGCCAGCAGCACGCCAGCGAAGGGCAGCGTCGCGAGGAGCGAGCTGTATTGGTACCGGGAGCTCAGGGAGGCGACAAAACCGGTGTGGTATCGGCCGATGCCGACGAGGAGGGCGTTGCCGAGGTCGTAGGCGAGCAACAGCAAGAGCAGGGTCAACACCCGGCCGCGCGCGAGTTTGAGCGCGCCGGCGAGAATTCCGAGTTTGGCCGCCGCCAGCAGCAGCAGCGTGGCGGGATGAAGGGACGTGCCCAGCAGGGTGTAGACGGGGTTGAAGAGGAAATAGCTGGAGCCGAACTCGATCACCGAGCCCCAGTGGCCGGTGAGCTGCTGGTGGTTGCCGCTGGAGTTGAGCTTGATCACCACGGCGACGGCGACGGCCGGCAGCAGGCTCAGCAGCGCGGCCGGCAGGGCCCTCGCCATTTTGCCCCAGTCACGCACCAGAACGGCCGGCAACACCAGGGCCAGGGCCAGCACGGGACCGGTCAGCACGCCGCGCGAAAACGAGCAGGCGCTGGCCGTGGAGAGCAGAAACAGCGGCAGCCAGACCGTCCATGATCCGGGACGGGCGACCGCCGCCGGGCGTTGCGACCAGACGAGGGCGAGCAGCAAAAACGAGGTGGCGAGCACGGCGGACCACTGGACCGACCAGCCCAGAGTCTCGATGTTCACCGGCGTCAGGGCGAAGATCAGGGCCGTCGCAAAGGTCGCCGGCCAAGGGAAGGTTGCGCGTTGCAGCAGGCGGACCAGGACCCCGGTGTTGAGCGCGTGGGTGAGCCAGAGCAGCCAGAGCATGGCCGGGTAGCTGCCGTCGAAGACGGAAACCGCGCCACCCCACAGCAGCTTGAACAACGGCACGAAATTCTCCGAGAAAACCTGCGTGCTCCATTTGGCCAGCCCCATCTGGGCGAGCTGGTCCAACAGAAAGAAATCGTCGCCGAACCAATAGAGCTCACGAAATTCCCAGTGCCAAACAAGGAACGGCAGCAGCGCCAGGGCACCCGCCAGCCAGGGCAGCGCGCGGGTCAGGCGGTTGGCAGGGAGAGAGTCGGTCTGGGCCGAATCTGCAGGCGCAGCCGGAGTCGCGATCCCGGGGACGGTTTTTTGCCTGTCCCGCCAGCCGATCGCTCCGTCCCAGAACGACGCGACGATAAATACCAGCAGCAGCGGATAGATGGGGGCAAACGAAGTGACGGTTAGGACCGGGAAAGACGTGACCTCGATCATCGCGTGCATCAGCACCGACGCGGCACAGGCGCCCCACGCGGCGGCGGCGAGGATGAGCGGGTAGGTCCACCCACCACGCCCGAGCGCATGAACCACGCGGAAGCACGCGAGCACCTGGGCCAAGATGAAGAGCACCAGCAGCACGGGCCGCAGGGTCTTGCCGGTCTGGTGCAGGAACTCTGCCTTGCGCAGGTTGAGCATGAAGCGGGCGCCCCCGACGACATCGAGTTCGCCCTCCGGTGGGGATAGGCGGTCGCGCGTCATGTCCCGGAAGAGCGTCAACTCCTCGGCGCCGCCAGTGCTCGGTGGTGGCCGGCCGCTGAAGCGGCTGAAACGCACCACAAAATCGGTGAACTCGCGCACGGCGTGGAGGAAGGGGCCTGACTGATCGTCACGCCAGGGCGGCAGGAAACCGCTGCGCCGTGGTCCGGCGGGGAGGCGTCCCTCGTCGCAGGCCTGGTTGAGTTCGCGGGCCAGTTCCCCGTAGAAAGCGAGGGCCTGCCGGGCGTTGCCGGCCTGGCCGGCGCGGGCGGTGGCTTCACGCAGCGCCCACATCAGCCAGCCTCCGCCGATCTGCTCCTGTTCCGGCGGAAGGTGGGTGAGAAATTCGGATGCACCGGCCCAGTCCCGGGCCAGCCCCGCGGCAAACTGTTTTTGCAGCATCGCGAAGCGTGGGCTGACCGCGGCCATCGCCTCGCGGGCTTCACGGGTGACGGGAACAAAGGGGAGCTCCGGACCCACGCGCACGCGGAGCATGGCCCCGTAGGCGTCCTGAAACTCCGGGGCGCGAAACTCGCAAGTGCCGAACCAGCCATAGTGGCTCTTGTTCAAGGCACTGACGGTGAACACCGGCACGGCCGCCACGCATCCGGCGAGCGCGAGCAGGGAGGCATTGCGAGCGAGACGCGCCGCCGCATCCCGCCAGGAAACCCACAGAAACGCGGCGCCCAACAACGCGGCGCTCGGGACGAACCAGACGACCTCCTCGCGGGTGAGGTAGAACGCACCAGCCGCCAGGCCGAGTGTGAGCAGCCAGGGGAGCAGGCGCCGCACGGGCGCGGTTCGGCGGAAATACAGCGCGATCAACCCGGCGAAGATCATCAGGGCCAGCGGACCATAGACCTGCTGCCGCAGGACGCGGCCCATGCCCGGGACATCGTAGGTCATGGGGTTGAGCAGCAGCAGGGCAAAGATGGCGAAACGCAGACCGCCCGAGGTGATGGCCGGGCGCAGCGCGCGCACGAAGAGTCCGCAGGCGGCGGCGTAGAACAGGTGTTGGGCCAGGAACAGCGGCAGGCCGACCAGAAAGCCCCCGGCGATGAAGAGCGGATAGAACGGACCTTTGGCGAGAGTCGTCTCGGTGTAGGCCCCCAGCCATTCGCCGCGGACCAAGTGCTGGGCGAGCTCAAGGAACAGGCGGTCATCGAGTCCCGCGCTGCCGATGGCAAATACGCCCTGACCGCGGCTGAGCCAGAGCTTGGTCGCCGTCAGGGCGAGCGCGAGGCCGAGCCAGATCCGGTTGCGGTGGGTTTCGGTCATGCGTGGTCGGTGCGGGTGTCGAGCCGCAGCACCCCGAGGAAGAAGCTGGTGAGGATCATCTGGCAGCCGAGCACGAGGCAGAGGGCACCGGGAATGACCCAGCGGAGCGTCTGGGATGGTTGCAAGGGTCCGAAGCCGCGGTCGCCCCAGAACCAGACGGCGCCGATGGAGAGCACGAGCCCCGTGGCCACGAGCACGCTGCCGGTGATGAGGCCGGCTTCCAGCGTGAGGTGGCGGAACCAGTCGTCGAACCCGGCCTCGGCGCGACGCAAGCCGGCGCGGATTGCGAAGAACTTGCTGAGCACGGCGAGCGAGGAGGCTTGGAAGCCGATGAGCACGGCGACGGTCGCGAAGAGCAGGGTGTGCACATCGAGCGTGATGTGCCCCAGTGGCAGCGGGCCTTGCACAAGTGCGCCGCCGACAATCAGGCCGAGAGCCATCAGGAAGAGTCCGGGATACCAGAAAAGCCAGCGCGGGCTGAACAGCAGCATGAACCGGAGGTGACGCCACCCATCTCGCCAGGGACGCAGGTGGGGCGGGCGGTCACGGCCGTCCTTGCGCAACACGGTCGGGACCTCCTCGACCCGCAGGCCGAAGAGCTCGGACTTGATGACGATCTCGGAGGCGAGTTCCATGCCCGTCGTGCGCAGGTCCATCTTCCGATAGGCTTCCGCGGAGAAGGCGCGCAGGCCGCAGTGGAAGTCGCCGATCTTCGTGTTGAAGAACAGCCGGCCGATGAACGAAAGGACCGGGTTGCCGATGTGGCGGTTTTTCCAGGGCATCGCGCCGGGTTGGATCCCGCCGAGAAAGCGGTTGCCCATGACGAGGTCGGCGCCGGCCCGCAGGCGCTCGACGAAGCGGGGGAGGTGGCTGAAATCGTAGCTGCCGTCGGCGTCGCCCATCAGGATGTACCGGCCGCGGGCTGCCGCGATGCCGCCGCGCAGGGCGTTGCCGTATCCTTTCGTGGCAATGGGCACGACGCGGGCGCCGGCCTTGGTGGCGAGCGCCTGGGAACCGTCGGTGCTGCCGTTGTCCGCCACGAGCACCTCGCCGGCGATGCCGGCGGCGGCCAGGGCGGCCACCGCCTCGCTCACGCAACCCGTGATGGTCAGTGCCTCGTTGAGGCAAGGCATGACCACGGTCAGTTCGAGCTCCGCAGCGGAGGGTTGGATGGGGGCAGACACGCCCCGGAGCAAAGCGACCGGCCCGACCATGGCAAAGGCAGAAATGCCGGGGTTTCCGCCGGGCGCGTCAGTAGCTGGCGGTCAGCGAGAGGGAATACGTGCGACCGCGCCAGTCGCCGTAGGGTTGGACGCCGGCGCCGGAGACGTCGGTGGCGTATTTCGGGAAACCGAAACCCGAGAGGTTGTTGATGCGCAGCTGGGCGTTCAGGCGGAGTTTTTTCGGCGGGCGCGGCAGCCAGCGGGTAAGGTCGGTCTGGGCATAGGCATCGAACTGCCAGTAGGACTTGATGTGATCGCTGCCCTGCACCGCCCATTCGCTGGCGGGCAAGATGCGCGGACTCAGGTAGTGCCCGTCGAGGCCAAAACCGTAGGCCGGCCCGGACCAGCCGGCGCTGAAGGTCAGGCGGTGGCGGAGCAGGCCGCTGGCGAAGCCGTCGGGGGCGCCGAGTTCGTCCACCACGGGCGAATTGGCGAAGAGCTGGCGTTCGTAACGCTGAAACCAGACCCAGCGGCCGCGCAGTTCGAGGGTGCCGCCGGCGAAACCGTGCCAGGCGTAGTCGAGCGCAGCATTCCAGTTTTGCGAATGGCGCTTGGCGGCGTTGGCGGAGCCGGTCAGGAGCGTGGTGACCCGGCCGGTACCCGCGGGACTGCGGAGCACGCGGTCGGGGAAGAGTGCTTCCTGGTTGAGCAGGCCGGAGGCCTCCAGCGTGATGATCTCGTTGGTCTTGGAGGTGTCGGCGAAATCGAGTGAAGCGCGGAAGCGGTGGGTCTGTCCGCGCTGAAACAGGATGCCGGCGGTCTGGGTGGCGGCGGCTTCCGGCCGGACGTTGGCGTTGATGGCGACCTTGGACTCGACGAAGTAGCTTTCCTGGCGGACCGGGTCGAAGATCGGGATCAGGTCGGCGCCGCTGCCGCCGCCGCTGCCGTCCCCGAGCGGGCGGCTCATGACCGGAGTGGGGAAACGGTTGGAAGTGGTGTAGGAACCACGCAGGGAGAATCCGCCGCGGAGGTTGAGCTTCAGCCCGAAAGTGGGCGCGACGTTGGTTTCGTTGGACTGGGCCGATACGGTGTAGCGTACGGCGGTGTCGGTCTCGATGCCCTTGATGTAGCGGGGCAGGCGTGCCGCCGGCACGAGGGGTGCCTGGATCTCGCCAAACACGCTCATGCGCTCGAGGGTGCGCCCGCTCCAGCGCACGATATCCCCCGCGGGTGTGCCGTCGGCAAAGCGCGGTTCCTCGGTGTAGGGGGCCAGCGAGGTGAGGCGGTAGTCGGCGCCGAGATTGACGGTGCTTTCGCCCGTGGGCAGGTGCAGTGATTCGTGGGTCAGACGCACCGCGCCCTCGATCGTGTGGTAGTCGCCGAAAGTGAGGAATCGGCCGGGCCCACCGTGGTAGACGAGTGCGCGATCGTAGAACGCCTGCGGCGGGCCGGACACCTGGGTGTCGCGCAGCGGCTGATAGAGACCTTCGTCGACCAGCTGTTGCCAGCGGACCGGATCGGCGCGCACCAGGCCGCGGTAGCGGGCGATGTTGCGGGCGTACTGTGCATCGAGCGTGAGTTGCCAGGAGGCGGGCAGTTTCAGCAGCGCACTCGTCACCAGGGAATAGGAATCGATGCGGGCCTCGTTGTAGTCCCGGCCGAGCGCCGGCGTGGTGTCGTGGAGGGCGACCCGCACCTCCTGGCCGAAGGGGTTCAGCGCCGACGAGCCGGCGAGGGTGAGCTCGGTGGAGAACAGATCGAAACCGCGATGCACCACGGTGTGCCCGTAGCTGGCATCCACGCCGAGTTGCAGCCAGGGAAACGCATCATAGACGACCGAGCCATAGTACGCGAAGCGCTGCTGGGATCGGCCATAGGGATAGTCGGCGCTGTTGGGTGAGGCGGTGAGGCCGCCGGGAGCGTCGAAGAGGCCCTGGCTCCAGCGTCCCTCGCGGCCGGTGAACGCGGCGCCACCGCCGGTGCCGTCGGCGCCCGGCGCGACGGACGTGAAGGTCGGAGTGCCCGCGCCAAAAAGGCCTGCGCCGGTAGTGCTCTCGACGTTCGGGGTGGCGCTGGGTCCGAAGCCAGGTGTCTGGCGGGCGAGGCGGGTGCGTTGGTAACCCAGTTCCGATTCCACGGCGGGCTGCGTGTGGGTGAACGTGGCGTTGAGCCGCAGGTGCAGACGACCGTCCAGCAGACTTTGGGTGTGCTGGAGGGAGACGGATGATTGCGGGGCATCGTAGCCGCCGAGGGCGTTGGTGTAGGTGGTGCGCACCTCCGTGCCATCGGCTTCGGGCCGGAGCACGATGTTGATCACCCCACCGACCGCGTTGCCGCTGTAGAGGGCGGAGGCGGAAACCGGCAGCACCTCGATCTGCTGCACAAGCGAAAGGGGCACGAGGTTCACATCCGGCGGACCGAGCAGGCCGGTGGCATCGGTGATCGTCTCCGGGAGACGGCGGCCGTTGACCAGCACGACGGTTTCATTGGACCCGTAGCCGCGCAGACTGAGGTTGGAGCTGCCGGTGACGAAGGGCGACAGGTTGCCGCGCTGCTCCGGTGGCGTGGTGTTGGAATCACCGTCGATCAGTTCGCGCTGTAGAAATTCGTTCAGCTGCACGACCCCGCTGCGGGTGATCTGCTCGCGGGTGAAGAGGGTGAAGGGCAAGGCGTTGTCCTCGGTGCGCGGGAGGTCGAGGTTGCCGGCGGCGCGGCGCGGGCCGGCGCCGACGCCCTCGCCGATGGGCAGGCGGTCGTTGCGTTCGGTGACGACGTAGGGATCAAGCACCGTGATGTCGCTGGCGGCCTGCAGGTGCAGCGGCTCAAGCACGAGCGTGTGCCCGGCAGTGACCTCGATACCGGTTTTTTCCAGCAAGCGATAACCCGGACCACCGGCAAAGAGATGCAGGGTGCCGGGCGTCAGGGCGGGAAAAACAAAATGTCCGTTGCGGTCGGTCTGCGTCCGCAACCGGGTCCCGGCCAGCGCGACCGGCAGACCGATCGCCGGTTCGCCGCTCGGGGTGAGGATCCGGCCTTCGAGGGCACCGGGGGGATTTGGCAGCCGGGTGACGACGTACTTGCCGCGGAGATTGCGCCGGGCCGCGAAGCCCGTGCCCCGGAGCAGGAGCGCAAGGGCCTCCTGCGGTTCATACCGTCCGGTGAGGGCCGCCGCCGGCACTGTCCGCAAATCGTCGTAGGAAAAGAGCACTTCCGCGCCGGCCTGTCGGGAAAAGGCGATCAGCGACTCGGCGGCGGGTGCGGCCGGCAGATTGAAGTCCGCCGGCGCGGCCAGGACCGGTTCCGCAAGCAACAGACCGAGACCAAGGCACCAGTGATGGAGAGGCGAGAGGGACAGGCGCACGTTAACGGAGAGCCAGGGTTCAACTCCGCGGTGCGGCATCGACGTGCACGGTGCCATCCGGACTGCGGGTCACCTGGACGGGCAGAATGCCGTCCTGCAGGGCGGCCAGAAAGCCTTCGAGATCATCGAGACTGTAGCGGCCCCCCATGCGCAATTGGGCGACGGAGTCGGCGGCGGTCAGGGTCCGGCCATGATACCGGGCAAAGCGGGCGAGCGCCTCGCGCAGCGGCGTATCGGCGAACACGATCTCGCCGCGGCGCCACGCAAGGGCGTCGCCGAGCTGGGCGGAACTGAGCGGGGTGACGCTGACGCCCTCCGGCCCGGCCACGAGCTGGTCGTTGGCACGGAGCATCTGCGGAGCCGGGCTGGGGCCGGCGCGCACTTGCACGGAGCCTTCAAGAACCGTCACCTCCAGCGGATCCAGCGCGGAGCTGCGGACATTGAATTCCGTGCCGGTGACGCGGACCGAGCCGGCCGGCGTCTCGACAATGAAGGGTCGGGCGGCATCCCGGCTGACCTTGAAGAAGGCCTCGCCATCGGTCAGGCGCACGCGGCGGGCATCCGCCCGCAGCTCGACCGAGACGGCGGTCCCGGCGTTGAGTTCAACGCGGGAGCCGTCGGGGAGCGTCACGGCCTGCCGCTGCGCGACGGGAGCGGCGATATTTTGAAAGAGATTCTGTGGCTGGCCCGGCCACAGAATGACCACCACCACGGCGGCCGCTGTCAGCATTGCCCCGGCCAATATCGGCCAGCGCAACCAAGGGAACGGTCGAATGGTTTTTGCGGTGGTTCGGGACTCCGCCAACTCGTCCCTGATCCCTGCAATCAACGGCAACTGCTGTTCGAGGTCGGCGGAAAACTGGCAGTACGAAGCAAGGAGAGTGCGATGCGCCGGGTCGGCGTCAAGCCAGCGCTCGAGGTCGGCGCGATCGGCGGCGGAGAGATCGGAGCCATCGAGGCGCGCGGCCCAGAGGGAGGCTTGTTCCTCGCTGGCGGCGGAAGGGACGGAAGAAGGGTTCATGGGTGGGCCTCCTCGGAGCGGGGTGAGGTGGGGGCAATCGGGCGTTGGGTGAGGGCGGTGCGCAGCAGGCGCAGGGCGCGGGCGTGTTGTTTTTCGACGGTGCTCACGGCGATGCCGAGGCGATCGGCGATTTCCTGATGGGAAAGCAGTTCGATTTTGCGCAACAGCAGTACGGCGCGGCAGCCCTCGGGAAGCTGGGCGATGGCGGCCTCCAGCTGTTGCAACTCCTGGCGGGCCATGACCTGTTGTACGACGCCGGGCTGGGGCGAGGCGTTCAGGTCGTCCGAGGGTGGTTCCGGCGCAAAGGGCGCGATGCGACGGCGTTTGAGCCGGTTGAAAGCCAGGCGGCGGGCCGTGGTGTAGAGGAGCGCTTCGGGCTTTTCGGCCTCGTGCTTCTCCATCACGGGATAGACCTTCAGGTAGGCGTCGTGCGCAACATCCTGCGCTTCATTCGGGTTGCCGAGGATGCGGGCGAGGTGACGGCGCAAGGGGGCCACGGTGTTCCGGTAGAGACTGGTGAAGTCCCGGGAACTGGGTGGCTGGTCGGGCATGGAGGTGTTTTGCAGCACTTCACCCTCGAAGACAATCCCGCCGACCAAACCCGCTATCCGGTGTCAGCGATTTTGACCGGCAATGTCGGGCCGACGGGCGCGCCAGGCGACAAACCAGCCGGCGAGACCTGCCAGGGCGAGCGCGGCGAGCGAGGCGTGCAGACCGGCGTGATTTTCGTTCTGCAGCCGCTGCTCCAGCGTGGTGGCCAGTTCGGCGTTGTCCGCCGGGATGGGCGGGGCGGCCGCGACCCACCCTTCGGTTTCGGAGCGTCCGTCGTAGAGCACGAGCCGGGCCGGGCGGCCGAGATAGGCCTTGGTGTCCACGGCCCAGTAACCGATGCCGTTGAGGTTGGGACCAGGGCAGCCGATTTCCCCGACCAAGTTGGTGCCGCTGTCGTCCAGCAGTTGCACCCGCAGACCGTTGCCGTCGCTGACCGGGTAGCCGCCGTAGGGCACGATGAGCCAGGGCTTGGAGAGCACGAAATTGCTGCTGAGCACGGTGCCGGTGAAACCGGGACCGGCGGGCGCGGTGCCGAAGAACTGGTTGCGCAGTTCCACCGGGGAAAGCGGGGCGGCCCCTTGCAGGCGCTCGGGTCCGAAGGTCGACGGCGTGGCAAAGTGGAAGGTCAGTCCGGTCAGCGCCTGTTTGCCGCCCAACATCTGGTGCCAGCGCGTGTCCTTGTCGAAGACGAGGGGATTGGACCAGAGGAGCAAGCCGATGCCCGAAGCCAAGGCAGTGAGGAGCGCGAGCCGGGCGGGCCAGGGATCGTCGTCGGCGGACAAAGCCGGGAGCGCGGCCGCCGGCGAACCCCGTCGGACGAGCACAACCACCCCTGCCAACACGATCCCGCCGCCGCCGAGCAGCAGCCAGAGCCAGCGGGCTTGGATGGCGCGATTGAAGTTCCCGATGTGCGTCGTGGGGTTGGCCGGGTTGACGGTGGCGGGCAGGAGCGCGCGGAAGTCCGGCTGGTCGAGGAGCCCGGTCAACACGTCGGTGCTTTGCGTCAGGACCCAGCGGGTTTCCGTCTGCTCCAGAAGGTGCTTGTCGCCATCGCGGAGATAGGCTTGCACCGCCGCAAGGCGCAGCTGGTTGGCCTGTGCGGCGTTTTGATGGAAGTATCGGGCGTGTCCCTCCGTGGCGCGCACGAACAGGCCGGTGAGCACGATGCCGGACCAGAGCAGCGCGCCGCCGAAAAACCAAGCCCGCGCCCGGGTCGTCGCGGGCACCAGGCGGGTGAGCGCCAGAGCCCCGGCGAGGGTGCCGATGAACAACAGGTCGCCATAACGGGAAACGTAGTCGCTGTTGTCACCAGTGCGCGCGAAGGCGAGCCCAAGGGCCTGCATGATCACCCAGAGACCGAACACGAAGACCATGCGGTCGAGCGGGGCGACCGTGCTTTGCCGGCGAAGCCGCAGCGCATGGATCAGCCAGGGCAGTTGCAACACCGCCAGCGCGCCCGGCAGACCGCTCGGCCAGCTCAACAGATGCAGGGCGGAGTGCAGGAAATCCAGCGGCGAGCGCGACGCTTGGGCGAAGGAGTGTCCGCCCGGGGAAAGCAGGTGGATGAGCAGGAGAAGACCGATGCCGAGTCCCGTGATGACGAGGGGAACACGGAGGGCGCCGTGCGATTCCTGGCGGCGGGTCCAGAAAACGGACAGGACCATCGCCAGTGGCGCCAGCCACATGCTGGCGAGAGTGAAGAGGCCGGCGAGTCCGGCCAGCTGCGCCAGCCACCAACCCCGACTGTGGAGCGGCTGCGTGCAGGTGCCGCGCACGTAGGCAAACAGGCACAGGAGCGCCAGGGGAAACTGGGATTGAAATCCCCACGCGATGTTTTCCCACGCGTGGGGCAGGGCGCCGCCGCAGACGAGCAGGGCCGTCACGAAGGCGGCCGGGCGCGGGGTCAGGGTTTGCCAGAGCCAGCGGGCGACCTGCCAGACGAAGCCGGCGTACAAGCCGGAGTTGATCGTCATCTGGACCAGCGGATCCCAGCGGCCGGTCACAGCCACCTGCAACCAAACCAGCAACCGCGTCCACACCGGCAGGTGTTCAAAGTGCGGGGTGAAGAAGTGCCAGGGCCGGAGCGTGCCCTCGAGCCACGGGGCGATGATCTGCTGCGCCTCGATGATCCATTGGTCGTTGTAGGGGACGTCGCCGGCGAAGAGGTGGATTTCCCGGAGCCGCGCGGCCAGCACGATGATGGCGGCGCCCGCCGGCAGCAGGGCCAGCCAGCGGCTGGCGGTCGAGACCGCGGGTGGGCGGACAGCCTGCACGGCGGGCCGGCTCCAGACCCGCACGGCGTCGGCGGCGATGACGGCGAGCGCCAGCAGGTAGAGAGGATACGCCGTCGCCATGGCGGCGGGACTCATGTTGTTGAACGAAGTGACCGACACCAACACGTTGATCGCGAGATAGGCCGCACAGGCGCCGAGCAAGGCGGTGGCGAGACCGAGCAGATAGGTGACCTTCCGGTCCAGACCGGCTTCAATCAGCCGGATCAACCCGATCAGGAGCAGGAGCGGCCCGAGCCAGCCGAGGACCTCGCCGGTGGCGCGGCCGATGGTTTCCAGCCGGTCGACCTTGGCGTGTTCCCACTCGGCCTGGTTGGCCGGGAAAGGATCGGGGGAGCGCGGCGCATGACTGAGCCGCGTGCCGACGATGTCGCGAAAGGGTTTCAGGTCTGCGTAGTCGCCCACGCTGTCGGGCGAATAGGCGGTGAAACCCTTGAAGAAGACAAAGTACCCGGCGTACTCGACCGCGCCCTCGAGCAGGGGTGTGACGTATTCCCTGCCCAGCGGCGGCATGAAGCCCGAGCGGCGTGGCCGGCTTGGTACGCGGCCGGCATCGCAGGCCGCATTAATTTCCTCCGCGATCTTCCGGTAGTTTTCCAGGGCCTGGCCGGCGTCCGGAGCGAGCCCGGCCGCCACCATGGCGTCGCGGATTGCCCAAACGAACCAGCCGCCGCGGATCTGCCGGTCCTCGCCGGCGAAGAGCTGGCGCTCGAACCAGTGTTCGCCGACGGGGCCTTCCAGCTGCGGGCGAAGCCGGGCGAAGGCGGGGCTGATCTCGTAGGCGGCCTCGCGCATCTGCCGGGTGATCGGCACCTGCGGCAAATCGGGACCGACCTTGATCCGCATGAGGGCGCCGTAGGCATCCTTGAATTCCGTGGCGCGGAACTCGACGGTGCCGAACCAGTGGTAGTGCCGCTGGTTCAGCGCGCAGACCGTCAGCAATGGCAAAAGGAACGCCAGCAGGAACAGGCCGAGGCTGGTGCTGAGCGTGCGCCAGCGGGCCGCGAGTTCACCTCGGAGAGACGCGGCGATCCCCACCAGCAGCAGGCCCACGGCAGGGAGGAGCCACACGCTCTCCTCGCGCGTCAGCCAGAAACCACCGAGGGCAAAACCGGCGAGGAGGGCCGGACCGGCCTGCCGGCCCCACGACTCGCGACGGCGGGCGAAGAGTTGCACGAGACCGGCGACCACCAGCAGGGCGAGCGGCGTGTAGATGTTTTGCCGCATGAGCCGGCTGAGATTGCCGGCGTCGTAGCTGATCGGATTCCAGAGCAGCAGGGCATAGAGGGAGAACTGCAAACCCCCGGAGCGAAACCAGGGCTTGAGCGAACGGGTGACGACCGCGCAGGCGGCGGCGTAGACGACCTGCTGGGTCACCAACAGGGGCAGCCCCAGCCAGAAGACGCCCGCGAGAAACAGCGGATACATCGGCCCCTTCGCGAGGGTGAACTGGTCATACGGGCCGAGCCATTCGCCTCTCAGGATGTGGGCGGCGAGGGTGGCGAAAAGCTTGTCGTCATGAAACGCCGGACCGATGGCGTAGATCGTCTGGCCGCTGGTGAGCCAGAGCTTGAAGGCGGTGAGTGCGAGGGCCGCCCAGAGCCACCAGCGGTTGACCGAGGCGGACGGCATCAGCGGCGGATGGGACGAGAGGGACTCACTTGAACTCGATGCCGGTCCAGCCGGTCCAGTCGAAGGCGTATTCGTTGTTCTCGCCCGGATCGATCCGGAAGATCACGTGGCCCTTGCCCTTGGGGATCGGGGCCGAGAAATGCTGCAGGCCGCGGTCGTTCAGGCGGGTCACGGGATTGAGGTAGCGCTCGTGCAGGACCATGCGGTCGCCGCCGTCGCTCCAGAAAACGGTGAACTGGGCACCGTTCGTGCGGCCGCCGTTCTGGTAGGCGCCCGGGACGAAGCCGAAGGAACCTTCGACCATGGTGGCGCCGGCCGGCACCTCGAACACCATCTGGCTGGGCGCGTGCATGATCATGACCGGACGCTTGTCGATCATGTCCTCGTTGGGCGGATTGAGCGCCTCGTAGGAGATCGGGGTGTCCTTGAACATGTGGAACTTGGCCTTGTCCGCGTTCTTGAAATATTCCTTGCCGGCATCGGAGGGAGGCAGGGAGGAGAAACTCACGGTGACATCGTCCTGCACGCAGTCGCGATCCTGTTTGGCGGTGTCGATGCGGATGCTGACCGCGCGGCGCGAGGTGCCGCCACCGGAGGCGCGCATGTAGTCGAGCATGTCGTTGACCACCGGGCTCAGCATGAAGCCGGCGCGGCCGATGGGTTGGGGCAGGCGGTGGACCGTCTCCACTCCCTTGTCATCGGTGATGTGCAGGTTGACCAGCACCGGACGGTAGAGGAAGCGCCGCAGCTTGCCGAGGAGGTTGAAGCGGTAGTCGATCTCGACCCAGATGTTGTGGTCGACGAGGTCGGCCAGATTGATCTTCTCGCCCAGGTGGGCGGCGACCGAACGGATGGGCTTGGGCTCGAAGGAGGCGGCGTCGAAGGGACCGGGCTTGAGCCGCCAGAGGGCGAATCCCTGTTCGGAGTAGAGGTAGGTGTAGCGCTGGACCAGCAGCCGCAGCACGTGCGGGTCGTCCATGGACGCGAGCCGACCGTCGAGGGTCTGGAGCTTGAAGAGGACATATTCCGGCGCCCGGTCGGAGGCGTAGTAGTCGTAGTTCAGCCGGGAGAGATAGGGCGTGTAGGCGGAGTAGCCCTGGAACACCGGGCGGGGCTGGTAGTTGAAGCCGTTGAACAGGGCGACCGCCTGTTCGAAACCGAGGACGTCCAGGGAGGCGCGGCCGACGGTGGCCTTCGTCTTCTGCAGATCCACGTTGCTGCGTTCGGCCTCCAGCTTGCCCTCGTAAACCTTGGTGCCGTAAGCGTCGGTGAACAGGTAGGCGGTGTGGAGGTTGACCTTCTCCTGGATGCTCCCGAGGGCCCCGCGCACGAGTCCGGGCAGAACGGCTTCGAGGCTGAACAACGAGACCACCGCCGTCGCGGCGAGCAGGCCCTGCTTCAGGCGCCGCAGGCGATCCGATTCATCCAACAGGAGCGGGGAGGTGAAGAGGATCGTCATCACCGCATAGTAGAAACCGATTTGGTGGCCGTCGGCGCGGATGAAGCCGTGTTTCCAATTGAGGTAAAGATAGGCCAGGGCCCCGAGGGTGAGGGCGCCGCCGCGGATGCGGTCGGTCGCGGTCGCGAAATTGACGGCCAGGTAGGCGAGCATCAGGCCGACCGTGGTCAGGCCGAGGTAAAGCTGGTTCGAGGGACAGGCCAGGCCCATCGCGTCCTGGTAGCCCTGGCTGATTTCCCACGAGCTGTGAAAATAGGCGGGCAGGTTGCCCAGGTGCTGGCCGCACAGCATCCAGCCAATCATGAACAAGGCGAGAAAGAGCCCGGGCAGGCGCAGGCCGGACACCTTTCTGGATTGCCAAAGCTCGAGGCCGCCGGCGAGCAGGACCAGAAAGAATCCGAGCATCAGGTTGGTGAACTTGACCAGGGAAAGAATGACGAGCAGCACCAGCAGCGCGACCGAGCTCCAGCGCCACGTGAGGTTGCTGCGGCGGATCAGTTCCATGCCGCAGAGCGCCATCATGGACATGTGCATGGCGTCCTGGTACGACAGGCCAAACAGGAAGAAGAAGCCGAAGCAGAAGATGCGGGAGTAGCCGGTGAGGCGGTAGGCGTGCCAGTAGATGATGATCGTGAACACGACGGCCTGGACCGCGTGCCAGCCGATGAGGACATTCAGATGGTCGCCCCAGTAGGTCTTGCCCATGGCGAAGCCCAGCGGGCCATAGGTGAACACGACCTCCGTGCCAAACTGGCGGCCTTCCATGAAGAATCTCCCGATGGCCATGCGCCAGGAGGAATCCAGTTCCATCGCCGGGAACAGAGGCAGGGTGAAGGCGACCGCCACCATGGCGGTAAAACCCAAGACGCGGAACAGCCAGTCCAGCGACGAAGTTTGGGAAGTTGAGGTGGCGGAGGAGTCCATGGGAAGCGATTACCCTTAAAATCGAGGGGCGGGGGCGTCTAGTGGTAAATTTGAGAATGGTTGCCGCCGAACCGACACTCCCCGGCGCTGTGCGCCACTCCTCTTCGTCGAGGGGATCACGATATCCGCAGCAGAAGTCCCTTCTACCAAGAGGGGTGACCGACAGGGCGGGGTGGGTTGTGGAGGATTCAAGGGTGAACTATCCGGCCTAGTGGTAGTTTTCGAGCAGCAGGTCGCGCCAGTAGGACCAGTCGCTGGCGGCGTTCTCAAACGGGCCGGTGCCGGTGACCAATTCCAGTTCCCCGCCGGCGTGGGGCGGCAGGGTCACCTGGAAGGCGTGGATACCCCGGTCGGCGGGCTCTTCCCGGGGGCGGAGCAAACGGCGGAGCAAGATCTGTTCGGCGCCCCCGGTCGGTCGCCAGCGGACGATGAATTCGACACCATCGGTCGGGCCAGGGTTCTCCGGGGCATAGGCCCCGGGCCGGATACCGAAGCTGCCGCGCAGGGCGCTGGTCGTGGCCGGTACCCGGTAAACCAGCGAAGCCGGGGCATGGGCGAAATACTCGACATGTCCGTCCACCGATTCGCGGTTGGCGCCATGAGGAGCGGTGGCCCGGATCGGCGCGAGCGGCGAGCCGAGTGTGCCGATCTGGAGCGTGGCGGTGACGGCGGCGGGCAGTTCCGTTTCGGCCGGGTCGTTTGCCGCCGGCTCATTTTCCGGGCGCCGCTGATACAGGCGAAAACCTTGAGGAACGAATTGGTGGGACTCGACCAACCGGTACCGTGCGCGGAGAAACGCGTGGAACGCGGGAAAATGTTCGGTCGGGTATTTCTGCCAGAAACGATTGGGCCCGGCGCTGCAGTCCACGATGAAGAGCGGCGGCCGTTTGTGCAGGTCGGCGAGAAGTTGCGGCAGGGCGCCCGGTACGACGGCGTAGGCGGTGTCACGCTCCGGAGCGGTGTTGGTCCACGGGATGAGGCCGGTCAGGAAAGAGGCGTAGAGGAAGCGGCTGGCCGGACGCCGGTCGGCGTAAAGATAGATGTCGGGATGATAGCCCCAGACGAAGAGCGCGTCATCGGGTGTACTGTGCGCCTTGATGTAGGCGGCGACCCGGCGGGACGGATCCTCGGGCAGAGTCCGCAGACGGGAACGGAAGGCGGATGAGAGGGCGCTCCACGCGACGACCGCGAGCAGCAGGCCGAGCACTGTGCGGACAAGGACATGGCGGGTGCCTTGTCCGATGTTCCGTCCAAGGTGGCCGACAACCAGACCCGCCCCGAGACAGAACGGAGCGAGAAACTGGATGGAGTAGTGATCGAAGGAGCGTCCGCTGGCCGCCGATCCGGCGAGGGCGGTCAGGGACCAGAGGCCCACGAAGAGCAGCGGCGGGTTGCCCGTGCGCTCCGCGGGTGTCGGCTCGCGCTGAAGGAGACGATGAAGGGTGTAGACGGCCGCCGCCACCCAGAGCAGCAGCAACCAGGGTTGCGTTGTCCCGATCAGGCGGAACGG
>Ga0208117_100201_pt1 | contig 30217 bp, 19 predicted proteins | sample LakWasMet26_LOW6_2_FD_183870 | JGI IMG/M metagenome (GOLD analysis project Ga0208117, IMG submission 183870) | Freshwater sediment methanotrophic microbial communities from Lake Washington under simulated oxygen tension - Sediment Metagenome... | ecosystem: Environmental > Aquatic > Freshwater >...
CCGGGACCAGCGGGTGCGACCGCTGGCCAGCCGGGCCTATCCACCGGCCACCAACCACCGGGCGGAGCAGCGACTGGCCCGGATCTACGACTATGCTGGGCGTCATTTCGCGCGGACCATCACTCTGCCGGAACTAGCCCGGGAAGTGGCCATGACTCCGGCAGCCTTCAGTCGATTCTTCAAGCGGGTGTCCAAGCGTTCACCCTCCGATTTCCTAAATGACCTTCGGATTGAGCACGCATGCCGATTGCTGAGGGAGAGCGACCGTACGGTCACTGACATTGCTGCCGCCGCCGGGTTTCCCACGCTGACAAATTTCAACCGCCGATTTCGTGAACGCAACGGGACTACACCCCGCGAGTACCGACAGTCGTTCCTGCGGTAGTTTAATATCTACAGCGCGACGAAGTCCTCAGTCAGTGGGTCAAGTGCTCCATCCTGCTGGCCAGTTCACTAAAGGCTGTGCCTAAGCTCTTCTCGGTGAGGTCGAATTTGTATCCGTGTATATCCCGAAGGAGAGTGATCGTATTCATGATCAGCAGGGTTTCCACGGCGCTGGTGGAATTAGAGAGTGCGTGGGTCAGCACCGGGACAGGATCATCGGCGTGGATCAGGCCGAGAAACTCGGCGGCCCGGACCCGCACCAAGGGCTCGGAATCGTTCAGCGCGAGTGCCTTGGCGGTGGCAATGAACGGGGTTGCTTGCCGTTCGAAGGAACTGCACACGATCAGGCCCCAGTAGCGTTCCCAGGGATCGGCCGACGCGAGGGCGGCGGCGATGCGCTGAGAGGCGTCGGGAAAGGGCTGCAGGCTGAGATCGGCGATATCCACGAGTCGGCCGATTTCATCGCGATGAGCCATGCCGAACGCCGTGGGGTTCTGGGCCGCTTCATTAGCCAGCACGCTTTCAGGGTAGAAACTCAGGTCGGGCATGCCCTTGACCCACTCGGTCAGGCGGGTGCGCATGGCCGCCAAGGTTTTTGCGAAGGCGGGATCGCCCGCGAGATTGTGCACCTCATCCGGATCGGTCGTCAGGTCATAGAGCGCCTCCGTGGCGCGGGGCTCGAAGAATTGCCGTTGCTCCGAGGAAAGCTGACCGGCGCGAAAGAGGCGGGCCCACTCCTGATAGGCGAGTTGACGGTAGCGGTACTGGTTGAAGAGTGCGTCCACGTTGAAGGGCTGGTAGCTGCGCATGTACAGGAAGCGGCCACGGCGGAGGGTGCGGACGAGATCGTATTTTTCGTCGAAGCGGTCGGCGTAGCCGAAGGTTTCGTCGCGGCTCTCCAGCCGGGCGGCGTCCACACCGGGTCCGAGGAAAGGCTTTCCGTCCATGCCGGCGGGTGTGGGGATGCCGGCCAGATTGAGCACCGTGGGGCCAAAATCATAGAAGTTCACAAAGGCGGTTTCCCGTGACCCGGGAGCCTGGGTCACAAGGTGGCGCCACTTGGCGGGCACCTGCACGACGAGTGGGATCTGGAGACCGGAATTGTAGGCGTAACCTTTGCTGCGGGGCAAGATGCCGCCGTTGTCACCGTAGTAGAAGATGATCGTGTCATCGAGCACGCCGTCCTCGGCCAGCTGGGCGATGAACGCGCCGACTTCGGCGTCCATCTTCATTTGGAGATCGAGGTATTTGGCGATACTGTAGCGGATGACCGGTGTATCAGGCAGGTAGGCGGGTACGCGGACGGTGGCCGGATCTGTCTGGGTGGGCTCAGTCGCCATTTCCTTCGCGGTGAAGAACAGCTGACCTTCATGGGTGGAGCCGAAGTTCTGCACATGGAAGAACGGCTGACCCGGCCGGCGATTGCGATAGGATGCGCGTCCGTTCGAAGCGTCCCAGACGTCGGTTGCCTTGATTACATTGTAATCCTCCTTGCTGTTGTTGGAAGTGTAGTAGCCCGCGGAGCGCAAAATGGCCGGAAACATCCGGAGATCCGGCGGCATCGGCACCAGGACCGCGCGACGGTGGTACTGGGCAAAGAGACGCGGGGCATAGCTGCCGGAGATCAGGGTGGAGCGCGCCACCGAGCAGACCGGGGCGTTGGAAAAGGCGTGATCGAAGACAATCCCGTCCTTGGCCAGTGCTTCAATATGCGGCGTGGGGGCCCCGTGGGGATCATAAAGCCGCAGATACGCGGCGCTGTTGTCCTCGGAGACAATCCAGACGATGTTGGGACGGTCGGCGGCCCAGAGACTTGTTGCGACCAGGGTTGAGGCCAACAGGGTGCTTTTGAACAGGGATTGCATGAATGATTTCGGGTTAGCGTTTGATCGGCTTTCCTGTCGCATCCACCTCGATGAGGGCGGCGGGGGCGAGCGGTGGTTGCATGAGACGGTCCATGGCCATGGTCAGTTTCGTCTGCGCAGCTCGGGCGGCCGGAGTGTAATCGGCCGGATCGAGCAATTGCTCGGTGGGCTCGAGTGGGGAAAGGGCAAAGAGGCGTCCGTCGCGGAAGAGTTTGAAGTCATGGTCGAGGGCGAAGATGGAGCGGGTGAACTGCTCCTTGTCCGAGCCAGGGCGGGGGTCGTACCAGAAGAAGCACCAGTCGCGGGGATGCAGGTTTCGCTGGCCCAGCAATTGAGGGGCAAAACTGTTGCCTTCCACGGGCCACTCCGCCGGCACGGCGCGACCGGCCAAGGCGGCGAATGTGGGCAGGAAGTCGGTTGCATCGATGAGATCCGCATTCACCACGCCGGTGGCGGTGCCGCCCGGCCAGTTAGCGATCAAGGGGACCCTGATGCCGGCCTGGGTGGGGAGACCTTTGCCACCGGGCACCGGGAGCGTTCCCAGGTGCGAAGTGATTTTCTGATCGGTGCCATTGTCAGCGTAGAAAAGAATCAGCGTGTCATCGCGCAGACCCAGACGGTCGATCGCTGTCACGAGCCGGCCGACAACGGTATCCATGTACTCGACCATGTCCTTGAAGTACCTGGTGCTGGTATCCAGGCGGCGGGTGGGGTCTTGCCAGACATCCGAATGGGGGGTCGGATTCATGGGCGCATGTGGGAGCACCATCGGATAGTAGACAAACATCGGTTCGGTGCGGTGACGCGTCATGAAATCAACGAGGAAATCGACATTAAGATCCTCCCCGTACTCCCCTTTGGCGGTGTGGAGGACTCCGTTGCGCAGATAGGTCGGGTCGGCGTAACGCGAGCCCATGTCTTCCGGTTCTCCGGAGTGGAAAAGGGAATATTCCTCAAAGCCGCTTTGGGCCGGATGGGTGCCGGTGTCACGCCGTTGGCTCGCCCCGGGAAAATCTACCGGATCGTAGGAGGTCAGCTGCCACTTGCCGGCGATCACGGTGCGGTAACCGAATTGTCCCATCAGGTGGCCGAAGGTTTTCTCTCCCCGCGTGAGAATGCCAAAGGCCTCCCAGTTGCGCTGGTTGTATCGACCGGTCATCAGTTCGAGCCGGGTGGGTGAACAGAGCGGCTGGGCGTAAGCGTGCGTGAACCGTATCCCAGTCGCCGCCAGGCGGTCCAGGTTGGGCGTCTGATAGTCGGTACCGCCGTAGCAGCCGAGTCCCTCGATGCCGAGATCATCAGCCATGATCAGCACGATGTTTCTGGGCAATTTCGGGGCCGGAGTGGCCGCATACGATTGACCGAGGAAGCAAAGACCGATGGTGAGGCCGGCCGCAATTTTCTGGGGTAATGGCATGGGGTGGGAGAGTGCGGCAAAAACGACGATGATCGGTTCAGTTTATCCCGGCCGCCCGTTCCATTTTCACGTTTTCGATATGGGGATCCAGCCAGAGTGGCGGCACGTTGGTGGCGTCCCAGCGGTAGTATTCGTCCAGCAGGCGGGCTTTGACCGCGGGCAGTTGGGCGGAGAGGTCATGCTGCTCGCGGAGATCAGTGGTGAGATCGTAGAGTTCCACCGCGGGTTTGAGGCCGGGCTTCGCCAGCTTGTAGTTCCCGGAGCGGACCGCGAAATCCCAGCCGCCGGCGACCCGCCAGTGCAAGGCTTCGTGGGGGATGCCGGTGGCCGTGCCGGTGAGATAGGGGATCAGATTTACGCCCTCGGTGCAGTCCGCAAATGCGGCGGTGCCTCCGGCCAGCGCGAGGGCGGTGGCGTGGATATCCAGTGAACTGACGGGTTGCCGGAAAACGGTACCGGCGGTTAGGTGCCCGGGCCAGCGGGCGGCGAAAGGTACCCGGATGCCCCCTTCATAGGTGCTGCCTTTGAAGCCGCGCAGGGGATGGTTGTCGGCGACATCGAGGCGTCCGCCGTTGTCGCTCAGAAAGAACACGAGAGTATTTTCATCGAGGCCCTGGGCTTTTAGTTCTGCGAGTACGCGGCCGACGCCATCGTCCACGGCACTGACCATGGCCGCATAAATCTTCCGGGCGCCGGTGAGATGGGGGAAGCGGGCCAGATACTTTGGCGTGGCCTGGTTGGGCGCATGCGGCGCGTTGTAGGCCAGATAAAGGAAGAAGGGGTTGGCTTTGTTGCGTTGGATGAATTGGACGGCTTCGGTTGAGAAATCGTCAGTCAGGTAGGTGATAGCTTTGGCGGGGACCTTGGTGTGGCCGCGATAGATGGAGTCGTCCTTGTCGCGGGCTTCGCCGAAATAATTGAAACCACCGCCGAGAAAGCCGAAGAATTCGTCAAAGCCGCGGTTGAGTGGGTTGAACTGCGGGGCTTTGCCCAGGTGCCATTTCCCAATGATCCCGGTGGTATAGCCGACGGTCTTGAGCCTCGCCGGAAGCAATACTTCGGACACAGGAATTCCCTCCTCATTGTCGTCGGTTGCTCCCTCGGGATTATGCTCGTGCCCAAAGCGCTGCTGCATCCGTCCGCTCAGGAGGCCGGCTCGCGACGGACTGCAGTATGGGTGGGTGACGTATCCTACCGGGAAATGAACGCCCTCGTGGGCGATACGATCGAGATTGGGGGTTGGGATGTCCTTGCACCCATTAAAGCCAACGTCGGTGTAGCCTTGGTCATCCGTGAGGATGATGATAATGTTGGGCTTGAAGGCCGGCGTGGTGCTGGCAATGGCAGTGGTGCCGGCCAGCAGGGAGCCTATGGCGTAAACCCACAGACGCAGCCGAAAAGCTGGTACAGTGACTCGGGCGGACCTCATAGGCTGTTCCTGTTTGATGTGATCAACGGGTGGATGGTCTGGCATCGGCAGAAAGTGGCTGGACCGCTGGTTCAAGTCGCCAGACTCGCACCCAATCATAGCGAGTGGTTCGCTGGTCAAGCGTGCCGGTATCAATGAGGCCGCCGTCGGGTGGGACCGGATTCCAGTCATACACCTCCACGGCCATTTGAATGAAAGCGGGCACATCCCAGGCCGTTTTCGGATTGATGGTATAGGTCGGGCGCCCATCGAGGAAGAACTGGACTTCGTCGGTCGACTTCCACCAAGCCGCGTAAACATGAAAATCCTCGGAGTTGCGGTTTTCGAGCGGTACTGATTTTTGCATCTGCACTTTGTTGGGCTTGATCCAGTGGATCAGGTTTGAGTGAAAGATCCGGTCCCATTTCTTGGCCCAGGGAGCAGTGAGATCGGTGACCAAGCCCACACACTCCTGAATATCCAGCTCGAGCCGTTCGCCCGGTCGGCCGTCCTTGGTCATCAGCCAGAAGGTCGAGGACATGACAGTCGCGTTGGCCTTCATCCGGCATTCGAAATACCAACCGGGCTGGCCCGGCTGAAGGGAACGGACGATGGCACCTTGGTGGGTGAACGTCTTTCCACCACGTGAGACAGGCTGGTCGAGTTTGCTGACGGTCACCCTCATCTCGCCGTCCTGTACCTTGACGTTGCTGGCCTGGAAAAGCCCAGGGGCCCGGCCATACCAACCCCAGCCGTTGGCCACAGGCTCGTCCTGCCACTTGGTGTGGTCGAGGCTTTTCCCATCAAATTCGTCGGACAGGTTTTCCACCTGACACCAATCCTGATCAGCAGGACGTGGGTCCGCGCCGGGGAGAAAACATGGACTGAGACCAGAGGCCATTGCTGCGGCAGGAGCCACAAGAATCAAAAAGGAAGTGTGCAGGAGGCGAGTGAGGGTCATGGTGGTGTGGGGATTCTCGAAGCGGAGAAGGCGTTGACCGTGCTTTTGGTTGATCAACTGAGCGAGGTTCATGCGGCCATTCAGGACATTGCCGCGCCCCCGCAGGCCACTGCCGGAAACCAACCGGGTGTCCTTCGGTCCGACCGCGGGTCCTGTGTACGTGGATCGCACTTTCACCCGCAGAACCGGCCCAGCGTCAGACGAGAAGGGGCTGGGGAGTGATTTTTCATGAAGACGTAAATCGCGGCGAAGTTCAGAGTGGGCGGCCTCAGTGAACGGCTAGTGTTATTTTCCCTGAGATGTCCTTTGGAATGGCAACGGGCTCTCCCTGAGGACCGAGCTGATCGGCTGTGGAGAATTTGGTGCCGACACCGGGCAGCTTGTGAAAGACATGGAGGTTACCGGAAACGGGGTAGTGCCACCATGCACGTACCGGGCCTGCATCGGTGTTGATATTAATTTCACCGGCCGCGTTGCGGGGACGCAGCACGCCTATGGATGCATTTGGCAAAGCCGGTGAAAGCAGGATGGAGTGGCCCGATTTCAGGTCGAGGCGCATCCACTTCACATCGTCAAAGATACCTTTGAATTCGGGTACGCCCCAGTCCTGACCGGTCACGTTGTCATTATAGGCATTGTTCCATCGGCCAAAGATCGGCCCGGGTATGCGGTTGCCCCAGACCCGATGAGGGCCTTTCCCGAGCCAGCTCTTGGCGACCACGTTGGATTCCGCGAAATCGAAGCCGACGGCACAGTAGGCCACCGCTTCCTTGATCGCGGGATAGTCGTATTCCAAAATAGCGCGGCCGTCCGGACCGAGGGTCCAGCGGATGGTGGCGCCCGTGTTGCGGCTCTTCGCGTCGATCACGACACTGTCCCCAGTCTTCGTTGCCTTGGCCGCCCAGCTAGAAGGGAAATCCAAGGGACCTTGCAAGGTGCCTGCATACAGGACCGGTCCTTTGCCCAAACCGCTGTCCGTTCCGTTCACATCGCACGAAAGTAGTTGGCCGGTCTCGGATGAGAACGTCCAGCTGACGTCGCCCTGCCGAACCTTAAACGGATTTTGGCGATCTTGTTGCACTGAGACGTTTCTGGTTTCGGAGGCAGTTTCCTCATGCTCAATGGGCCACGACCATGTCATGAGGAGCTCGCCCTGGGGATTAAATGCAGTGAGTTCCAGGGCGTCGGAGGAACTCCAGTCGCCTGGCAGCGGCAGAGACAGTTGGCCGGTTGCACCCGGCGGGATTGCGGGACCGGAAAGGCGGCCTTCGTGCTGGACGTGAGGGGAGTCGGACCGAGCGAAGGGGCCAGGGAAACTGACGAGGCGCCAGTGCAGCTGGCATTCATGTAGGGAGATTTCGGCATGCCGGTTTTCTACGGGCAAGGATCCGTTGAAATTGGTCGGTAAAGCTTTTGTGGGAATTTGCACCGGCGACCAGATTTCCCGCACGGTGAAATAGCTGGCTTCTTTTTCGCGGTGTGGTCCCACGATCCCATCGGCTGATTTGTTGCCATAGGTGTCCAGCCTTCGATTCAGATCCGTGCGGCGAATGGCGTCATCCTTCCAGCACCACAGCACACCGCCGGCGCCGAACGGTGATCTACGGATTTCCCGCCAATAGTCTTCCAAACCGGCTCCATGGCCTCCGTCGTAGAGTCCGTGCAGGAATTCCGTCGGCAGGTAGACGTTCGGCCCCCTTAGTTTCCTCAGCAGATCAACATATTTGGGATAGTGCAGGGTGTCGATCCCCTCAAACAGGCTCCACGGGTGGATCACCGGACGGTCCTGGAGATCGTAGAGGTGAAAGAGTTCGTCGGTCTCGAGGTTGAAACCGTTTTCGTTCCCGTTGGCCCAGAGAATCACGGATGGGTGATTTTGATAGGTGGTGACGATTTCGTAGGCGATGTTTCGGGCGATGGGTGTATCGATGATTGGGTCGTGCCAATTCGTCAGCTCGGTGATCACCAAGAGGCCGAGTTCATCGCACGCCCTGGAAAACTCTGGCGTCGGTGGCAGGTGTGAGCGCACCAAGTTGGCGTTCATCGCCTTGATTTCGCGAGCTTCCTGCCTCTCGTCTTCGGCGTCAACTGATCGGCCGTGCTCGGGGTTGAAGGTGTTCCGATTCACGCCCCGAATAAGAAGCTTGCGACCGTTCAGGTATAATCCATCGCCGGGGCGATGCTCGAAGGTTCGGAAGCCGAAAAGCTCGGTTTTCTCGGAAACGACGACACCACCCTTCAGCAGCTGCACCCGCACTTGGTGCATCTGCGGACGCTCCGGCGACCAGGTGGGCGGATGCTCGATCGTGGTCCTAAGGCGCACCCGCCCGGTCGCGCCCTGGATTCGGGCTATCATGGGCTTGCCCACTGGCGCACCCCAAGTGGTTTCGATCTGGGCGATCACCTGTTCGATGTAGACCTTGGTGTCTTCTCGGAATTTTGTCGGACGGTGTACCTGCGGGAACACATCGAGGTTGAAGGTGCCATCGGCACGAGCATCAATCGCCAATCGGTCGACAAACTCCTTGGGTTGGATCTCGAGATAGACTGGTCTATAAATGCCACCAAAGACCCAATAGTCCGCCGTACGCTCCGCCCAGTCGAGACTGGCGTTTGATGGCTTTTTCTTAACCAGAACCTCCAACGTATTCTCCTTGCCGTATATGAGATTGTGTTCATCGAGGAGATATCGAAACGGAATGTATCCGCCAAGATTCGGAGCACCGACGGACTGACCATTGATTTTGATGGATGTCTCGGTCATTGAACCCTCGAACACCAACCGCACGTGGCGGGCTTTCCAGTCGTTTGGGACCATAAAGGTTGTGCGATAGGTTCCCGTCTCGTCATGTTTCGTGTTCAGATCATCGAAACCGTAGTTGTAGCCGCCAAAACCGTGCTGCTCCCAATTCGATGGGACAGGGATCGTGGTCCATTCCCCGCTCCGATGCCCAGAGGAGCAGAAAAAATCCCATGGCACAGCGTCTGCAGGACCCCGGCCAGAAAGATATACTCTCTCGGAGTTTTCGGCTCTCAACACTGCTGTCGCCGGGATAGACAGCAGGCAAAGCAAAGGTAGAAGGTGGCGTTTCATGTGTTGGTTGGTAGTTTTATCGAGAATCGTGATTGCGATCTGCGCCTCGAAGGATGTGAGCCTTTCGTGGATGGAAATGGAAGAGAGTCTCGGCGCCTGCCCAGCGAGTTCTACCGGTTTTGACGTATTGAGGGTTGGGTGAAGTGGATGTTCTACGCTTCGGGAGAGTGTTTTCAGATGAAGCCGAAATCATGACTTCGTGTGGACAACGCGAATGCAATTCGACGATAGGCAGGCACGACGGACCGGAGCTTGAGACGGAGTGTCTCAAGGCTCGGGCAGAGATGGGAACCCCAGCGGTTGGCCACCGGCTCGTCCTGCCACTTGGTGTGGTCGATTTGATCGCCTGCGAATTCATCCGAAAGGGCTTCCACCAATCGCCAGACGGCCATGCGGGGTTTAGGGTCCTGACCAGGTTCGAAGGTTGGTTGAAGCGTTTCGGCCGGGAGGGTCGCGGCGGACGCAATAGCAAGGCTCAAGGCGTACAAATGGGATTTGGTGATCATGGGAACAGGGGACGGGGTGTTCAGTACTTCCCTGAAGTCCCATACGTTTCCTTCTTGGAAGGCCGCGGACGCTGGCGATTTGGAGTGGGAGCCCCAGTGCGACGATCAAAATCGTCAGGTGTACGCACGCTTGGGATGAAGTCGTCGGTCTCTGTGATCCAGCGTTCCAGCGCGTTGCGATGTCGTTGCAATTGTGCCTCGTAGCCGGATCGGGTCGCCAAGTTTACCAGCTCCTGTGGATCGTTTTCGAGATCGTAAAGCTCCTCCGGCGGACGGGGCGCGAGAAACGGCCTCGATTGAGCTTCGTTCAAGGCACCTTGCTCATACAGTCTGACCAACTCCCACCAGGTCTTGTGATACACCGTATCCGCACTGGGCGTCGCTGGCAGATCATTGTAGTCGTTCCTGATGTAGCGGTAGCGGGCGGATCGCACGGAGCGGCCATGATCCTCGAAATCGTGCCAGTTCCGTTCGGAAAAGGCGAATTCCCTAAACGGGGTATCCGGCTGCTCCAGCAACGGCACGAGGCTTTTGCCCTGAAAGGATGGCGGCGGCTCGGCGCCGGCCAGGGCCAGGAAGGTCGGCGCGATATCGATGGTGCTGATGATACTCCGGCAGACTTGCCCGGGTTTGATCTTGGACGGCCAATAGACGATAAAGGGCGTTTTGACGCCCGAATCATAGAGCGTGGTTTTGTCCCGGGCAAAGGGCCGTCCGTTGTCGGCTACAACGATGACCACGGTGTTGTCGGCGATTTTTTGGCGCTCCAGTTCCTGCAACACCCGGCCGACATTTTCATCGAAGCGCGAGATTTCATCATAGTAAGCGGCAAAGTCCTGCAGATACAGGTCGGTTGCGGGATAATAGGGCGGGAGGACAACATCCTTCGGCTGATGATGCACCGGCAGCGGGCCTTCCATAAATGGTCGATGGGAGTCCCACGCAGCCAGCCAGAGAAAAAACGGCCGGTCCGCCGGGCGTTCCTTGAGCAGAGTAAGCCAGTCATCGGCGCCGGAAGTTGTCCCTTTGCTGATTTCCATTTCCCGGATGAGATCAAAACGATCGCGGACTTCATCACCCAGATGCCATTTGCCGGCGGCGGCCGTCCAGTAGCCTTTCTGTCGGAGCAGTTCTGATACGGTGGTCTGTTCCTTGGGCAGCGGCCAGTGCAGCTGCTCGGCCCCGGTGTTGTGCGGGTAGCGGCTGGTTATCATGCTGCAACGGCTGGGACTGCAGGAACTGGCGGTGAGAAAAGCTTGGTCGAACCGCATACCCCGTGCGGCCATCTGGTCGAGGTTCGGCGTCTGAACCGTGGGATGCCCATAGGCGCCGAGGTCGGCCTGACTCTGATCATCCGCGATGATGAGGATGATGTTGGGCGAGGTGTGCTCCAAGGAGGCGGTCAGCGGTGAACTAACGCTGGCGAGCAGGAATAGGCAAGGGATGAGGGGAAAGCTGGGTCTGTTCATCGTATTAACGCAAGTCTTTGAGTTGCTCGAAATACTCGGGCTTCCAGGCGATCGGCTGGCCGCCAAGGTGAAACCAGTCGACGAAGGCGTGACGGAGTTCGGCAGCCAATTCGGGATGCTGGGTAATCACGTCGTGTGTTTCCGACGGGTCGTTGGCGACGTCGAAGAGCATCGGGGCGCCCTGTTCCATGATTTGCATGAGTTTCCAGTTTCCGCGACGGACGGCCCACGCCGGTGGCGGGTTGTCGTGGCCGACGGACTCCCTGGTGACATCTTTTTCGTAGTGCGACCCCGCCCAGAACAACGGGCGCTCGGGTGGCAGGTCCTGCTGCGCCTTTAATGCAGGCAGCAGGCTGATCCCGTCAACCACCTCATTCATAGGCACGGTCAGACCCGCAGCCGCGAGGGCGGTCGGCAGGATATCGAGGGAGATGACAGGTTGCCTCCGCACTTGTCCTGCCGGGACAACCGCCGGCCAGCGCACGATGAACGGGACTTTGTCCCCGCCATCGTATTGAAAGCGTTTGAACCCGCGTAGGTCGCCATTGCTTCCTATCCACCAGTAAGGCAGGCCGCCGTTGTCGCTGAGGAAGAAAATGATCGTGTTGCGGGCTTTTCCGGAATTGTCCAGAGCGGTGAGAATTCGTCCGATGCCGGTATCGAGTTCCGCCACCATCGCTGCCTCCACCAACTCATTTTGAGGAAACCCGGAATAGCGTGCGGTGGTTTCCTTCGGTGCTTGGTTCGGCCCGTGTACGGCGTTGTAGGCGAGGTAAACGAAGAAGGGCCGGTCGCCACTGCGTTCGATGAAGCTGATGGTCCGGTTTGTGAATTCCCTGGTGAGATAGTCGTGGGATTCCACCTTCTTGCGGCCGTCGAACAAAATAGGGGATTTGAAATAGTCGGTTTGAGCGCTGTTGAACCCAAAGTATTCGTCAAATCCCTTGTCCAGCGGATGCTGACCCGGGAGTTGGGTGCCGAGGTGCCATTTGCCAATCATGGCCGTGGCGTAACCCGCTTCTTTGAAATAGCGTGGCATCATGGTCTGGTCACCCGGCACGCCACCGCCCTGCACCTGGTTGTCGCAGTTGGCGTAGATGCCGAAACGTTGCTGATAGCGCCCGGTCATCAACCCGGCGCGGGATGGTCCGCAAACAGAGGCCGTCACATAAGCGTCAGAAAACCGGGCGCCTTCGGCGGCTAGTCGGTCAATGTTTGGCGTGGAGACTCGGGAGGGGGCACCACCGTAGGAATTGATGATTCCATAACCCAGATCGTCGGCCAATATCACGATGATGTTTGGTTTTCCTCCCGCAGGGGAGTCGACGGCGGCAGGCAATGAAGCTGCAAGGTTGAGCAGTAGCGTAACTATGCCGAGAAAGGGGAGCCAGATACGGGATGGGTTATTCATCGGAACGGGAGTATCTGAATGAATTGGGTATTGGACCGAGTAGTCTGCATAGCCCGGCAGACGGATTGCGCGTTTCGGTCGGTGTGAAGGCGGCAATTTTCTTGGGGCTCGCATGGATTGCGCGGAGGTGGGTTAGCTTACGCATTGAAGCGCTGACCTGATCATTCACCAGCGTCTAGGTATTTAATCAATTAACACTCGAATTCCTGGAATAACCCGCGACAGCACAACATGCCAACCTTGAACAATTTATGTGCAGGCCGCACCAAACTACGCGGATGAAGTGCGCAACCGCTTCGATGAGCGTCGAACCGCGAAAATTGATGGCCAAGCCGATTGTGTCTGAACCTTTGGTCGCCGCGCACCTACGCTGGTTTAGTCGGAGCGCTTTGAGCACCATTTTGCTGTAGTTGGGGCCGCATTCAATCTTGCCCGTGACATCGGTGGCGGTGGAGTCGGCGTGAAAAACTGCATCGCCCGGCTCTATATCGTTCACCTTCAGCCCGACGGCTTCGACGTCACCAGAGGCGTCAAAGCCGAGTATCTCCCGTTCGCTCGCTTGAGGCGCAGCTCTGCACGCAATTTGGCGCCTACGGGATAGTCCAAGACGGCGGCGAGCTTGACGAAGAGGGCGCGGCCGACGGTTCTGGATTCATCGAGCGTGAAGTCCTGTTAGCCGTTTCCCATTCAATCCGCCCCGAAATTTTATAGGCAATCGCCGTCATGTGAGGTCATCGATGGGACGGTTGAAGCGTGTGGCAAGAATCAACGGGAGCCGGTTACGTCCGGAGGGCGGCCTCTACTCCTTGTTGATGGTAACGTGCAGGGTCTGGCCGGCGGCAATGTCCTGAGACGAGGAAAACGTAATCACGAGCCGATCTCCTTGCCGGGTGAACGAGCTCTGGATATTCGGGAGGTCGGTTGTTCGTAAGTATGCGCGGAGCGATTCAGGTTTCACTGATAGTAATCCCAGAAATCGTAGGTCTCGCCGGTGGTCTTTTTATTGTCACCCAGGGTGACGGCGGTCTGCTTCATTTCCTGACGCAGCCGGTGAATCTGTTCCTGGAATTCCGGGCGGAACGACAGGTCGGTCGTTTCCCACGGATCGTTCGAGATGTTGAAGAGCTGGGTCACGCGCGAGCCCGCCACGGATTCCTTTTTGCCTTTCTGGGCGTCGGGAGCGCGCACGTATTCGATGAGTTTGAAGTCTCCTTTCCGGTAGGCCCGTTGGTATTGGGTGTAGGCGTGATAGGTGTAGTCACGGACTTCCGAGGCTTCATGGCGGATCACGGGTCCCAAACTCTTGCCGGTCACCGAGGCGGGCTGCGGGATACCGGCCAGGTCACAAATGGTGGGGAAAATGTCGTTGATATAGCAAAGGGCATCGATGGTGCGTCCCTTCTCTTTGACGAGGTTGCCGGAGATGATGAAAGGGACATGCAGGCCATCTTCGTCGTAAACGTTCTGCTTACCCATCAGACCGTGGTTGCCCACCGCCAGTCCGCTGTCGCTCGCGAAGACTATCAGGGTGTTGTCATAGGTGCCGTTGTCCTTCAGGGCCTGAATCACTCGGCCGATCTGGGTGTCGAGAAAACTGATGGCGGCATAATAGTCGGACAGATGTTTCCGCGTCACTTCCGGGGTGCGCGGCCATGGCGCAAGTTCCTCATCGCGGATCATCAGACAGCCGTTGTCAAACGAAGGCATCGCGAGGTAGGACGGCGGAAGGACGACCTTGTCCTCGGGATACATCGCCTTGTATTTTTCCGGAGCCTGCCGCGGATCGTGGGGGGAATGGAAGGCAAGATACATGAAGAACGGTTTGGACGTGTCTTTCATCTCGACAAATTGGATGGCGCTGTCCGCGAAGATTTGAGAGTCAAGCGGCCTGGTGTGTTCGTCTCCAATGGGGCCGCGTTTGTCATTGGGGGAAAGCGGACGACGGAAGCCCTTACCGTCTTTGTCATAGGTCAGCAGGTAGGCATCCTCGGCTTTGAACTTTCCGGTCGGATCCCAGTCCCAAAGCGGCATGCGGAAATGATCCTGTAAATACGGTCCGAGGCTCATGATTGTTGCCCCCGAGTCGAAGGAGCGGGCGAGGGAGGCCTTGTCCTGATGCCATTTGCCCACGATGTACGACTGGTAGCCTGCTGCGTGAAAGGCTTCTCCGATGGTCGTCTGATTCTGGGGAATGATGTGGCCGGCCTGATCCAACTCGAACAACGTGCGACCCGTCAGGAGCGTGGCGCGACTCGGGACGCAGGTTGCACCGAGAAAGGAACCCATCAGGTAAGTGTGGGTGAAGTTCAATCCTTCGGCCTGCAAGCGATCCAAGTTCGGGGTTTGCACAGCCTGTCTTCCCAACGCGTGGACACCGCTGTAGCGCTGATCGTCGGTGTAGATCAGCAGAACATTTGGTTTGGCGCGCTCGGCGGCGAAGGAAGTGCCGGCATTGCAAACGAGCAACAGGGCGCAACTGAAAGTCGGCAGAAGGGAAAGTCTCATGGGAGGCAATGGATGGTTAGCGGCTTGGTTTGATGACGGGCTGAGAGCGTGCCTGTCCGTTAACCTGGACCTGGGTCCAAGCGTGTTGGCTGACATCTTCGAGCAGGGCGGCATGTCGGAGATCTGAAGCCGCTGTCTCGATGCTGAGATTGCTGATGCTGAGGTCGCCGACATGGCGGGCGTATATTCCAAACGCGGGCAGCACGCCAAAAAAGCTGAACTCGGGGTATTTGGTTTCCTGTTCCTCGACGACCGTGCTGGCTTGGGCGGCCGTACCACCGCCGGGCAGGCGGATGTGGATGTCTTCCAAAGTGAGCTTGCCGACTTTATGCCCGGGGGTGCCCGTGATGAAAATACCGGCGGGTGGTGTGATCCGGGAAAGTTCGAGACCACGTGCCGTGGCGGTGATGTTGGAAATTTTCACATTGTTGATCGAGCCCACGGCTTGCTTGGGCGCTTCACGATACGTCAGTAGCCGTTCGCCCAGGCGGATGAAGATCGGCATGTCCACTTGGTCCATTTCGATATGATCGATGGTGATATTGCTGATGTTGGCACCGTCGGCGCTCAGAAGCTTGATGCCGCCTCCGCGCGTGTCGTAGACGCGGCAATGTTCAACGGTGATTTTGCTGAAATCGCCCATCGACTCGGTGCCGATCTTGATCGCCCCCCAATCGCTCTTCAGCCGGCAGTTGCTGACGTGGATGTCGCGACACGGCTGCGGACTGGTGGACTTGAAACACATGGCGTCGTCACCGGTATCGATGTCGCAGTCCCTGATGGTCGCGTGGCGGCTGGAATCGAGATCGATGCCGTCGTTGTTTTTATTGGCGTGGCTGAATATTTTCACGCCCTCGACCAAGAGGGTGTCGCATTGGAAGAAATGGCAGGTCCAGGCGGCTGGCTGGCGCAGATGAACATCGTGCAGCTGGATATCGGTGGATTTGACGAAGCGCAGCAAAAAGGGACGGTTCGACACCAGGGTCTTGATTTCGGATTTGGCATAACGCTTCGCGAGGTTTTCCGCCTGGAAGGCGATGCCGTTGCCGTCGATGGTGCCTTCGCCGGTGATTGCGATGTTCTTAGCCCCCAGTGCACCGATCAGGCACGAGCCGCGTTGCTGGCCGGTTGCGTCGGTGAACGGATCGATGCTGCGGTAATCTTCCGGGCGCTCACTGCCGAGCAGCGCGGCGCCCTTGGCGAGATGCAAGGTGACATTATCCTTGAGCAACAGGGTGCCGGTCACGAAGCGACCGTTCGGCACGCCCACGGTGCCACCGCCTGCCGCGTGGCAGGCATCGATGGCTTTTTGAATGAACGCGGTGTTCAGGGTGGTTCCATCGCCAATCGCTCCAAAATCGGTGACAGGCCAGTTCTTGGCGGCCGCGCCGGAGCTGGCCAACGTCATAACAAGCGAGAGCAGCAAAATATTGAGCAGTTTACGCATAAATTCTCCTTGAAAATGTTTCTGCGTGATCGGTCACGCTGGATGCTTATTTGAAGGTGATGGGAATCTGCACGTTGAACGACCGGCGGATGCCATCCTTGTCGCAGGTATCGCCGGCGCAAAGCAGCACCTTGGGCACGCCGTTTTCGATATACAGTTGGGGACGCTCAAAATGGTCGAATTGCTCGGCGCGACCATCTTCCCAGCGAATGGTCCGGTCGGACACGAGGTGATGTTTCGACGGCACCCAATCAAAGCCGTTTGCCGACTCATACAGTACCAAGGAGAAGATGCGCTCTTTCTTTTCGGTGACGGGATCGGTTTTCGATTCGATGCTTTTCACGATCGCCCGATATTTTCCATCCTGATACCAGATGTAAGGATCTTCCGCCGGGAAATCCACGCCCTCCACCACAAAGGTGGGCTTGTCATGTTTGACGAAGGGGCTGGTCGGGCAGTCGGACCGGGCGATGGCGTGAAGCACGGGGCCTCCATTGGGCAAGGGTCGCTGTTTGCCGACCACCTTGTACACCATCAGGAAGCCGCCATCCGGGCGCTGAGTGATGGCGGGATTGGAAACGCATAATGCGTCAATGGCCTGGTCATCGCCGTGCGTAATATCGATCAGAGGATGATCGGAACGCGTCCACGGCCCATTCGGGCTTTCGGCCACAGCAACGCCGATGCGCTGGTTGTTGCGATGGTTCCAGTTGATGATTTCCTTGGTGGCTGTTCCCATGACCACGCCGTCGCCGGTGTTGCCCATGTAGTAGAGGTAGTATTTGTCCCCGAATTTGCGGACCGTCGGATTATGGGTGCAGAGACCATCCCAGAATTCCGCGCCCCGCCGCGGCAAGGCCACGTCCTTGAATTCGAACGGACCAAACGGGCGCCTGGAAACGGCGTGTGCAATTTCGGAGTCCGTTACCCAGGACCAGCCAAGAGCGGTTTTCCAGCGGGAATAAAACAGGTGGTAGAGCCCGTCGTCGCCTTTGACGAGGGATCCGCCCCAGATGCTGTCCGTATCGCTGGAGAATTTTGCGGTCAGCGGAACATCGCCGAGGACGACACGATAGTCATGATTGCTCCCCGCGGCAAAAGCGGTCGCAGCGGCCAGAAGCAGGAAAGGGAGAAAGCGAGAACTGGTCATAGAAGCGAGCGAGGGGAAATTATCGGATGTCCGATGAGACCTCGATGTTGTCAAAATCAATGGTGGATCCGTTGACGGTGAACCCGAAGCTCGTCTTGGTGGGGTGGTTGATTCCGGGGGAGCGAAGGATGGCAATCCTGTTGCCGTCGACGGAAGCTTCCATCGTGTCGCCGTCGATCCGTACATGCAGCCGATGCCATGTGGCCGGCTTCAAGTCGAGCTGGCCGGTTGATTCAGCGCCGGCCAGGAGTTTTTCGAGGTCCTGTTTTTTGTCGGGAGACAAATTCTTGTCGGCCCGCAAAGCCTGAACCTTGAGGTTCATCTTCCCGGTCTTGTCGTCGCCGATCGTGAGTTTCCTGGGCGTGACCGAGACACGGCAGATGTGGCCAGCATGCACGGATTTCTCCGCCTTGTCATCGATAACAAAATTAAACTGCGTGCCACCGTTGAAGCGAAAATCGAAGGCGATATCCAGGTTATGGAAATCGAGGTCCTTTTTGATCACGGCTCCATGGTTGGGATTGCCCTGCTTTCCGACTAAAACGCCGTTGGTGATCTTCCATGAGTCCGGCCATTCCTTTGCCGCGCTGTAGGCCGGCCCGGGTTCGGTGCGGTTTGAGAAATCGTCGGCAAAGATCGGGTTGCCTGTATTGGCAGCACCGAGGCCCGTCGTGATCAGCCCGATCGCAAAAGCGAAGACGGCACTGATAATGATGAGTTCTGGGCGGGGGTGGACGGCCGGCGATCTCATATGATTTTCGTGGAATCGACAGTGGCGAAGATTTGGCGTTGGAATTGACGGAAGTTGAATCGGGCGGCCGGGGTGATGACCTGATACTTCGCCTCGTGGACCGGTCATTGGCGAATCGTCAATCCCCGCCCTCGCGATTTACAGTATTCCTGGGGGCTCCGGTCGGCCTCACCCCCTCAAGCTCGGCGTTGCGGGTGTTGTACAGGAAGACGAGGGGTTCCGTCGAGGCGGCGGCCCCGATTTGCACGCGACTGATATCCAGTCCGTCCACGTCATCGCAAACGATGGCGGGACGGGCATCCTCTTTGGCTACATCGAAGATGCTGTTGCGAATCGTCAGACCGCGCACATGGCCGGCATAGACGCCGAAGCTGGGCACGGTGCGCTTGAAACGGTAATATTCAGGCCACCATTGTTCGATGCGTTCCGGAGTGAGATCGGGCAATTGTTTGGGCTGGGCATCGGCGAGGGTCCCGCCACCGCCCGAACGAAAACGGATGTTGTCGAGGACGATGTTCTCGATGGGATGACCGGGGAGGCCGACGATGATAAACGACGAGTCTTTGCCGTAGGCGCGATTGTCGACGAGGATATTGCTGAAAATCATGTCGCCCATTGACTTCATCGGAGCCAGTTCCAGCGGCGCTTCGTTGCCGGCGCGCTGTTGGCCAAAGGTCATGAATACCGGTCGCGGGACATTCGTCATGATGAGATCGCTGAAGAGCATGTTCTTCATCACGGCACCTTCGCACATTTGAATCTTGAGTCCGGAATCCTCGATGTCACGAAAGGTGCAGTTGCTGACGGTTACGTTTTCAAAATCGGCGCGAGAGGACAGCCCGATGCGGATGCCGGCCCATTTGCTGGTAAAAAGGCAGTTGGTGATGGCGACGTTGCGGCAGGGGCGGTCAACCCGCGAGGTTTGCAGGCAGATCGAGTCGTCGCTGGTGTTGAAGAAGCAATTGCTGACCCGCACGTTTTCGCAGCCGTCGAAGTCGAGTCCGTCGCCGTTGTTGTTGACGCGGCTTTCGATGGTGATCCCGTCCACGACGATGTCCGCACAGTAGAGCCACGCCGAGGTCCAGGAAGCGGGATTGTGCAGGGTGATGTCACGCATCCGGATGGATTTGCAGTCAACGAAGCGGATCATCATGGGGCGATGCTTGGCTTTATCGGCTTGGTTGGGGAAATTTCCCCTATGGCCGCGTGCATCAATGATACCACCGCCCGTGATCCCGATCTGTTCCGCTCCTCGCGCGAAGATCAGACAACGATCCATATGGGGCTCGTCTTTGTACATGTTCTTGTGCGTGTCGGTGGTGTAATCACCAATGCTGGTGCTGCCGAGCAAAGCGGCGCCCGTGGCGACGTGTAGCGTGACATGGCTCTTCAGATAGAGGGTGCCGGTAACGAAACTGCCACCGGTGATGAGTACCTCGCCACCTTTTTCCGCGCAGGCATCGATGGTCTTCTGAATGGCGCCGGTATTGACCGTAATGCCATCGTTGACCGCGCCGTAGTCGCGAATGTCAAAGGTGCCGTCGCTCGCGTTCGCGCTCGTGGTGGCGAGCAGGAGCAAAACGACGGCAGGGACCCTGGACTTCAAGTGCTTCATGGGGCTTGCGGGCAAGGACTATCGCGTGAGGCCGCTACCCTTGATTTCCAGCCCTGCGGCATATTTGCCTGCAAAATTGGCAGGCAGCTTCACTTCCAGAGCGTTGGTGGTTTGTTTCCACTCCAAGCTGCCTTCGTGGCCGAGAAGCTTGACGCTCGTGACGGTGCCGCGGTGGTGGGAAAGGGCTTTGATCGTGATCGTGCCGTTGGGGGGCAGATCCATGGCGAAGGCATAGACATTTTTACCTTTGGTCGTGAAGCGAATGTCCTCGGAGGTGAATGAAAAATCTTCTTTGAAATGTCCCCCCGTGATGGTGGATGCGGCTGGACCTTCGCCGAAAACCGTCCAGGGGCGGGTGCCGTAGATGCCCTCGCCGTTTGCCGTCATCCACTCACCGATGTTGGCGAGAAGGGTTTCGACCTCGGGGTCAATGGTGCCGTCGGGTCTTTGGATGACGTTGAGGAGCAGGTTGCCATTTTTGCTGACGATATCAACCAGGGTGCGTATCACCCACCCGGGCGAACGATACATCGTGCCAGTGTCTTTGGCCTTCCAGTTCTTGTTGTAGAACCAGTCGCCGATGGACGTGTCGGTCTGCCAAGGGAGGGGATTGATGCCGGGCAGGAGTCCTCTCTCCATGTCCTGCACGTAGGAGCCGACGACGAATTCGCCTGAATTGTTGCCCTGTTTGCAGTTGTAGACCACCTGCAGGCTGCCGTTCTGCTTGATGCTCGCATTATAGAAATTCGCAACGAGCGTGCGGCCGACGTCACCGAAGGGCAGTCCGCCGTCGGAGTAGAGGAGGTCGGGCTTGTAGGTCTCTACGAGATCGCTGATGCGTTTGAACCATTCCTGATGCCAGCGGGGGTCATCCGTGTACCAACGGGTGTCGTTCGCCGGTGCCGCCCAGTGGTAGAGATCTTCGAATTGGGGATTCGCCCCATCGTAGGGGATGCCGGCTTTGGGGCCCTTCGTATCTGCCCCATGGGAAACCTGCCACCACCAGAAGCTGGCGCCGAGGTGCTCTGAGACGCCAAATGGTAGACCTTGTTTCTTGGCCGCCTTCTGCCAATCGCCAACGATGTCGCGGTGAGGCCCCATCTGCACGGCATTCCAACGGTGGAACTTCGAATTCCACAGATCGAAATTGTCATGATGGACTCCCATGCTGACGAAGTATTTCGCGCCGGCGGCCTTGTAGAGCGCCATCAGATGGTCGGGATCAAACTTCTCCGCTTTCCACTGGGGAATGATGTCCTTCCAACCCTGTTCAGACGGATGGCCAAACCGTTCGAGATGGTCCTGATATTGGCCGCGGGGATTGTCCTCCATGTACATGTTGCGGGCATACCAGTCCCCAGCCATCGGGATCGATTGTGGACCCCAATGTGCCCAGATGCCGAACTTCGCGTCGCGGAACCACTCGGGAGTTTGGTATTGGGTCAGGGAATCCTGCGTGGCGACAAAAGGCCCTGCGACCGTGGGCAGGGTCGTCGACTCCGCGGCGAGGGTGACGGAGGCGGGCAGCCAGCCAGCTGCGAGAATAAACAGCGTGTGTGCGGGACGGAAGGAGGCAGGGGATGTCATTTGTTGAGCAATGGGTGAAAGCTGAGGCCGGATTTTCGCAGGATCCTGAAGCGTGATCCCGATCAGGCTGGAAGAGTAGGGGCGAGATAGCTTTAGGGGGAACCCTGCAGAATCTATAACAGTTAAGCTGACCGGTCTCCAGGCTGGCTGCTCTATACCGTCGGAGAAACGCAACCTAAAACCAAAAAACCCGTTTTACTCCGGACGAGAAGAAACAATCCGATAAGGAGTTCCTATAGGGGAGGTGCTTGTCGCCGCCTGCGGACGTCCAAAAGGGACGCCCTGCTCGGACCTTTATGCTGCTTCCTAGGGGCTGAAGTCGAAGCGCGGGTCGCCGACCTGCAATCGCACCAATACAATTTGTCAGAGCAGAAACAGGTCCAGTTGCATGATTCTTTATTCTGGCCTTTGCGCCTTCGATTTCCCTTCCCGGATATGGGGGACGACGACGGTGGCGGGTGGTGTGTTCACGTCACCTTTGGCCACCGTGACCAGGCGCTGACATTCCTTTCTCAGCCGGGCCAGCATGTCGGCGTAGACCGGTCGACCGGCAAGGTTGGTGGTTTCGTACGGATCGGAGGCGAGGTTAAACAGCTCTTCGTAGACGGGAGGTTCGCCCTTGATCGAGGCGGTCAGCCATCGGGCATAACTGGCGACTTGACTCGGGGTCACCTCATAGAGGTTTGTTTTGCTTACGCCGGAAAATTGTGCGCGATCGTTCTTGAAATAGCGGATGTATTTCCATTCGACGCTGCGTACGCTCTCGATCCGGGGATTGCCGAAATACGTGGACCAGAGATTTTCCGAGAAAGCGTAGTCGCGCAGCGCGGTCGTGCGACCCTCGACCAGCGGACGAAGGCTTTGTCCCTGCATCACCTCCGGAACGGGTGCGCGTGCGTAGTCGAGCAAAGTGGGGGCGAGGTCGATGGACTGGGCCAACGCCAGGGAGCGGCGGCCGCGCATTTCCGCCGGAACTTTGGGGTCCATCACGATCAGGGGAATGCGCAGGCATTCCTCATAGTTGAGGGCTTTGCCGCCGAGACCGAACTCGCCGCTCATGATCCCGTGGTCGGAGGCGTAGATTATGACCGTGTTCCCCGCCAGCCCTTGCTTCGCCAGCGTGGCACGGATCGCCCCGACGACCCGGTCGATGCCGGTAATGGTCTGGGTCTCCCGGATGAGACGTTCCTTCATGGCGGCGGGCGAGTCGACGTAGCTGTAGCTGTCCTGGCGGAAACCCGGATAAAGCACGTCCGCGGGCAGCTTGGGCGAGGAAATGTCTGCTTTGGCGAGGTAGTTGGGTGCCAGTTGCATCTCGTCGATCCGGTCGCGGTAGGCGGTGCGGTACAGCTCCGGATCGCTCGGGAGCAACTTCATCGAACCCGTGCCCGCGGCATGTGGCACGTTGAAGGCGACGCACAGAAAGAACGGCTGGTCGGTCGGCCGTTTGGTCAGGAACGCCTCTGCGCCCTGGATGAATCCTTGTTCAGTATCGAGAAAGCTTTCCGCGCCTTCCTCCAGGACTTCCGGCTGGGTGTCAGCCTTGGCGTACTTGAAAATGCTATGGACCTTCTTCGGGTAGAATCCGAGGTGACCGTCACCGGCGTACCAGAAATCAAAACTCTTTTCTATCAGGCCCGTGTCGTAGCCTTGGGGGCCGACCGGCACATGGTTTTTCCCCACGTAGCCAGTGAAATAGCCCGACTCACGCAGCAAAACGGGGTAACTCTTTGCCCAGGCGGCGGGGGCGATGGCAGTGCCGGAGTTGAAATTGATGCCATGGCGGCGCTCATATTGGCCGAGGAAGTAGCAGGCTCGGCTGGGCGTGCAGATGGCACTGGTCACGGTAGCTTGGGAAAAGAGCGTGCCCTCGGCGGCGAGTTGATCCAGATTTGGCGTCTTGATGAAGGTGTTCCCGGTGCAGCCGAGGGTGGCGTAACGCTGGTCATCGGAGAGGACGAAGACGACATTAGGCCGGGTGGGTTGGGCCTGTGCAGCGCCCAAGAGACCCGGGGATTCACACAGTGCGGTGAATGGCAAGATGAGGATCCGCGGAAATCTCCAAAGGTTATGAAAGTCGATCGTCATGGATGGAAGGTGAAGAGGGCCGGTTCGAAAGGTAACCATGTTTCCACTTAATCAGTTCAGGAGGGTGATCGGTAAATGCCTTGATTCTGGGATTCCCTCCTTTGGGTCTTGGGAAATGTTGGTTGGTGCTGCGGCGCATCAGTTTTCATTGTTCGCTCATTTTAGGATCAGTCGCCTAAGAAAGGACAACTGATACCATTTAGTGCTTAGTGATCGGGTTAACTGTTTCAGTGTCGGGACTCTTGTTCTGATTGGTTCGCAAAGGTTATCAATTTCGCGTCTACTTGGCGTTCCGCCTTGAAGTTGCGCAACAGGCAGACCTCGCGAATTGACTGATTTGACCGTTCAACCCGCCTATTCCTGCGACCTATCCATGCACCTTAAGATTCGTTATCCCCTGTTCCTTGCAATCACCCTGGCTTTGTCTTCAGGCGTCCTCCAAACGGGCTGCACAACTTCTGGTACCACGGCCGGTGCCGAGGCTCTTACGCGCGAGCGCAGGTCGTTCAACGACGACTGGCGTTTCCGAAAAGGGGACGTCCCGGGAGCTGAGCTGCCTGGGTTCCATGATCAAGACTGGCGCACCGTTCGCCTGCCCCACGATTGGGCGATTGAGGGACCCTTTGATGTAAAGTACAATGCCCGGGCAGGGGGATTGCCATCTCATGGCGTCGGATGGTATCGAAAGACTTTCAGCGTGCCCGCTGCCGCCCAAGGTCGCGTGGTGACCATCGAATTCGATGGGGCGATGTACAACTCAGAGGTCTGGATCAACGGTCATTTCCTAGGCAACCGCCCCTATGGGTATGTGGGCTTCCAATACGATCTCAGCGCGTATCTCAATTACGGGGGAAATAACGTCATGGCCGTCAAACTGTCCCCCGAGGACCTCTCCTCGCGCTGGTATCCCGGCGCCGGGCTGTATCGAAACACCTGGTTGGAGATCAAAGACCCGGTCCACGTAGCACACTGGGGTACCACGGTTACCTCTCCTTCAGTGAATGATACCGAGGCGCAGGTGGCGGTGGTCACAAGGGTGGAGAATCACGGAAAGAGTGACGAAGCGATCGAGGTGACAACGCGTTTGCTTGATCCTCAAAGCAGGGTAGTCGCCCGGAATTCGGCGGTGCTGCATGTTTCGGCCGGCAGCCAGGCGATGTTGCCACAGTCTTTGACGATCCAAAACCCGGTACGCTGGGATCTGGATCATCCTGAGCTGCACTTGGCGGTGACCGAATTGCGGCGCAAAGGACAACTGGTCGACCGATACGAATCTCGGTTCGGAATCCGCACGATCCGTTACACGGCAGCAGAGGGGTTTTACCTGAATGAACGGTTGGTCCGGTTCAACGGTGTCTGCATGCATCATGATCTAGGAGCCCTCGGCACAGCGGTAAACTGGCGTGCCACGGAGCGACAGTTGCAGATCATGAAATCAATGGGCGTGAACGCCATCCGCACCAGTCACAATCCGCCCTCCCCGGAACTTGTCGAACTGTGCGACCGCATGGGAGTGCTCCTGCAGGTCGAAGCATTTGATGTCTGGGAGATCCCTAAGGTTCCGAATGGATACAACAAGTACTTCAAGGAGTGGCATGAACGCGATCTTCGCGACATGATCCGCCGCGATCGCAACAGTCCGTCGATCGTCATGTGGAGTGTAGGTAACGAAATCATCGAACAACGGGAAGACAACGGGGCCGTCCTCACCAAGGAATTGGTGCTGATCGTCCATGAGGAGGATGCCACTCGGCCGGTCACGATTGGCTTTAACAATTATCCCAAGCCATACCAGAACGGGATGGCGGCGGCGGTCGATCTCGTGGGCATGAATTACAAGCCTCTGAATTACGCTGACCAAAAGAAGCTGCATCCGGATTGGATCATCTACGGGTCTGAGACTGAGTCGGTCACCAGCAGCCGGGGCGAATACCATCTGCCGCTGGAGAAATACAAGACGCACCCGAGCAAGCAGGTGACGAGTTATGATATCATCGGGCCGGACTGGGCGTATCCTCCAGACGTTGAATTTGCGGCGCAGGAGAAGAATCCGACCGTATTGGGCGAGTTCATGTGGACTGGCTTTGACTATCTCGGAGAGCCGACGCCCTACGGCGGGAAGGATAACAGCACAAACGGCTATTGGAATTCGGATTGGCCGTCTCGCAGCTCTTATTTTGGAGCGGTTGATCTAGCTGGGTTTCCGAAGGATCGGTTCTATCTCTATCAGAGTCATTGGACATCTCAGCCGATGGTACACGTGCTGCCGCACTGGAATTGGGCCGGACATGAAGGTGAAACCATTCCCGTCTATGCCTATTCCAACTGTGACGAAGTAGAACTGGTCCTGAATGGCAGTTCGCTTGGGCGCAAGAAGCCAGGGGTCGATACGACGCCCCTGTTGGTTTCCTTCCTCCGCTATCAGGGTAAAACGTTCGAAACGAAGTACCGTTTGCGCTGGGATGTTCCATATGCCCCCGGGTCGATCAAGGTCATCGGCTACAGGGCGGGGAAACCGGTGGCCGAAAAAGAGATTCGCACCGCCGCCGCGCCGGCCAGCCTCACGCTTACTCCGGATCGCCCGATGATCAAGGGAGACGGCTATGATCTATCTTTCGTCACCGTGCGGGTGGTTGATGACAACGGAGTTTTCTGTCCGCTAGCGGACAACAAGATCGATTTCACGGTGAGCGGTCCCGGCGAGATAGCCGCGGTGGACAACGGCAACGCCGCGACCACCGACCCCTTCCAGGCCAGTTGGCGCCGCGCCTTCAACGGCATGGCGCTGGTTATTATTCGCAGCGCGCCTGGACGCGTGGGTGAAATCCAACTGACGGCCTCTTCCAGTGGGCTGCGCACAACCCAGGTAAAACTGAAAGCTGTCAAGTAAGGGTTCCCACGGCACAGCCGCCTTGGGACCGGACATAGGTCTCGTAAATCCCCCGCGAGAGTCTTCAACGGGCGGCTTGTTCTCGCCAGAGTTTTTCAGTCGCTTGGGAGATAGCCTGCGGGTTGGATCCGCGCTGCGAGCGAGCCGTCTGTGAGAGCAACTCAATGGCCAGGGTGTGTTGCAGATCAGCCCGGGCGTCGGCAGGGCTTTTCGGATCGGTCGCGGCGGTGGCAGCTTCGAGTTCCTGTCCGGCTCGATCCAAGTCGCCCGTTTGCGCATACAGGTGAGCCAATTGCAGCCGGTAGACCGGAGCACTTTGGTGCCAGAGCAGTCCTGCCCGCTGTAAGGCAAGCGTCTGTTGTATCTCGCCAAGTTGGGCCAGGATGAGCGCAAGATTCTGCCGGACCGGCTGATTGGTTGGATCGGCCACCAGGACCGGCCCGAGGGTTCCCCAGGCTGAGCGGGTGCGAGAGTGGGAAAATCGGCTTGTTGGGCCCGAATCAGTTGGGTGGTAACGCTTCGATCCGGATAGACCAACCAGAATGCGATGTTTTTCCGGGCACAGCGGACGTCGAGTTCGTTCAACCGGGGAAAGTAGCGGTTGGAGATCGGACAATCGGTCGCTAAGAAACAAGTATCACGGCCCGACGCCCTTTCTCAGCGAGAGGATCGGTCGGATAACCGTCCAAATCCATCGACCAAGCCGGGGCGCCGATTGCTGGGTGGAGAACGGAACTGCCACAGCCAGCCAGCAGCGCCATCAGACGAGAATTGATGACGCGGAGCATACGGTGGGTTTATAAGATTGGTTGTCGATGCGGACCTTCGACTGTGGCAATGCTGGTCGAAGACCCAAATTGGCGGATTGAGCCGCTTAGGGCTCCTGGAATCCCTCTTTCGCTTTTTTGAGCCGGGCCTTCATCTGGGCGACGATTTCCGGGTTCTCTCCTGCCAGGTTCTTCTTTTGACCAAGGTCACTGGACAAACTGTACAGCTGGTCAGTCATAAGCAGACCAGTCTCAATATTGACGTCACTTTGCACGGGCTTGCCAGGATGCGGCGGAATGAAAAACCATTGGGTGGTGCGGATTGCTGTGTTGCCCGACGCCTCCAGAACCAGTTCGTCACGACCGTGGGGAGATTTGCCGAGCAAAGCGGGCAAAACATCCTGACTGTCCTCGGCCCCTTGCGTGATGGTTTGTCCGGTGAGCGTTGCGAAGGACGCGAGGAAATCCATCTGACAAACGAGAGCATCGGACACGCCCGGTTTGACGGTACCGGGCCAGCGAACAATAAACGGCACCCGCGTGCCGCCATCAAACAGGCTGTATTTCCCGCCGCGCAGCATGCCAGCTGGAGTGTGCTTGCCCAATTTTTCCACGGCTTCATCCTTATAACCGTCGTCCACCACCGGTCCATTGTCGCTGGTGAAGATGATCAAGGTGTTCTGATCCAGCTTGAGTCGCTGAAGTTCGGCCAGAATTTCTCCCACGCACCAGTCGCCCTCCAAAATGGCATCGCCCCGTGGCCCCATCCCGGATTTGCCCACAAACCGTGCGTTAGGTGTCCTCGGTACATGCGGCTCGTGCAGGGCGAAATAAAGGAAGAAAGGTGCGTCCTTGTGTTCGTTGATGAATTGCTTGGCCTTGCTGGTGAACACGTCAGCCAGGTCTTCGTCGACCCAAAGGGCGGCCTTGCCACCCCGCTGATAGCCGATCCGGGAGATCCCGTTATGAATGCTCATGTCGTGGCCATGGCTGGGGTGCATCTTGAGCAGCTCGGGATTGGCCCTGCCAGTGGGCAGGCCTGGGAAATTCTTCTTATAGGAAACTTCGATGGGATCCTCCGGTTCCAAGCCGGCAATCCGGCCGTTTTCGAGAATCACCGTGGGCACACGATCCTGGGTGGCCGCCAGCAGGAAGGAATAGTTGAAACCGACTTGGTTGGCTCCCGGTGAAACGGTTAGGTTCCAGTTGACGTTGCCATTGCCCATGCCGAGATGCCACTTGCCGACGGCCCCAGTGTGATAACCGGCAAGTTTCAGCATGCCCGGCAGGGTTGTCATGCCCGGGTCTATGATGAGCGGGGCGTCTCCGGGCAGGATGTGGGCATTCTGATTCTTCCATGGGTAGCGACCAGTCAGCAGCGCGTAGCGGGAAGGAGTGCAGGTCGCTGAGGTGGCATATCCCTGGGTGAAGCGGACGCCCTCGGCGGCCAACCGGTCCATGTTGGGCGTCTGGATCGTGGTGGCGCCATACGCACTTGTATCGCCATAGCCGAGATCATCCATCAAGATTACGATGATGTTGGGCCGGGAGGGGCCCGGCGTCGCGGCCAAGACCGATGAGCTAGGCAGTAGGCAGGCCAACAAGCCTACCATCAGAGTGATGGTTGATTTCATGTTTTCCCCTTTGTAATTGAATGATTGAGGCGTCCCCGCAGGCAGAGTGTTGCAGCGTCGGCGAGTCGAACGCTCCGGTGTGGACAAGCATCTGGGAATGGTCTCTCGCTTGGGGAAACGTAGTGGGTGCAGATTCCGTAGGCGGATCGGATGTGATTCCATGGACGTTGCCAAGGGACTAAGGGTCGGCTTGACTTTACGGAAGAAATTCCTGGCTCCCAGCAGGCAGCGGTATTCCATCGTGCGGCTTTCGCGGAGCAATTCCACGCTTTGAAATATCGCGATTTGGCGGTTTGAATATTCCACCGACCACATACGTTTCCGGTTGTGCTGCCAGCATTGGCCTGCGTGGAGGGAAACTCATTTCCCCCGGGTAAAGCAACGTGAGCCAGAAGGGTAGGGTCGCATATGTGGGTATACTGTGATGAAAGGACTTGCGAAAAATGAATCCAGTTGGACGTGCAGTCTAATTGCGGGCTCACCGCCCGATCCTTCGTGCGGGACGCGCAGGTCTCAATCTGTAGTTGAGTTAAACAATTCAAATCAGCTTCTTTTCTTCAGAAAGTTACGCGCAGAGAGGAGTCTTGAATAGCAGGGTTTCAAGAATGAAGGGCTTAGTGAATGAGAATTGGACTTCAGACGGATTGAGCGAATGGCCGGATTTCCTGGGCGGATGCAGAGCAACGGTGATTCTACCGAACTGAAGCATGACTGAAGGTATCTAGCAACATTGCATATTGCATGGAAAAAGCTGGTCAAAGCGAACGCGGGTATCCTGTATTGCTGGCGTACCCCCGCCTATGAGATCCTCGGCCAATCAGGTTGTGTGCCCGCCCTTTCGCCATGCCCACCGGCGTTGGCTCGTGTGTGTCCTGCTGCTCTTTGCCGCCACGGTCAACTATATGGACCGGCAGGTCATCGGGATCCTCAAGCCCGATCTGGCCCGTGAGTTTGGCTGGGCGGATGAACGAATTTACGCGGGCATCGTGTTCAGCTTCCAACTTGCCTATGCCATCGGCCTGCTGATGGCGGGACGGCTGATCGATAAGATCGGGCTCAGAATCGGCTTTACCCTTTTCATTGTCCTCTGGAGCCTGGCTGCAGCGGGACATGGACTGGCGCACCACCTGCCCGATATCCATCTACCGGCCTTGGTCATCAGCGACAAATTCGGTCTGGCTTTCATCACCTTGAGTGGAGCCGCTGCGGGCTTTGCAATCATGCGATTTCTCCTGGGCCTCGGCGAGGCTGGCAATTTTCCCGCCTCC
>Ga0208117_100213_pt1 | contig 28362 bp, 20 predicted proteins | sample LakWasMet26_LOW6_2_FD_183870 | JGI IMG/M metagenome (GOLD analysis project Ga0208117, IMG submission 183870) | Freshwater sediment methanotrophic microbial communities from Lake Washington under simulated oxygen tension - Sediment Metagenome... | ecosystem: Environmental > Aquatic > Freshwater >...
CCCTGCTCGGATTGTATGTGATCTGGGGGATCATCCGTCAGAACGGACACCGCTGAGCCGCCCGGCCGGTGGAGCGGTCAACATCGCTGTTGCCTCGTGGCGCCGACCTATCGAGCATCCGCCATGGCCAAGCCCAAGATAAAATGTGGTGTCGTCGGCGTCGGTTCGCTCGGACAGCACCATGCGCGCATCTATTCCACTCTGCCCGGCGCCGAGCTCGCCGGCATCTATGAGACCAGCGACGCGCGGGCGGCGGAGATCTGTGCGAAGTTCAACTGCAAGCGCTTCCTGACGATGGAGGAGCTGGGCGAAGCCTGCGATGCCGTGAGCGTCGTCGTGCCGACCGACAAGCATGCCGTGGTCGCGCTGCCGTTGCTGGCGCAGGGGTGTCACCTCCTGATCGAGAAGCCGCTCTGCGCCTCCCTGGAAGAGGCCGAGCAGGTGCTCGTTGCCGCGCGGCAGAACAACTGTCTCGTGCAGGTCGGCCACATCGAGCATTTCAACCCCGTGATGAGCTACCTCGAGAAGCACACGGGACGCCCGCAATACATCACCACCGAGCGGCTCGCGCCCTACCAGACGCGCGGCACGGAGGTCGGCGTGGTGCTCGACCTGATGATCCACGACATCGGCATCGTGCTCGCGCTCGTGAAGTCACCGATCAAGAAGATCGACTCGGTCGGCATCAACGTGCTCTCCAAGACGGAGGACATCGCCAACGCCCGCATCGAGTTTGAAAGCGGCTGCGTGGCCAACCTGAGCGCCTCGCGCATGAGCCTGAAAAAGAACCGCGAGATCCGGGTCTTTCAGGACAACGCCTACCTCTCGCTCGATTTCATGAACCAGAAGGGACACCTGGTGAAGAAGAGCGACATCATCGCCTATGGTCTGAAACTGAAAGTGGGTCTGGCGAAGGCCGGGGAGGACAAGGTGCCGGTGCACGAAATCCCCATCGAGAAGGGCGAGCCGCTCGCCATCGAGCTGGCGCATTTTCTGGAAAGCGTGAGCGAGGCCAAGCAGCCCAAGGTCGGCGGCGCCCTTGGCAAGTCCGCGCTCGAGGTGGCCATCACGATCACGGAGCAGATCCGGAAGAATCAGAAGTGAAGGATGGTCACCACGGAATACACGGGACACATGGAAATGACGGCCGCTGGACTGCAAACTGAGCATCGGGACAGCTCCAGCAGCACGGCCGCTGGTGGTTTTCCTGATGGATCTTTCACTGTGTTCAGGATGACGAGCTGGGGAGAGGGTGAGTCTGCGGATGGAAACGTGCCGAGGTCGACCATGGCGTCTGGCGGAGGAGGGGACCTGTCTTGAGCAAGCTCGCGCTCATGGAAGGGTTGCCGGCGCCGGTTGGCGGATCCGTGGATCTACTGATCGTCGCCGCCGAGCATTCGGGCGACGAGCATGCGGCGAGGATGGTGCGCGGGTTGCTGGCGGCGCGGCCGGAGCTCAAGGTCTGTGCCTTGGGTGGCGCGGAGCTGGCGGCGGCCGGGGCGCAGCTGTTGAAGGATCTGACGGGATCGTCGGCCCTCGGGTTTGCCGTCATTGCCAAGATTTCCTATTACCGGGCTCTGATCGCGGAGGTGGTGAGCTGGATCGGCCGGCACCGGCCGCGGGCGGTTTGCTTTGTGGATTCGTCGGGGCTGAATCTGCGTATTGCGAAAGGGCTCTTCGAGCGGGGCTACTCGGCCAAGGCGGGCGGACCGACCAAGGCGTTGTACTACATCAGTCCGCAGATCTGGGCCTCGCGGGCCGGCCGGCGTTTCGCGATGGCGAAGCATCTTGACGGGCTCGCCTCGATTTTCCCCTTTGAAAAGCAGGTGTATGCGGACACGACCCTGCCGGTGGAGTTTGTGGGGCATCCGTTTGTGGCGCCGGACTACCACGCTCCGGTGAGCTTCGACCCGGCCGGACCCGTTCTGTTGTTGCCCGGCAGCCGCAAGGGCGCGGTGGCGCGGATTTTTCCGGTGTTGCTGGCGGGCTTCAAGGCCTGGGGCGGGGCTCGCGACGCGGTGGTCCTTTACCCGAGCGAAGACATTCTGGGGGTCCTGCAGGCTGCCCAGCCGCCGCCGAATGTGCGGCTGGTTTCCACCCGCGACGGTACCCCGATCGCCGCCTCCGCGGTGCTTACCTCCAGCGGGACCATGTCGATGCATTGCGCCCTGGCCGGGATTCCCGGCGTGGTGACCTACCGGGCGGACCCGTTGACATACTTGTTGGGGCGGCTGCTCGTGAAGGTGGAGTATCTGGGCATCGCCAATCTATTGCTCAAGGAGCCGATGTATCCCGAATACATTCAAGGAGCGGCCAAGGCGTCCGTTTTTGCCCGGGAACTGACCGATTGCCTCGAAAACCCTGCGAGAATCGCCCAAACTGCGGCCCAGGCGGCCCGTTTGCGGGCTCTGCTGAGTCAGCCCAGCAACAGTTCGGTGGTGGAGTGGATGCTGAGAAGGTTGCAAGATTTGTAAAATCGCTACGGTTTCGACCGTAAGTGACGATAGGCCAAGGGAACAAACATGGATGCGATTTCCACAGCCCGTGGGCCAACCGGCTGGTCACCACCGTTACCCCGGTCGTTACCTGTGAACAGGGACATTTTCCTGACCAGTGTGATGAGCAATCTCCCGCTGGGCGTCTACTGGCAGTCGGCAGATCCCGAGCAGCCGGTCTGGCGCAACCGTGCGTTCGCCCGTCTGCTGGGTTTGACCATGGAACAGGAGGTTTCCCTGCCCGTGATCATGGCCCTCGTGGTGCCGGAGGATCAACCGACCTTGGCCGCGAGCCTGGCGCAGATCAGGACGGGCCCGGTGGTGCCGATCGCCATGGAACTGCGGTGCCAGTTGGGTGAGAATGCGGTGTGGCGCGAATTCACGCTGCAAACCTGTGTAGCCGACGACCTGATCACGGGGGAGCTGTTGCTCACCGTAGCCGACATCACCGAACGCAAGCATCACCAGGAGGAAATGCGGCGGGCCGTGCAATGCTCCGAATCGCTCAACGACCAGATCGAGCAGGCCATGGACCGTGCCCAGCAGGCCGTCGTGGAAGCCAACGTGGCCAATCTCGCGAAGAGCAAGTTCCTCGCGACGATGAGCCATGAGATCCGGACTCCGATGAACGGCATCATCGGCATGACCAGCCTCCTGCTCGACACCACGCTCAACCGCGAGCAGCGCGATTTTGCGGAGACGATCCGGCTCAGTGGCGAGGCCCTGCTCACGATCATCAATGACATTCTGGATTTCTCGAAGATCGAGTCGGGCCGGTTGGAACTGGAGCGGGCCGATTTCCCGCTGAGCGATTGCGTGGAAGGAGCCTTTGACCTGATGGCCACGCGGGCTGCCGAGAAGAAGATCGATCTGCTGTATGAGATCGCCGAGGGCACCCCGGACATGGTGCGGGGCGACATCACGCGGCTGCGGCAGATCATGCTCAACCTCGTGGGCAATGCCCTCAAGTTCACCGAGAAGGGCGAGGTGGTGGTGCGCATCGAGCCGGAGGATGAAGTCCGGGTGGCGGATGGTCCGGTCGGCCTGCATTTTTCCGTGCGGGATACCGGCATCGGCATTTCCGCGGAGGGGATCAGCCGACTGTTCCAATCATTCAGCCAGGTGGATGCCTCCACGACGCGCAAGTACGGCGGCACGGGCCTGGGGCTCGCGATCAGCAAGCGGTTGTCCGAACTGATGGGCGGACGCATGTGGGTCGAAAGCGAACCCGGCAAAGGATCGACGTTCCACTTCACGGTGAAACTGGGCGCCCTGCGCGGCGCGCCGCGTCCCGATCCGCAAATGGCGCGGGAACGTCTGGGCGGGCGCCGGATCTTGCTCGTGGACGACAATGACACCTTCCTGCGCCTCTTGGTCGGCTACGCGCACAAATGGGGGATGGAACCCCGGGCGGTGAAGTCGGGTGCGGAAGCGCTGGCCGAGCTGGAGGCCGGCCGGGTCTTTGATCTGATTTTGATCGATGCCCAGATGTCGGGCATGGACGGATCCGCCCTGGCGCGCAAAATCCAGGAGCTGCGACCGGCGGAAGAACTTCCGATGTTGTTGCTTGCCGACCTCGGACAGCGACCGACAGAGGGGCTGAAGGCCGGAATCATCAACAAGCCGTTGAAGCCGGTGAACCTCTTTGAAGCGATGGCGTCCGCCCTGAAAAAGCCGGACTCTGCAATCGCCCCGGCTCAGCAAGTCGCCCCGGTGTCTTCGACCGCGTCCGGGATGCGTTTGCTGCTGGCGGAAGACAACGCAGTCAACCAGAAGGTCGCCGTCAACCTGCTCCGGAACATCGGCTACACCACGGATGTGGTGTGGAACGGATTGGAAGTGCTCGCCGCCGTGGAGAAGCAGGCCTACGACATCATTTTCCTCGATATGCAGATGCCGGAGATGGACGGCTTGGAGGCGGCCCGCCGCCTCGTGGAGGCCAATCCGCGTTCCAAGACCCGCCCGTGGATCATTGCACTTACGGCCAATGCCATGGTGGGTGACCGCGAACAATGCCTGGCCGCCGGCATGGATGACTATGTCACCAAGCCGATCAAGAAAGTGGAACTGGCCGCCGCGCTCGACTACGGGCGGACGATGCTCGCCAAGCGCCGCAGCAAGAAGGATTGAGGTCTCTGGATTTAGGGGAGTGGAGTCGGCGTGGACTCACCCCGGTCGGGCGAACCTGATAGGCTCCGTCGGAGACACGAATGAACCGATTCTTCACGAATTTGAGGTCCTTGCATCCTGAAGCGTGCTCACCGCGTGGGTGAATGCCTCGGGCTACCTCATATTTAGGATTACGCAAAGGCCCGACACACCCCGTCGCCGTGCGCCACCCCTCTTCCTAGAGGGGACTCGATCAACGGGTCGTGGAATCCCCTCTAGGAAGAGGGGTGCCCGCCAGGGCGGGGTGTGTTGGGAATGGTACGAGAGTGTTTATCGCTTCTGTGAGTCTATCGCGCGAGTTTCAGCAGGCAGAATGCGAGCGTAATCTACGCCGGCGATGGTCAGGCTTTCGTCGTGTCCATGTGCTAGAATTTGTGGGAGCGAGCTTGCTCGCGACTCAGGACGTGGAATGTCGCGAGCAAGCTCGCTCCCACCTTGGCATCCCCGCAAGCGACCCTGTTGCGCATCAGCGCGGGGTTTCACAGGCATCGTTACGGATTCATAGCGGGGAATGTAGACCTGAGCAGGGAAAAGGACGTCGATGCGCGATACTCCTGCGGGGGTGAGGGCACCCCGCCTCCACAAGTCAGTCCGCGTTGCCCAGACTCCTCGCGACCTGTTGCCAGAGGGCGACGGTGCGCTCGGCGAGGATGGCGTGGCAGCGGGCGACCTCGGCCTCACGTTGGGCCAGGTTGCCCTCGGCGATCTTGGCCAGGTCATCGAGGTTGTAGACAAAGACGTTGGGCACTTCGCTGGCGGCGGGGTCGATGTCGCGCGGGAGGGCGAGATCGATCAGAAACAGGGGGCGCGCCGGCCGACGATCCATGGCCGTGGCGATCATCGCCTCGGTCAGCACAAAACCGGGGGCCGAGGTGGAACTGGCGACGACGTCGGCAGTGGCGAGGATCTCGGGCAACTCGGCCAGGCTCGCGGCCCAGCCACCGGCGGTGGCGGCGGTCTCCTCGGCCTTGGAGAGCGTGCGGCTGGCCACGGTGATCGACTTGGCTCCGCGACTTTGGAAGGCCTGGGCGGTCTTGAGGCCGATGTCACCCGCGCCGACGACGAGCACGTTGACGGGGTGGAGGTCGCCATAGATCTTGCCGGCCAAATCCACGGCCACGCTGGCGATGCTGATCTGGCCCTCGCCGATGCGGGTGTGGGTGCGCACATGCTTGGCGGCCTGGAAGGTCTTTTGGAAAACTCGGTTCAGCACGGGTCCGGTCCATTTACGGGCGAGCGCGGTATCATAGGCGCCCTTCACCTGGCCCAAGATTTCCGTCTCCCCGACGATCTGGGAGTCCAGTCCCGACGCGACGGCAAAGAGGTGGCTGATCGCGTCATGATTCTGACGAAGTTGCAGGACACCCTCGAGTTCGGCCGGCGAGCACCCGGTCGTCTCAGCCACGGCGGTGGCCAGTTGCTCCAACGGGGCCGGGCCGGAGGCCACCCCGTAGAGTTCCACCCGGTTGCAGGTGTTGAGGAGGGCGAACTCGGTGATGCCCGGCGTCTGGCTCAGCCGGGTGGCCAGGGTGGAGGCCCGGGTGGCATCGAGCGCGAGTTTTTCGCGGACGGCCAGGGGCACCGTCTGGTGGCTGGCTCCAAATAGAAAGAGGACAGGCTGTTGGGACTCCATCTTCAGCGATCGGACGGGGTGAGCGTCACAGTGTGGTGCCGGCTGGAATTGACCGGTCCCAGGGACAGCAGGGCGACGATGAACATGATGAGACAGACCCAGGCAAACCGCACGGAAACGAGCTTCGCGAGCCAGCGGAGGAGCAGGACGATGAGGTAGGCCAGCCACATGCCGACGGTCACGAGGAGTTTGCCTTGGTCGACAGAAGCGGTGTCCCGGATCCACCAAGAGGCGCCTACGCCGAGAGAAAACGTGAGGATCAGCACGCCGAGTCCGAGCATGCGGGTGTTGATCTGATCCAGTTGTACGACGGAGGGCAGGAACCAGAACAGGCCGTTGAGCCGCTTGTGCTTGAGGCTCCAGTTTTGCAGCAACTGCATGATCGAGGTGAGGGCCAGCAGGCCGAACACTCCGTAGCTGAAAACCGCGAGGGCGGCATGTAGCTCGATCCAGGGATTGGAGCCGAAAATCCGCTCGCTGCGCGACGCATCCCAGGCCGGGATCAAAAGGGAGGCCAGGGCCAGCGTGGCTGCGTAGCCGGCCGTGAAGAGCCCGAGCAGGCTGACCCGGAACGCGGTGCCGACGAAGAAATAGAGCACCATGGCCGACCAGGCGACGAACTGCACGATTTCAAAGGTGTTGCCCAGGGGGCAGCCGCCCGCCGCCAGGCCGCGCACATAGAGACCGGCCATCTGCACGCTCCAGCCGGCGATCAGGAGGGCATTCAACCACGTGCGGCGGCGGGAATCCGGGGTGCGACGCAGCAGCGCTACCAGGCCGGTCAGAAAGCCGGCAAGATAGAGAAGGGCCCCGAGCCACAGGAGGGCACGGTCGGTGGGCAGCGATGACATGGGGGCAACTTGGCCGGTCCGGACAGGTCCGGCAAGCGCGAGCCTCGGAAATAAGCAGGAGGTCGGGCGGCCGGCCCGCGGGCTAATTATGACGTGCGGGCAAGGCTGCCCAGGAAGCAGTGCTGGTGCCCGATGCAGCCTGATCCCCCAGGCGGTTTCGCGGGAGCCGGCACCGTCCATCGCAATCCTAGCCATGCCGAGCCGTTACAGGCTGTTCAGGCTTGGACGGAGCGCGGGGCGCTGTCAGCGATGAAGCATGGACTTTGACCCCAGGCCCTTGCTGTTGGAAGGACGTCACGTGCGACTGGAACCCTTGGCGGTGGCACACGCGGAGGGGCTGTGGGCCTCGAGCCGGGAGCCGGGCCTGTGGACCTACCTGCCGGTGGCGCCGTTTGGCGGGGTGGACGACGTGAGACGGTGGATCGATGACTCGCTGCAGGCGCAGCGCAACGGTACGGATGTCCCCTTCGCCACCGTGAGGCGCAGCGACGGGCGCGTGGTGGGTTCCACCCGTTTTCTGGACATCCGCCGACCCCACCGGGGACTCGAGATCGGCTGGACCTGGCTCTCGCCGGAAGCCCGCCGCACCCCGATCAACACGGAGGCCAAATACCTGATGTTGCAACACGCCTTCGAGCAACTCGGTGCCATTCGCGTACAACTCAAGTCCGACGCCCGCAATCAGCGCTCCCGGGATGCGATGATGCGGATCGGGGCGGTGTACGAAGGGATTTTGCGTGACCACATGATCCGCGGCTTTGATGGCTATGTCCGGAGTTCGGCCATGTACGCTTTCACGCGGGAGGATTGGGTCGTCGCCAAACCCCGGCTGGAGGCCATGCTCGCGCACTGAGCCGGGCGGAAAATTTGGGATGGCCGAGTCATTCTTGATCCGACTTCATCGCGAGATCGGCATGAGCCAGCCACTCTTTTTCCAGCCAAGCGGTTTTCTACTGATGGGTTGCCGGCGATTCGGGCTGGGTGCCCTGCTGCTGATCGGATGCAGTATCGGCCGGTCGGAACCGATCACGCCGGCCCAGGGCGAACAGGCGATCGCCGCGGCGCTGGCGGCGCTGCCTGCAACGGGCGGTGTGGTGGAACTGGACAAAGGGACTTTCACCCTGACGCGGCCGATCGTCGTCGATCGCGACGGCGTGGAACTGAAGGGACAGGGCGCCGAAACATTGCTGTGGCTGGCGCCCAAGGCGAATTGCCCGATGATCGTGGTCGGTCGCGTCCCGACGCCACCCGACCGGATCGTCCACCGGATCACGGTGCGCAACCTGACTCTGGACGGCAACCGGGCGGAGCAGGAGTTTGAGTGCTACGGCGGACCATGCGATGAACGTCATCTCACGGCGTTGCGCAACAACGCCATCACGGTCCGCGGAGCGGAGGATATCCTGATCCAGGACGTCGTGACGCGTCGCGCGCGTTCGGGCGGGATTGTACTGGAGAAATATTGCCGCCGCGTGCGCATCAACCGCCTGGAAGCCTATGACAACGAGTTCGACGGGGTGGCCGCCTATGAGACCGAGGATTGTGAGTTCACGCGCCTCAACCTGCATCACAACCGCAGTGCCGGCTTCTCGTTCGACTGGCGCTTCAACGAGAATCGCATCACCGACACCACGGCGTCGGACAACGGCAGTCAGGGAATCTTCATGCGGGACTCGCTCAACAATGTCTTTGAGCGTCTGACCCTGAACAACAACGGCGAGCAGGGCATTTTCGTGGCCGAGACCCGGACGCTGCCAGGCACCGCGTGCCGCTATAATGTTTTTCGCGAGCTCACGGTCACCGGGAACCGCACCCAAGGGATCCGCATCAACGATGCGTCGTGCAACCCGAACACGCTTGAGGATTCGCTGGTCAGCGGCAATCGGCTGGAGGACATCAGCCTGGCCGACTTCGGCCAGCTGGTGATTGTGCGTCCGCGAACGCCGTAGGATTTATTTGCTCTTGATCCAATGCCCTTCTGCAGACTCCGGCTGGGCCTGGAGCCGGGGAGATCACGTCAAAATTGGAGAGCTGGTCTCCTGACCAGCCGCGGCCGGTCAGGAGACCGGCCCCACTCCGGACATCTTTATCCTGAAAAACGCAGTTGAAACACAGAGGTCACGGAGAACGTAGAGATAAGATCGAACTTCGGCGCTTAGAAGCCGATTCACTGACAAGGTGAACGAATTTCTTGTGATCACGCTGACTCAATTTTCTGTTTTTGCGTTTATTGTGCTTACTGTGGCCATTCCTTCTGCGGAATTTAGGTTCATTTCGGCAGGATCGGGATCAGGTAGTCGAATTCGCAGCCCGGGCCGCCGTCGCCGAAGCGTTCGTCCTGGCGATCGAGGTTGGGACCGTTGCCGTGGACATAGTTGGAGCGAGGCAGCCACGTGCCGAACACGTAGTTGATGGTTTCGCCAAGCTTGGCCACGGGTCCCCGATGGGTGAAAGCGGCGTAGGTCCCGGCGGGGATCTTCCACAGCGACAGCGGTGCGCGCGCCTTGGTGCCGGCGGCGACGTTGATGGCGGCGAGGTATTCCAACTCGTCCGGGTGGCGGGACTCGGTGTCGGCGGGACAGCGGGCGGCGCCGTAGACATACTTGTCCTGCGGCGGCGGCAGGGTCGGGATCATCGGGCAGAAGCGGGCGTAGAGCTTGGGCACCACATTGAGGTTGTTGGCCGCCGGAGCCATCGGCCGGATGAAGCGGGCCGAGAGGCCGAGCAGGTGCAGGACTGGGAGCTGGAGGATTTCAGGTTTCATGGAGGTTTGCGTGGGGAGGGTGTGAAGTCGGGCCGGGTTCAGAGCGGGGCGGGTGCGCAGCCAGGCCAGCTGGCCGGTGCGACGGAATTCGCTGGGCGTGGAATCGAAGGCGGCCTTGAACGCGCGGGTGAAGGCCTCGTGGGACTCGAACTGATAGTCGAGGGCGATGGACAGGATGCTGCGCCGGGTGCGGGCCAATTCCTCCGCGGCCGCAGTCAGGCGGCGCTTGCGCAGATAGGAACCGAGCGAATCGCCGGTGTGCTCGGTGAAGATGCGATGGAAGTGCCAGAGCGAGAAACCGGCGCGTTTCGCCAGCGCATGCAGCGCGATGGGTTGCTTCAGGCTCTCTTCAATGAGATCCAGACTGCGCAGCACTGACTGACGGTAGGGGTGCATGGAGTTTATGGACGGCATCCTAGCAGAGAGGCGAACCGGCTGTCTTGATATTTTGTGCGAATCGGATTTCGGCACCCAGAAGCCAGGCCTGCGGCGGGCAAACGCTCGACAGAATCCGGGTTGGGCGCCAGCGTGCGGCATGCGCATTCTCATCGTGGGCGGCACGGTTTTTGTCGGGCGGGCGTTGACGGATGCCGCCCTCGCGCGCGGACACCACGTGACTCTGCTCAATCGTGGCAAATCGGCCGCGTCCATCCCAGCGGGAGTCGAGCACCTCGCCGCGGATCGCAACGCCGACCTCACGCTGTTGCGCGGAAAGAATTGGGATGCCGTGATCGACACGTGTGCGTGTTACCCGCGGCAAGTCCAGACGTTGTTGGCCGCCTTGGCAGGCAGCCCGCATTACACGCTAATCTCCTCGATCTCAGCCTATGCGGACCATTCCCGGCCCGCTCTCACGGAGGCATCGGCGCTGGCCGAGCCGCTCTTCGGGGAAGAAGGTCCGATCACAGCGGCCAATTACGGGCGGCTGAAGGCGGCGTGCGAGCAGGTGGCCAACGAAGCCGCGGGATCGCGCAGCCTTATCGTGCGGCCGGGTATCATCATCGGACCGCATGATCCGACCGGGCGCTTTGGCCACTGGATCCGATGTCTGGCCGCGGGGGAGAAGTTTGTGGCACCCGGTGATGGGGCGGATCCGTTGCAGGTAATCGACGTGAACGACCTGGCCGCGTGGACCGTGCGCTTGGTGGAGCAACGACGTGTGGATGTCTACAATGCGGTAGGTCCGACGGAACCACTGGTCTTCCGGGACCTCCTGAACACCGGACGGCACGTCCTGCACAGCTCCGCGGAACCCGTGTGGGTGAAGCGGGAAATCATGGAGAGCGAGAACCCGGGCGGGCGGGTGAAGCTGCCGCTGTGGATCCCGCGGACGGATGAAAAGTCGGGAGGCATTTTTGCCGTCGATGGTCGCAAGGCCTGGACGGCCGGACTGACCTTGCGGCCCTTGGCTGAGTCGATCGTGGATTGCGCCCGCTATGAAGCCACGCTGGCAAAACCGAATCTGCCCGGGGCCTCCCCGGGTGAGGAGAAGGCGTTGTTACAGCGAATCATTTCCCGCCCGGCATCCTGAACGAACCCGAGTGGCGATCACTCAAGGCCGGGTTTCTGTGCGACCCAGAAACGGCAGTTGTCCGAAAAGTTGCGGACCTTCGGCGTCTCGCTGGCGAGTTCGTTGCGCGTGCGATCATGGACGTGGCTCCAGCCGGTGGCGGTCAGGTCCTCCAGCACTTCCTGCCGGTTGGGCAGGTGCATGAAGGTGTTGCCGGTCTCGTCGGTGAAGTAGCGGTCGCCGAATTCCAGCAGGCGTGGGTTCTGTTCGCCCTTGGCCCAGCGGGCGGCTTCCTTGGCCCATTCCTTGAGATCCGCGGGATCGTCGCGGTCATGGGTCGTGAAGATGAAATGCGCGCCGGGACGACAGACGCGGTGCAGCTCGTCCAGCGCGCGACGCCGGTTCTCCCGGCCGGGAATCTGCATCAGGCCATTGAACATGAAGAGCGCGCCGTCGAAGAGCGCCGGGCGCTCGGGATCTGGGCTTTTGGGGTCTGGGCAATTGGGGTCTGGGATCTGGGGCCTAGGATCTGGGGGCAGGGATTTGAATTGGGGGAGGAGCGGCTGGGTGGCGTCGGCCTGGAGGAAGGAGATGCCGGCGATGCCTTGCTCCTGGGCGAGGTTGACGGCCTGCTCGACGAGTTCGGAGGCGAAGTCGAAGGCCACGATCCGGCGATACCCCTGGTGCCAGAGCCCGACGGCCACGCGTCCGGCGCCGCAGCCGGCCTCAAGCAGGCGGAAGGTCTTGTCGGGAAAATACCGCTCGATCAAAACGAGTTCTGATTTCCAGAGACCGATGAAGTGCGCGGCGCGGGTATAGTGCAGGACCGTGTTGATGGCATTGAAGTCATCACGCACGGTCGAGCCGGTGATCTTGGGTGGGGTGGGATCGGTCACAGGTTCTTGGCAAGGAAACGCTCCACGGCTTCCAGGAATTTCTGTTCATTGTCCCGCTCGATGAAGCCGTGGACCTCGGTGTCGAAGAAGAGCTTTTCGTGGGGGACCTTGTTGGCTTCCAGCTCGGATAGCAACCGGGTGGACTGGCGGTAATCCACGGTGTTGTCGACCTTGCCGTGGATCACAAAGACCGGGGCCTTGATGGCGGCGACATGGTTGATGGGTGAATTCTGATCGAAGCGCTCCGTCTGCGTGGCCGGATCACCGAGCTTCCTGAGCAAGTACTCGTAGTTGAACTTGTCATCCGCGGAGTCGGCCTTGCGCTGTCGGATGAGCTGCTTCCAGTCAAAGACTCCGGCAAAGGTCACGGCGCAACGGTAGAGGTCTGGCTCGAAAGCCGCTCCGGCAACGGCCAGATAGCCGCCAAAGCTGGCGCCGAAGATGGCGAGGCGCTTCTCGTCGACCAGGCCCTGGGCCACGAGATACTTGACCCCGTCAGTGACGTCGTCGTGCATCTTGCGAAACTCGAATTCATCGTCCTTCGACACGCGTCGGGAGTAGCCCGTGGAGCCGCGGTAGTTGGGTTGGAAGACCGCGTATCCGCGCGACGTCAGCAGCTGGACCGTGGGATTGTATTCCCAGGAGTCGCGGGCCCAGGGGCCGCCGTGGGCGAAGACGACCAGTGGGGGCTTGGTGCCGCTGGGTGATTTGGTGGGCAGGGACAGGTAGCCCTCCAACATCAGGCCGTCACGCGTGGGGTATTTCACGGGACGCATCATGCTCATTTCGGCCGGGTTGATCCACGGGGAGGGGGCGGGCAGCGGCAGGAAAGTGCCGGCGGCCCGGTCATAGATAACGAAGCGGGCCGGCTCCCGGCTGGTGTGTGAAGCCACGACGAAGCGCCTCAGTGCGTGGTCACAACCGGTGATGAGGTTGAGCCGACCGGGCAGTTTTGCGTTTATTTCCTTCTGGGCTGCGGCGAAGGCAGGGTCGATCGGCAGCTGGACCGGAACGTCGCGCTCGTATTCGAGGGCGAGGACCTGCGACTTGCCGCTGGGCAGCCGATGGGACATCAGCTGCGCGTCGCTCATGGAATACACCGGATCTTCGAAGAGCACCGGACCAAGATCGTTTGTGCTGATCCGGTAGCGGTGCAGCTGGCTGCTGGCGGAATCGGAGGCGTAGTGCGCCACGTAGAGAAAGTCCGGATCGTCATCCAGCGCCAGGATGGTGTCGTTGTCGAAGTTCAGAGGCAGCACCTGCCACGCATCGGTCGGCCTGGGGCGATAGTGAAACTTCATCTCCTTGTCGCCGTAGAGCATGACCACGCGGATCTCGCCCTCCTTGTCTGCGGAGGCGCCGTGAAATTCGCCCTTGGGAATGTCGATCCACTGTTTGACGCTGTAGCGGCTGTTGTTGGTACCGGCTGCGGGATTGGGCCGGCGTTGCAGGCTGGTGATCGCCAGGCCGGAGCGGTCGCCGTCGAAATCATAGAACCAGGCGGTAAAGAGGTTGGGATCGCGTCTCAGGCTGCTGATGACCGTAAGAACGGTGTCGGCATGTCCAAACGCGCCCTTGTCGAGAGTGTAAGTCAGGTTGCCGGTGATCTTGCCCTGCTTGACGTCAAAGACCTGCTGCCGGAACCAGTAGTTGGGGCGGTTGCGGGTGGTCAGGATCATGCGGGTCGCATCGATCCATTCATACTGCAGCACATCGTCGCCCCCGAGTTCGAATTTCTTGGAATCCTTCGTCTCCAGATCAAAGATGTTGAGGTCGTAGAAGTCCTTCCTGCTGGGCGTGAGAAAACTCACGTAGCGGCCATCCTCCGAGATGTCGGCCTTGTTGATTTCGGCGCGGCGAATGAAATCACTGGCCGGCGGCGGGCCGGCCAGGGCGCTGGAGAGGAGGGCCAAAGCAGCCGCGGTGAAAAGGAAACAAGGACGAAGGGAGGGCGAGATCATGGTGGGTGGGTGCGTTCACAGCGCCACGCCGGCCCAAGCGTGGTGCTCTCGAGGGAGATAGCATTTCTGCTTCGGCTGTCGATGGCGTAAGCGCCCGGCCGGGCGGAGACCGGCCCTACTTTCTCTTCCAGGTGGCGATGAACATGCCGTTGGCGTTCAGTGCCTGCGGCCACAAGAAGAGCTGAGCGCTGAGAGCGGAGGGCTGGGCGCCGGAAACCGGCCAGGGTTCGAACTCCGGGTGGGCGGAGGTGAAGGCGTCGGCGATGGCGGTGGTCTCGGCGCGGGTGAGCGTGCAGACGGAATAGACGAGGCGTCCGCCGGACTTGACGGCGGGGGCGACGTGGTTGAGGAGGTTGGTCTGCACGGTCGCGAGTTCCTGGACGTCGGTGAGGGAACTCGTCCAGCGGGCGTGCGGATTGCGCTGCCAGGTGCCGACGCCGCTGCACGGGGCGTCGATTAGCACACCGTCAAACTTGGTCTTGGTCGGCAGCTTGGCGCCGCCGTCCCATTCGCCGGCGCGGTAGTTGAAGATCTGGGCGCGGGCGGCGCGGGCCTTGAGCTTGGTCAGGCGGCGCACCGAGCGGTCGGTGGCCCAGAGCAGGCCCTTGTTTTGCATGAGATCGGCCAGGTGCATCGATTTGCCGCCTTCGCCAGCGCAGGTGTCCCACCACGTTTCGCCGGGTTTGGGCGCGCAGGCGTGGCTGACGAGCTGCGAAGCGAGGTCCTGAATCTCGAATTCGCCGGCTTGGAATTCCTTGGTGCGGTAGAGGTCGGTGGGTCCGGAGTAGGCGAAAGCGGTGAGCAGTGAGTGGTGAGCAGGGGGTGGCGTGCAGTGGCCGAGGGCGGTGGTGACTTTGGCTTCGAGGCCCTGCTTGGTGCGGATCCAGAGGGTGGGGGCGCGTTGGAGCTGGCGGAGCCACGCAAGTTCCGTCGCGCAGGGGCGGTTGCCCCCGACCGCGCCGGCCTCGGGCCACGGAATCTCGTCCTTCAGCCACTCCGGCACGGCGCGGGCGGCGAGGGCCTCGGGTTTGAAGCTGTCGGGGGTTTTGTCGAAGCGGGCCTGCAGGGCGAGGGCGGCCTCGAGTTGTTTCTGGAGGGAGTCCTTGGGGGCCAGCCAGCGCCACCAGCGGAAGTAGGTGAACACGGCTTGGCTGACCTGCCGGCGGGCCAGGGGCGCGGTGAAGTGGCGGTCCTGGGTGAGGGAGTCGCGCAGTGCCTGGTCGGCGGGCACGCCGGTCTGCACGAGTTTCAGGACGCGGGCGGCGTGGTTGAGAACGGGAGAGGACATTGGGAAACCACGGAGTACACGGAAAACACGGAATGAGGAAAGATCCTTTCCGTGATTTCGGCAGCTGTTGATAGGGGTTCCTCAGGAAAAGGTGTCGGCCTTGGGGGCTTGGTTGGGGCTCAACGCAGGTATTTGGCCAGAAAGACTTCGATGCGATGGTAATACTCCGCCTTGTTTTCCGGTGAACGAAACCCGTGCAGTTCGTCTGATGGGAAAAAGGTTTCCACCGGGATTTTTCGCCGCTTCAGTGCCGACGCCAGCTTGGTGGATTGATTCAGGTTTACGACGTTGTCGTCCTTCCCGTGGGCGATGAACACCGGGATCTTGATGTTGTCGATCGAGGCCAGGGGAGAGATGCTCTCGAAATAGTCACGATCCTTGCCAGGTTTCCCCACGTGATCCTTGAGCATTTCGTATTCGCCGGGGCGGCCGTCCCATTTGGCGTTTTTCGTCAGCAACTCCCAATCGAAGACACCGGAATTGGTGATGGCGCACCGGTACAGGCCTTCCTCGAAGGCGGCGCCGGAAACGGCGAGGTAGCCTCCGAAGCTGGCGCCCATGATCGCAACGCGATTGCGATCAATCATGTCGAGCTGGCGGAAGGTCTTGGTCGCGTCGGTGACGTCGTCATGCATCCGGCGGTAATCGTATTCCCAGTCCTTGCTGATGGATGGCTTATAGCCGGACGATCCGCGATAGTTCGGTTGCAGGACTGCATAGCCACGGGATGCGAGGAACTGAACTTCCGGATCGAAACCCCACTCGTCGCGTGAGGCAGGACCGCCGTGGCAAAGGACCACCAGTGGCACCTTGTTACTTGCCGTGGCTCCTTTGGGCACGGTGAGGTAGCCTTCCAGGTCCAGCCCATCACGGGTGGGGAATTTGATGGCATGGGTCTTGGAAAACTCGAACCCTGCTAGCCAAGGATAAGCCTGGGCAAACAGCTTCAATGTGCCCAATTCACCATCGAGCAGGTAGTACGCGCCGGGGATATTATCGCTCTCGCTGTAGTAGAGGAAATAGCGTTCCTTGCGGTCGGTATCCACCAGAAGATTGTCGGTATGGGGCAACAAACGATCGACGGCGGACTGCAGATCGGCAAAACGCGGTTCAAACCAGACATTTTTCAGTCGTCGCTGCTGATAAGAGATCCCGGCCAGTTTGTTCTCTCGATCAGAATAATGGACAGTGCCTCCACTGGGATTGAACAAGGGGTCGGTGATCAAGGCCGGGCCCCGTTCTCCAGATTCTGGAGTAAACCGCCTAAGCTGAAAGCCCTCGGGTGGATTGTATTCTGAAACCCAAAGGTGTTTATGATCTGCTTCCACGCTGAGAATCGCGGTCAGTGCTGAAACAAGGGGTAGATGCTCCCATGTTCTGGAGGTTGCGTTGAAAAGTCTGACTTGGAGCTTTGTGTCTGCGTAGAAGTAGCAAAGGGCCAGCTCACCATTCGCGTCACTATCATATCCCATCACCGTATCGCCGCGTACTTCAGGATATGTCACGGACTGCGCGGGTCGATATAAAGCCGGGCCATTGCGCAACGCGTTGTCATCGATCGTTGTTTCAAACAGTTCAGGTGTATTAAGATATTCGTTGAGATCGCCCAGGTTGGACCAAAGAATCACGTTGTTGGGACGCGCCTTGGGAGAGCCGACGATGCTACTGTTTCCATTTGAAATCTGTATCCAACGATTTGCTTCGTTGATCTTTATGGCGTAAAGCCCGCCCGCGTAGATCCTGCTCCGAATGGTATGAGTCAGGAGTGTTTCGTCATTCAGCCAGCGGATTGTGCGGACGTATTCATCCGTTTTACCCTTCAAGATCATTCCATTTGGCTCACCTAACTTCAGCAGTACAAGGTTGGAAACTCCGTTTGGATTCTGGTTTAAGCCGGCTATCGAAGTGCCATTAGGCGAGAGTCGGGCACGGCTGATATAGGGCGGGCGAAACAGAACTTCGATCGGGATGGGACCGTTTTCGGCTGACTTGGACGACGGGGCCGCAGTGACTCCAGGAAGCGGGCTGACCAGAAGGATGAGTGCGAGTTCGAAGAGCTGTTTGATGGGGTAGCGGTAGATGTGCATGTGCGTCGGCCCGCGCAGGAACAACAGCTGGTCAATGCAACGGGTCAATCCGACAGTGCCTGGTTGTTAGAATTACCGGGCGCCCCGAATCTTGTTCGTAGGCTCATCATGAATGGCCGCGCTTATCCCCGCTTGCCCCAGCGTTTCTTGACTTCCTTCAGTTCCAGCGGGCGGGCTTCGGCGTGGAGGCCGGCGACGGCGGGGTGGGCGCGGAGGCGCTGGCAGGCTTCGGGGGCGAGGCGCCACTTAAGGGCGCCGGCGACCTCGGCAATCGGGGCGACGCGGTTCTCGAAGAGAAAAGCCATCTCCACCCGCGTATCGCCGCCGTTGGAATCGAGCGTGGCGCGAAGCGCCTTCAGCCAGTCGGTCAGCTGCGGGTGGTCGGGGGTGAGCAGCCAGGTGACCTTGCGGATGTGATTCTGCAGGTAGGCGTCGAGGGGATAGAGCTCCTTGACGTTGAGACGCGCGCCGTCGTTGCCCTTCATCACCGTGCCGAGGACCACCACCGGCGCGTTCTCGGCGAGGTTTTGGTTATAGGATTCGTAGGCGTCCGCGTACATATTGACCGAAATGGCGGCGCGTTTGCTGGCGAGATTGAAGAAGGCCCAGGGACGGTTGTCCTTTTTGGAGAGCTTCTTGTTGATGCTGCTCATGATGCCGCAGAGGCGGAATTCCACGCGGTCGCCCTCGAGGAGCACGGATTCCTCGGTGTGGGTGCAGAGGGCCTCGGCGAGGCCGCTGTAGGCGTTGAGCGGGTGGCCCGAGACGTAGAAGCCGAGGAGTTCCTTCTCGAACTGGAGGCGTTCGGCCGAGCTGAAGTCGGCCGCGGTGGTCGTGTGGGTGGTGGCGCCGTTGGTGGTGATGACGGCCTTCTTCTTCGGCTTCTCCTCGGCGAGCATGTCGAGGAAGGTGTTCTGGCCGGCGGCCTTGTCGCGGGCGTGGGCGGCGGCGCCGGCGATGGCGGAGTCGATGCTGTCGAAGAGGGGTTTGCGGGCGGCGCCGCTGAAGTCGAAGGCGCCGGTCTTCACGAGGTGTTCGAGCACGCGCTTGTTGAGGGCGCGGGTGTCGACGCGGGACGTGAAGTCGGCGAAGTCCTTGTAGGGGCCGTTGGCTTCGCGCTCTTCGAGAATTTTCTGTGCGGCCTGTTCGCCGATGCCCTTGATGCCGGCGAGACCGAAGCGGATGGCATTAAATGTAGGGGCGCCGCTCGACGGCGCCCGGGCGCCGTCGAGCGGCGCCCCTACCGGGTTGCGTGAGGTCACCGGCGTGAACGCCTCGCGGCTTTCGTTGACGTCGGGTCCAAGGACCTTGAGGCCCATGGCTTCGCACTCGGCGATGAAGTGGGCGACTTTTTCCGAGTTGCCGAGCTCGGAGGTGAGCATGGCGGCCATGAACTGGACCGGGTAATTGGCCTTGAGGTAGCCGGTCTGGTAGCTGAGCACCGCGTAGGCGGCGGAGTGGGACTTGTTGAAGCCGTAGCCCGCAAACTTGTTGAGGATGTCGAAGATCGAGTTGGCGGTCTTGGCGTCGATCTTGTTCACCTTGGCGGCACCGTCGACGAACTTGACGCGTTCCTTCGCCATGGCGTCGGCGTCCTTCTTGCCCATGGCGCGGCGGAGCATGTCGGCGCCACCGAGCGTGTAGCCGGCGATGATCTTGGCGGCCTCCATGACCTGCTCCTGGTAAACCATGACGCCGTAGGTCTCGCGGCAGACATCCTCGAGGAGCTTGTGCGGGTAGGTGACGGTGCTCGGCTCCTTCTTGCCGCGCACGTAGTCGGGAATCCACTCCATCGGACCCGGGCGGTAGAGCGCGATGAGGGCGACGATCTCGTCGATGGAGGAGAGGCCGATCTGGCGGCAGAGCGCCTGCATGCCGCCGGATTCCAGCTGGAAGACGCCGGTCGTACGGCCGGAGTTGAGCAGGGCGTAGGTCTTGGCGTCCTCGAAGCCGACGGCCTCGATGTCGAACTTCGGGTCGGCGGTGCGGCGGACGTTGGCCACGGCATCCGCGATGACGGTGAGCGTCTTGAGGCCGAGGAAGTCCATCTTCAGCAAGCCGAGCTTGCCGACGGCGTTCATATCGAACTGCACGGTGACATCGCCTTCCTGGAGGGTGAGGGGGACGAATTCCTCGAGGGGCTTGTCGGTGATGATGATGCCCGCGGCGTGCTTGCCGGTGTTGCGCACCATGCCCTCGAGGACGAGGGCCTGCTCGATGATCTTTTTGGCGACGGGATTCTTCTCGAACTCGTTGCGCAGCTCGGCGGATTTCTCGATGGCGGACTTGAGCTCGATGTTGAGCTCGTCGGGAATCATCTTGGCCAGACGGTCGGCGTCGGCGTAGGGTAGGTCGTGGACGCGTGAGACGTCGCGCAGGACCATCTTGGCGCCGAGGGTGCCGTAGGTGATGATGTTGGCGACGCAGTCGTTGCCGTATTTCTGGCGGACGTAATCGATCACCTCGCCGCGGCGGCGCATGCAGAAATCGATATCGAAGTCGGGCGGGGACACGCGCTCGGGATTCAGGAAGCGCTCGAAGAGCAGCTTGAAGCGGAGCGGATCGAGGTTCGTGATGCCGAGCAGGTAGGCGACGAGACAGCCGGCGCCGGAACCGCGGCCGGGGCCGACGGGGATGTCGTGCTGGCGGGCCCAGTGGATGAAATCCCAGACGACGAGGAAGTAGTCGACGAAGCCGGTCTTGTTGATGATGGAGAGTTCGTAGTCGAGACGCTCGGCGAGGGTTCTGGCCTGTTCCTGGTCTTTGGCCTTGTCGGGCTGGGTGTAGTCGACGCCGTAACGGGACCGGAGTCCGGTGATGCAGAGCTCCTTGAGGTAGTCGGTGCGATCGACCTTCACCTCGGGCGGCAGCGGGTAGCGCGGGTAGCGTTCGGAGCCCTTGGGGAAGGGGATGGCGACGTCGCACATGTCGGCGACGAGCTGGGTGTTGGTGAGGGACTCGGGTACCTCGCGAAACACGCTGGCCATCTCCTCGCGGGACTTGAGGTAGAATTGCGTGCCGGTGAACTTCATCCGGTTCTCCTCGGCGACCTTGGAACCCGTCTGGATGCAGAGCAGCGTGTCGTGCGGACCGGCGTCGGTGGAGTTGACGTAGTGAACGTCGTTCGAGCAGATGACCTTCAGCTTGAACTCCTCGGCCAGTTTCAGGAGGCCCGGGATGACCTTGCGCTGTTCCGCGATGCCGTGGTCCTGAATCTCGACGAAATAGTTTTCCCGGCCGAAGATCTCGACGAAGCGACCGCAGGCGGCGTGGGCGGCTTCGTAGTTGTCGTTCAGGAGGTGCTGCGGGACGAGCGAGGCGAGGCAGCCGGTGAAGCCGATGAGGCCCTTGGCGTGCTGGGCCAGCTTGTCGATGTCGGTGCGCGGCTTGTAATAGAAGCCCTTGAGATGCGCGTCGGAGACCAGTTTCAGGAGGTTCTGGTAACCGGTGAGGTCGCGAGCGAGCAGGCCGAGGTGATAGATGGATTTGCCCTCATCGGAACGCCCGGTGCGTTCGAGTCGGGAACCCGCCGCCAGGTACAGCTCGCATCCGAGGAGGGGTTTGATGCCCTTGGACTTGGCCTGATTGTAGAAGTCTATGGTGCCGTATAGGTTGCCGTGATCAGTCAGGGCAATGGCCTTCATTCCGAGCGCGGTGGCCCGGTCCATCAGGCGGTCGATCCGGCAGGCACCGTCCAGCAGGGAATAGTCGCTGTGGACGTGGAGATGGACGAAATTTGAATCGGGCGACGCCAAGGTCCGTCTATGGGAGTCAGCAGGTTAGGCCCGGGCAAGACCTAATGCGGATCGGGAGTGGGACTTCGGAGTGAATGGAGCCATGGGACGATCGGAAATCCCCCGGTTTGTCGGGACGACTCGCCCGGCCAGAATGCCGCTTTAAAAATAGGGGTTGACGGTGGGCGGCACGGCTGGCTCTTTAACCCTTTTCAACCGAACAATCCCTGCCTTTTACCATGCCCATCGAGATCAAAATGCGTAAGAATGAGCCGATCGACCGTGCGCTGCGCCGCATGAAGAAGAAGCTCGAGCGTGAGAACATCATCAAAGACGTGCGCACCAAGCGCTACAACGAGAAGCCCTGCGAGCGCCGCCGCCGCAAGGAGAAGGTCATGGCCTTTACCGCCATGCTTCGCCGCCGTTACGCGGAGTAAGCATCGGTTCTGAATCCTTTGAACAGCCGGCATCCTCACGGGTGCCGGCTGTTTCGTTTGAGTAGCGCGAGTCCGACTAGTCCGCATGGCTTGATTCTGTCGGCATCACCTGTCCTAGTGACAGCCTGAGCATGAAGCCCATCGTCGCCCTATCCAGTTGCTGGTGCTCCCCGCGCCACACGGATGGATACGCAATGATGCAGGAGATGGCCGGCCTGGGTTTTGAATGGGTCGAACTCAGCCACGGCATCCGCATCACCTTGGTGCCGGGCATCCTGAAGGCCGTCGAGGAGGGCGTGATCAAGGTCGCGTCGGTCCACAATTTCTGTCCGCTGCCGCCGGGGATCGGGCACGCGGCCCCCAACCTCTACCTGCCGTCCTCCCGCGATGCCCGGGAGCGCGACCAGTGGTTGCGCCAGAGCAAGCGCACGGTCGATTTTGCCGCCCAGGTGCAGGCCAGGAAGATTGTGCTGCACCTCGGGTCCGTCAGCTTCTTCTGGTTCAACCCGGCCAAAAAGCTGGATGCCTGGATCGAAGCCCATGCCGGTGCCGAGGTCGCCGGCGACCCTGCGTACCAGAAGCTGCTGGCCCAGTGTATCGCGAAATTGAAGAAGCAGATGCCGCCCTATTGGGAGAATACGAAAACGGGTTTGGCCCAATTGCTGACGTATGCGGCCGAGAAGGGTGTGCTCCTCGGGTTTGAAAACCGGGAAGCCTTTGACGAACTGCCTCTGGATGCGGACCATCCCGCTTTGATCACGGCGCTGGCGAAGCCGGGCACCTGCGGCTATTGGCATGATGCCGGCCACGCCCAGATCAAGCAGGGCATGGGCCTGCTCGATCATCGCGCTCACCTGGAGGCGAATGCCGCCCACACCATCGGATTTCATCTGCACGACGTGAGTGCCGAGGGCCGGGATCACCAGCCGATCGGCACGGGCAAAATCGACTTCGAGATGGTCAGCAGTTTCTGGAAGCCGGAGCACACGCTCGTGCTGGAATTCAGCCCACGCCTCACCACCGAGGAAGTGGTGGCGTCGAAACTGCGCGTGACGGAACTCGTGACTAAGCGCTTTCGGTGAGGCCCGCGTTCTTGGGGCGAGTTGCGGGTGTCAGATAACGGTGGATGCCCTGCGCTGCCTTGCGGGCGTCGCGCACGGCATGGACGACCAGGCTCGGGCCGCGCACGGCGTCGCCGCCGGCGAACACTCCGGGCAGGTTGGTCATCTGGTTCGCATCGATCTTGAAGCCGCCCCACTTGTCCGTGGCCACCTGGGCAAAGTCGCTCTCGGGCGGGAATGGCACCGGGTCGAAGCCAAAGGCGACCAGCACGAGATCGGCCGGCAAGTTGAACTCCGAGCCGGGCACCGGACGTGGCGAACGCCGGCCGGAGGCGTCGGGCGCGCCCAGCTCCATGCGCACGCAGCGCACGGCGGTCACGCCGCCGTTGGCGTCCGCGAGCAGCTCGACCGGATTGGTGAGAAACTGGAACTCGGCGCCTTCCTCCAGCGCGTTGGCGTATTCCTTGCGACTGCCGGGCATGTTGGCGAGGTCGCGACGGTAGAGGCAGACGGAGGCGCTGGCCCCGCTGCGCAAGGCGGTGCGCAGGCAGTCCATCGCGGTGTCGCCGCCGCCGAGCACGGCCACGCGCTTGCCGGCCACGGCGATGGGCTCACCGGCCATGAGCGGAGACGCGACATTCTTCTGAATGAGGAAAGGCAGTGCGTCGATGACGCCGGCCAGGTTGGCGCCGGGGATGTCGAGCGGTTTGGGCTTCTGCGCGCCGACGCCGAGGAAGACGGCATCAAACTTCTCCCGCAGTCCAGCCAGCGAAACATCCCAGCCGACGCGTACGGCCAGACGGAATTCCACGCCCCGCTGGGCGAGCAGGTTGATGCGCCGCTCGACGATGTGTTTCTCCAGTTTGAAGGCTGGGATGCCGTTGACCAGCAGGCCGCCCGGCACGGGTTGGGATTCAAACACGGTGACCCCGTAACCGAGGCGGATGAGTTCGTCCGCACACGACAGCCCGCCAGGACCGGAGCCGATGACGGCAACTTTTCGTCCGTTGGGCGGGACCTGGTTGGCCTCGACGCCGCCGTGGGCAAAGGCGTATTCGTTGAGGAAGCGCTCGATCGCGCCGATGGCGATGGGGTCCGTGCGCGTGTTGAGGATGCAGGCGCCTTCGCAAAGCTTCTCCTGCGGACAGACCCGCGAGCAGATTTCCGGCAGGTTGCTGGTGCTCCGGGAAATCTCCGCCGCCTCGAGGAACAGGCCTTGGGCAGTCAGCGCCAGCCATTCCGGGATGCGGTTGGCCAGCGGGCAACCGGTCATGCAGAGCGCCTCGGGACACTGGATGCAGCGGGCGGCCTGGGCGCGGACAGTCTCCTCGTCAAACTCACTGTAGATTTCGCGAAAATCGCCGACTCGCTCGCCGGCCGGTCTCTTCGGGGGAGCGGCTCTGCCGATATGCGACCAATCGTATTTGGATTGCGAGGTGGAAGGCATGCGGGAGGTTGGCTTGGCCGTCCGAAAATCCTTCGGGCGGGATCCAACAGGTACAGCTTGGCCGAAAGACCGGGGCGGCGCTCAGCAGTTCTTGTCCAAGCCCTCGCACGCCTTGCCGCGGCGCGTCTGCGCCTGACTGGCTTTCCCGGACGCAGCACTTGGTTGCGTCCTTTCCATCGACCGTAAACCCCGTCAAGTTGAGCGGCATGATGAAAACGTGCAGTCTCCTGATCGTGGTCGGTCTGCTGTTGGGTGCCGTTCGCGTGTACGCGGTGGAATTCGTGATCACGGACTTCGGTGCGAAGGCGGGAGCCACGACCCTGAACACCGCGGCAATCCAAAAGGCCATCGACACGGCGGAGCAGCAGGGGGGAGGGACCGTCGTCATCCCACCCGGCGTTTTCCGCAGCGGATCGCTGTTTCTGAAGCCCGGGGTGGGCCTGCATCTGGCGGACGGGGCCGTGCTCAAAGGATCGGAGAACATCGAGGATTATCCGAAACGGATGACGCGCATCGAGGGCCACTTCGAGCCCTGGCGCATGGCCTTGGTCAATGCCCAGGGCATGTCCGGCGTCCGGATCGACGGTGCCGGCCGGCTGGACGGTAGCGGGCCGGTTTTTTGGCGGGCATTTTGGCAGCGGCGGAAAGAGAACCCGAAGTGCACCAACCTCGAGGTGGAGCGTCCTCGACTGATGTTCATCGACCGGTGCACCCAGGTATCGATCGAAGGGATTGCCCTGACGGATTCCGGCTTTTGGAACCTGCATCTCTATCGTTGCCGCGACGTGCGGATCGAGGGCGTGCGCATCACGATCCCGAGTTCCGGCCCGGACCTGCGTGCGCCCAGCACCGACGGTATCGATGTGGACAGCTCGCAACAGGTGGTGATCCGCCGATGCATCATCTCGACCCACGACGACAACATTGCGCTCAAGGGCAGCAAGGGCCCGCATGCCGACAAGGATGCCGACAGTCCGCCCGTGGAGGATATTATCGTGGAAGATTGCGAGATCGGTGATGGCAACGGCCTGATCACCTGCGGCAGCGAAGCGACGATCGTGCGCAACGTCACGGTGCGCAATTGCCTCATGACCGGTCACGCCACGGTGCTGACCTTGAAGTTGCGTCCGGATACCCCGCAGCACTACGAGAACATCACCCTGGATGGCATCAGGCTCGCGGGCAGCGGCCGGCTGTTGAACGTCGCGCCCTGGACGCAGTTCTTTGATCTGCAGGGGCAGCCACCGCCGTCCCGCCGGGTGAACGGGATCACCTTGCGCAACATCTCGGGCGCTTATCGCACGATGGGTGTTTTGCGCGGCAATCCGGGCGACGTACTGGAGGACTTCACCTTGGAGAATGTTAACATCACGTTGGCCGACGAGAAATTCATCCTCGGGGCGGTGGACAAATTGGTGCTGAAACACGTTTCGGTCAACGGCCGGCCCTTTGTGCTTCCGGCAATGACTGAGTAGGTGAAGTGGGAAAGGGCGGCGGTTGATGGGACGCTGACCTGACCCAGGCCCTCTCCGGCCGGTGGAATGGGGAGGATTTTCGGAATCGGGTCGGCTGTACTTGACGGCGTCGCAGATGTGGATGGCCTTGGCGGCCTATGCAGTGGATCAAGACCAGTCTCGGGCGGTTGCGCATCATCGGATTCTGGGAGGGAGTTTCCTTCCTGGTGCTTCTGGGCATTGCCATGCCGCTCAAGTACTACTTCGGGAGTCCGGAAGCGGTTCGCGTGATCGGCATGGCCCACGGATTTTTGTTTCTGCTCTATATCTGGGCGGCCATCCAGGCGGCGTTTGAGCACGACTGGACCTGGAAACTGACGGCCCTGGTGTTGGCGGCCAGCTTGTTGCCGGCCGGACCGTTCGTGGTGGAGGCGAAACTCCTGCGCAGCCCGGCCCGTTGAATGGGCCGGTGACGGCTAAGGTCGGGGCAGTGCAGCCAGTTCCTTGATCCAGCGACGGTGCGGGCCGGAGAGAGTGATTCCCGCGAGTTGCGACCAAGGCACCCAGATCAGCGAATCGGAACCGCTAACCATTTTCCGGAGGGCATCGGTGAGCTTGGTGGCGTAGATCGACTCGGTGATCTGATAACGGGTGATCGCGCGACGACGGGTGAGCAGCAGGTCCTTGGCGGCGGGTTTCACGCCAAGGTCGGACGCCTCGGGCAGTTCGTACAGGCCGGCCAGCCGCCTGGACTTGGCCGGAGCCTTGCGCAGCAGAAGACGGCCGCGGTTCAGGCAGAAGGCCCGAGCGACGAGGATTTGCTCAGAGACCTTGGGTTTGAATCGCGGGAGTTTTTCCGGTTCGCCGCTGCGGCGGGCGGCGCAAAAGTCGGCGACAGGGCAGGTGAGGCACAGGGGCTTTTGGCGGAAGCAGACCGTCGCCCCGAGTTCCATCATGGCCTGGTTGTGGGTGCCGGGGTGGGCACCGGGGATGAGCGCGTTGGCGAGTGGTGTGAAGTGCTTCACGGCCTCGGTACCGTCGCGGAACAGGCGGCTTTCCCCGGTCAAGCGGGCGAGGATGCGCACGACATTGCCGTCCACGACTGCGGCGGGTTCGTCGAAGGAGATGCTCGTGATGGCGGCGGCGGTGTACGGACCGATGCCGGGCAATTCCTGCCATTCGGACGGGGTGCGGGGTTTGACCGCGGCCGCCTCGTAGGCCTTGGCCAGTTTGTGGAGGTTGCGGGCGCGGGAGTAGTAGCCGAGCCCTTCCCAGAGTTTCATGACCTGCGTCTCGGGTGCGGCGGCGAGAGCGGCGAAATCGGGCAGTTCGCGCAGCCAGCGGTCAAAATACGGCAGGGCGGTGACGATCTGCGTCTGCTGCAGCATGAACTCGGACACCACAGTCTTGTAGAGCGAGGGCGATTCCCGCCAAGGGAGCTTGCGCTGGTGGACGCGATACCAGTCGTGGAGAGCCGTCTGGAAGGCGGGTCGCCGGGAAGAGAGCTGGTCGAAATTAGCCACCATAAGTCACAGGAGGCCCCAAAGAGACCGAGGCGCGGAGGCTACGCCACTTTTTTGTGTGTTTTTGTGCCTTTTTGTGGCCATCTAGCGCCATGGCAAAAAAGCCGGACCCGGACACCGAAGAACCCAAGAAGATCACCAGCTACACGATCAAGCTGGATGATGCCCAGATGGAGAAGTTGCGGGCGGTGGTGGCGGCCAAATATTGGGAGGAGGCGGAGGTGCCTTACACCCGCTTTGCGTTCAAGGGGCCCAAGGTCAATGTCACCGCCTATACCAGCGGAAAGGTCGTGGTGGCGGGCAAGGAAACCGAAGATTTTGTCCAGAACGTCATCGAGGCCGAGGTGACCGGGTCGCCGAAGCTGGGCTACGACGAAGTGCACAATCCCGAGTGGTTCGAACCGCACGCAGGGTTGGACGAAAGCGGCAAGGGCGACCTCTTTGGTCCGGTCGTGGCCGCCACGGTGATCGCCGAGAAACCGGCCATCGACGCCTGGCGTCAGGCCGGCGTGCGGGACAGCAAGAGCATCGAGGATTCCCAGATATTGCGTCTCGATGAGGTCATCCGCAACACGCCCGGCGTGGTGGTGGAGACGGTCTATTGCGGCATGGAAAAGTACAACGAGCTGATGCTGAAACCGCAGGCCAATCTCAACCGCCTGCTCGCGTGGCAGCATGCCCGGGCCTTGGAGGCGGCGCTGAAGAAGAAGTGGGTCGGCCGCGGCCTGCTGGACCAATTTACCAAGGATCCCCTCGTGCAAAGGGAGCTGAAGAAGCGGGGATTGGAGCGATTCAACCTGGAGATGCGCACGAAGGCGGAGTCGGACCCGGTGGTGGCCGCCGCCTCCGTCGTGGCACGCGCGGAATTCGTGAGGCAAATGCGCAACCTGGCGCGGGAATTCGGCGAGAAGCTGCAATTCGGTGCCGGCGCGCAGGCCAAGGCGCAGGCCGCGCAGATCGTGGACAAGCTGGGCGCGCGCGCGCTTGGCCGCTTCGCCAAGCTGCATTTCCGGACGAGCTACGAGGTCGTGTCCGCGGCCGGCAAGCTCGAC
>Ga0208117_100215_pt1 | contig 28358 bp, 9 predicted proteins | sample LakWasMet26_LOW6_2_FD_183870 | JGI IMG/M metagenome (GOLD analysis project Ga0208117, IMG submission 183870) | Freshwater sediment methanotrophic microbial communities from Lake Washington under simulated oxygen tension - Sediment Metagenome... | ecosystem: Environmental > Aquatic > Freshwater >...
ACCTATGCCGGTCTGGGCAACGGCACCAGCGTCGATGAAACCGGCAGCCTCCGCGCTCCCGGTGGCGCGCAGCGCGTGCGTGGACTGGCTTCGGCCGACAACACCCGCGACTTCTTTGTCACGGACATCCCGTGGGATTCCTACAACGTTGATCGCGTCGACATCCAGCGCGGACCGAATTCCATCTTGTTTGGTCTGGGCAGCCCGGCCGGCATCGTCAACGCCTCGCTGCACTCCGCGGCGTTCCGCAACTCCGGTGAGGCCCAGATCCGCACCGGCTCGTACGGCAGCTTGCGCACTTCGCTCGATATCAACCAGGTCCTGATCAAGGACGTTCTCGCGATTCGCGTCGACGGCCTGTACAACCGGGACCGTTATCAGCAGAAGCCCGCCTTCCAAAACGACAAGCGTCTCTTCGGCGCGATCCGCTTCGATCCGCAGCTCTTCAGCGATCCGTCGTTCCACACGAGCATCAAGCTCAAGTTTGAGAATGGCGACATCCAGGCCAATCGCCCGCGCATCGTTCCGCCGCAGGACAGCATCACGCCCTGGTTCCGGCCGATCAATCTGGATCCCAACAACCTGATGGGCGGCATGGGCAAGCTCGCCGTGCCCAACGGCTACACCATCGGTTCCGCCGCCTCCACCTTCAGCCCCTGGCTCGGTGGTCTCGTCAACCAGCAGCAGCCCCTCTGGCTCATCGACGGCACGAGCAACCAGCTGTACCGCATTTACGGCGGCTACGTTAACACCGGTGCGCTCAACGCCTCCGGCACGCCCCAGGGCGCCTCTTCCTCGATCATCGGCCAGCGCTATGCGGATGTGTTCTCGCAGCTGACGAGCTTCGCTTCGTACGCCACCAATGCGAAACTGACCAACTACCAATACGGCCAGTATCGCAACATGACGCTGACCGATTCGTCGGTTTTTGATTTCTACAACAACCTCATCGACGGCCCGACGAAGAACGAGTGGGAAGGTTGGAACGCCTACAACATCGACCTGAGCCAGACCGCCTTTGGTGATCGTCTGGGCGTGCAGTTCAGCTACGACCGCCAGAAGTATAACCGCGGCGGCCAGGCCTTGCTGGGCAATCCGACCCTCAACATCGACATCCTGCAGAACTTCCAGGATTACGTGGTCGGACCGACCAACGCTAGCAATAGCAACGTCGTCAACTCCAACTACGGACGTCCCTACGTCGCCGGTGGCCCGGGCCGCGGCAATTCCTACAAGAGCGACCGCAAATACATCCGCGGCTCGATTTTCGGCGAGGTGCGCGCCAACGACTTCCTGGATAAGGACGGTCTCCTGGCCAAGATTCTCGGCAAGCACCGCTTCAACGGCGTTTATAGCAGCGAGAAATACCTCACGGAAAACCGTTCCTGGCAGATGTATGCCAACTCCGCCGCCTACGCCGCCTACAAGCTGCAGGGCAACCCCGATGGCATCACGAATCTGCCGCCGGTGGCCGTCATTTACCTCGGACCCTCGCTGAGCAGCGCGAGTTCGGCGGCGGGTGCCAACATTTCGGGCATCAAGTCCAATGTGACCCTCCAGAACGGTGCCATCTACCAGTTCGATTCGACCTGGCGTAACCCGACGGGCGTCAACTTCAGCGATCCGTGGAACGTGCCGACCAACCTGCAGAGCATCTTCAATGGCAACCCGGTGATCAACACCACGACCGGTCTGCCTTATGCCCAGCTGACCCAGGTTTCCAATCCCGCCAACTATGTCGGCTGGAACAGCAACTTCACGAACACCCTGCTGCGCTATGACAACGGGGCGGACCAGAGCCTCGTCACGGCCGCGGCCAAGAGCCTGCGGCAGACGAAGTCCTTTGCCGGTTCCTGGCAGGGCTTCCTGTGGAACGACGCCATCGTGCCCACCCTCGGCTGGCGCTTCGATGAGGTGAAGAGCAAGCAGGTGACGGCCCAGCCCCAGAGCGGCGCCGCCGCCCGCGGCGCGCTCAACCTGAACGAAGGTGTCTACAAGCTGCCCGATGCCTTCCCCACGAGCCAGATCTTCAAGGATCACTCGACGGCGGGTGGCGTGGTCGTCCACCTGAACAAGCTGTTTGGCAACCGGGATCCGCTGCCGATCAACGTCAGCCTCTCCTACAACAAGTCGAACAACTTCCAGGTCACCGATCTGCGCCGCGACATCTACGGCAATTCGATCCCCAACCCGCAGGGAGCCACGAAGGACTACGGCGTCCTGCTCTCCACCAAAGATGGCAAGTATTCCTTCCGGGCTGTAAAGTATGAGACCAGCTATTCCGGCGCCAACACCCAGCTCGATCACAGCGGCATCTACGGCACGATTCGTGACGCCCTGAACTGGCGCAACATCAAGACCTATTACATGTCCGCCTATGCCTGGTCGACGGCGGGTCAGACGAATCTCACGCCGTACACCGGACAGCGCTATCTGTGGGATCCCGTCTACATCGGTGCCAACGGCCGGCCGGTCGCTTCCGGCGCCCTCACGTCAGGCCCGGCTGGCTCCACGCTGGAAACCGTGACGCAGGCCAACGCCCGTCGTGACGCCTCGCTCAAGGCGATCAATGACATGCAAATCTGGCTGGCCGCAAAGGGCTATTTCTCAGCCTGGAACTACGGCGCAGGCCCGACCACGCAGGCTGCCTTGCAGACCCGCGGTCAGTACGAGGCCAACCCCATCCTGCCTGATCCGGCGAGCGTCTACGACTATCGCACGGCTCCGCTGATGCAGGGCTTTGCGGTGACCGCCGATACCCAGTCGAAGGGCTATGAGTTCGAGCTCACGGCCAATCCGACCAAGAACTGGCGCATTGCCCTCAATGCCTCCAAGACCACGGCCGTGCGCACAAACGTCGGCGGCCCCGTGCTGGACGAACTGGTCGCTTACATCGACACGCTCATGGCGGGTCCTGGTGGCGATCTGGTGCGGTTCAACTCCGACTATTCCGCCGGCAATGAACTGCGCATGGCTTGGACCCCCTGGCGCGGCCAGTACACGCTCCTGAAGCTTCAGGAGAAGACGGCTGCTTCGGAACTCCGCAAATGGCGCTACAATCTCGTGACCAACTACGACTTCACCAGCGGCAAGCTGAAGGGCGTCGGGGTTGGTGCCAGCTATCGCTGGCAGGACAAGGTGGTCATCGGCTATCCGGTGATCCCCGGAGCCAATGGTCTGGCCAGCTTCGACCTGACCAAGCCCTACTACGGTCCGACCGAGGGTGCCTTCGACGTGTGGGCCAGCTATGAGCGTAAGCTCACCGAGAAGATCCGCTGGAGGATCCAGGCCAACGTGCGCAATGTCGGCATGGGCAACAGCCTGATCCCGATCTCGGTGGAACCCGACGGACAGACCTGGGCCTCGGCCCGTGTCAGCCCGACGCAGGAGTGGTCCATCACGAACACGTTCTCGTTCTAATTCGTTAGTCAGGTGTATACGGGTGCCCGGTCTCTCCTCTGGGAGAGGCCGGGCCAACCGCTAAGTGCATCTGATGCTTTTTATCAGGCCCGCAGTCCAACGCTGCGGGCCTTTTTTTTGCGGGCCGCCCTGTCCCGAGACAGATTCAGCCGGGGCTGCACTCACGCCGGTCTGAGCAATAGAATTGATTCGCAACGCACCTGAAGTGGAGACGGGTTGTTGCAGTGCGGACGTCGACTTACCTGCTGACTGAAAGGCCGCCGTTTCATAAGCTATTTCGGCTCGTGAACGTTCGTTGAATTCGTGTCATCAGCGGCGTTTTCTGGAATGAATTTGCAGTGATCGTCCGGTCTCGACTTCCCATTTTTGTTCGCTGTGTCTTCCTATTGCCATGCCGTATGCGCAATCGGGATTGATCTGCTTTCGAACTGACCGCTCGCACTCGGGGTGGATGTTGGTTAGCTTTGCGGCTGCAATCCGTACCTTCATTTCGTCGGGCACCAATCCTGGCGAGAGACACCCCGGCCGATCTTCTTTTGCCTGAATTGTCATGATCAATATCCTCCGATTTTCCGCGTTTCTCTTCATCAGTGCTTCGGTGTCTCTCGTGTGGGCGCAGCCTCCGGCCAAGAGCCTGCAAGCGGCAGACACGCCCGGCTTGAGCAGCGCCGCGCCACGAGAGCGACTTTCACTGAATGCCGGTTGGCGTTTCCAAAAGGATGATCCTCCGGGAAACGCCGTGCCGCTTCGGTATGATGTGCGTCCGGAAGTGCAGGATGCCCGTGACGACAAGGCGGCCGACTCCAGGCCGGAAGAAGCGGCCCGGCTCGCCCGCGCGGGCCAGGCCGTGTTGAGGCCGTGGATATTGCCGACGGGCAATGCATTCATCAAGGATCCGGCGCGCCGCCATGTGCGTCCGGAGGGCAACCCCGGGGCTGACGTCGCTTATGTGCGGAAGGATTATGATGACCACGCCTGGCGCCAGGTCGACCTGCCTCATGATTGGGCGATCGAGGGACCGTTTCTCACGACAGGCGACCACGGCGGCATGGGGCGTTTGCCAAGCTGGGGCATTGGCTGGTATCGGAAAAAGTTTTCCGTCCCGGCGTCCGATGCGGGCAAGTCGGTCTTTCTCGAGATCGACGGGGCGATGTCCTATGCCGTCGTGTGGTTGAACGGACACCTCGTCGGCGGCTGGCCGTACGGCTATTCCTCGTGGCAGGTTGAGCTGACTCCCTACCTTGAGATCGGGGGCGAAAACCAGCTCGCGATCCGCCTCGACAATCCGCCGAGCTCCTCGCGTTGGTATCCGGGCGGAGGCATTTACCGCAACGTGTGGCTGACGAAAACGCAGCCCGTGCACGTCGCCCAGTGGGGCACGCAGGTGACGACCCGGGATGTCTCGGCCACGGCGGCGACGATTGCAGTCGCGGTGACGGTCGCCAACGACGCCAGAGGTGAAGAGCGCGTGCAGGTGGCGACGGCGATTCATGAATTGGATTCGCATGGACTGATTTCACCCGACGCGGTGGCCCACCTTGCGCCGGTCGAATTGTCGATCGGCGCTGGTGCCCAAGCGGTCGCTGCGGGTACGGTGGTCCTGGCCCACCCGCGCCTCTGGGGACCGCCGCCGAACCAGCAGCCGCACCGCTACGTGGCGGTCACGACCGTGTCACGGTCCGGTATGGCGGTTGACCGTTACGAGACCCGCTTCGGTATTCGCGAGGTACGGATCGATCCGGACCGGGGAGTGTTCGTCAACGGCGAGGCGATCCGCCTCCAGGGTGTGAACAACCACCACGATCTCGGCGCGCTCGGTGCGGCCTTCAATGTGCGCGCGGCGGAGCGCCAGCTGGAGATGCTGCAGGAGATGGGCTGCAACGCCGTCCGCATGAGCCACAATCCGCCTGCGCCCGAATTGCTCGAGCTGACGGACCGGATGGGCCTCCTCGTGATGAACGAGGCCTTTGATGTCTGGGAGCGGAAGAAGACGCCGCTCGATTTCCACCTGATTTTCCCGGACTGGCATGAGCAGGACCTCCGCGCGCTCGTGCGTCGCGATCGCAATCATCCCTCGGTGTTCATGTGGAGTGTGGGCAACGAGGTCGGCGAACAATACACCGACGCGGCCGGTGCGGCCATCGCGCAGCGGCTGTGCGAAATCGTCCGGGAAGAGGACCCCACCCGGCCCACGACCGCGGCCATGAATTGGGCCAAGCCCGACATGCCGATGCCGGCCGTTCTCGATGTGATCAGTCTGAATTACCAGGGCGAAGGCATCCGGCAGGATCCGGAATTCGAGGGAACCGAGCGCATCCGCACGGCTCCCCAATACGAACCGTACCACAAAAAGTTTCCGCACAAGCCCGTGCTCAGCAGCGAGACCGCGTCGGCCTTCAGCACGCGCGGCACCTACCTGTTTCCCGTCTCCAAGGAAATCAGCGCCCCGGTGCGCGACGGACGGGGCGGCGATTCCCGGAACCACTTCGTGACCGCGTATGAACTCCACGCTGTCGACTTCGGTTCCTCGCCGGAGAAGGTCTTTGCCTCACTCGACCGTCACTCCTTCGTGGCCGGTGAATTCGTCTGGACCGGTTGGGACCACCTCGGCGAGCCGACGCCCTATTATTCCTCGCGCAGCGCGTATTCGGGGATCATCGATCTCGCCGGCTTCAAGAAGGACCGTTTCTACCTCTATCAGGCGCGTTGGCGACCGGAACTGCCGATGGCGCACCTGCTGCCGCATTGGACCTGGCCGGAACGCGTCGGGCAGGTGACGCCGGTGCACGTGTTCACCTCGGGAGACGAGGCCGAGCTTTTTCTCAATGGTCGCTCCCTTGGCCGAAAGGCGAAAGGGCCGTTCCAATACCGCCTGCGCTGGGACGACGTGGTGTATGAGCCGGGCCGGTTGGAAGTCGTGGCCTACAAGCACGGCCGTGCGTGGGCGCAGGATGAGGTGCGCACCGCCGGGGCGCCAGCGGCGCTCGTGCTGCGTCCCGACCGAATCACCATTGATGCCGATGGGCGCGACCTGTCGTTTGTCACCGTGAGCGTGACCGATCGCGATGGGGTGATCGTGCCGCGGGCCGACACTGCGCTCAGGTTCACCATCGAGGGTCCCGGGGAAATCGTGGCCACGGACAATGGCGATCCCACCAGTTTCGAACCCTTTCAGGCCCCGGCCCGCAAGGCCTTCAACGGCCTGTGTCTCGTTATCGTGCGCAGCCTGCCCGGTCAGGCAGGGAGCATCCGCGTCACCGCGACGTCTGACGGGCTCCGGTCCGGGGAAACATCGATCATCGCCCGTCCTTGAGAGCGGTCGGGTTTGACGGCGTCTGACCGGAAGCCGGGCTTTCTTCGGATGTGCGGCGGCAGCCTCATTTTCGATCAAATTATCGGTAATGGCGGGGTCTCTGCGCCGCAAACGGCTGGGCGCCGGGGAAAGTAGGGGGGGACACCGTGCGCTCTTAGGTATTAGGTGGTACCGTACACAGCATAAGAACGAGCCTGGCTATGCTACAGTTAGACTCAGCGTTCTTTTGATTCAGTATCGGTAATACTATGAGAGTGTTATCGGTCTTAGGAAATCCCGAAGGTTGACCCCAACCTAACCCAATAAGTTACCCGTATGAACACCAATAATCGCACACTTCGGTGCGGGCTATACATGCTCGGCACCCTTGTGCTGTCCTCGACCTGGGGACATGCACAGACAACGGCAAAGCCAAAGCCGGACGCGTTGAACAAGGACGAGGAAGTTCTCGTCCTGTCGCCGTTCGAAGTTTCGGCTGAAGCAGACACCGGCTACGTTTCCGCCACCACCCTCGCAGGTAACCGTCTCAACACGGAACTGCGCGACATCGGTAACGCGGTCACGGTCATCAACAGCCAGTTCCTGAAGGACATCGCGGCCACGAGCAATGAGACCCTCCTGCAATACACGGTTGGTACCGAAATCGGTAACATCCGCGGTAATTTTGCAGGCACGGGTGACGGCTCGTTCCTTGATGAGTCTTCCCGCTTCGTCAACCCCAGCCAAAACACGCGCGTGCGTGGCCTGGCGGCGGCTGACAACACCCGCGACTATTTCCTGTCCGACATTCCGTGGGATGGGTTCAACGTCGATCGCGTCGACCTGCAGCGCGGACCCAACTCGATTTTGTTCGGCCAGGGCTCGCCCGCCGGCATCATCAACGTCGGTCTCAAGCAGGCTTCCTATCGCAACTCCAACGAAGTCGGTTTCCAGATCGACAGCTGGGGCAGCGCCCGCGCCACGGTTGATTTCAACCGCGTGCTCCTGAAGGACGAACTCGCGGTCCGCATCATGGCGGTCAAGGAGAAGGAGAAATTCCAGCAGAAGCCCGCCTTCGAGAAGGACGAGCGCTACATGGGCGCCATCCGCTGGGAGCCGAAGTTCCTGCGCAAGGGTTCCGCCCGCACCATCATCAAGGGCAGCTTTGAAAAGGGCGGCATCGACAGCAACCGCCCACGCACGATCCCCCCGATCGATCTCATCACGCCCTGGTTCTACACCGGCACCTACAATGGTTCCTACACGGAAAACGGCACGATCCGCGATCCGCTGACGGGTGTGGTCCAGACCGTCAAGCAGGGCGACGTCCGCGTGCTGCAGAACCTGAACAAGCAGACTTTCAACCCGCACATCGTGATGGATGACAATACCGGTCTCCCGAATCACGGTCAGGCCCGTCCGAAGATCAACGGCGGCGCGGACAGCGGCCGGTTGAGCCCCTATTACCAGCCTTGGCTGGGCAACTACGGCCAGCAGTTCGGCGGGCCCAATGCCTTCTTCGCGACTGACGGTGGCGTCCCCAGCTATTGGATCTGGGAACTCCGCACGACCCGCGGTATCGACTCGACCGGTGCACCGGATCGCGGCGTGGGTGAATTCGCCTTCCACCGTCCGGTAGGTATTGCGACCCAGGCCGCCTACGCCCGCAACGCCGGTCTGCCCTTCGCGGAATTTGGTATCTATAAGAACCGCAATCTGGCCGACGCCACGGTGTTCGACTTCTACAACAACCTGCTCGACGGCCCGAACAAGAAGGAATGGTCTGATTTCGACTCCATGACGGCGTCCATCGCCCAGACCTTCATGAACGACAAGTTCGGTTTTGAGGCGGTTTACAACCAGCAGCACTACAACAACGGCCAGCTCTCCCTCATGGACGGTGAGCGCCAGGCCATCTACATCGACATCATGAACGTCTATTCCGACGGTCGTGCCGCCGGTGTGAACGGGGTCAACTTCGGTGATGGCACCAAGAATCCCAATGTGGGCCGCGCGTTTGTTTCCGACAGCGGTCAGGGCGGTAACCGCAGCTACGAGTCCTTCCGTGAATCGTCCCGTGTCACCGGTTTCTTCACGCATGATTTCACCAAGAAGGGTAACAACTCCTGGTTCACCAACATGCTCGGCCGCCACACCTTCACGGGTCTGTGGGCCGAGGAGAAGTTGGACCGCGAGGATCGCGCCTGGCAGCGTTACGCCGTGCTCGATATGAACTACTGGACCCTCTTTGATGCAGGCACTGGCGTTCGGTTCACCGACAATGCCTTTGCCGTGAATCGCGTCATCTATCTTGGCGACTCTCTGGCGAGCAGGTCCTCCGCTTCGGGCGCCTACCTGCCCCGCCTGCAGAACGTCAACGATGCCACCAGCGGCACGATCCGCTTCTTCGACTCCACCTGGACGGCCACGAACGTCGATCCGGGCGCGTATTGGGCGAACCCCTACTATCCGGTGGGTAGCGCCAGTCGTGACAGCTTCCAGTCGGAGAATGCGTCCAACTACAAGGGATGGGTCAATGTGCCCTTCCAGATCACCGATTCCGAGGCATCGCAGCAAAATCGCGACACCCTCACCACCAACGCCCGTCTGCGTCGCAACAAGACCGAGTCGAAGGCGTTTGTGTGGCAGGCCCACCTCTTCAACGGTGGTCTCGTCGGTACTTACGGTTACCGCAAGGACACCGCCGGCAGCTCGGAGTACTCACAAAACGTGAGCAACCGGACCGCCCCTGGCTTCATCAATTGGAACCCGAGCGTCTATACGCTCGCCAATTCTACGTGGAGCGAACTGGAAGGCACTTCGCGTAGCTATTCCATCGTCGCCCACATGGAGGAACTCCCTCTCATCCAGAAGCTGGCCGACAAGCTCCCGGTCCGGGTCTCGCTCTTCTACAACAAGGCCGAGAACTTCCAGCCGTTCGCCGGTCGTAAGGACATCTACGGCACGGACATTCCGCTGCCCTCCGGCACCACGAAGGATGTGGGTATCCTCCTCGAGACCAAGGACGGCAAGTACTCCCTCAAGGTGAACAAGTACGAGACCGCCGTGAACTTCGCCTCCAGCAACGCGCTGGGTGGCTCCTGGTTCCTCGGTGCGTCGCAGGCCTGGTCCGGTGACTGGGTCAACGTGTTCGAGTACAACTGGACCGGCTTCGGTGACAGCTCCGGCATCAGCACCGATCCGACCTACAGCCGCGCCAACTGGACCGACGCTCCTGACCGTGAGGCTGCGGCCATCGCGGCCTGGCGCCAGTGGCAGCAGAGCCCGATCGCCAAGAAGATGTATGCGGCTTGGAACATCAACCCGTCCACCCGCACGGGTCAGGTCAACAACACGACGCCGACCGGCTTCGCCCTCACCGAGGACAGTCTCTCGAAGGGTTATGAAGTCGAATTCTCGGCCCAGCCCACCCGTAACTGGCGCCTGACGCTCAATGCCAGCAAGACCTTCGCCACCCGTAAGAACATCGGCGGAGCCAACCTCGCGGAATTCGTCAACGCCTATGAGGCCTTCCTCAACAAGACGGCTACCGATGTCAACGGCCAGACCTTCCGTCCGGGCGGTGATCTTCGTATCTGGTGGGGCGGCGCCGGTAACGAGACGGCCCTCTATCAGTGGAATGCCAACGTCGGCTCCGAATATGCCGCCCGTTCGCTGCAGGAAGGCACCAATGTGCCGGAAATGCGCGAATGGCGCGTCAATGCCATCACCAACTACGACTTCAACGAAGGTCGTCTGAAGGGCTGGAGTGTCGGTGCTGCCATCCGCTGGCAGAGCGAGGTCGTCGTCGGCTATCCGCCGTACAAGAACCCCGCCGCCCCGACCCGCATCCTGTTCGATATCGACAACCCCTACAAGGGACCTGCCGAGACCGATGTGGACATGTGGGTGGGTTATGGCCGGAAGATCTTCCGGAACATCGACTGGCGCGTGCAACTCAACGTGAGAAGCATCGGCAAGGGCAACGACCTGATTCCGGTCACAGTCCAACCCGATGGTTCACCGGCTGGTTATCGTATCGCGCCCAGGCAGTACTGGACGCTGTCGAACACCTTCAAGTTCTGATCCAGTCGACAGTCTAAACACTTCGCGCCTCTCCTTCGGGAGAGGCGCTTTTTTTGGCTCCATCGAGTGCCTCTCCAAACAGGTCAACCCTTCCGTGCGGTCAGGGGCTGGTCCGTCTCAGCCGGACTCATGCCGTCGGACCGGACATTGCCTCGAGTTCCTTGGTGGACGGGCACGTCCCCGGCCACAACGAAGGTTGGGTGACCGGCACCGGGAGCTCAGCAGAGCGAGTCGGCGCGTGCCCGTTTGCGGACCTTCACGTTGTCACGACAGTTATCGCCGGCAGAGGGACCTGCCGGCCCACCTGAATAATACCAATTACGATAGGACATCGCGGGTCTCATGTTGTTGAAACCGGTGTTCACGATCGGCTGGATACTCAAAAGCGAACTGCACGGCAGATGCGATTATTCAGAAGCTGACCTTGGCGATCATTAAGTTGTCCACGATTCCAATTCTTCGAGCTGCACGAGTCCGGATCGGTAGTTGATAGATTCCCGCGGGAAGAGGAGTCGCGCAGCGACAGGGAGGTCGCTTCTTTGAGTATTCCTCCAAAGCACCTCACCACCACTCCGCACAGTGGCAGCGATCAGCGGTGCTCGACCGTTATCACCGCTGGCACGGTGGCAAGGTCTTGCTCTGTGCTGGTGCCGTCAGGCCAGCGGACGAGGAGCCGCCGCGGCGGGTTGCCGTCGGGCCAGCCGAAAAAGGCGACCGGCGCAGACTGACTGTAGTAACCACCCCCGGCGGTGATCTCGGCCCGCTCGACCGTGCTGTCCTGCAGCTCCATCCGCAACGTGGCACCGATGGCGTTCGGGTTGCCCGCAGGCCCCTGCAACCTCACCTGAACCGAGTGCCGGCCGGACACGCCTTGGTTGCGCCACGCCAATGTGGTGGCGTTGTTGCGACTGACCACGAAGTCGGGCCAGCCGTCGTCATCGAGGTCCAGCATCACCAGGGCCTTGGCATCGCCGGGAACCACCAGGCCGCTGCGCGCTGCTTCGGCAGGTTGGAAATTTCCGCGGCCGTCGCCGAGCAGCAACTGGCTCAGACCACCGTCAAACCGGCCCACCCCAGGATTGGGTGCGTAGGAGTTTTGCACTGCGTAGAGGTCGGCATGTCCGTCCCCGTCGAAATCACCGGCCACCATGCCCTGGATCGGCGCGATCTGGGCGATGCGCGGCAGGGGCGTGAAACGATAAGTGCCGCCGGGCTGACTCAGGAAGACCCCGCTGCGGAGTTCGGTGGCGGCATAGCGGCGGGCTCCCGCCAGCCGGTCCTCGCCGAGCAATGCCGGCAGCGTTGCCCGGGCGTATGCGTCATTGCGGGGGAAGCGCTGCAACAGGGAGGTGATCTGGGCGCCGAGTTCCTTGCGGGTGCGGCGCGGATACAGCCGATCGCCTTCCTGGTAGGCCTCGATCACTTGCGTCGCCGGAGTGTTCTTGAAACTGCCGGCGTAGATCAGCGCCGGGGGCTGGTAGAGCGTGTTGAGCCCGGTGTTGCCGACCGCGAAGTCGGGCGACCCGTCGCCGTTGAAATCCGCGCTGCAGAGCGAGGTCCACCAGCCGTCGCCCGCCGAGGCGAAACCCGCTTCCGCTGATCGATCCCTGAACGCCCGACCCTGCTCGTTGTGGAAGTAACGTACGCCGCCCCATTCCAGCGCAAGCAGCAGGTCCGGCCAGCCGTCGCCGTCCACGTCGCTCCACAAGGCTGATCTGACCAGACCAACCTCGCGCAGTCCGGGGGCCAACGTGTCGGTCACGTCCTCGAACCGGCCTCCCGTGTTGCGCAGCAAGGCGCTGCGCGGCGCCTGTGGGTAGCGGCCGGGCAACACCCGCGCGCCGAGAAATAGGTCGAGCCGGCCGTCGCGGTCGAAATCCGCCGCCACCGCCGCGCCGACACTCAAGGGCAGCGGTGGCAGGGCATCGGGCTGTGGTGTGAAACCGGTGCCGCTGTTGCGGTGCAGAATGGGTTGGAAATAGGGCGAGTTTGCCGATCGGTTGGCCCCGGCCTTCGTCTGGAGGAGATCCGTCATGCCGTCCCCGTCATAATCGAGCAGCAGCAGCGGTCCGTCATCCAGCGGCGAGGCCGGCAGGGTGCCGACGGGGACAAAGCGTCCGCCGTTGCGGAACAGGATTTGCGCCGGACTCTTGCCCGTGCCGCCGAGCACCAGATCAAATTGGCCGTCGTTGTTGAGGTCACCCAGGGCCACGGCCGGCCCGAGCCGGTCGAAACGGGTCGAGACCAACGGCTGGATTTCCATGTCGAAGCTTTCTGGCGAAGCCAGCGCGAGGCCCGTGGCTTGGCCGACTTCGACGAATTGCGGCGCAGGTGGCGGTGCAGGCGGGGGAGGGCGGACCGCACCCGCGGGTTCCGTGATCGTGTAGCGGCGATCCGCCGCGAGGTTGGTGAAATCCTGCCGGTGGCCGCTGGGCCAGTCGACCGTGAGCCTTTTGACAGTGCTCGCCCTGCCTAACCCGAAGTGCAGCGACGGTTCGCTGGTCGAAAAATAGCCACGGGCCGGATTCAGGTAGCGGACCTGGGTGCCCTGGTCGGTTTCAATCGTCACCTTTGCGCCCACGCCGAAGCGGTTGGAGACCGTGCCCTGCAGCGCGATGATCAGGCGATGACCGTCGGGGCTGTCGTTGCGGAGGACGGTCGGGTTGCCCTCATGGTTTGCAAAGACCACGTCCAGATCACCGTCGCCGTCGAAATCCCCGAAGCCCGCGCCGAAGCTCACGCCCTTTTGGTCCAGACCCCAGCGGGATCCGACTTCCTCAAATTGCAAATCGCCGGTGTTGCGGAAGGCGAGGTTGGTTTCCTCAAGCCGGGGACTGGAGCGCATGATCGCCATGCGCTCGGCGGGATTCTGGGCCAGGACCATGCGGTCGAGCAGGTCAACGTTCTGGTATTCGCGCACCATGCCGTTGGTGATGTGCAGATCCAGCCGGCCGTCGTTGTCGAGATCCTCGAAACGCACCGACCATGTCCAGTCGGTGGCGGACAACCCGCTCAGGTAGGCGGCCTCCAGGCAGCGCCCCGTCCCGGTGTTGAGGAAAAGTGCGTTGTGCGAGTATTGGGGGACCTCCGTCGACGCGGGTTCGACGGTGTTTGTCTGAAGATTGCGCGAGTAGGCCATGCCGCGGTGATCCTTTTCGTGGCTGGTCGCCGCCATGTCTGCGACCAGCAGGTCGGGCCGGCCGTCGTTGTTGAGGTCCCCCGTGTCCGCGCCCATGGAGGAATAGGGCACGTGGGGCACGACGCTTTGGATGACGTCGGTGAAGGTGCCGTCGCGGTTGTTGTGGTAAAGCTTGTCCGGGGCGGCGAAGTCGTTCGCCACATACAGGTCGGGCCAGCCGTCGCCGTCATAGTCCCACACGGTGGTGGAGTGAGCCAGGTTTTCACCGGTGATGCCGGCGCGCTCGGTCACGTTCTCGAAGGTGCCGTCGCCGCGGTTGCGAAACAGGTAGTCGCGCTGGCCGTTGGGCGCCTTGATCGTGTCGAGCAGGCTGGTCTGGATGTAGACATCGAGCCAACCGTCGCGGTCGTAGTCGAAAAACACCCCCATGCCGCTCGCGTCCACCACCGCCAGGCCCCGGGCTTGGGCCTCTTCCCGGAAGGTGCCATTGCCTTGGTTGATGTACAGCTGGTTGGGAGCGTTGAACCGGCACACGTATAGGTCCAGCCAGCCGTCGTTGTTCACGTCGGCCCACGTGGCGCCCTGGGTCCAGTCAGCGCGTTCGGTTTTGGTCAGGTCGGCGGCGGTGGCCAATCCCGCGGCAAGGGTGACATCGGCAAATTTCCAGTCGCCGAGGTTGCGGAACAGGCGGCTCGGTCCGGTCTTGCTCACAACAAACACATCCGGCCGACCGTCGCGGTCGAAATCCGCGACCGCCACGCCGGTGCCGAGCGAGCCGTTGACGAGCTCCGTGTAGCGCCCGGCCCACATCTGGGGATCGTTGTAATGGTTTTCGCACCGGATGCCGGTCTGCTCCGCGGGTAGCGATGTGAACATCGTGCGGCCCGCCGGACCCGAACGGGGCGCGAACGTTGTTTCTGTGATGCCGGGTTGGGCCGCGGATAGGATTGTCCAACAGCCAAGCGCGCACGCGATCCAGCCGGTCAGCAGGACTGGCTTCCTCCGGAAATATCCGCCTGGCCTGAGGCAAGCGGCGGCGGAAGAGGGGTGGGGCGCGTTCATGACAAAGGCAGGTTGGCTCGATTCACCCATCGCGTCGATATCGCGATGGCACCGTGGCGGGCGGACGTGCACGCGGAAACGGGGTGGGCTGAGGAAGTCTGCGCCCAAGGCTTCGGCGCAAGCTCATTGTTCCTTTGTCCGGTTTGGATTGGGTGTCCGGTCCGGTTTCTACCGTCCCAACTGCGATCGAAACTCGGGCGGCAGAAGATCCAGGGCGGTTTCCTGCAGTTTGGGATCGGTGAAGTCCAGGTGGAGCGTCCGGGCGAGCGCGAGCAGCCGGAACAGGGTGACCGGTCCGAGCGACCGGAGCCGCTCGGGGTCTGCCTCGCTCAGGCAGAACTCCAGTTGCGGGCGCGCCAATTCGGTGTGCTTGGTGAGGGCCAGCACCAGCGCGAGATTGGCCCGGCGTTCCCACGGCAGGTCCTCGTCCCGTCCGTCGGCGACCGCGGGCAGCAATTCGGTCATCACCCGGTTGAGCATCAGGTTTTCTCCGCGGGCCAGGGCCACCTTGGCGCGGGCGATCATGGCACCAGCGTCGGCGGCAAAGGATTTCTCCAGCGAGTCACCCACCGCCGCCGCGAGATCCAGCCGGCCGGTCTCCAGGAAATATTCGGCGAGCCGGCTCAACGCGATGGCGTTGCCCTGCGGCTCGACCACCTCGAACACGGCAAGCGAATCCCGCTCCATGCCGGGGATCACGGGCATTTGGTATGCCACCGGACGCAGCCAGCGCGGCGGCAGCCACTGGCGGAGCAGGGCGACGAGCGAGTGCTCGGGGGTTTGCGAGCCGAGCTGGGCCAGCCGATCCAGCGAATCATCCCAGGAGGGCAGCACGATGTATTGGATGCCGCGGCGCTGGATGAGCGCCTGGGCCTCGTCAGGCGAGGGCGTACCCGCGATGCGGGCGGTAAGGGCCAGGCCGTCCTGGTTTCCCGGATAAGGCGAGGCCACGACGCGCAAGCCGCCGTAGTAGCACAATGAGGCCGAAAGAGCAGGCGGGGCGAAGGCGATGCTGCCGGGCTCCGCGCGTTCCCTCAGCCACTGGGCGAGATCGCGTTCGACGAGGGCGCGGGCTTCCGTCGGGGAAAGGGAGACGTCTGCGGTGGAGCGCGGCCATGCCGCCACCACGCCGGGAAAGAGCAGCAGCACCAGACCGCTGCGCCAGCCGATCGCGGCAAAACCACCGGGCGTGGCGGCCGCCACCATGGCCAGCAGGCCGAGTAGCATGACGTCGACCATGCCCCACCAGCGTAGCTGCACGCTGCCCACGAGCAGAATCATGACCGTGCTCCCCAGCGCGAAGGCCATGGCGGGACGAAGATCGGTCTTGCCCTTCATCAGGTGCCATGCGGCTGGCGCCAGCAACACGGGCAGCAGCGCCGCCACCAGACCGATGCTCAGGCCGGCCGTCCTGAACCAGCTGATGAGGCCGGCGCGACCGGTCAGCGCCGGATGACCGGGGCCGAAATCCACTCCGCCGGTGCCCCCGTGATAAAGCAACCAAGCCAGCGGGCCGAGCAGGACCACCGCGCCCAGACCGAGCTTGAGCCACGCGGAGCGGGGGGCGTGGCCGCGGAACAGGCCCGGGATGCGCACCAACATTTCGGCCGCGCCGATCCAGGCGAAAGCCAGTAGCGGATGATTGAGGCTGAGATTCAGTCCGGTCGCGCCACCCGGTCGTCCGTCGATCAGCCAGCCGATGATGGCCACGGCCGCGCCGCTCATCGCCCAGCTGCGCCAGGGCAATGGGCGGTCAGCGCCGCCGGGGAAGCGTTTGGTCAGCCCGATCAGGGCAAGCCCACCGGCTATCACCGCACCGAAAGCCACGAGTTGGCCGCCGGCATCCAACCAGAGTCCAAACCCACCGCACACCCCGGCGCCGCCCAACCAGAGCCGGGCCGCGCGATCGTTGCCTGATTGGCAACCGGCGAGCAGGAGCAGCACGGCCGTGAGGCTGGCCGCGAGAAAGAGTCCATGGTTGTCCGGCTGGCCGGGCGCGAAGACCTGCGCGTGGGCGAAGAGTGCGGCGATTCCCAGCGACAACAACCCTCCGGCGACGGCGCCGAAGCGCCACGCCACGAAGAGCCCCGCGCCGAGACAAAGCAGAATGTGCAGGGCGGGATCGGCGTGCAGCGCGGCTCGCTCCACCGCCAGCCCGGCGGGCTGGTTGCCCAGACGGAGTTCGATTTCCGCCACGAGGCGCAGCCACCAGCGGTAGGCGAGCGGGCCGTGGACGTCCCGGCCTTCGGGGGCGTTGTCGTAGTCGACGTGGGTCAACCGCCAGGCATCCGTCGCCATCATCTTCTGCACATCCATGATCCCCGTCTGGCTGGAGGCACTGCCCGGTGGGAGCAGCAGGCTCCGCGTGCCGCGCTCGTAGCCCGTGGCCGAGGTCGCATCCACGGCCATAACGGGCGTCTGGCTGCTGACCTCCTCGATCCGGGTGATGCGTTGCGAGGCCACCAGGGCGATCCACCACGCCGACCCCAGCACCAATGCCAACCAGGCGAGGGCAGAGGGGCGAAAAAATCGATTCATCGGTTGGGTAGGGAAGGCGGAAAATACGTTTGGCGCCACCGGCTGGCAAGCGGAGTTTGCAGAGCCAAGCCTGCCTTGACCAAGGTGGCATTTGGGAATCACCTTTTCCCTGTTGCATGCCTCTCTTTCCACCCGGCGACGGCACCCCGAAGCTTCCTGCTCCTGGCTGAATCAGCGAGGCTGGGGCGTGCTGGGTTTTTTCCTGCTCGCGCTCGGGGTGACGGCTGCCGAACCCATCGTCGACGAACCTCTGGCCCCGCGCAGCGAGGCTCGCGGGAAGACTCTGTTCACCGAGCTGCCGGCCGCGCAGACGGGACTGGTGGCGGAAAACAACTACGCCGATCCGCGCATGTGGACCGACCGCTATCAGGAACTCGTCTATGGTGCGATGGGGACGGGCGTGGCGGTGGGGGACTACGACGGGGACGGTCGGCCGGACGTCTTGGTGGTGAGCAAGACGGAGCGCAGCCGGTTGTACCGCAACCTGGGCAACTGGAAGTTTGAGGACGTGACGGCGAAGGCGGGGATCGAGGAGCCGGGCAAGCCGGAGGGCTGGACGCAGGGAGCGGCGTGGGCCGACGTGAACAACGACGGGAAGCTGGACCTGTACCTGTGCCGGTTTGGGATGCCGAACCTGCTGTTCATCAACCAGGGTGACGGCACGTTTCGCGAGGAGGCGAAGGCCCGGGGCCTGGCGGTGGTGGATGCGTGCGGGCAGGCGGCGTTCTGTGACTACGACCGGGACGGCTGGCTGGACGTTTACGTGCAGACGAACTTGTTCGACGCCGTGAAAGCGCCCGGCGGCCAGAAGGATTATCTCTTCCACAACCGCGGTGACGGCACCTTCGAGAACGTGACGGTCACGGCGGGCATTGCCGGTGAGACGATGGGGCACTCGGCGGATTGGTGGGACTACGACGGCGACGGCTGGCCCGACCTCTATGTCGCCAATGATTATTTCACGGCGGACACGCTTTATCACAACAACCGCGACGGCACGTTCACCAACGTCATCGACCAGGTGGTCCCGCGCACGCCGTATTATGCGATGGGCTCGGACTTCGGCGACGTGGACAACGACGGGCGTCTCGACCTGCTCGTGGCCGACATGGCGGCGTCAACCCCGGAGAAGGATCAGCGCGGCATGGCCGGCTCGCGGGATCGCGCCCAGACCTATGATGAGAATCCGGCGATCGCCCCGCCGCTCATGCGCAACGCGCTCTACCTGAACTCCGGCAACGGTCACCTGCGCGAGGCGGCGGCCTTGGCCGGATTTCCGGCGACGGACTGGACGTGGTCGGTGCGGTTCGAGGACTTTGACAACGATGGTCGCGTCGATCTGCACATCACCAACGGCATGATCCGCGAATACCACAACGCCGACCTGCTCAACCGCATCATGGCCTTGGAGAATCCCGGGGATTCGCGCCGGACGATGCAGTCAGCGCCTTTGTTGCGGGAGGCGAACCGGGCGTACCGGAACGAAGGCGGGATGCAGTTCCGGGAGGTGGGGGCGGCGTGGGGGCTGGGGCAGGAGGGGGTGAGTTTTGGGGCGGCGACGGGGGACTTTGACGGGGACGGAGACCTGGACCTGATCTACGGCAACTACGAATCGGGCCCGACGGTGCTGCGCAACGACAGCGCGACGGGACACCGGCTGGTGGTGGCGCTGCGGGGCACGGAATCGAACCGGTTCGGGGCGGGCGCGACGGTGCGGATCAAGAGCGCGAGCGGACCGCAGGTGCGCACGCTGGTGCTGGCACGGGGGTACCTCTCGACGAGCGAACCGATCCTGCACTTTGGACTGGGAGAAGATCCAGTGATCGAGGAACTGAGCGTGGAGTGGCCGAGCGGCCACCGGCAAAGCTTCCGCAACCTCGCGGTGGACCGGAAGCTGACGATCACCGAACCGACCGGCCCGGCCCGGCCGACCCCGCCACCACCCGCCACCCCGGGCCTGTTCGAACCGGCCCCCATGTCCCTGGTCGCCCACGAGCAGCCCGAACCCGACGCCAATCCCCAGGCCCTGATCCCATTCCGCTTCGACCGCCGCGGCCCCGCCCTGGCGGTGTGGCCGCAGTCCGGCCACGAAACCCTGCTGCTGGGCGGCACCACCAAGGACCCGCTCCAAGGCTTCGCGCCCGACGCCCTCGACGACGGCCCGCTGCTGGTCTTCGAAGCCAACGGCGACGGCCGGCCCGACCTGCTCCAGACCAAGGCCGGCACCAGCCGGCCCTTTGGTCCGGACTACCAACCCCGGCTGCACCTCGGCACCGCCACCGGCTTCACTCCCGGCCCGTTGCCCGCGATCCCGCAGAGCACCGGCGCCGCCGTGGCCGCCGATTACGACCGCGACGGCGACCTGGACGTGTTCCTCGGCGCCCGCGTGCAGCCCGGCAAATACCCGCTCTCCCCCACCAGCGTCCTTTTGCGCAACGACGCCGGGGTCTTCACGTCCGTCCCCTTGCCCCGCAACGGCGAACTGGGCCCGGTCACCTCCGCGCTCTTCAGCGACCGCGACGGCGACGGCTGGGCCGATCTCATCCTGACCACCGAGTGGGGCCCGGTGGTCTATCTGCACAATGATCAGGGCCGGGGCTTCACCGAGCGCAGCGCCGCGCAGGGCTTCACCACCACCGGCCTGTGGAGCTCGGTGGTGAGCGCCGACTTTAACCACGACGGCAAACCCGACTACGCCGTCGGCAACCTCGGCCTGAACACGCCCTACCTCACCGGTCCGGTGATCCTCTTCCACGGCCGCTTCGGCGACGGCGGTCCCCCCCTGCTGCTCGAGGCGCTGCAGGAGAACAACCAGCTGTATCCCCGCCGCTCCCGCAACGAGCTCGGCGCCCGCATCAGCGGCCTGCTGCGCCGGTTCCCCCGCCACAACGACTACGCCCGGGCCACGCTGCCGGAGATCGTCGGGGCGGACCGGCTCGCCAAGGCCCGGCGCTTCGAGGCCACGGAACTGCGCAGCGGGGTGTACCTGAGCCAGCCCGACGGCACGCACCGCTTCACGGCCCTGCCGTGGGAGGTACAGCTGGCCCCCGTGCAGGGGCTGGTCGCACTGGATCTCAACGGCGACGGGCACCCGGATCTCGCGCTCCTGCAGAACTCGCACGCCCCCACGCCCTCGCTCGGCCGCTTCACCGGCGGGCTCGGCGTGGTGCTGCTCAACGACGGTCACGGTGGCTTCCGCGCCCTCGATCCGCAGGCAAGCGGCCTGATCGTGCCCGGCGATGCGAAGGCCCTGGTCGTCACCGACCTCGATGGCGATGGCTGGCCGGACCTGGTGGCCAGTCGCAACGACGAGCCCGCCCTGGCGTTCCGGCACCGCGGAGTGGCCGGCCAACGGCCGCTGCGCATCGTGCTGCAGGGTCCCCCGGGCAATCCCACCGGCATCGGCGCGCGCCTGACGCTCACGCTCGCCGACGGCACGACGCGCACCGCGGAGGTCAGCGCCGGCTCCGGCTATTACTCCCAGTCCTCCCCGGCCGCCTTCTTCAGCCATCCCGCCGCCTCGCCCCCCCGCTCCCTCACCGTCTCCTGGCCCGACGGATCCGCCTCTAATCACGCGATCAAGTCTACAGATAGCCCGACGCTCATGATTGCGGCCCCGCGGTGATTTTGGAAGATCGGGGGAAATGTTGCTCTCTTACCCCATGAAAAGCACCTTTCTCAAGCTGTCCCTGATGCTCGCCCTGGCGGCAGCGGTTTCCCTTCGCGCCGACGAGGAGCCGGCTCCGGATCCGGCTTACCCGGCCACCATCATGATCGTTGATCTGCGCAAGGAGCTGCCCGGTCTGTTCGATTATTCGAGCTGGAAGGACCTGCTCACCCTGACCCCGAGCGGCATCGCCGTGCTCGGCAGCAAAGGGGCGCAGGGCAACGGTGGCATGGGGCGGGCGATTTCGCCGGCCATGGATTTTTCGCGCATGACCTTTGTCGAGGTGGCGCTCGGCACGATCCCGGGCAACGAGGTGCCGCAGATCACCGTCGCGCTGAACGACGCGGACGGTACCCAGTTCACGGCCCGCATCAACGTCGATCAACTTGTCCCCGGCCAACCTGTCTGGATGCGGGTCCGCCGTGAGGATTTCCGCCTCAACCCCGGCGAGCGGGGCGCGGACGGCGAGATGGATTGGACCAAGGTCGCCACCTGGCACCTGCAGGGGGACTGGAACACGAAGAAACCCTGCAAGGTGATCTTCGTCGCGATGCGCGAGCGCAGCTGAGCCGGCTCAGGGTGCGCGGCCGAACTGTTTGCGGAAGGCGCTGACCAGCTCCTGCATCTGCTCGGGCGGCACGCGCGGTTGGTTGCGGGCGGCGGTCACCCGGCGCTGCGCCTCTTCCTCGTTGCCGCTCATGATGGCGTGCAGGGCGAGTATGCCCAACGCCTGCGGGTGCGCCGGCTCGGTGAGGAGGACGCGTTCCATCTCCGCCAGACCCTCGGCGTTGCGCCCGAGGCGGAAGTAGAGGTTGGCGAGCTCGAGGTAGGCGTCGGGCTCGTTGGGTCGGAAGCGGATGGAGGTCTGAAACTCGGCGATGGCCTCTGGGATGCGGCCGGCCTGCTGAAGGTTGCGGGCGTATTGCAGGTGCAGTCCGGGTGATTGCGGACATTGGCGCAGCCCCTCGGCGAGAGTCCGGGCCGCGTCGGCGGCATCGCCCAGCACGGCCTGCAAGGCGCTGAGGTTGGCCCAGCCGTCGGAAAAATCGGGCGCCAGCTCGGTGCAGCGGCGCAGGTGCCAGACGGCGCCTTTCCGGTCGCCCTGGGCGATGAGGAGGGTGCCGAGTTGGAAGCGCACCGAGACATCGTCCGGCGCGACCTCGACCGCGCGCTCGAGCAGACGGCGCGCCGTGGCCTGGTCGCCGTTGCGCCCGATAGCCCCGGCGGCGAGGGACAGGCGGTAGGGCTCGAAGCAGTCTTCGATCAGTGAGTCGAACCACGGGTCGTCGGCGTCGCGATAGGCGCCGGAGGCCTTGGCCATGGCGCGAATCTCGGTGGCCCGCTGTGTGAGACCCAGGCGTTCGTACAGGCTCACGATCAGGTCGTAGCCGAGGGTGTAGTTGGTCCGGCGCACGACCAGTTCGAGCCGCGGGCGGGCCTGCTCCCAGCGGCCGGCCTCCAGGTCGAGCCGGGCCAGGCCGAGCAAGGCATAAGGATTGTCCGGCTCCAGCTTGAGGGCCGTCTCGTAGGCGGCGGCAGCTTCCTGCGGGCGGTTGGCCTTGAGGAGGCTGTCACCGCTGCGCAACTGGGCGGGCAGGTAGCCGGGGGCCAGGGCGTGCACCTGTTTCCACAGCGCCAGCGCCGGATCGATTTCGCCGTAGCCCGCGAGGATGGTCGCATGCAGGTGCGGCCAGCGCGGCTCCTTGGGTTCCAGTTTCTCCAGCCCCTCGTAGCAGCGCGTGGCTTCCTCGAGAAAACCGTTGGCGTGGTACACGCGGCTGAGTTCACGAAAACCGCGGGCGGCTCCGAAACGGCTCCGCGCATGCGCGTCGGCCAGCAGCACGCGCTCGCGCAGGGCGGCCGGGGCCGTGCTGAGATCGGGCAGCGCCGGGAGCGAGGCGGCGACCCGGTCCCGGACCTGTCCGGTGTGCCAGAACCAGACGCCGGTGACGGCGAGTGCCACGGCCAGCAGGACGACAAGAATGGTTTTCATCTTCATGGCCGGTCGGTACGCCGCCAGAGTGTGACGCGGCTGAGGCCGTCGTAGGGCGGATAGATGTAGAAACCGCCGGTGACCAGCGAGGGCCGGCCGGTGCCGTCAAAATCCCCGACGGCGAGGGTGATGAGATCCTTCGGGGTGCGGGCGAGGACGATCGGTTCGAAGTTCATGCGTCCATCGTTGCGGAACCACATCAGCGAGATGACGTCGCGGTTGCGGTTGTTCCAGTCGGCGTAGGCGGCGACGGTCACGACATCGATGTTGCCGTCCCCGTCGAGATCCACGGCCTGCGGGCTGTAGGCACCGGGCAGGTTGCCGATACGGTGGTAGCGGAAGCCGGCGGTCGCGGTGTTCTCCAGCCACTGCACGCCGTGCCAGGGTCGCGGTCCGGGGGTGGCGGCGGGGCCGAAGCCGTCGCCGTTGGTGAACACGATGTCGGGCCGGCCGTCGCGGTTGAAGTCGACCACGATCATGCCGCTGCTGCCGTAATCCTCGTTGGTTGAGCCCCAGATCCGGGTGGGGGTGAAGCGGCCGTTGCCCTCGTTCTGGAAGTAGTGGATCTCCTCCCACTGTTGGGAGATCTGGGCGACGATGTCGGGCAGGTGGTCGCCATTGAAATCAGCGACGACGACGTTGATGGCGCCGGAAAGCTCGAGCAGCACATGGCGCTTGAATTCCCACGGGCCGGTGCGCTCCAGCCAGCTGATCTCGCCCTGATCATAGCCGAACTGCCCGAGCACGAGATCCATCCGGCCGTCGCCGTTCAGGTCGGCGGCGCGCGCATCGGTCACGCGCGAGGTGTTCTCCAGCACGGAGTGCGGCGTGAAGTTCTGGTGGCCGTCGTTCTCAAGAACGAACACCGTGCCGATGCGGTCGTTGTGCGGGAAGACGACGGACATGCTCGACACGATCACGTCGAGATCCCCGTCCCCGTCCATGTCGGCGGCTTCGACATGCACCGGCGCCTTCATGTCCTTGGCGAGCAGCTTCTCCTCGAACACGCCGGGCGCGGTCTGCCGCAGCCAGCGCACCTCGTTGTCTTGGGCTTCGCAAAAGAGGATGTCCATCCGGCCGTCCTGATCGAGATCGACGGCGCACACATGGGCGATCCATGGCGGCCGGCCGATCGCCCCGCCGATGGGTTCCGGTCGGAACAGTCCCGAGACCGGCGTCGGCGTCCGGACCGCCGCGGCCGCGGTCGAGGGTTTTTGCGGTGCGCAGGCGCACAGCCACCCCAGGGCGAGCACGGCGGCGGCCGGAAGGAGCCGTCGTGCGCTGGACACGGTGAAGGAGCGACGGACAGACGAGGGGAGCGGCAGGGGCATCGGAGTGATGAAAAACAGTTCTGCACCATCTCCCAGGCAAAGACAAACCGTCGCTGTTGATTTTCTCAGGAATCAGCCGGCGGCCCACGGCGGTATTAGTCCCGCTTTCGCGAAAGGTTCCGCAATCCGGCGGCACCGTGGGGTGATGGAGCGGCCCGCGTCCCTTTTGCGGCTATTGTTAGCACACATGACCTTTTGTCTCTCCGGTGTGGGTGACTGAAGTTTTTCGCGAAGAAACACTCCTAAGGGTTAGGGGTTATCTTTGGCCTGCCGTTCCTCGGAGCGGCAGGTCTTTATCCTTTCCCCAAAAGCGCGGTGCCGCGATGCGGTCCCCGCGTTTCGTCTCCCCTCTACCCTTCCTTCCCCATGAGACATCGCCTGTGGTCCTGGTCCTGTTTGGTTCTCGGTCTGGCGTTATCCCTGGTCGCGGTTCACGCCGCCTTGGTCGACCGCCCGCTACTGGCCGAAGCGACCGACGCCACGGCCCTGCCGCTAGTACGGGCAGGGCAGGCGACCGCGCTGCATGTGGCCGGTGACGACTGGCCCGGGGTCCTGCGCGCCGCGGGCGACTTGCAGGCAGATATTGAGCGGGTGTCGGGGCGCAAGCCCGCCCTGTTGAAGTCAGTCCCGTCCCCGACTCCGGTGGTCGTGCTGATCGGCACCGTGGGCAAAAGCGCGCTGATCGACGGCCTCGTCGCCGCCGGCAAACTCGACGTGGCCGCCATCCGGGGTCGCTGGGAATCATTCATCATCGAGACCGTCGAGTCGCCCCTGCCGGGCGTCGATCGCGCGCTCGTCATCGCAGGCAGCGACAAACGGGGCACCATCTACGGCATCTATGAAATCTCGGAACAGATCGGCGTCTCCCCCTGGTATTGGTGGGCGGATGTGCCGGTGCAACCGCGCGCCGCTCTCGCGATCAAGTCGGGCCGGACCGTGGTGGACAGCCCCGTGGTGCAATACCGCGGAATCTTTCTCAACGATGAAGCCCCGGCGCTCACCGGGTGGGTCTATGAGAAGTTCGGTAATTTTGACCACACGTTCTACGGGAAGCTGTTCGAGCTCCTGCTCCGGTTGCGCGCCAACTATCTCTGGCCCGCCATGTGGCAGCCGCGCGCCTTCAATGATGACGACCCGGAGAACGGCCGCCTGGCGGACGAATACGGCATTGTCATGGGCACCTCGCACCACGAGCCGATGATGCGCGCCCACGACGAATGGGGCCGCTACGGCAAGGGCCCTTGGAACTACGCCAAGAATGCCGCCGTGCTGCACGACTTCTGGCGCGCGGGCTTCGACCGTTCCAAGAACTACGAGACGATCACGACGCTCGGCATGCGGGGCGATGGCGATGAGGCGATGTCGGAGGAGACGAACGTGTCGCTGCTCGAACACATCGTGGCGGACCAGCGGCAGATCATCGCCGACGTCACGGGTCGGCCTCCGGAGCAGACCCCGCAACTCTGGGCCCTCTACAAGGAGGTGCAGGGCTACTATGAGCGGGGCATGCGCGTGCCGGACGACGTGATCCTGCTGTGGTGTGATGACAACTGGGGCAACATCCGCCGCCTGCCGACGCCGGCCGAGCGCCAGCGCCGCGGCGGAGCCGGGGTTTATTACCACTTTGATTACGTCGGCGGACCGCGGAACTACAAGTGGATGAACGTAACTCCCATCACGAAGGTGTGGGAGCAGATGCACCTCGCCTGGCAGCTGGAGGCCAACCGCATCTGGATCGTCAATGTCGGCGATCTCAAGCCGATGGAATTCCCCATCGAGTTCTTTCTCAGCTACGCGTGGAATCCGGCGCGCTGGCCCTACGGAAAGCTGGAAGAGTATTCGCGGCAGTGGGCGGAGCGCGAATTTGGCGCGGCGCAGGCGTCCGAGATCGCGGCGCTCATCAGCGGTTACACCAAGCTGAACCGCCAGCGCACGCCGGAGATGCTCTCGCCCGACACCTACAGCCTCGTCAACTACCGTGAAGCGGAACGGATCCTGGCGCAGTGGCGTGACCTCGTGGCGCGGGCCGAAGCGGTCGAGGCGGCGCTGCCGGAGGCCGCCCGCGCAGCCTTCTACCAGCTCGTGCTCCACCCGGTTAAGGCCAGCGCGACGGTGCGCGAGGTGCACGTGGCGGCCGGGCAAAACGCCCTCTACGCCGAACAGGGTCGCGCGCTTTCTGCCAATCTCGCCGCCGACCATGCGAGGGCCATGTTTGCCCAGGACGCCGCGCTGCAGGCACGGTATCATGCCCTGCTTGGCGGCAAGTGGAACCACATGATGAGCGAGAAGAAGTTCGGCTACACCTATTGGCAGACCCCGGCTGCCGAGGTCATGCCGGCGCTTTCCCTGGCCCGTCCCATGCAAGGACCTGAAGTTGGCCTCGCGGTCGAGGGCAGCCGGTTCGCCTATCCCCGCTGGGGGCTGCCGGCACCGCGCACCCCGGCCATCGATGTTTATGCGCGGGATTCCACCTGGGTGGACCTCTTCAGCCGTGGGGACACCGCCCTCGATTACCAGGTGAAGACCGCGGTGCCCTGGTTGCGCGTCACGCCGGCGGCGGGCACGCTGACGGACAATGTCCGTCTGACCATCGAGGCGGATTGGGAGCAGGTCCCGCTCGACGCCGCTCCGGCCAGCTTCGTCATCGAGGTTTCCACGCGGGCCGAGCTCAACCCCTTGGACCCGGCGACGGCCAAATTCTCGGCGCCCACGCGGTTTGGCCAGAGCTACACAGTGACCGTGCCGGTTCTCAACCCGTCAGAACTGCGCCCGGGTACGTTTGATGGTCACATCGAGACCAACGACTACGTCTCCATCGAGGCTCCTCACTTTACACGCGCCGTGACGGCGGCTGGCATCGAGTGGCGCACGCTGCCCGACCATGGCCGCACCCTGGGTGGAGTGACCGTCTTTCCCGCGACGGCTGCCACCGTTGCCCCGGGGGGAAGTTCACCGAGGCTCGAATATGATTTCTTTCTCTTTTCCACCAAGGAGCTGAAGCTCGATTTGCACTTCGCCCCGTCCCTCGATTTTCAATCCGGCGACGGACTCCGGTTTGCGGTTTCCATCGACGACGGGGAACCGCAGGTGCTGAAGCTCGACACCTGGAAAACCCTGCAGACCTGGGAACAGGCGGTCGGGGATGGCGTGCGCCACGTGATGACGACGCAGCCGGCGCTCGCGAAGGGCCGGCACACGCTCAAATTCTGGATGGTTACTCCCGGGGTTGTGCTGCAAAAGATCGTCATCGATGCCGGCGGGGTTAAACCCAGCTACCTGGGGCCGCCCGAAAGTCCGCGGGGAAAATAATCATGCGATACATCTCCTTCTTTCTCGGTCTCGCGATCGGCCTGCCGCTCCTGGCCCAATCCACGCCACCGCCGTCGCGAGCGGCCGCCTCCGTGCCGTTCTGGCAACTCAGTCCGGAGGAGCAGGCCCGGATCAACCGGCTGACCGCCGAGGACCACGCCGACATGCTGCGACAGCTGGGGATCACGCGCCTGCGTCCGGGCCGCAACGGCAACCCGGCGCCGGGCACTCCCAATGCGGCCAATTACGACGAAGCGCTCGCCAACCCCTATCCGGATTGGCCCGAACTCCTGGTGACGCGAAGCGGCCAACCGGTCAAGACCGCCCAGGAATGGTGGCAGCAACGCCGCCCGGAGATCCTGAGTGATTTTGAGAACGAGGTGGTGGGACGCATTCCCGCGAACGTGCCCGCGGTCAACTGGGAGGTGACGAGGACGGTCCAGACCTTGGTCGGCGGTTTGCCGGTCATCGCCCGTCAGGTGATCGGCCATGTGGCCAACCCCGCGCATCCGGAGCTCAGC
>Ga0208117_100216_pt1 | contig 28339 bp, 24 predicted proteins | sample LakWasMet26_LOW6_2_FD_183870 | JGI IMG/M metagenome (GOLD analysis project Ga0208117, IMG submission 183870) | Freshwater sediment methanotrophic microbial communities from Lake Washington under simulated oxygen tension - Sediment Metagenome... | ecosystem: Environmental > Aquatic > Freshwater >...
ACCGATGCCCATATCGACACCCTGGCCCGTTTTTGCTCGGCGGACACCATCGCTTACACCAGCTGCGACGATCCCGAAGACCCGCACTACAACAGCCTGAAATTCATGGAAACGCAACTCCAGGCGCTTAGAACCCAGGATGGAGACGTCTATCATCTGGTACCGTTGCCGCTGCCGAAACCGATTCATGATGAAGACGGACAACAACTCCCAGCCAATTATTCCAACTTCCTGATCATCAATCGCGCGGTCATGGCGCCGGTTTACGGCGACCCGATGGACGCCGTTGCGCTGGAACGTTTGGCTGCTTGTTTTCCCGATCGCAAGATTATCGGCGTTCCCTGCCAACCCTTGGTGCATCAGTACGGCAGCCTGCATTGCATGACCATGCAGTTTCCTGAGGGGGCGGTGAAGGCTGCCGGTTAAGATTCGATAATATTTCGCCATGTGCAGGACGCGGTGTCATGTCAGGCTGGATAGCCTGACATGACACCGCGTCCTGCTAAAGAAACCGTTATAAAGGTATAACATGCAAAACCAGGATAGGCGGAAAAAACTCGGCGCATTAGCCGAAAAAGAGGCGCTGTAAACCATGAATTACGGCCTCAAAGAACAAACCATCGCGCAAATTAATGCTGCTTTTACCCTACCCTGAAGTGGAACAAGTCATACTTTACGGTTCACGCGCAAAAAGCACTTATAAAACCGACTCGGATATTGACCTGACACTAAAAGGCAGCGACTTGAACCTGACGGTAATCAATAACATCAGTAATGAGATTGATGACCTGCTTTTACCTTATAGTTTTGATATTTCAATTTTCAGTCAAATAAGCAATGCTACACTCGTTGACCATATCAACCGGGTTGGAATTGTTTCTTATGAGCCTCAAAAATCAGTTCAGCGTAGTCATGCTGGCCATTAAGCGTATTATTTGTGTGCCATGCGTCGGTTGCCCGAAAACTCATAAATGCTTCTAATTTTTTAGCTTCCTAACATTAAAGTCTATAACCATTAAAACCTGTTTTGAAAAACCAAATTTATCTCGATTATGCAGCAACAACACCCATGGCACCCGAAGCTGCGGCGGCTATGGCGCAATGTTTAACAATGGATGGCATATTCGCCAACCCCGCTTCCTTACAGCATGAATTTGGCGAACGGGCGAATGACTTGATCGAGAGGTCGCGAGCCGAAATCGCATCCTTGTTGAACTGCAACCCGAACGATCTGATTTTCACATCAGGTGCAACCGAATCGAACAACCTTGCTATCAAAGGAATTGCCCTTAGCTATCAAAAAAGAGGCAACCACATCATTACATCAGCTAGCGAACACAAGGCCGTGTTAGATACATGTAAATACCTTGAGAGCACCGGTTTTAAGATCACTGTCCTAAGGCCCGATCTTAATGGACAGGTGAGTCTTGATTGCATTTTAAACGCCGTGACTGACGAGACCATCCTTGTTTCCCTAATGCACGTCAACAATGAGACTGGTGTTACTCACGATATTGATCTAATCGCCCAAGCGCTGAAAGATAAAGACCTGTTTTTTCATGTTGATGCAGCACAAAGCGCAGGTAAGCTGAAGATTGACCTGACTAAAACTCCAATAGATTTGTTATCCATTTCAGCACATAAGCTTTATGGACCCAAAGGTATTGGCTGTCTGTATATTCACAACAGAAAACAAACAAATTTAACGCCATTGTTGCATGGCGGCGGACAAGAATACGGTCTTCGCCCTAGTACATTACCTACCCATCAGATAGTAGGTATGGCAACCGCTTTTAGAATTGCACATGAGTTAATGCTGAGTGACCATAAACACAGTACACGCTTGGCGCAGCTTTTAGTTGTTCAACTCAATCAACTTGAAGGCGTCCATTTCAACGGCGATCTAGCGCATAAGCTCCCCAGTATAGTCAATGTCAGTTTCAATCAAGTTGGCTCTGATTCTTTAATGATTGCGTTAAGAGATGATTTAGCTATTGCCACAGGATCAGCCTGTAACAGCGGCGCTATTGAAGCATCGCATGTGCTGAGAGCCATGGGAATTGAAAGCGACAGACTCTATGGTGCGGTGAGAATCAGTTTTGGCCGTTACACGACTGAAACGGACATCCAACAGGCAGGGCAACGTATTCGCGAAGAAGTTACCCGTTTAAGGCAACTGGCTTTGGAATAAGGCGGCAATATGCGCGGCAAAAAAGTCCTCAGTCATGTTTATTGGCACAGCAGTTTAACCGCAGCGCAAGATGACCAAGTGCAACAGCATGTCGCCGAAGCGGAAAGTTTAGACAACCTGCAAGCGGGTACTGATTACAATATTGTTAAATACGATGTTAACGGTCAGGCACTGTCCTTATTATGGTATCCGGGCTTTTTTAACGATCCTTTTCCAGCATTAGAGCTTAGTTATCGCATCGACCTGAAATCCAAACGCATCGAAAAACGCAGCTATCAGGCTTCATTGAATCCACCGATTCTACACCGTAAAGAATTATTCCTTAATCACGATGATCCGCATTTATCTCAATTCCGGGAACTGACAGCGACCGCCGAACAGCTTGGCCTATTCGCTTACCCCGTTCGTATCGGCTTTAAGCAAGCCTGGGAAAGCTTGATTGCCGAGAAAGGCTTTCAACTGGTCGGTCATCAATTTGTCCCTCTTGGCAATGTAGAAACTCATGATGAACATGCCTTCGAGCCGACAAGCGACAGTGCAATTGCCCGCCATTTAACCGCGCTTAGCCGCGGCAACTTGTCAGCGCCAATGCAATGTCTGGCCCGGCATGGCTTTTTAGACGGCGTATTATCGGTATTCGATTACGGTTGCGGCAAAGGCGACGATATTCGCAACTTAACCGCCAACGCTATTCCCGTGTCGGGTTGGGACCCTCACTATGCAGCCGATCAACCCAAACAACCGGCCGATATTGTTAATCTCGGCTTTGTTATCAATGTCATTGAAAACTATCAAGAGCGTCTTGAGGCACTGCTGGGGGCTTATCACTTAACCCGGCAGGTCTTGGTTGTATCGGCGATGCTGATTAACCAAAACGCTTTCAAAGGCCAGGCGTTTAATGATGGCGTGATCACCCAGCGCAACACCTTTCAGAAATACTATAGCCAAACCGAGCTAAAAGAATTTTTAAGCGATACCCTGGAAACAGACGCCATTCCGATTGCCCCCGGCATTTTTTTCATCTTTAAAGACCAGGATGCCGAACAACGCTTTTTGCTCAGCCGGCAGCGCAGTCAGCGTAATGTTTTACGCCTGACCCGCCGCCCATCAAATCCCGTATTGCCCAAGCTGTCGCGTAACGAAAAAAAGTATCTTCGCTTTAAACATCTGCTTGATCTGCTGTGGCAACAAACTTTGGAATTAGGCCGGTTACCGGAAAAAAGCGAGATCGATAACCTGATAGAGTTGACGCAAAGCTTTGGAACCGTCGGTAAAGCCTTAGGTTTTATGCTTGATCAATTTGATGAAACGGTTTTAGAGCAAGCAAGACAGCAGCGCATCGACGATTTGCTGACTTACTTTGCGTTGCAGACGTTTTCTAAACGTAAGGCTTACAAACACATGGAACCCGCCCTGCAAAGAGACATCAAAGCATTTTTCGGCGATTACAAAAATGCCCTAGCTGGCGCGCAATCGGTTTTATTTCAAATCGGCAAACCTGAGCTCATCGCATCCGCTTGCCTTCAAGCTTCCGAACAAGGCTTAGGCTACCTCGACGAAGATGGAGCCTTGCATCTGCATACCGGCATTGTCGGGCAGCTTCCTGCCTTGCTACGCATTTATATGGGCTGCGCCACCCTTCTTTATGGCGACATAGAACAAAGCGATTTAATCAAAATCCATAGCCAATCCGGCAAGCTCAGTTTAATGCGCTACGACAACTTCCAAAACCAACCGCTGCCGCGCTTACTCGAACGCGTCAAAATCAACCTGCGCGAACAAACCTTCGACCTGTATCAATACGGCGAAGCATACGAACCGACTTATTTGTATTTAAAATCGCGCTACATCAATGAAGAATTCCCAAACTATGCCGAACAACAAAGCTTTGACGAACACCTGCAAGCCTTAAACTTACTCGACTTAACCGGCCATGGCCTCAAACCGGAAAGCTTTCGCGACACGCTAGCGCAAGCACGCTGGGAGATTGACGGCTTCGAGCTAATACGCAGTAGAAACATGCCGGAACTTGACGACCGCTGCGGCCGCTATCTGACTTACCGGCAACTAATCGAGTGCGGCGAGACTCAACAAACTACCGGCTTAGCCAACTATCCCAAACAACCGGACAGCTATACCGCGCTTTACGATTTAGCCGAGCATATCCTTGATCCGGTAATCGACTATTTCGGCATGATTCGATTGAGCTACGGATTTTGTTCGCATGAATTAGGCAAGCATATTAAAAAACGGGTTGCGCCCAAACTCGACCAACATGCCACACATGAGCTGAACAGCAAAAACAACCTGATCTGCCCACGTTTAGGCGCGGCGGTTGATTTTATCGTCGAAGATGAAAACATGCGCGAAGTCGCCGACTGGATTGCAGAAAACACCCCTTTTGACCGGCTGTACTTTTATGGCGAAGACCGACCGATTCATGTCAGTTATGGGCCTGAACAGAAAGGCGAAACTATTGATTTAGTGTTAACCGATAGCGGGCGGCAAGTGCCGAAAAAACGGAAATAAGGTACTTTGCTACTGGCTGGCAGGCTTGCTTATAGGATTGTTGAATAGCAAGATTACGCGGGGATCTCGCAAATAGGGGTCAAGTTAAGACGTTGGGCGCGACGCGCGAATTTACGATCATCGAACGTCAAAAATGCACTGCAATCCCCAGAGGCTGCCAAATGCAATGCATCTGGAAACTCGATACCGGCTCGGCACCATGCGACGGCTGTTCGTAGCGAAAGTTCATCCTCGATAACAATATTCGGCAAGCCTTGCAGATGTTCGAAAACGGACATGACTTGTTCAGGCGGGAAGCTAAATTTATCGGCTTGAGTCAAAACCCAGAAAAACTCAAGCAAAACCGTTTTCGTCACCAGCAGCTCGGGTTCATCCATGAAAACGCGCAAGGCAAGAGGCGATTGCAGCGAATCGTCTTGCGCATAATAGCGCACCAGGATATTGGTATCGATCGACTTCACAACGATTGCGCCGCGCCTTTGGCTATGGCGTCGTCCATTTCTTCCAAGGTGACTGTCGGCCCGGTATAGCCCAGTATTTGTGGGCCGTCTTCAACCCGTGAGATTTTGTTTGGTTTGTTTACCGGACGCATAACAATCGCATCGCCTTGACGCTCAAAAGCCAGTTCTGCGCCGGGTTTTAGGCCCAACGCATGAATGAGATTATCGGGTATATGGACATCGCCGTTAATGGATAAAGTAGGCATATAAGTTTTTCCCGCAAATAAATTTATAGTACACGAGTGTATTATCGGGCTTATCAGGCCGGATGTGTATGCAAATTTCTTGATATAGTGCGGTTGCAGCTTTGTTTTAAACTCTAAATACCCACATTAATGCTCGCTGAAAACTCATGCGGATTCAACTCGGCTAACTGTGACCTGACTCTTTGTCGCAACTCTTTTGCCGGATTAAGCACATAGCTTTCATAATCGGCATGGTCGGGATTGATTAACAGCAATTTCGATAAAGCCGAGGCTAAACGGGTGACGGCCTTCGCGTCCCGGCTATCGCCCTTTAATGATGGGCAATCGCCGAACGGGAATTCATGATGACTAACGGTGCGTAATTGATGTAAATATTCGCCAAAGACATCCGCTTTAATGCCAAAACCCTGCGCGGCGCACTCGGTAGTAAAACGGGGGATTTTCCAACCCGGAATAATGCCGTGAAATCTGTCCATCAAAGCAGAGTCATGGAACATTTCAGGCAAGTGACGAATGTAATCGGTTTGACGAGGTTGGCCTTCGTATAAGTCAATGTTAGCTAAAATAATCAAACCGCATTCGCTGGTGATTTTTTTGCTACCAATGCTAAATTGTCCTGACTCTAAGTAGTCTTTGAATTTAGCGTGAATATCATCAGCGCCTTTAAAATTGATCGATTGCCCTTCATCAAGCACTAATAAGTCATATTTGCCGCCAAGCAAGCCCACCTCATTAGTATTCAAATTCATAAACAATTGTGCCTGCGATAATGCACCGCCGCTATTTAACCAGACATGACGGCTTAAATTGGCATAAACAAAGGACTTTCCTGTGCCTTTAGGCGCGAGCTCCATTAAGTTGAGTTTATTTTCTATCAAGGGCAATAACCGCAAAATGACATTGACTTGCTGCTCTTCGGTATAAGCCGACGGCTCATAGCCCATAGTCCGTAATAACAAACAAATCCATTCTCGCGTGGTAAATTGTTCTCGGGCCTTAATTAACTGCTCCAGGCGTACTTTACCCGACTGCATGGGATTAAACTCAACTAACTCAATAACGTTAATTTTACCTTCGGCACGTACAAATAATCGTCCGGCTCCCCATTGACCGCCTTCCAAAAGCGACTGATTTTTTTCGAGCACTTCATTTGTAACATAGGCGTTCCGCTCATCTAAGCAGGGAATGGTTAACAGCTTTCTATCCTTAGCAATGTCAATGCGCACATCAAAGCGGTCTAGCAGCACAACCGATTCACCGGATTGCAGGCGGTACTTAATGGTTTCTTTTTCGGTTTTAGCCGGTAAATGCTGACTCATAAAACCAGTAATTGCTTGATAAACTTCTGGTTGGCTCGCATTAGGTTTCTGAAAACGTGAAATCAACCACTCTTCAACAAAACTTGGAATAGTCCTTTTTTCACGAATTTTTAATGTTCTGACTAAGGCCTTATCAATGATTAATTCACCAAAAGCGGAAGCGATTTTTTCATTTAATATGTGTGCATTCATACGCTTTAAAACATGTCCTCAAAATTTTGGGTGCCCGCATCTTTTTCCAGTAAGGCTACAGGAAATTTAACCGATAGTCGCTTGGTGTTTTTCTCATGAGAATCTGTACAGTCATAGCTAAGTAGCAATTCAATTTCAGTTAACCCTTCCTGATCTTGCGTGGAATTAAAATTTATTTTAATAGTTTGCTGCCTATTAGCGCGGATACTATCAATGCTTTCTTTACCGTTAAAAGGCTCGGCAAAGCTAATTTGAATATTATGAATTGTTGTAGTGGCTGTTAATAGTACTTCTATTTGCCAATATTTATTAGCGATTACAATACAAGGGGCGTCAGTTAATTTAAGGTCTAATGGTGTAACACTGGGGCGCGGCGGTTTTGAAGATAAGGTGATAAAAGGAATTAACACTTCTTCGGGCGTCAATCCGCCATGAGTTAGCCAGGCATTAGTCGTTAATCGACAGCGCTTTTTTGGAACGGCATAATCACCGATTAATGCAAATCCACTAGGCATTTGCGTAGGTGATCTTAGCTTATATACTCTTTCCTTGACCTCGCCTAACACTTGCCCGGCATACTGCCCCTGCGTAACCGTCATGCCATGGTCTGCGGTGATAAAAAAAACAACTTCCTTATTTAGACGGCCCGCATCTTTACACCAGCCCATAATAGAACGCTTAATTTGCCGAATGATAGGGCGGATATCTTCACGATGTTTGCTAAAACTTGGACACTCGTGCAAGCGTTCATCAAGACGATTCTCAAACAACACCATTAATTGCGTTTGCTCTTCAATGCGCTCTGTCCTTTCGGAGCTTTCGGCCCAACTTTGTATGACTTTTAACGACTTTTCTTCAGCTAAATAGTTTTTATAAGCATGTCTTAAAATAGCTTCTTGATTACCGGATTGTTGATTACTAACCGGTTGTCCGGTTAAAACGGCCATTTTGCATACCTCAGTTAAAGTCGGTAAGGGCGAAAATAGCATCTGTTGACGCAAGGTCAAATGATCCAAGCTATTAAGCTCGTCTAAAAGAATATCCTGATTTAGTGCGGATAATGCGTCAACCATAACAATAACAACCGTATAAGCCTGATCCAAATAGGAACAGGCTTGGTCGAAAACAGACCGCCAATCATGCTCAGAGCGGGAAATGCGCGCTTGTTGATCTAATAGCCACTCACTAAAGCTTAAATTAACCGAGTCATCAAGAGGCTGTTTAGCTAAAAAAACCTTTCGGCAATACTCAAAATAAGCAGAACTCCAGTTTAGTACGTCATCAACAATGGCAGACGCATCCAACAAGGGATAGCTATAGAGTCTTTGTTGTAATGCAGTTAATAAATCCTTACTTTCCGGACTGGCAAATGTGTTCAATTTATCGAGCAACGCTTGGGTAAGCAAGGTAGCATTTTCCGCTGCTAAAACAGCTAGCTCACTCAGTAGCAACGGCCAATCCACCAGTAAATCGTTTATCGCTTCCGGCTTTAAGCCTTGCGTTGGTATTGAACGTTCAACGGCGTGTAACGCCTTGATAAATTTATCGGGCAAATCGTTGGCTTCTTTTTCCGGCAACACCAATAGAGGTAGAGCTTGTAATAGTGAGGCAGGATAAATTTTGGGCGGCAATGCTTGATTAAGCTGATGAGTGCTAACAAAACGCCGCAAGCGGTCTAGGTGTTGCTGATAGGCTAATGAGTGTAAAAAGTGTCTGATGTCATCGGCTTTAACTAATTCTTCCAACAAGAACCGGGCAATTTCTTCAGTCAATGACAATCCTGAAACAATGTGACGGCAAAAGGTTTCTTTAACCGCTGAAACCGCCAACAATTGTATAAATTGCGTATTTTTCCGTGTTAAAGCCGCAATAAATTCGTGAATATCTGAACTTAATAAATCAGCATCACAGGCAATTAATAAACTCGTTTCAAAACTTTGGTGCGGAGTTAAAAAATCGCCTTTTTGCAACAAATCCAGCGTAATAATCAATTCATCGCTCAACCAGATAGGCAGCCCGATGTTTAGCGATTGAGCCAATAACACACGCGGAATTAAATGTTGCGTGGGTAAAACGCCATTTTGCCCCTCATAATCGCTAAAACGCTTAAACAATGCATGACTGTTTACACGTATTCGAAGTAGCGCCTCGGACTGTAGTTGTAAATGCCGGTCAATCTGCCGCCTAACCGCAATAATATCGTTTGGCTGCGTTTTAACAATAACGGCCGCCTCGGTATCGACGCCAAAACCATCAAGAATCAATTGCACGGCCATTATTAACCGCCGTATTCGCTTAATACGACAGTAAGTGCTGACTTGATAGTTTCCGGTGCTAACGACTTTGACTTAAGCCAACACTGTAATGCATTAATCAACTCATCCGCCGCCACAATAACAGCAGGTTCTTTAATAGCGTTATAGTTTAAGGGTTGCTGGTGATGGTTAATGAGCGACTCTAACTGTCCTTGGCAGCGCCCGATTTCCAAATCGCTGCATTGTTCAAACGGCTTGTCTAAAAAAACTTGAGTTACTTGAGTAATGGCAATGTCATCTACATGGTCATGCTGCTCCAACAATTCAGCGACTGCTTTAGCTTGCGGCGGCGCGGAGGGATGATTCAAACGTCCAAGCAATTGCTGCTTATCACCCTCGTTCTTAGGAACAACAGTTTGCAAGGTTTGTTTAATTTCATATTGTTTGGCATTCTCGACTTTTGCAAAATCATCCAGCAAAGTCTTGAGCAAAGATTGGCTTTTAATGCCGATTTCTGACGCTATTTCACGATCAAGGGTTAATAACTCCAGTAGAAATTCAGCAACATCTTGTTGATTTTTACCCGGCAATGACAAAAACTTTACCAAGTTTTTAGTTTTGTCCTGCAACTGCGCTGATTGCTTAACCGCTTCCGATTGTTTAAGCACAAACTGGCGTAATGTTTGTACGCATTGCCCAGCGTATTCTTCTTGCGTTTGCGTACTGATTTTTTCCCGATTGAAATGCTTGCCGAGTCCAAATAACATCGCAAATTGCTTAGCTGTAAACTCAAGCAAACGCAGGGTTATTTTGCTGTCTTGAACAAAGGCGTCCGTTAAATTTCTCGCAAAGTCCTCTTCTTTTGTACTGCCGAAACGTAAACGCTTGGTATCATTTCGGACTGCAACCGCCGCGAACATCGCTAAAGTGCAGGAAGGTAAACCATAGGGCGGTGCAATAAGCTTATCGCGCAATTCGGACACTAAATAAGGCTTGTCGCGTTTATGCACCAATGTCTTATGGATTAGCATTAACACATCCTTGACGACGCCTTCGGTCTCGTCGATTCTTTTAATATCAACACCATCAGCGCGTTCGATAAATAGTTGATTCACGCCTAACACCCCATCGATTAAGGCTGAACGTTCACTACTTTCTTTCGGCTCGCCTAATAAATCGGTTTGATACGCAGGGTTGTCGGCAAAATCCAAAATACGCTCGACAATTTTCAGCACCTTATCGCTACCGGTATATTTTTCAACGCTTAGTTTATTCAAATTCATCGCGCGAACAGGAATTTCCTGCGGATACGTGTTTTGAATATCGACTGCTAGTATTCTCTTAAAATCGTGCCAACTTTGACACGGAATAGGATCGGCGGAACCAGCCTTGAAAACCTGACTTTTACCGCTTTCTAAACCCTCTCGACCAAACAAAATTTGTAAAACAGATAATAACTGTTGGCGGCATTTTTCCCATTTCGCCATGAGTTGCCGACGTAAATCTTCGCTGGCCGTTTTTTCTTTTAACAACAATTCCAAAGCCAAATAGCGGCACAACAAACCGCTTAACCTGAATTCCTTACCGTCCAGCTCAACCGCTTCCGCTCTAATGCCCGCTAACGGCAACCAGAAATAAAGGTTCGCCGGGCTTGTTTCCCGGATTCTGCCCTTAACAATATCAACCTCTTCTTTATCTTTAGCCAATACTAAAAAAACCTGTCCACTGAGCAGCGGATCGCTGATTTTGACTTGATTGCTAAACGGCGGCGTTAGCAGGCTAATTTGATAGGAACGCACGATACCGCAAACTGAAGGGTCTAAATCATGCTTGCCAATAAGCGGCAATAAGTCCTCTTGCATCTCAGAATGATCATTAAACAACGTTTCAGGGCTGCGCCCTGCAAAATAGCTTAATTTAGGAGCGATTAACGCTTCTACATCAACGCCCGAGTCACTAAATAGCAGCCATTGCTCGGTCATATCATGTTTCCAGCATAATTCCGCTGTTTTTAACCAAGCCAAATCTGCACTTAAAGCCTGAGCCGCGCCTGTATTCGATTTTGCGTCATATAAGCTACTGGCAAGAAAGCTTTCCGTAGTTTGAAAGTTTTCGCCTAATAATGGAGCAAGAAATAACAGCTTTAAAATTGATTGCCTGGACAGAACTTTATCTCTTGGTAAGTCGGCAGGTATTTTTGCCGCTGCACGTTGATAACGTTCCCAGTCGGCTGGTTTTTTTTCTTTCAGCCGATCCGCATAATAATCAACCAATTCCGGCAAGCGAATTAGCTCTTCCATAAATAATCCCTGCCCGCTCAGTTCGCGATGCAATACCTTGTCCGCATTATCCCTAAAAAAAGTTAGGGCTGTACGGTTGGACTGCGCGTAATCGGACAGAGCGAACAATCCTGCCGCCATAATCGGATGCAGCGGATAACATTCGCTTAATACTTGGGAAAAATGTTGTCCAAGTTCTTTGAATAACAACAGATGAGCACAACTTTCAAGCAACTGTTGCCGAGCATCTTGGGCGTCTTGTAAGTAGCGTTTTCCCAATTCAGTCCAAGACTTTTGCATGCCTAATAAATGATACCCTTCACATTCGACGGCGCTAAGTTCCATTTTAAAAGGCTTATTAAAACGACCGGAAATCGCTTCCAAGCGATTTTTTACCGTGTCATTAGCGCCGGTTCTAACCGCATATTCGGGAAAAGACACATGCGTTAAGCCGATAAACAGAGTATGACCTTTGCTCGGTTTGCACACTGTTTCGACAAAACGCTGCAACAGCATAATTTCGTCCCCAGCATTGCGATTGGGGTGACCAATTAAATTTTCCAGCGCATCGCCGAATTCATCCCAAATCACGATGATGCCGCCAAATTGATGTTGTTCCGCCAGATTTTTTCCGGCTTCAAGATAAGCTGTAATGAAATTTTTACCGCCGTTTTCCGCTGGATTGAAAGTAGCCACGCCATGGCAAACTGCCTTATACCATTGCCTAAATACATCTAACGCTAAAGATTGATGGTTTTTTAAGCCCGTTAACATTTCTGCCGTGGTGACATAATCCTGGGCTAGCCGCCACTCCGATAAATCAGTGTCCGCATACTGAGGCGAGTTTTCTACCATTTGTTCAAAAGATCGCACGGCGACTTCATATTCCGTCGTAGGCAAAATCGCTTTCGGGTCTAAATCGGGGTGACGATTTAAGGCATCGTATAACCCTTCCATCAGTTGGTCGCCCAACGTCGGCGCTTCAGCGCCATACAGCGACACGAGCAAATAAGGTCTGGCATCCTTGTCATCAGGAAAAGCATTCTTCAAATCTCGAGCTAATTTCGCCTCGTCAAAATTAACCAAGCGTTGAAAAAAATCACTAAATTCCGTACTGCCTGAACCGTCACGGCATAATTGCGCAATCAGCACCGCCAAATGGCTTTTCCCTGAGCCGTAATTCCCGAATAAATTGATCGCCCGCATTTCTTGCGTGGCTTCCGGCAATACCGACTTTTGAATATGCGCTAATACCGCTGTTGAAGCTTTAGTCGGGGCATAACTGGCCACTAGATTTTGATTGCATAAACTTCGTTCAACGACAATGGCGGCATCGTTGGCAACTGCATTAATTTCGATAATATCACTTAAAATAGTCATGAGAATCTAGGCTTGTGGTGTTGTTTCTTACCGGATGTCCAAAGCGTGATTGATAATCCATCTAAGGATTCGGGATGGAGAAAGTGACGATTAAGACGTTTAAATTCATGGCTCTCAGGAAAAACGACAATCACTTGGTGACCGCCATCCTTAGCGCCTAAGGCTGTCCAAAACACCGATTTATCGGCGTCGCTGAAAGTATGTAGCCAATAACCAGGGCGGCTGATAATTAAACCGGGGTGATCGGTTTTAAATGTCGCATCCATTAAGAACTTTCGGCTACAACCCGCCGCAGGCGGATTGTTGAGAAGGGGCTGATCGCCATCCCAGAAGATATATTCCGGCAATAGCTGTTTAAGCGCGTCACCAAGCTGACTAACAATAGCCATATCTTTACTGGAAAATCCTAAATGCTTATAGCGCGCATTCTCAGCGCAGTAATGCGTCAGGACGGTTTGTATTGCATCTATCACGCCTTAGTCCTCTTGATAAAATTCATAGCCAAGTGTCTTCCCCTTGCTGAAGCAGCAACAGCAGGGTTTTTCCGGGGGCGCAGTCTTCCTCAAAAGCAATAGAGTCGATGTTAACGGCTTCGTTAAAACTAAAATAACGTTTCCAATTGTGGCTCTGGTTCATACGGCGTAAATGCTGGCGTAACTGCTCGGATGAGCAGCATAAAAAATGCTCTAAACCGTCTTTGCTTAATTCAGAAAAATCAATGGTGCTACGGCTTTTGTAACGATGAAAACGTATCATTGCCAGAGCGTGGATAATGATTTCATCGGTGATCTTAGGCGAGCCTAATCGAATTAAGAGGCCTTCATCACGAATTTTACGCGTTTCAATGAGGCCGAGTTCAGCAAGTGGACGGTCATTTTCAAACATGCGCCTGATACTACTTAAAAGTGATTCGACTGTAGAGTCTTTGTACTGCGTCCCCATCTCATCAGACAGTAAATTTCTCGTTTTATCATGTAGTTGATCCCAAGAAACCCAATCCTTTGTAATAGTTTCTAAATTACAAAAAAACGTAGGGTATGGTTCACTTTCTTTTGAAAAGCATAAAGATAAATGAAAGCTCCACCATGTAGAAGATTTGCTTAAATTAGGATCGTTATTAGAGATTGCTAAACCAAAATCTGTTAACTCATATTCTCTAGCACTTTTATTGTTACGAATAAATTGGGCGGCAATCATCCATCCTTTTATTGTTGCAAGCCTGTTAGCTCCAGCAATAAATTTCTGCCTAGCGACTCTCATCTTAGGCTTAGAAAAAATATCTCGATCAGTTTTGATTAGCTCAATCCCTTTACTAATCCACCATCCTGTCACTGGTTCGCCTTCGTTACTAATCAATGTCATTTTTCTACCTTTAATATTTGAGATACCGATTAATGATAAGAGATCATGATGGTTATATTCTTCAAAGTATGTATTTAACAAATACATATAAATTTCTTTTATCAGGCTCCTGTCGGAAACAAGAAAATCATATATTTCTTTTTTAAAACCACCATGAATATTTTTATTTAATAGTTCTGACTTATTTAGATCACCAGAACTCGAACGATTTAAACTGTCACTTTTTTCTATTTCCCATATTCCGTCGTTTTCTAATCGTCAAAATGCATAATAAAAATTATGATATTTTAAGCAGCTAAAATTTTTATCAACAATTTCATTTAATGCGTCATTAAGTATCGAGAACTGTATAAATCTTTCTGTACCTGAATAACACCTTGATAAAGCAAAGAGAAGTAAAATAGGTTTATATAGAGAATATTTTCCCTCTACTTTTCGTACGCTAATTTTCTCGAATAATATAAAAATTTCAGCTGGAGTCATTTAAAACAAACCAGACAGCCATCATCATTATCATCAGATACAATATCCATCAAGTTATTAAGCTTTTTAGGTTTATCTTGATTTAAATAGAACTGTGCTTTAATTTCATCTTTACGTGCGACTATTTCATCTAAAGATTCATCTTGTGACCAAGTATGATCACGCCCTAAATCTTTATGGTAAAGTTCAAAGGCTCTGGCTTTTTCAAAATAATCCGGATGCCGTTCAGATAACCCAATCCATTCAATTTTGCGTTGATAAAAACAAAAATAACAACCAGAGCGACTCCGCCATTCATAATATTTCGGCATTCCAAGACCGGACTCATCCAAAATATTTTTCACATCATTAATATCTAAGCCATCTTCTTTAAAAGGGTAGCAAGCATTTATATTTGGCTTCGTTGAAATATACCCTGTCCGATAAGGCTCATCGGCACGTATTGCTACATAGCTTAAAACATTATCATTACCGACGAATTGCTCAAACGGTTTGAGTTTTAAATTAATGGTGCACCACCTGGAACGTGCAGTAGGTAAAAAATTACCATTCAATTTCAAATAATGATCAAAGCCTTTCCCAGCATTTAATCGAATAATTTCTTTACCTAAATAATCCTCCATCAAATCGACAAATTCTAATGTCTCCGGCAACTCAGCCCCGGTATCGGCAAAAAAATATTCCATTTCCGGCACTTTATCGCGCATATAAATTGCTAAAGCCGCGCTGTCTTTGCCACCGGATATACCTAATAAATGTCTGGTCGGTTTCTCGTTGCTCATAATTTGATTTTTGCCCTAATCGGGTATTTTGTTTTTAAATACATTCGTTATCTACATCATTAATTAATCCGGCAATGATGGCTAACTTCAACTGTTTGTCGGCATTTTTGAAATGGTGCGGCATAGTATCAATAATCGCTTTCGCCTGATTGATTAGCTGGGCATTTAAATAGACTACTTGGTCTTTTGCCTCTTGCTTGTTAACGACACGGAATAGGGTTACTTCTTCGCCCGCTTTCGCTTGTAATTGATGCGAATGAACTAGTGCCAATTGCAAAAGACGCTCGCTTAAATCAACAAGACGATACTCCGCATCCAAGCTATTAGTTTTCCGCCATTTATTAGGCGGCGCTTTACCGAGAAACGCGGCTACGGATTCGAGCCATGCTTTATCCGTTTCTTTATTGTTTTGCAATCTTGATATAAAGGCTTTTAGACCTTGTAAATCGACTGTGTAGTGTTCTAAGCCTGCATATTTTTTTGCTATAGCGGCTCTTAGATCGGCAAGGCTTAAATCAATGGGTTCTTTAAGCGCTAGCGCCAACTGGTTTTTAAAATCATTCAGTAAGTTGTCGTAGGCCTTGTTTAAGGCATTTAAATGTCTCACTAATTCATTTAAAAAGTCGTTGGAGCTGTTGTTATTTAAGTCTGTATCGAGATATGAGGGATAGCCGCAAGCCTGAGGCAGGATTTCAAACAGTAACTTCACCGGACTTTGGGTATTCTGAAAAGCATCGCGGACGGCAATCGTTTGAGGATCTAAGTTTCTTGTTGACTGCGTGTATTCAGGCAGTTGGGCAATAAACTTGGCTAAGGGCTTTACGATGTCGAGCAATGTGCTTTCTTCGGGGACTTTGCCTATCAGTTTTTCCAGATAGCTGTTGAACAGCTCGGCTCTTATGCCGGTAAAGTCGATGGCTTCAACGCTAAACAACTCAGGACGTTTAGCTAAAATCTCGAAAACTTCCTGAGTGACCAGGGGGCAAAACACTCCGTTTTCGTAGAGCGCCAGCGTTCTTTGATTAGCCAGATAGTAGGCCGCAAAAAGCAAGGAACACACGCCTGTTTGTACGCCATAGGGCGGTTTTTCTATCAGCTCATAAATATCTGTTAGTTTTCGGGGGGATGTGCCGGTTGCCAAAAAGTCGCCGATTCCCTGCCATACCTTTGCAAACCGGTATTTGTTGTCAGCAGGTGGATTAACCAACTGCCAGACGCCGTTTCTTTGCTCATGGATGCCTGTTTCTTTAAACACGGCGCGGTATATGGTTTTCTCAGGCGGGTATTTTGCGCTGTCAAAACCGAGGTCTTCTAAATGCGTTTTCGTTAATAGTGCAGCAATTAGTTTGTTCTTAGCTCCATTGGCTTGTCCTGAAACTTTATTGCGGTTTATCAACTCGTTTTTAACTAACGGCGCTTGGTCGTAGACTGTTTCCAATACTTTGGACAGTTGGTTTTGTAGTTCGCGCCGTGTCGGCAGCACCAGTTGTTCGCCTCGCCAAATCCATTGATTCAATTCGGGCTGTTCTAAATAGCGCGTTAAAAAATCCGCTTCGGTTTGCTTGATTGTCATTAGACGATCTTTTAGTTGCCGTTGTGCAACCGGATCGGATTTTATTTCGGCGCGTTCGGATTGAATGCATTCTAAAGCGATAGCCTCTGCAACTATCCGCTTGTGCTGTGCCGCTCTGTCGCATAATACGTATATATTTAGAGGCTCTGGATAGGTAAGGACTATGCGGTTAAACTCCGCCGTATCGTCTTGCCTCTCCGACAAGAAAAAAATAATCTGTGGATGGGAAGTGTTTTGATAAAACTCCTTTCGCGTCGCGGCGTCTGCATAAAACGGCTGAAAATAGCGTAGCGTCCCGTTTTGAATAGAGTATTTTCTGGCCACTACGGGCGGCAATTTGTTTCGGCGAGTCAATGTTTCCGCAAGATTAAAGCGTCCTTGTTGTTGCATTGTTTCTTTTACGGCCTGCTCCAAATCGAAATCACTGCCTTCCCAAATACGATATTCCGAACTGAATAGACGATAGTTGATAATGGATTTTTTTTGTAGATTGGTCAGCGCTTGAGCGACATCGACCGACGGCGGAAAGCACAGTTTTAAACATTCGTTACTCGCTTTGAATCCGGCTTGGCTACCTATGATATTGAATAAGCCTATGGTTCTTACTAATTGGCTTTCCAGTTCGTTTGTATCGCCTAAACGCTCTATCGCGGTAATGACCTCCGCCCATCGTCTGTGGATAATAGGGTCCGAACTTGCCATAGGTTGGTTTTCGATGAAATATTCAAAAATTCCCCAGGGCAATACCCATTCACCTGCTTGCTGTAAGCGTTCCATGCTGTCTTTAAAACCGAAATATTCTTGGCTGCCGAGGTAGCTGAATAAGGTTCTTTCATTTTGGGCAACTTTTTGACAGAGCGCCGGCAATATCAAGGCCGCCATTGGATGCAAGGGGTAACACTGAGCGAGTATCGCGCTGGCGGACTCGATATTAAGTCCCGGAAAGAGTGCATTTTGCCGGGCTAAAACTTCAACAATGTCGGTGGTTTGACGTTTTACTTTTTGCTGCTGTTCCGGTGTCAACCGATTATGCAACGCCGCCGCAATAACGCGTAAGGTTTGCTCTGCAGACTCAAGAAACGGAATGCTCTCAAAGCGGCCTTGCACTTTTAACCATTCGTTTTTTAGCTCTTCGCCAATGCCTTTTGAATATTGCTCAAAAGCTTGGTGCATCAGCACCACTAACAAAATGTTGGCTTCGCCGCCTTGATAGGCCGCTTCTGCGAGCGCTTGCAGTAAAAAAATATCGTTTGTACCCAGGTGACGGGCTTCGTATTCCAAAAACTTGCCCAGTTCGTCAATGACGATGAGTATGCCTTTGCCTGATTTTTTACTAACAGCCCGCTGTAATTGTTTCAGCAATTCAATGATTTCAGTTGTCGTTAGCGTTTGTCGTCTTGCGTCCGCTATCTCATGAACGATTGCCGGTAGACGGCCTTTGTCCCAGTAGCGGACAGCAGCTTGATACAGCGCTTCGACAATGCGCTTGCTTAATGATTCGGGACTGCCCGTTAGCAGTACAATGCAATACGCATTAGTACCGCCGGTATGTGCGATGAATTTGTCGGCGAGCTCTGAATTGTATTGTTGCAACATCTGTTCAGCCATCACATTTGTTGTGCGCTCCTGATCTTCCAATAAATGCGCCAGAAAAGCTGCAAACGATGATTTGCCGGAACCGTAAGGCCCGACCAGCGACCATGCCCTTGGAATGGATTTTTGGTTGAATGTTTCGGCAATTTTGTCCAGGGTTTGCAGCGCGCGCGAAGTTGGAATATAGGCGCTGAGGATGTCGCATGAATCCGCATCCCTTTCAAGATTAATGGAGCGTGTGTAATGCGTATCCAGTTGAACAATGGGTTCCATGTCGTTACCTTTCATGCCTGAGTTTGATAATAGTGGCTAAGAAAATCTAACGATGAAATGCTGTTATCGGATCGATAGAGCTGGTTGATACCGGCTGTTTCGTTGATCTGAAAAATATCGGGATATGCTTGCACCAGATTTTCCAGCTTTGCCAATAACGCGCTTTCCGTCAGTCTGAACACGCTACCGAGAGCGGTATTATTATTTTGTCCATACATTAAATCATTGATGGGCAATTCTTTAGCTCTTCGCTGGTTAAAAACCTCGGTTACTGCGTAGCCAATTACGCTGGTCGGCAGATTAGGCTGTCCACTTGAATATGAGCGATAAAGGCGCGAACCTTCAGCCGCCATGACCAGTTTTAATGAGCTTAAAGGCGTATCCAGACTGTCTTCCAGTGGCGCGTTACTATTTGATTTGGGTGGGCAATACATCCTTAAAATCATCGCAATTTCATGTTTGACGGTTTTTTCCGAATGCTTACCGGATAAGTTGTTCCTGACAAAATCAGCTAGTGCCTCAGATGCTTCCTCGCTAGTGAATTCAGACTTATGAAAACAGTTAAAAAACCAATACCAAGCGCTGGCTAATTCGCAATTGGTTACCAAAAGCCAGTGAATCAGCCAAAGAGTCGCTTCGTCTTCAAGGCAGGGATCCCAGCCGCCTTCTAAAAAAATAGCTTCGCCTATCGGCGTTGTTATCAAGCCTTCGGCGCTATCATCTTTGAGCATTGTTGTAGCGCGTAGCCAATATTTGATAGCGTTAACCATGTTTTTGCCAACGCCTAATTCAATAGTGGATTTATCCGATGAAAAGACAGTCTTGTCGTTATCGAAAGCTTGAAAGCCCTTGGTTAGCCATGAGTAGCGCAGAGCGAAGGTTTCGTGGCGACCGAATGAGGCGGTTTTTTTATTGAAAAATTTGAGTGAACTTTCCATGTTTCGAGTTTTGATAAGTAGGTTGCTAAGAATTTTTGGCATTAAAGTTTTAAATTGGTATATATAGTCATTAAAAACTACGTATATATGCATAACTATGAAGCAAAAAACGCCCAATGTATGCAAGCCAAAGCTTACACCTCCATATATCTCCAGAATTCCAGATAAATAATTCTCAAATTAATTTATTAGGCTTCTGATATTTTTAATATTTTAGATACTGAAAACAGAATTAAATTTTTTCAAAATTTACTCTAAGCATGTAAAGTCGGTTTTTTCCCGGTTTTGGAGTTATCCACCATACGAAGTAATTGAAGTTTTTATGAATCTCAAAAATCAGTCCAGCGTCTTCATGCCGACCATTAACCGTATTATCGTGATTGTCTTTGTCCTGCTCAGTATCGGTTGCGCGAGAACCTATCAGGCCAGATATGTTGAAACATCGCACATTCTGGACGATTATTCCCTGCTTAAGGACGGCGAAGATGGCGATGCGTTATTAAGCTTCTGGAAAGACGGCACTAACTGGGCGGGTTATAAAAAAATCATTTTAGAACCCTTCATTACCAGCAAACTGCCCGATTCCGATCTCAACGACATGACCCACGCCGAGAACCACAGGCTTAAAGAACTGTTTGAATACCGGATGCGGGAAGCCTTGAAGAAGAATTTTAAACCAGTCGTTTATCCCGGACCGGAGGCATTACGCGTACAATTTACCATCACCGATGCCGAATCCTCGATACTGCTACTGGATTTATATACGGCCGTCTATCCTTCGACTCGCGCCTTATCACTGCTTAAAATATTGGCGGTCGGCACCGAATCTTATGTTGGCCAAACCACTGTCGAGGGAAAAATCACCGATTCGCAAACCGGCGAATTACTGATGGCTTCTGCGGACTGCCGGGCAGGCGGGAAAACCTTACCGGGTTCTTTCGTCAGCTGGCACGATGTCGAACAAGCTTACCAATACCGGGCAAGTCAATTAAACTACCCGCCTTGTAGCAAGCAGGGACATACTGATTGCCCAAAGCCTGAATAACCCTATCCAACCAACTCCCGGAACCAATACACCATGATCATTAATCACCCGCTTATTCTCCTGTTCGCGCTGACGTTCGCCTTACCCGCCCAAGCCGACATCTACAAATGGACCGATGCCGGCGGGAAATCGCATTTCTCCGGGTCGAAACCCGCTGACCCTGCATCCATAGAAAACCGTACCGATCTTAAAGCCAAACCGCAACAACCGGCTCCGGCCGATAACAAGGTCCAAGCCGCTACGCCGCAAGTCGATCTTTACATCACCAACTGGTGTCCTTATTGCAAAAAAGCCATGAGCTTCCTGCGCGAGAACAACATTGCCTTTACGGCTTACGATATTGAACAAGACTTTGATGCCGCAGAGCGCAAAAAGACGCTTGATCCGGATTACGGCGGCATCCCGCTGGCGGTCATTAACGGCACCACTATCCGCGGCTTTAGCGCCGGCAAATATAAAGCAGCGTTAGCGAAATAGCTCCAGCTATGAATAAAACGTGGTTCGGGATATTTTTTTCGGCGCTGATTTGGTCAGGTACATATCCTAAGGATTACCTGACCTGGGCGCTTGAAACAGCGCCTGCAATGATTGGCGTTGTCGTGCTTATAGCGACGCGCCGGACATTCCGCTTAACGGATTTAGCGTATAGTTTGATCTTGATCCACAGCCTTATTTTAATGGTCGGCGGGCATTACACTTACGCGGAAGTCCCGCTGTTCGACTGGCTAAAGGACGCATTTAATTTAGACCGCAATAATTACGATAAAGTCGGCCATTTCGCTCAAGGCTTTATCCCCGCCATCATCGCCAGGGAAATCATCATCAGGAATCATGTGGTGGAAAGCAGCAAATGGCTTAACTTTTTCGTCATCTGCATCTGTCTTGCGATTAGCGCCGTTTATGAGCTGATTGAATGGTGGGTTGCGCTTTTGAGCCGGGAAGCCGCCGAAGCGTTTTTGGGCACTCAGGGCTATATCTGGGATACCCAGTCGGACATGGCTTATGCGCTGCTTGGCGCGATAATGGCGCTGCTTCTGTTAAGCCGGATGCATGACCGGCAACTTGGCAGGTTGATGCTGGAACCGATTCAGCCGACGTCTTAGCCGCTCGTTTTCACGGAAGCGGGTACAGTTTTGTTATTTCCTCTCGCTAAATCGTTATAAAATAACGCCCATCAGAAACCATCACATACGACACTCATGAAATCGACATTAACCGTTAGCGCTGTCCAACAGCCCTGCGATGAAGACAGACAAACCAACCTTGATTTTTCCATCGCGAAAATCCATGAAGCCGCAGCCGCAAATGCTGACTTGGTGGTATTGCCCGAGCTGCATCTGGGGCCGTATTTTTGCCAGAGCGAGGATTATAATAATTATGATCTTGCCCAGCCTATTCCCGGCCCGACCACTGAAATCCTGTCCGACGTGGCGAAAGAGCTCGGCATTGTCATCGTCTCGACCATCTTCGAAAAACGAGCGCCGGGGCTTTATCACAATACCGCGGTGGTTTTCGACAAGGACGGCAGCATAGCCGGTAAGTACCGGAAAATGCACATCCCCGACGATCCGGGGTTTTATGAAAAATATTATTTCACTCCCGGCGATTTGGGCTTCAAACCCATCGAAACTTCTATCGGCAAATTGGGCGTATTGGTTTGTTGGGATCAATGGTACCCGGAAGCCGCCAGATTGATGGCTTTAGCCGGTGCTGAACTGTTGATTTACCCGACCGCGATTGGCTGGGACCCGGAAGATTCGCCCGAAGAGCAGCAACGCCAACTGGATGCCTGGATTACCATTCAACGCTCGCACGCGGTCGCCAACGGCATTCCGGTCATTTCCTGCAACCGTATCGGCTTTGAGCTGGCGCCGAACTCGACTACCGGCATTAATTTCTGGGGCAATAGTTTTATAGCCGGGCCGCAAGGCGACATCATCACCAGCGCCAATGATTCGGAAACCAAACTCCTAAGCTGCTCGATCGATAAGGCAAAAGCCGAACGCGTCAGGCAAATATGGCCGTTCCTGCGCGACCGTCGAATTGATGAATACGGCGATTTGACCCGGCGTTTTATTGATTAAAACTCACTGCCGTAAGCTGTTATGGAAACCGGAGTTTCCAGTCGTAATTTGATCAAACCTGGAATTCTATCGTTGAGGCGTTATGCATACATCAGACAGTTCGGATGTTTTTAATCAGATACACATTGATGTTGCGCGTAATGCAACGGATGATTTCAACTTGTTTCACGATAGAAACAGGTGGCTGCGCATCAATCACAATCCGTTCAACGGTCCTATTGCCCTCGGATTTCAACTGGAATCATTGCTTGAGCACAAAGTTTTTCTTTATCGCCGCGTGCATAATGAACACGCGCTGATTAGCGACAAAAACCTGCGTTTTAGTAACTACCAGTTTTCTTTTGTTAATGCCGTCAAACCGGGACAGGTGGTATCGGTCGATATAAAAAAATCGCAATTTACAGAAGACCCGGAGACCATTCTCAGCAACAGGATTACGGTTAAATCGGGCGGCGCATTGGCCTTGCTGGGCTACAAAAAAGAATCCAAGTTTGCTTTATTTCTGACCAACCCGGATGTTCCGCAGTTTGGCGCGCTCAATCAACATCCCGACCGGTCTTTTATCTCCGGCAGCAGTTTTTTCCTGAAACGCAAATATATTACCACCAGCAACGCAAAAAACTTTTTGTGCGGTTCTCTGGTAGATCAGGATGCCTTTTTCGACCCCTTTAAAAATAAAGCGGTGTTTCCTGAAATATTTCCGTGCAGCCTTATATCCAGCGCCTTGCTGGAAAAGGCGGTTATAGAGAAGCATGATTTCGAGCGCAATCCGCTGGTGTATATGTCGCATAAAATCAGCATTGATCGCAGCTACCTTGGGCAACTGAAATCCGGCGATGCGCTGTATATAATAATCAGGCAAATCCCCCCTCCGGAATCGAAGAAAGAAGGCATAGGCCACGCCATAGTTTCGCCCTATCATTATGAATGTTACGGTCTGATGGAAGATAAAACCATTCTTTACCGGGCGCTGATCTCTCTCGCTCCGCTGGAGCAAATACTGAACTCGCTGAAGTAATATGCCATGCATGAATTAAAATATTTAGTCGGCTATTCTGAACACGTGACCAGCCAGGTACGGCGGCTGATCAGTAAAGACAAACTGGGCGAAACGCTGTTGAAAAAATACCCGGCTCCTCACGCGATCAGGACGGATAAGGCGCTTTATGCCTATACCGTTGACATGAAGAATGCCTTGCTCAAACAGTCCCAGCCGCTTAGCAAGGTGATTTACGATGACAAGATTAAGGATCTTCATCATGCCTTGGGCTTGCATACCTTTATTTCCAGGGTACAGGGCGGCAAACACAAGGCCAAAAATGAAATCCGGGTAGCCTCGCTGTTCAAAAATGTGCCGCTGGAATTTTTAAGGATGATCGTCGTGCATGAACTGGCTCATTTAAAGGAGAAGGATCATAACAAGGCGTTTTACCAGCTATGCGAGCACATGGAACCGTCTTATCACCAGTTCGAGCTGGATACACGGCTGTATCTGACCCATATGGATTTATCCGGCAAGCTGTACTGATGGATTGGCAGGCCATTGTTCAACCTATCGAATCGGCAACCGGGCAGCCTTTTAAGTTGCTCAAAGCCCAACCGTTGTCGGGCGGCGATATTAATGCGGCTTATCGGTTACAGGCTGAAAATATAAGTTTTTTCGTCAAGCTGAACTCGCCTGAACGGCTTGCCATGTTTGAGGCCGAAGCCGCAGGCTTACAAGCCTTGGCGCAAACTCAAACCATCCGTGTGCCGAAGTTTATTGTTTGCGACCAAACCAGCGACCATGCCTTTTTGGTGCTTGAATATGTCGACTTACATAACCTGAATAGCCGCTCCGAACAGTTGCTGGGACAACGACTTGCGCAGCTGCATCGACAAAAACAGGCCTATTTCGGCTGGCACTGCGACAACACCATCGGCAGCACTACACAAGTCAACGGCCGCTACCACGACTGGATTGTATTCTGGCAAGAGCAACGCTTGGGTCATCAATTAACGCTGGCTGCGGCCAAGGGCTATGGCGGCCGCTTACAAACCCTGGGAGAAAAGCTCCGCACAAATTTAAAACCGTTGTTTTCCGGCTACCGGCCGCAACCGGCTTTGGTGCATGGCGATTTATGGGGCGGCAATGTCGCGGCGGATGAACAGGGCAATCCGGTCATTTACGACCCGGCCTGCTACTTTGGCGACAGGGAAACGGATCTGGCGATGACCGAATTATTCGGCGGTTTCAGCCCGACATTTTATCAGGCTTATCAAGCCGTTTATCCGCTGGATCCGGGTTATTCGCGCAGAAAAACGCTGTACAACGTATACCATGTACTCAATCACCTGAACCTGTTCGGAGCAAGCTATCTGCATCAGGCGGAAAATATGCTCGATAAGCTAGCGGCCGACCTATAACGCCTCATTATACGGACTAGAGCAGGCCTTTAACTTTTAGCGTTTTTATCGGCATAAAATCTCGAAAAAGATCCCATTTTCCGTGCAAAAGCGGCATAATCAAGCCCTTTATATTGCGGCTGAGTTTCGATGTCCATCAATCTAACAGTACAGCACGTTTTTTCCTGGGCAACACAATTATCCGCCCAACAGGATTACCAGGCATTAACGCATAAGTTTCTAGACCTCCTTGCCGAGATTCCGTGGATTGATAGCGCCGCCGCTTATGAAATTTATACTCACGAAAGGAAAAATCCGGGAGAAACGGGTACTGTTCATGAACTGTTGGTCAGGCGATTTCCTTTGGATTTCACCAGAAATGACGAAGAAGACTATGGCGGTTTACTTAACGGACTTGATCATACGACTGATTTTCTTATCAGCGCTCCGGATCAAGCCGGTTTTTATAATTGGGCGGTTTTTTCTATCAGAGGAGGCAGCGGTCCTGAACGCGCCATTCATCTGCAAGGCGTATTTGATCGGGAGATGCTTGAATTACTGGACAATCTGCGCGGAGTCTATCGAAATCTGGTGATATTACATGATACCAAGGAACGGGACGTGTTAACCAAACTGCCCAATCGGCAGTCTTTAGATGCGCGCTTATTACAAGTTTGCGAGCATTACAGCGACTATCAAGTTATTGATACCGTCCAGGAAAAAAGCTCGTGGATTGCCATACTGGATATCGACCATTTCAAACGGGTTAATGATAATTTCGGGCATTTGTATGGGGACGAAGTATTGCTGATATTTAGTCAACTGATGGAAAAGTGCTTTCGTTACAATGACTTTTTGTTCCGCTTTGGCGGCGAAGAATTTGTTGTTATCCTGAGCTTGGCCACTCAAGAAACGGCTTTAACTACCTTCAATCGTTTCCGGGAAGTAGTCGCCAATTACAATTTCCCTACTGTCGGTCGAGTCACTGTCAGTATCGGCTTAACCCATATCGACGGCATATCCATGCCCACTACGCAATTGGATCATGCCGATAAAGCGCTTTATCATGCTAAAGACACCGGCAGAAACAGGGTCATTTTGTATGAAGACATGACCGTTCCGGTTCAGGATAACGACCACAGTGAAACTGAGTTGTTTTAAAAAACCGCGCCGGCACTCAGCCGCATCAGGCTATAATCCGCTAAATTCCTCCTACACCTGAAGAACAGGCAACGGCGGTCAACTCTCTCCACTCCTTCATGGGAAACAGCTAATGGCCGATATAAAATCTCCAACCGTTTCAAATCCCGGCGTATTAATCCCGGTCAATCCCGCCATTGAAAATTATATACACGGTTTACTGCGACGCACCGATCATCCGGTGCTGACCGAGATGGAAGCGCTGGCGCAAAAAAACAACTTTCCCATCATTGGCCGTCTGGTGGGCGTTTTTATTGAAGCGCAGGCCAAAATGATCAATGCTGAACGGGTATTCGAATTCGGCAGCGGCTATGGCTATTCAGCCTATTGGTTTGCCAGGGCGGTAGGCCCCAAAGGCCGAGTCATTTGTACCGATGCAGATTTTCTCAACCAGGAAAAAGCCCGGCAATATCTCAGTAGTGCCGGTTTGTGGGATCGAATCGATTTTCGGGCAGGCATGGCCCAAGATGTATTTGCCCAGACTGAAGGACTATTCGACATCTGTTATAACGATGTCGATAAGGGCGATTACCCGGCAATTTGGCTGATGGCTAAAGACAGGATTCGCCCCGGCGGACTTTATATTGCCGATAATGTGCTTTGGCGCGGCCGGGTGGCGGTAGAAAACCCTACCGACATTTTTCCCGGCTGGACCGAGGCGATTATTGAGCACAATGAACTCATCTTTAATGATCCTGAGTTTGACACCTTCATCAATCCGACTCGTGATGGCGTGATCGTCGCAAGAAAAAAGACCGCATAAAAAAAGATACTCCTTCTTTATAAATAGCATTATGCTACTGCTTTACATCAATGAGTCATGAGGATTCACTATGCCCTATACCAAAGATATTGTAGAAGAACTGAACATTCTTGTTCGCTACAACCTGGCCACCACTCAAGAAGGCATCAAGGTACATAAAACAGCTTCACCGGAAACCATTGCCGCCACCCACCGGCTATTCGAAAAAGGCTTGGTATCGCAGGATGACGGCGGTTATTTGACCAATCTCGGCCTTGAAACGGCAAAACAGGCTCAGGCGGTTTTGGATATACTCAGACCGATTTAACATCATTGTCACGGTTACATCACCAATCTGTCTGGAACAGATTTGCATTTATCTGGAGGGCGTCAGGCAGGACAGCCTGACGTGAAACCGCAAGACAATAAAAAAGGCTTAGCGATCACATCGCTAAGCCTTTTTTGTTATGACCCCATGATCAATCAAGCGGCAAGTTCAACCGCAGCTCTCAATTTTTTCATCGCGTTTTGTTCCAATTGCCTGATCCGCTCGGCGGACACATTGTAACGTTCGGCAAGCTCATGCAATGTCGCTTTTTTGTCCATCAACCAGCGGCTTGACAGAATATCCAGGCTGCGCTCATCCAACTCCGCCATTGCATCTGCCAATACATCCTGCTCATGACCTTCCCAATCCGAGTTCTCCAGCAATACCGCAGGGTCCGCGCCGTGCTGGTGAAGATAACTGGCCGGAGCAACATAACTTTCTTCCGTTGCTTCATCGACCGGCATGTCAAACGACATATCCTTGCTGCCCAAACGTTTTTCCATTTCGTAAACGGCACTCACATCGACATCAAGATCTTTGGCAATCGCCACCGCTTCGTCATTGGACAACCAGCCTAAATCCTGTTTCGATTTACGCAAGTTAAAAAACAGTTTGCGTTGCGCCTTGGTGGTGGCAACTTTTACGATGCCCCAATTCTTAATCACGTATTCGTGAATTTCCGCCTTAATCCAGTGGATGG